>Ga0075012_10001630_pt1 | contig 22629 bp, 18 predicted proteins | sample All_14_2_FD_71474 | JGI IMG/M metagenome (GOLD analysis project Ga0075012, IMG submission 71474) | Freshwater microbial communities in response to fracking from Pennsylvania, USA - Allegheny Zone_MetaG_DW_15 | ecosystem: Environmental > Aquatic > Deep subsurface > Groundwater > Drilled...
TCCGTATTTTCCAGCTGAACTAAATGCGGCGTTGTCGTTGAGGAACATCGAATCCACCGCCACTCCGCCCATCAGCCCCGCACCAAAGAGACTGTTGCCGATGGGCAAGTGGTCAGTTTTCCATTTGCCAGCGCCGGGCTTGTCATACCACATCACATAATCAGTGGCCGACCACGCCACCCTGGGTGTTATTACGCAAAAGCACATGACCACAGCACAATAAAGAGACAGTAATCGGATCATAAACCGGGATTTCCCCTTTGAGTTGAAGTTTCGGGCCTAGATAGGCCGCCTTTCATTGAATGCGGATGTACCGCGTTTGACAAGTTGATTGGTGGGTTTTGCTTGTGTTCAATGGCGGCGAAGATGCGTTCGCGCGAGTTCATTTCAAATGGCAAACCTCCTCGGCGTCGGACCAGATTTTGTCTTTGGGGGCGGCATCGGAAAGTGGTTGCCGGCACGGGTCGGTTTGCCGCAGGCTTAAAAGAAATAACCGTCGCCGATCTGACGTGGGAACACTATCCAGACAGGTTCTCCAGGCTCTAAGCAGTGAAACAACCTACCCTTTCACACTCTTTCGATAAGCCCGGGGCGATAATGCCATGACCCGGCGAAAACTCCGGGCAAAATAGTAGGCGTCCTCGTAACCCGTTTCTTTGGCGATCTCGGCGACCGTCAGCGCTGTTCCATCAAGCAACCGGCAGGCCCGCTGGATCCGCGCACGGATCAGGTAATCGATGGGCGAATAGCCGGTCTGCTTGCGGAAAATCTGGGAAAAATGCGGGACTGACAATCCGGCGCCATCCGCCAAATCGCGCAAACAGTAATGCCGGGCGGGATCGGATCGCAGGCGCGACTGCACTTCGGCCACCCGTTCCGCGGCCGATCTCAATGAACCTTGAACGCGCCATAACTGGGCGGCGGCGGCCAGTGCCGAACGCAGGGCAATGCCCGCGCCGATCAATTCCTCCACGCCATAACCCCGTTCCAGCCAGGCATAGACCGCATCCAGTTTCATTTCTCCGAGCCGGTCGGGCGGCAGATGCAGCAAGGGCCCGGGTTTTCCCAAATGGGCATGCCAGGCTCCGGCCTCCGCACCCAGGAAATGCACCCAGGTGATCGACCACGGATCTTTTTCATCCGCACCGTACGTGTGGCCCCGACCGGCCGGTAGCCAGATCAAATCCCCGGCTTTTACCACAAATTCGGAGCCGGCCATTTTCACCCAACCCACACCACACATGCAAAGAATGACCAGATGGGTGTCCGCACCTTTTTCCCGCTCCACCCGGTGTCCCAAAGCCCGGGAAAAATGGCCGGCATCCGTAACCAGAAGTCCGCCCAACAAAGGATGACGCGCCGCACCCGCCCGCAGGGGCACGGGCACCACAATCATGTGCTGGTGTAAAAAACCATCCCGCCGGTGCCTGATCACAGATGTCCGCCTCATCATAAGATCGTGCAGGTTTTAACGAAATAGGTCCATGGCAAAGCCTCGTTTTAGATATTAGGATATCACCACATTCGTTATGACCCATCCGGCTCCCGTCACGGTAACCCGCAGCCAGCTTGTGCTGCCCACCTACATGCCCAAGGCTCCGGACCGGAATCCCATGTTTTTGGAAAAACGGGTTTATCAGGGCTCCAGCGGCCAGGTTTATCCCCTCCCATTTATTGACCGTATCGCCATAAAACCGGTTCCGCACCCTTGGGACGGGATCGTTATGGAAAATGAATTCATCCGCGTACTCATCCTCCCCGAACTGGGTGGACGCATCCACCGGGTGACCGACAAGACCAACGGCTACGATCTGGTCTACCACCAGCCCGTGATCAAACCCGCCCTTGTCGGACTGGCCGGCCCCTGGATCAGCGGCGGCATTGAATTCAACTGGCCGCAACACCACCGACCCTCAACCTTCATGCCCGCCGTGGCCCATATCGAACGGCATGACGACGGCTCAGCCACTGTCTGGTGTTCGGAGCACGACCCCATGGCCCGCATGAAGGGCATGCATGGCATCCATCTGCATCCCGACAAATCCATCCTCGAACTCAAAGCCCGTGTCTATAACCGAACCACAGACACCCAGACTTTCCTTTGGTGGGCCAATGTCGCCACCCGTGTGCACGAGCATTACCAGTCCTTTTTCCCGGCAGATACCTGCTCCATTGCCGACCACGCCAAGCGGGCCACCAGCACCTATCCTTTTTGCCAGGGCGCTTATTACGGCGTTCCCTATGCGGAACGGGCCGGAAAAGGTGTTCCGGCCGCCGAGCGCCCCCGCCAATATCCCCCATCCGCCGGTTGCGCTCCCAATGACCTTTCCTGGTACGCCAATATCCCCGTGCCCACTTCGTACATGTGCATGGGCTCAAAAGAAAATTTCTTTGGCGGCTACGATCACCGCGCGGACGCCGGCCTGGTCCACGTGGCCAGCCATCACATATCTCCCGGAAAAAAACAATGGACCTGGGGCAACCACGAATTCGGCTATGCCTGGGACCGCAACCTGACCGACGCCAATGAACTGGGCGAACACGCCCCCTACATCGAGCTGATGGCCGGTGTTTATACCGACAACCAACCCGATTTTTCATTCCTGCTGCCCGGCGAAACCAAAAGCTGGAGCCAATACTGGTACGGCCTCCGCGCCATCGGTCCGGCCCATCAGGCCAATACCAATGCCGCGGTGAGCCTGCATGTGGACAAAACAAAAATCCGTCTCGGGGTCTGCGTCACCTCCCGCCAGCCCGGTGCCCGTGTGATATTGGATTGCCCGAACGGGCGGCCGCTCACCTGGAAGGTTGACCTTTCACCCCACGAACCTTTTGTTCAACTCACCAACCTCAAAAAGCCCGTCGCCGCCTCCGCTTTCACCCTCCGGGTCCTTTCCGCCGGGGGACACGAACTCATCCACTACACGCCATCGGAACCCGCCTCTGTCCCGCTTCCGCCTGCGGCAACGGAACCGCCCTCCCCCGCCTGCGTGAATTCCATCGATGAACTTTTCCTTACCGGTCTGCATCTTGATCAATACCGCCATGCCACCCGCATGCCCGAGACGTATTGGCGGGAGGCACTTCGCCGCGATCCGGGAGACTCCCGGTGCAACCTCGCCCTCGGGCGCTGGCACCTGCGCCGTGGTGAATGGCAGGCGTCCGAACGCCATCTCCAAGCCAGTATCGCGCGGCTGACGCACCGCAATCCCAATCCCGCCGATGGCGAAGCCCACTACCAATACGGCCTTTGCCTGCAACACCAAGGCCGCACCCGGGAAGCCTATGATGCCTTTTACAAAGCCACTTGGAACCATGCCTGGCAGGCTGCCGGCTACCATTCGCTCGCCGAAATAAACTGCCTGAGTGGAAATGATTCCCAGGCCCTCGCCCATCTTGACCGGGCCCTGCGTGTCAACAGTGACAACCTCCGTGCCCGTGCCCTCAAGGTCATCGTCCTCCGCCGGCTTGCCCGGGAGGATGAAGCACGGAATCTCATCTCCGAATCACTCGAGCTGGACCCCGCGGATGCGTGGATGAATCACCTCGCCGGCCACGACTGGGCGGGTGATACGCAAATGCGCTTCGATGTCGCCCTTGATCTTGTCCGCGCAGGGCTCCATCGCGAGGCGCTTGCCGTATTGGAGGGTGCCCGTCCCGGACCCCACGACGGCACCGCCCCGCTGATCCACTATTACCGCTCCTGGATCTTGCTAAAACTGGGACAGCCCGGCTCCGCCCGGAGACAATGCGCCAAAGCCGAGACCGCCCGGCCCGACTACTGTTTTCCGGCCCGCCTCGAGGAAATTTCCATTCTTGAATCCGCCATGGCCCTCGATCCCCATGCCGCCCGGGCTCCGTTCTACCTGGGTCTCCTGCTTTACGCCCGCCGACGCCACCTGGAAGCCATCCCGTTATGGAAAACCGCCGTGCGTCGCGAACCCTCCAACGCGATCGCCTGGCGTTGCCTGGGAATCGGTTCATTCAATATCCTCCACCAACCCAAGACGGCCCTTCGCGCTTACGCCAAAGCCCGGAAAGCCGCGCCGCGTGATCCCCGCCTCCTTTATGAGGCCGACCAACTCGCCAAGCGCATTGGGGAAACGCCCGCCAAACGGCTGCGCAATCTCGCACGCCATCCCGGACTTGTGGGCCAGCGTGACGATCTCTCCCTGGAACTTTGCGCACTCTACAACCAGACCGGGCAACCGGAACGGTCACTCGCAATCATCACATCGCGAAAGTTCCAACCCTGGGAAGGAGGCGAAGGCCAGGCGCTCGCCCAGCATGCCCGCACCCATCTCGCCCTCGCACGCAAGGCGCTCTCCCTCCGGAAACCCGCCACCGCAGTCCCCCTTCTGCGCACGGCTTTGACCTCGCCGGAGAATCTCGGCGAAGCCCGCCACCTGCTCGCCAACTGCGGCGAACTCCAATTCTGGCTGGGCGAGGCCCTGGCCGCTGAAGGAAAAACCGGGGAGGCCCGGAAGTCCTGGCAACTCGCCGCCGCCTTCAAGGGTGATTTCCAGGACATGACCGTTCGGAGCTTCAGTGAAATGACCTACTATTCCGCCCTGTCCCAGGAAAGGCTTGGCCGCCGGGCTGCAGCCCGCAGCCTGTTCCGCAAACTGCTCTCCCATGCCCGGCAACTCGCCAAGACCCCGTTCACCCTCGATTTCTTCGCCACATCGCTTCCCTCCCTGTTGCTGTTCGATGACGACCTGCAAGGCCGGCAGGTGACGCATGCGCTTTTCATGGAAGCCCAGGCCCGCAGTGGCCTCGGTCAGCACGCCGCCGCCCGCCGGTTGCTCGCCGAAGTACTGAGGCGCGACCCGAATCACGCCCTGGCATCCGACTTCCCCAATAATCCAACACACCATGGTTGAACTGCGCACACCGGATATCCGTGTCATCACAACCCCCGAATATGGAGGGCGGATTGTCTCATTGCTCAGCCTGAAATCCGGCAGGGAGTGGCTCTGGTCCAAAACACCCGGCAGGGATGTCTTTTTGCCAAACACGGCGGAACCGTTCTCCCTGAGTCCGATGGTGGGCATTGATGAATGTTTCCCGACGATCGCCGCCTGCACGGTCGCAGGAGGAAAATATGCGGACCACGGCGACCTTCACAGCAGGTCCTGGACGATCCTCGAGGCGGACGAGACACGGATCAAACTCCGCGTGGAATTGCCCGGGCCCGGTTTGTCCTTTGAGAGAACCCTGCGGGTGGAAGCTGCGGAACTGGCCCTTTCCTACCGTGTGTGCCATCACGGCACCCAAAAGGTACCCTGGCTTTGGGCCTTCCATCCATTATTCAATCTCGAGGCGGGCGACCGGCTGGAATTATCAAGCTCCCTTCCCCCCCTGCGGACCGGATCGGTCCGGGGTGTTCCCGCACTCCACGCAGGAAGGCCCTTCGATTGGCCGGAGCCGGTCCAAGGGGTGAACCTTGCGCAGGGCATACTGGCCCCGAACACCGGCCAATATGCCAAATTATTCTTTCGTGCCTCGGGATTCCCCGTGGCCTCGATCGTAAACAGCCAGACAGGAGAAAGCATGGACATCTCCTGGGATGCCCGGGAAATTCCGTATATGGGGTTTTGGCTGACACGCGGCGGCTGGAATGGCTACCATCATTGGGCACTGGAACCCACCCATTACCCGGCGGAACACCCGCTGGCTGTTCCGGGCTTCGATTCACCGCCCCCGGAGCTGTTGCCGGGAGACCAAGTGGGCTGGAATATTTCCATCAAATTAAAATCACCAAACTAATCATATGATTCATTACCACGCCGATTCCAGGACCTTTGCCCTCTTGGGGAAAGCATCCGTTTACCAAATTCGTATTTCCGAGAAGGGGGAGGTGGAGCATCTGGGCTACTGTTCCCTCCCGCAGGCCAACGACTTGCCCCGCAACTGGGACCGGCATATTCCCACCCGCACCATCAGGCCAACCTCCAGCCACCAATCCTTCCAGTGCGAATACCCGGCCTTTGGGGACACCAGCCTGAACGATGTGGCCTTGAAAGTTTCCTTCCCGAAAGCCGCCCGGATCGACCCCGCAACCGAGGCCCCTCACGAGCCGGTCCGTGATGCGCGCCTGCGCTACGCCGGCCACGAAATAGGCAGTGTCGGGGATCCGGGTTTCGCCCCGAAACACGGACTGCCGGTGCGAAGCAAGTCCCCGCGCACGGGACTGAAGATCCGGCTCAAGGATGAATTATATCCGTTTTATGTGACGCTGTTCTACCGGCTGACCCCCGAGCATGATATCATCGAGCGCTGGGTGGAATTGGAAAACGCCTGCGAGCACCCGGTTGAAGTGGAAAAGCTGGCTTTTGCCAGCCTGTCGCTGGATGCCTTCCATTGGGAAATCACCCACGTGAGCGGCGGATGGTGCCGGGAGTTCCAAATCGAACGGCATACCCTGCATACCGGCCGTTTCGTCTGGGGCAGCCAGGCGATCATTACCGGATTGTCCACCAACCCCTTCTTTCTTCTTAATCAATCCGGTGGCGCCACGGAATCCGTCGGCGAAGTTTTGTTCGGGGCGCTTGCCTACAGCGGCAACTGGGAAATTTCCGCCGAAGTGCAGGAACGCGGCGGTTTGCGCCTTTCCGGGGGATACCATTCGCTTGATTTCAGGATGAGTCTGGCCCCCGGGGAAAAACACCGGACGCCGGCCATGGTGTGGGGTCGTTCCAGCGGGGGATGGTCCGGGGCCAGCCAACAGCTTCATGCCTGGGCGCAGGATTATGTGCTGCCAAGGCCCGCAACACACGCACCCTATCTCCCTGTTCTCTACAACAGCTGGGAAGTCGCTTATTTCAACATCAAGGAAGAAGAGCAGATGGCCCTGGCCCGCAAAGCAGCGGAAGTTGGGGTGGAAATGTTTTGCATCGACGATGGCTGGTTCGGCGGTCGCCGGGACAGCAAGGCGGGACTGGGCGACTGGGTGGTGAGCAAAGATATCCTGCCCCGCGGCCTGCAACCCCTGATCGCCGAAGTGCACCAGCTGGGGATGTCATTCGGCCTGTGGGTGGAACCCGAGATGGTGAACCAGGATTCGGATCTCTACCGGGCCCACCCCGACTGGGTGCTGCATTTCCCCGGGCGGGCGCGTTCGGAATACCGCAATCAAAAGCTCCTGGATTTTGGACGTCCGGAAGTGGTGGCCCATATCCTGGAGCAATTGGACCGGCTGCTTCAGGAGAATAAAATAGATTTTTTCAAGTGGGACATGAACCGCTACGCCACTGAACCGGGTTCGGCTGCCGGCCGGGATATTTGGTACCGGCATGTGGCGGGAGTTTACGGAATCATGGATGAGTTGCGGCGGCGCCACCCGCATCTGTCCATCGAGAGCTGTTCCAGCGGGGGCGGACGGGTGGATTTCGGCATGATGGGCCGGGTGGAACAGTTCTGGGCCAGTGACAACACGGATGCCAAGCACCGCATCCTCATCCAGGAAGGTTACAGCATGGCCTACCCCGTACGCACCATGGAGTGCTGGGTCACCCATGAGCGCAACCACCAAACCCTCTCCTTTTTGCCCCTGAGTCTGCGCTTCGATTGCGCCATGCGGGGCGCGCTGGGAATCGGCACCCCCTTGAACAAAATCACCCCGGAGGAACTGGAGGAGTACCGCAGGCGGATTGCCTTCTATAAAAAAATCCGCCCGGTCATCCAGGATGGAATACTACACCGCTTGGAACGTGCGGAAGACCGGGGAACCTCAGTCTGGCAATATATGGAAGCCGGCGGCCAACGGGCCGTGCTCTCACTCCTGGCACATCATGCTGCCATGTTAAAAACACCCCCACGCCTGCGCCTCCACGGATTGATTGCGGATGCCTGCTACCGTTTGACGGACTTCACCGGCCAGGAACTCGGCCGGGCCAGCGGGTGGAGCTTGATGACCCTAGGGTATTCCAGTCTGAGCAACAACGGTGCGGAAAATTACAGCGAAACAATTTTGCTGGAGGTATGCCCGGAATAGGCCGTTCTTAGAGCAGATCCAGTTTTGGTGGACGCAATTCTTCAAGTCTTGTGGCTTTCTGTAGCCGGCCCCGTCCTGTCGCGACGGAGCCGGGCGAAGTCGGATGGGGCCGGTCCGGGGCCGGCGGCACCGGTTCCAGCCCCAACGCCCATTTCCTCAGGCCCGCCCATATAGAAAGCCCGAATCCAAGGGGACTTCGACCACCCGGCGCTCATCGGAAACCAGGAAAACCGAACTCGCCCCTCGCCGGATCGTCCGGACACGCCCGAAGCCGCGGGGGATTTCAGCCACCGCCATGATGTAATTCACCACCAGCGGCACCCGTTTGTTGAGCCGAAAAACCGTGGGAATGTTCCCCGGTCGGAGCGGATGCGCCCGCACCGATTCGGCCAGGCCGTAATGGAAATACGCGGTCACATCCTCAATGCCCATCACGTTCACATGGCGGCCATTCCACGGCGGATAATGGCGCCCCCCGTTCGACATCCACAAGACGGTCGAAGCAAGAACCCGCGGATCCTTCAGCGCAAACCAGACATAGCGCTCCTTGGGAAAGGCCACCGCCGACCAGGAAAAATCATCCGCCGCCCGGTGCGAAAGCATGACGAGGTCTTCAAACCCGCGGCGGGCGGGATAACGGCTGAGGTCTGCGAACGATCCATCCATAGCAGGGCAACGATCCAGCCGCGTGAACCCCGCCCCGGGCCTGAGACTGCTGTAACCGCCTTCTTCCGGATTCTCGAAAAGGCCCGGAAATACCTGGGCGCGGTACACCGGGCTGGTACTGATCCTCCCACTGCCCGGTTCATCGGGAAATTTGAGCATGGCGTGGTGCCCGGGACTGATGGGCCCGCTCATCCCGGAAACCACGTCGCGGCAATACAGCACCGTCTGCCCCTCCCTCACTGTGATGGACCGGTCAACCCGGCCGGGACGGATTTGGGTACGAAAGGAAAGATTCAGGGTGGACGCTCCACCGTTTCTTTGCACCGACTCCCATGTCCATATACCCCGGGATGTTTCACCATGGGGAGGGTGTTTTTCCCCGCGGTAAGGCGTGCTGTTCCCCCCGAATGGGAGACAAAGAAAATCCCCCCGGAGCCCCCGCAGCATACCGCCCAGACTCCCGGCCACTTTTTCCTCCGCCCAAGGAGCCACGGCATAGGGCTGTACCGTGCGGCGGCCCAGGCGGAATCTCACCGGCGCGAGGAAGGCCCCCATTTGGGTGACGAACGCCTCCACGTGACCGGATTGGATCCGCCACGAGGGTTGTCCCAGACACATGATGGTTTTCTTTATTTTTCCAGTCCTATCTGTCATGGGCCTCCTCCTGTTTGATTTCATGAATTCCTGAATTCCCGGGGGCTGATTCCGTTCTGCCGCCGGAAACAGCGCGCGAAATAGCCCGGATCCCGGAAGCCCGCGGCATAGGCCGCCTCGGCGACCGTGGTGCCGGAATTCCGCAGGAGTGTTTTGGCTTTTTCCAGGCGACGTGCGGTCAGATATTCGCCCGGCGTCAACCCGAACTGGTGGCGGAACAACCGGCAAAGATGTCCATAGCTCTGACCCCGTGATGCCAGACGTGTCCGCAAACCGCCGGCAGGCACATCCCCCGCATCCAGGATTTCCTTCACCGCATAGGCCGGCCCCGCAAGGCGGGAGGGTGCCGCCCGGCGGCGGGATCCCGGCCATAAAAGCCGCAACAAAATCTCCTGAAAAGTGGTCCGTGCCAGCGCGCGGTGGAACCGGTCACCGGACTGCCATTGGAAAAATAGCGTTTCCAAAAGGGCGGATAAGGGACCGGCCGCCTCGAAAGGTGCGGGCCTGCCGGGCACTTGTACAAAGGCGGGCGCGGGGACGATCAATCGGCGGGCCGGGCGGCGGGGATGGTAACTGCAGATCGGCCGGGCGGGAACCTTCCCATGGGTCCAGTCGAAATGGATACAGGCGCGGGTAACCGGGCGCGCCCCCGCAAAACTCACATGGACCGTGTCAGGAGGAACCACCACATACCAGCCCCGCCGCATTTCCCACTCCCGCGAGCCCATCCGCAGCCGGAACTCCCCGTCCAACACCAATACCAATTCGTGGTCGTACAGCGACCGCGCCGGCTCGATGGCGAACGGTTTCCAGGCACCACGCCAAAGCGTGTTGAGCCGGGGGGATATCTGGTCGAGCCACATGGATGTGTTACTTTCCTACTCCAATCGTGGTGCGTGGCGATCCCATTCTTTTGTCACGATAATATCATTTTTGTCCCATTGCGAGAACCAACCCGGACCGTCACCGTGGAACCATGACCGCGCCACGGAATGATTGGTATCGCACACGCTACAGAAGGCTGCTGGTGGACATGCATATCCCGGGCTGGGACAAGCGCTTTTTGTCCAAATTGGATCCGGGCCGTTATGTGGATACGGTCGCCAGTTCCCGGGCCGGGGTCATGATGTTGTACGCCAACTCGCACATCGGCCTGGCGCTTTATCCCTCCAAACTCGGACCGGTGCATCCCAATCTCCGCAAAGGGGATTTTGTCGGCAGAACCGTGGATGCGGCACACCGCAAAGACATGGCGGTGGTGGCCTATTACAGCGTTGTCTACAACAACGCGGCTTTTCTCGACCATCCGGACTGGCGCATCGTCCCCCCGCAGGGACCGCAGGCCTTTGAAACGTACCGCTACGGTGTCTGCTGCCCGAATTCTCCCTACCGGCAATTCGCCCTCGCACAAGCCGACGAGTTGTGCCGCTCGTATCCCTTTGACGGCATTTTTTTCGACATGCTTTTCTGGCCCTTCGTCTGCTATTGCCCCCACTGCCGGGAACGGTTCCAAAGCGAGGAGGGCAGCGCATTGCCCGAGGTGGTGGACTGGCACCATCCGACATGGAATGCGTTCCAACGGGCGCGTGAACGCTGGATGGCCGGGTTTGCGGGGGATTTGACGGCCACCGTACGGCGCGCACGCCCGTCCATGACCTGCACCCACCAGATGAGCCCGGTACTGGCCGGCTGGCGCTGCGCCATGCCCTACTCGATCACGGAACACTGCGATTATGCCACGGGTGATTTCTACGGCCCCCCCGTGCAGCAGAGCGTGGTTTGCAAGATTTTCGCCCATCTCAGCGTGGGGCGTCCGTTCGAATTCATGACTTCGCGCTGCGTCAACCTGTGGGACCATGTGACGGTCAAACCGGAGAGCGAAATGGCCATGCAGGCGTTCCTCGCCCCGGCCCATGGAGCGGGGTTCATGTTCATCGATGCCATCAATCCCGATGGTTCGCTCCTCCAGCCCGTTTACGACCAGATCGGGCGGGTTTTTTCAGCGCTGCGCCCGTATGAACGGTTTCTCGGCGGAACACTCCTGGCCGATGTGGCGATCTATGTCAGCGACCAGTCGCGTTTTGATTTCCACGAAAACGGCAGGATGGTCCGCGAAAACACGCGCAGTTCGGACAATATGAGCACGGAATTCTGCAGCCCGCACATGGCCGCGGTCATGGGCGCGGCGGAGGCCCTGCAGCAGGCACACATTCCCTATTCCGTGGTCACCCGCCTGGGCCTCGACGACCTCTGCCGCCACCGGGTGCTGATCATACCGCACGTGCTCTTGATGGACGACGTCGAGATGGCGGCGATCCGCAAATTCGTCGCCGGAGGGGGCGCGGTTTATGCGAGCGGCGCCACAAGCCTGACGGCCCCGGACGGGCGGGTGCGGCATGATTTCGGCCTGCGTGATCTTTTTGGCGTCAGCACAAACGGCCCGGCGCAGGATTCCCTGGTCTTTCTTGCCCCGGAAGAACGGGAATTGGCGGCATCCGCCACCCCCCAGGAACAATGGATCCACCGCAGCGGTTGGATGGACATCCGCAACCGGAACGCCCGGATCCTGGCCCGCTTCATCCCGCCCTGGTACCCGGAGGAAGGACGCACCGTGCTGCGCCCCAGCTATGCCAGCATCCACAGTGTGCCCCCGGGAATGACCAAGGCCGGTCCCGCCATCACGTGGAAGAAACATGCCAAAGGCCGCGTGTGCTACTCGGCGGCCCCGTTCGAGACCGAACGCACCCCGGTGAACAGGGCCGTCTTCACCCACCTCATCCGCCGCCTCCTCGATTCCGCACCGGGCGTCGAAGCCGACGGCCCCGCGCACCTGGAACTGACCGTCATGGACAAACCGGAGCAGAACCGCTGCAACATCGCCCTGACTTCCCTGCTCCAACAACACGATCCGCTTCCCGCCAAGGGAACCATCCGCGTGCGGCTGCCGGGACGCCGACCGGTGGCCGTGCGCTTGTTGCCCTCGCGGCGGAAGGTTCCCACACGCGCCATTCCCGGGGGGATCTCTTTCCATTTCGATGACGTCACCATCTTCCGCCTCTTCGAGTTGGAATACAAACCCACCCATTGACCGCACCCATCCCATCCATGAACACCCAATCCCACGCCAACCTCGCACTCGACCAGGGCCGGGGCATCTTCCGCCTCGCCCCCAACTGGGTGCCCCGCTCATTCTGTGTGCCGGGACGCCGCATCAAGCTTCATCCGGATGACTACTACGCCCTGGGCGGCGTGCGGGGAGGCATCGATGAACGCTGGCTGTCCTCGACCACCCCGGCCCAGAACGGCCCGCTCACGGGCCCCGACGAGGGCCTGAGCTTCATCGTCATCGAGGATGGCGGCCGCACCGTGCGGCTGCGGCTCTGCGACGCCATCGAGGAACTGAAGGGCGGGATCCTGGGCGATGCGTTTTGGGAACGCCACCGCAGCTGGCCGGTCTACACCAAATTTTTCGACAACCAGGGAGCCCTGCCGCACCATGTCCACCATCGCGATGAACACGCCCGGCTTGTCGGACAGAACGGCAAACCCGAGGCCTATTATTTTCCGCCCCAGTTGAACAACCACGGCGGCGATTTTCCCCACACCTTTTTCGGTTTCGAACCCGGGACCACACGCGAACAGGTGCGCGAAACGCTGCTCAACTTCACGCGGGGAGACAACAAAATCACCAGCCTCTCACGCGCCTACCGCCTTGATCCGGGAACCGGCTGGGATGTGCCGCCGGGAATCCTGCATGCGCCCGGAAGTCTTTGCACCTACGAGCCCCAGAAGGCCTCCGACGTCTACGCGATGTACCAGTCGGTGGTCGGACGGCAGGTGATACCCGAGGAACTGCTCTGGAAAAACACCCCGCCGGACCGGCGCGGGGATTTCGATTACCTGATGGAGGTGATCGATTGGGAAGCGAATGTCGACCCGAACTTCGTGGCCAACCATTTCATGAAACCCCGGCCGGTGCGTCCGGCCGCGGAGATGGAGGGCTACGTGGAAAACTGGATTTGCTACCGCAACAAGGATTACAGCGCGAAAGAATTGACCGTCCTTCCCGGCCGCACGGTGAAGATTACCGATCCCGGTGCGTACGGAGTGATCCTGGTGCAGGGCCACGGACGCCTGGGCGTGTGGGAGGTGGATACACCGGCACTCATCCGCTTCGGCCAGCTCACTTCGGACGAGTACTTTGTCAGCGAACAGGCCGCGCGGGAAGGGGTGTGCATCCACAATCCCTCGGCGACCGATCCGATGGTGATGCTCAAGCTCTTCGGTCCGGGGGCCCTTTAACCGGAACGATGCAGTGATATTAACGCAGAGGCGCAGAGAATGCAGAGGAGTTTGTTAGTTATGAATGGATTGTTACGTAATTCATTCCATATCAACTATTTTCCTTTTGAGACCCTTGTGCCGTTTGCGGTTAAACTGTATTTTTTCGGCTTAACCGCCCCCCGGCAAAGCCGGGGCCTTGGGTTGGAACAGGAATGACGGATGACCGATTCCCCTTTCTATACGCCCACCCATGACCGGGACCGCCTGGGTGAGGTGCCCGCGTCCGGCACCCGTGGAGGCCAGGTGCTTCTCCTGGGGGATTCCATCTCCATCGGCTACACTCCCGGGGTGTGCCGGCTGTTGCAGGGATTCAAAACCGTCTGCCGCCCGGATGCAAACTGCGGGGATACGGAATGCGGATTGGAAAACATCCATGCCTGGCTGGGCGGGCACCATTGGGAGGTGATCCATTTCAATTGGGGTCTCCATGATCTGTGCTACCGCCATCCCGAGGCCCGGGTATACGGCAACCGGGACAAAGTCCGGGGAACCCAGTCCGTGCCGGTCGACCGGTATGCCGCCAACTTGCGGAAATTGGTCAGGGTGATGCGATCCCAGGCGGACCGGCTGGTCTTTGCCACCACCACTGTGGTGCCCGGGGGGGAGGCGGGCCGGTTTTCCGGGGATGAGATGAAATACAACGAGGCCGCCCTGGCCGTGGTGAAAGAACATGGGATTTTCATTGATGACCTGTATGATCTGACCCGGGCCATGCCGGCTTCCTCGTTCATCGCGCCGGGAGATGTGCATTTTACCGTGGAGGCCTACGAAGTGATCTCGCGGAAGGTTGCCCAATCCATCCGGGAAGTTTTGAGCAAGGGATAGAATGAATGTGAAACCGAATGTGCTCTGGATATTTGTGGACCAGCTCAGGTTCCAGAGCCTGTCCTGCAACGGTGATCCGAATGTGCGGACGCCGAACCTGGACCGGCTGGCTGCCGGCGGGGTGAATTTCACCCATGCGGTCAGCACCTGTCCGGTCTGCACGCCGGCCCGCGGCGCGGTGATGACCGGCTGCTACCCCAACCGTACGGGCATTTTGTACCTGGGCGATCTTCTGCCTCCGTCCCAACCCACGGTCAGCCACACCTTCCGCTCCGCCGGCTACCGGACCAGCTACGTCGGCAAGTGGCATCTGTCCAGCGCCCAAAATCCCTATGGCCACAACGAGGGGGCCGAATTCTGGGTCCACCCCATGCTCCGGGGCGGCTTTGAGGATTGGTTCGGCTTCGAGCTGTCCAATCACTTTTGGAAAACGAGATACAGCACCGGGGAAAAAATGTGGCCGCCGCACGAACTCAACGGCTACCAGACGGATGCCCTGACCGATCTGTCCCTTGATTATCTCAAAAAACAGGCCGTTCCGGGAGGTGCACCCTGGTTTCATGTGTTGAGCCTGGAGGCGCCGCATCACGGGAGCGACCGGGACAATGTGGCCAGTTGCCAAGTTGGAGACATCGTCCATGCCCGGCATCCCGCCCCTCCGGAATATGAGGCCCAGTTTCATCCCGGGTCCATGGTCCTGCGTCCCAATGTTCCCGCCAGCCATAAGGAAGCCGCCCGCTCCCAGCAGGCCCAATATTGCGCCATGATCAAAAATCTGGATGACAATGTCGGCCGGATTCTGGACTGGCTGGAACAGAGTGGCGAGTCGGACCGGACCCTGGTGGCCTTTTTCTCGGACCACGGGGAGATGGGGGGGAGCCACGGCCGTTTTCAGAAGTGCAGTCCCTACGCGGAATCGCTGCGAATCCCGCTGATCCTCAGTCTCCCCGGGGTGCTGCCAGTTGGAAGGACTGTTTCTGCGCCCGCCAATCTGGTCGATCTTTTCCCCACTACCGCCGATCTTTGCGGTCTCCCGGTTCCCGGCGGGGTTCAAGGCCTGAGTCTGGCCCCGGTCGCCGCCGGTCATGGAGCCCCGCCACGGGAGGCTTCACTCGCACAATGGTTTGGCAACCCACGCTACAGCAACGAGGACGGGCTGGGCATCCAATGGAGGGGTATTCTCACCCCCCGGTTCACCTATGCCGTTTACGACGACGGCGGAGGACAGCTTTTTGATGACCGGGAGGATCCGTGGCAGTTGGATAATCTTTACGCAAATCCATTGCATTCAGAGGAGCGCGCCGGACTGCACCGCCGGCTGTGCGCGGAGATTGGAAAATCGGGAGAGCCCTTGCCCGGCTTTGTCCGTGCGGCCGCACCGGCGTGATTCTTGCGCGGGCGGACCACTAAAAAGCGCATCCAAACAGATCCACTTCCAGGCGCTAGACTTTCTCGATAATGGCCCAGGTCGTCGGCGTGTAGTATTCCCGGCAAGACAGGGGTGCCCCGGTTCTCATGGGGAAACGGCCCGGTGATGCCCAGTTTGGCCCCGATCCGGGATGATTCCCCGGTCAGATTCTCCTGCCCATTCTGACCCAAACAACCGGCCGGTTATTTGTTCTCGGCATCCACGCGGGCTTTGGCGGCGATGGCATCGGCCTTGGCCTGCTTCTTGTCCGCATCCAACCGGGCCTGGTCAGTGGTTCTGTCAGCTTCGATGTTCGCCTTGTCGATCACGGCGTTGACGTCAGCCTGCGCGGTCGCTTCCTTGGCCTGGGCGTCCACTTTCACCTTGCGGTCATCGATCGCGTTCAATGTCGCTTCTTTGTGCTCATCGATGGCGACCTTCTGTTTGTTGCATCCAGCGAGGAGGATGGTGGAGAGGGCGATGAGGACCAGGGGGATATGTTTCATGGTTTTGGGGGGTGGGTTGGGTCCATGAATGCATCGTGGGAGGGGCGCATTCATGGTGGTTGTTTTGTCGGTCCGTTCATGCCGGAGCTGGTTGCACTGGCAACAGACCAACCCGGATCATCGCCCCATCCGGCCCCGTTTCCCATGGGGTGAAACCCTGCCACCCCCATTTCCGGCTTCACGGATCAGCGGATGAAAGCCGCCGGTTTGCCTGAACCGTCAGAGGAAAGATCCGGGCATAAAAAAACCCGAAGGCTTTGGGCCCTCGGGTTTTTTGTGGGAAGCTTCCGTTATTTCAAGTGTTTCGAAACGAGCTTGGTCATTTCGAACATCGAGACGGACTTCTTGCCACCGAAGACGGCCTTGAGCTTGTCGTCGGCGTTGATTTGGGTGCGCACTTTCTTGTCCTGAAGACTGTTCTTCTTGATGTAGTCCCAGAGCTTCTTGGTGAGCTCGGTGCGGGGGAGCGGCTTTGCGCCGACCACGGCCGAAAGGACGTCATCAGGTTGAACGGGCTTCATAAAAGCGGCGTTAGGTTTACGTGCGGATTTCTTTTTAGCGGGTTTTTTAGCTGCCATGAGTGTTGTTTATGGCACAACTTACGGGGAGCACAAGCCCCGATTGAATCAATTTTTACCTATGGAAAGTGGTTCTTTCCAGGGGAGGCGGCGGAAGATGCGGAACCCCCCGCGGCCGCGGCCATGCCCGGGCCGTGCGTTTCCATCCACCTCTTGCGGCTTCAGGCAACGGTGCCGCGGTCGATCTGCTGCGCCATCCGAATGTTCTCCGGGCGGGCCAATTCCTCCGAGAGCAGGTGGGTGGAGGAGCGGAAACGTTTCACGATGGTTTCCGCGAGCTGCAAGGTGAAATCCGCCGCCAACTCGGGTTTGTGGGTGATGAAATTGCGGAATTTGTCATTGGAGATTTCCAGGGTGCGCACGGGCGTGAGGGCCACCACGCTGGCTGTCGCCACCCCGGGATCGAACAGGTTCATCTCCCCGAAATACTGGCCGGCGGGGAGGATATCCAGCCGCATGGGGGCGCCGTTCACCCGGCGGTTCACCTCGACCTCGCCGGCAACCAGCATGTAGAATGTCTGCTGCAACTCGCCCTCGAGGACCAGCACCGTGCCCGCCTTGTAGTTGGCCTCGCGGAAGAAAAGATCCAGCAATTGGACGAAGCTTTCATTGAAACCGCGGAAGAGACTCATGCGCGAAATATCGCTGAAGTGGATTGCCATGGACCGAATGTACTTGAGAATTGGAATTTGTGCATGGAGATTTTCTTTATGGAAAAAGCCCAGCGCCTGTTTTATTCCGGACGGGTCCAGGGAGTGGGCTTCCGATACTCGGTCAAACAGATCGTCGCCGGGTATGACATCTCCGGCACGGTGCGCAACCTGGATGACGGGCGGGTGGAACTCCATGTCCAGGGCGACCCGGACGAACTGGACGCCCTGCTGGAAGCCGTTCGCAAAAGCCACCTCAAGGGTTTCATCCGCGAAATCGAGGGGCACGACATCCCCACCGATCCCCATCTCCGGGGGTTTGCCATCCTGAATTGACACCCATGAATCCATCCCCCCTCCCTGTTCCCGCGGTCGAAGTCGAGAAATTGACCAAGATCTATCCCCTGCACTGGCGGCGCGGCAGCCTGCTCGCCCTTGAGGACCTCGACCTGAGCATCGGGCAGGGTGAAATTTTCGGACTGCTGGGGCCGAATGGATCGGGGAAAAGCACCACCATGAAACTCCTGCTCGGGCTGGCCCGCCCCAGCCGGGGAACAGCAAGGGTTTTCGGCCACCCGGCGGGGTCGATGGACGCCCGCAAACGCCTGGGATTCCTTCCCGAGAATCCCTATTTTCCCCAGTTCCTGTCCGGGCGCGAAGTGCTCCGCTATTACGGGCGGCTCAGCGGGGTTTCCGCGGATACCCTGACCGGGCGCGTCGGGGAGTTGCTTGATCTTGTCGGCCTGGAAAAAGCCGGTGACCGCCGCCTGCGCACCTATTCCAAAGGCATGCTGCAACGCATCGGCCTGGCCCAGGCCCTGCTCCACGATCCCGATCTCCTCCTGCTGGACGAGCCCACGGCGGGAGTCGATCCCCTCGGCTCGCGGCAAATCCGCGACCTCATGCTTTTGATGAAAAAGCGCGGCAAAACGGTCATCTTTTCCTCGCATCTGTTGGAACAGGTCGAGGAAGTGGCGGACCGGGTGGCCATCCTCCACCAGGGCCGCAAGTTGAGCGAAGGACGCCTGGAGGACCTCCTGGCCATCCCCGAGGAAACCGACTTTCGCATCCGCGGACTGCGGCCCGAGACCGAGGCACGCATCCAATCGTTGCTGAGGGATGAGGGCTACCAGGATGTGCAAACCGTCCGGCCGCGCATGCGCCTGGAGGATTTTTTCATCCGGGTGCTTCCGGGAAAAAACAAGGAGAAGCCATGACCCGTTCGTTGAATGCCGTGGGTGCCATAGCCCGCATCACCCTGACGGAAGCCCTCCGGCAGAAAACCCTCAATGTGGTCCTGCTCTTCAGCCTCGTATTGCTGGGGGGGAGTGATTTTTTCACCCAGTTTTCCTTCCAGGAGGAATTCAAATTCCTCAAGGACCTCGCCTACGCGATCATCAGCATCAGCGGCCTGCTGGTCGCCCTCATGGGGGCGGCACAACTGATCCCCGCGGAAATCGAGCGCCGCACGCTATACACCACCCTGAGCAAACCGGTCCGCCGCATCGAGTTTGTGCTCGGAAAATATTTCGGGCTGCTGGCCCTGCTCACCCTCATCGTCCTGATTTTGTCATCGGTTTTTGTGGGGGTTTTGTGGTTCCAGGAAAAAAAATCACTGCTTGATGAATGTGGCGTCACCGCCACCCTGTCGGGGCATCTGCCCCCGGAATTGAACGAAGCCCTGAAAACCAAGGCGGAACTCATCCTCTCGCAATCACGGGATTCCGGCATGATCCAGGCCATCGGCCTCATCTGGTGCAAGCTGGCCGTGATCGCCGCCATCTCGGTTTTTTTCTCCACCATCGCCACCTCCACCATCTTCATCGTCTCGACCACGCTGATGATCTATTTCACGGGCCACCTCCAGGCCATTGCCCGGCAGATGTGGCTGCACGAGGAGTCTTCCCCGTCTTTTATCAAAACATCGGTGTTGGTGGCGGTATCCTGGCTCATCCCCGATTTCCAGGCCTTCAACCTGATTGATGAAATCATCGCCGGCAACAAAATCCTCTGGGCCGACTCCGCCTCGACCATGCTCTACTCCCTGGTCTACGTGATCATCGTCCTGGGGGTGGCCGGCCTGGTCTTCGAGGAACGCGAACTGTGAGAACCCACCCCATTCCGGCAGGGGGATCCCGATGATCCGGTATGGACTTGCGGCGCTTCTGCTGCTGGCCTGGGGGGCGGCCAAGCTCCCCTGGGAAGAGCGGATGTGCGACCGCCGCAAACAGATCATGTATGGGGATGTCACGCCCTTTTCCTTTGAATTGCGGGACAGCCTGGGCCAGGGGCTGACCCTGGCCGCCCTGGGAGGCTTCCGGGGGTTGGCGGCAAACTTTGTCTGGATTTCCCTCACCACAGCCTGGGAGAACCAACAGTGGACCCGCGTCCGGACCCTGGCGGAATTTGCCGTACTTTTGCAGCCGCGGGTGCTTTTTTTCTGGGAGAACGGGGCCTGGCACCTCGCCTGGAATGCCAGTGTTGCGGCGGAAAATTACGGGAAAGGCGAAAAAACCCCCGGCCAGCGCTCGCATGAGGCCCGCCAATGGATTGATGCCGGGCGCGGGATGTTGGAGCGGGGCATCCGGGCCATCCCGGAAAAACCCCAGCTCTACATGCGCCTCGCGGAACTCTACCAACAACGGCTCCATGACTACTCCAAGGCCGCCGAATACTACCGGCTGGCCGCCTCGCGCCACGGGGCACCCACTTTCGCCGAGCGTTTCGTGGGTTACATGCTCGAGCGGGCGGACCGGAAGCAGGAGGCCTACGATTACTGGCTCTCACTCTGGAAGAGTTCCCCCACCCACCCCCCGGGCACCCAGCGGCAATGGCCCAAAATCGAACAGCAGATGCGCGGCTTGGAAAAGGAACTCAACATCCCGGCTGACAAACGGATTTTTCCCCCGTAGCTTTTATATCCTTCCCATGCGTTACGGAATATTCGGCGATATCCACAGCAACCAGGAGGCCCTGGAAGCGGTGCTGGAGGACATGCAGGTCCAGAAGCTTACCCAACTGGTGTGCCTGGGCGACATCGTCGGCTACAACGCCAACCCCTCGGAATGCCTGGAAATGATCCGCTCCCTCGGCTGCCCGGTGGTCAAGGGCAACCACGACGAGGAAGCCTCGGAAGAGCGCGACATCGAGCACTTCAGCGAACTGGCCTACGTCTCGATGAAGCACACCCGCGACAGCCTGAGTGACGACCAGAAACGCTATCTCCGCACGCTTCCCATGCAGCGCAATGTGGGGGATTTCGCCATCGTGCATTCCTCACTCGACGGCCCCGCGCGCTGGATCTACGTCTTCAGTGCGCAGGAGGCGGAGGAAAGCTTCGTCTACCAACGCACCAATCTCTGTTTCTTCGGACACACCCATGTGCCCAATGCCTTCATCCACGACGGCACCACGCACGAATGCTTTTACCGGAAGCTGGTCCTCCAGGAGGGGAAAAAATATTACATCAACACCGGCTCGGTGGGCCAACCGCGCGATGGCGACTGGCGCGCCGCCTACGCCATCTACGACTCGACGGCGAAAACCATTGAATTGCGGCGCGTCCCCTATGATCTCGCCCAGGCCCAGGAAAAAATCCTCAAGGCCGGACTGCCGGAACGGTTGGCCGAACGGCTGGCCAATGCCGTTTGAACGGATCCGACCTGTGAGGGAAATCGCGAGGTTGGCCACGCCGGGGAAAACAGGGCCCACGGGATGAAAGTGCTCATTGTCAAACCCACCGCCCTGGGCGATGTCGCCCAGGCATTGAAAGTTGTCCCCTGGCTCAAGCGCAGCGGAAAGGCCTCCCGCGTTGACTGGGTGGTTGACAGCGACTATCTCCCCGTCCTGGAAATTTGCCCCGATCTTGACCGTCTCATCGGGTTTCCCCGCCGACAATGGCGCCGGTCCTTCTCCCCTGCCGGGATGCTGGCCTGGGCGAAAGAACTGCGGCGCGAATCGTACGACGTGGTGCTCGATCTCCAGGGTCTTGCACGGAGCGGGCTGATGACCCGGGTGGCACGGGCTACGCACCGGGTGGGGCTGGACTCCGCACGGGAAGGGGCTTCCCTGGCCTATTCCCGGAGGGTGAAAGACCACCAGCAGCACGCCGTGGACCGCTATGCCGCGGCGGTGGCCCAAGTGCTGGGGGAAAAAACACCACGAGCGCCCCTGACCTTCCCGGGTCCGGCGGTCCCGCTCCCGGAAGGTTTGCAACCCGGCCGATACACCGTCTTCCACCCCTACTCCCTGTGGCCGACCAAACTGTGGCCCTGGCAACGGTTCCAGTCCCTGGGGCAAAGCCTCGGGGGGGAAACCATCGTATGGGTGGGATCCGGCACGTATTTTCCAACCGGAGCGGGACCTTCCGTCGATCTCCGGGGCCGGACCCCTTTGCCCTTGCTGCTTTCCCTGCTTGCCCAAGCCCGTGCGGTGGTCAGCACCGATTCAGGACCGGCCCACTTGGCCGCTCTTTTTGACGTGCCCTTGATCACCCTCTTCGGTGCCACCGATCCTGCCCTGACCTCCCCGCAATCCCCGCGTGGAGAATTTCTCGCCGCTTCCGGCCCTTCCTGCCGTCCCTGTCTCCAACGCCGATGCCACTGGAAGGATCCTTTGGATTGCCTCGCCCAAATCAGTGTGGATCAAGTCACGGCCGCCTGGAAAAGGCAGACCCTCGCCGCTTGACCGGGAGTTCCGGGTGTGCCTGGCAACCCTGATGGGGGAAGAACCTCCGCTAATAATTTGAATGAATTCCTTGGGATAGGCGTCAGAACTGCGATATTTGCTCTAAAATCGCGATAAAAGTAGAATTAATTTTAAACTATTAGACGAAAGAATATTTGTAACCCCTTCAAAATCATGCTCTTGCTGATAAATGGTTGAAATTGGCATTAAAGTTGCACTGTTGTACCCAGTTTGGCATGTTTGAAAGTTACAAAACACATTCTTGAACAACTAAAGGACACAACACACATGAAGACACGTACCCGCAAAAACCGCA
>Ga0075012_10001633_pt1 | contig 22608 bp, 17 predicted proteins | sample All_14_2_FD_71474 | JGI IMG/M metagenome (GOLD analysis project Ga0075012, IMG submission 71474) | Freshwater microbial communities in response to fracking from Pennsylvania, USA - Allegheny Zone_MetaG_DW_15 | ecosystem: Environmental > Aquatic > Deep subsurface > Groundwater > Drilled...
GTATATAATAAAGAGTAGTCTCAAAAATAACATTTTTTTTAGCTTATACAACGCAAAGACAAACAAAAATGGATTTACCGGAATGTTGTATTTGACTTTTTAGATATTGCTCTTTATAGCTATACTAATCAATAATAATCATGTTATTTTAAATATTAATTTGTTTTTGTTCGAAATGAACAGTTATAACATATATAGGCGGCGATAATTGCAGAAACGTTAGTAATAATTTCATGTTTTTACGTGAGAGGTACTTTTATATAGTTATAAGTTAAAAAGAATGGGTTGATTGATAGGTTTTTACCGATTAATGATAGGTGTGTGTACTTTTGGTATGCAAATACAGATATGGAACCTCAGTGTAGTTATCATTATATGTCATATGCCGAAACCGGCTATTTTTCACAGCTAATAGCTGATTATGAGTCCGGTAGTGAGCATTTACGTGACTTTTATGTGTACACGCCTGACGATAAAGGTATTGCTGATGCAGTGACAAAGCGCAGCCACTATCATATAAACCGGAAATTGCTGGTGGAAACACTTTTACGCCAGTACGAAGGATTGGAAACAGATGAGCCGGTAAAAGCAAACATTGCTTCACTTGCCGATGAACACACATTTACGGTGACTACTGCACATCAGCCCAATCTGCTAACAGGTTATTTGTATTTCGTATATAAAATTATTCATGCTATAAAACTGGCAGAACAGTTAAACGACAAATACATTGACCGAAAGTTTGTTCCTGTATATTACATGGGTAGTGAAGATAACGATCTGGCAGAGTTGGGGACATTTCGCTTCAGAGGAGAAAAATATGTGTGGGATGGGGCAGGACAGCAAGGGGCAGTAGGGCGGATGAGTACCGCTGGTTTGCAACCGTTACTCGCAAGGTTACTGCATGACTTCGGTCCTCCGGGTATAGATTGCGATAATCTTACTGATGTAATAAAAGAAGCATATGGTAAGAAACGAACCATAGGTGAGGCTACCCGTTATCTGGTCAATGAATTGTTCGGCAGGTATGGTCTCGTAGTGATAGATCCGGACGACAGAGAGCTGAAGAGAACATTTATTCCGGTGATGGAGGACGATCTGATGAAGGGTAGTGCAGCACCTATTGTATCAGAACAAACCGTGAAACTGACTGAGCGCTACAAAGCACAGGCATATCCACGGCCTATAAACCTTTTTTATCTGCACGATCAGTTACGGGAGCGAATAGAAAAGCAGGGTGAGCATTGGATAGTAATAAATACAGATATTTCTTTTTCGCAGGATGAGTTGATAAAGGAATTGTATCAGTTTCCTGAGCGATTTAGCCCTAATGTAGTATTGAGGGGGCTGTTTCAGAGTACTATTTTACCAGATGTGGCATTTATTGGCGGTGGCGCGGAAGTGGCATACTGGTTTCAGTTGAAAACACTTTTTGAATATTATAATGTACCATATCCGGTAATATTGCAGCGGCAGTCGGTATTATGGATTGGGGCGCGCGAACACCGGCTCAGGGAGCAGTGTGCCTTGTCAGTGCAGGAGATATTTACAGAAACAGCGGTGCTGGAAAAAAGACTGGTGACCGCAGCCGCCGGAGCTTTTATTGATACAACTGCAGAGAAAAAAGCGATAGAAACGACAATGCAACAGTTGCGTACCCGTGCTGTGACTGTAGATAAAACACTGGCTGCAGCTACAGATGCGGTTATAGCAAGGATAGAGCGGCAATTGGCCAATCTGGATAAGAAAATGCTGCGTGCAGAAAAGAAAAAACATGATGTGGCCCTGTCCCGTATATACAGATTGCGGGAAAAACTGTTTCCCAATGATAGTTTACAGGAGCGCATAGAGAATTTTGCAGAATATTATCTTGAGAACGGGCCTGCTTTTTTCGATATAATAAAGAATGGTATACAGCCATTGGGAGGGCGATTCCTGATTATAGAAAGGTAACCGGGTTACAGGAAAATATTTTTTGTGTTTTCTGTAACTTTTTTCCGGGAGTTACGATATAGTATTGAATGGACGCCAGAGAATATAATACGTGTGTACATCAGCTATCAGATGCTTTGTTCCGGTTTGCATGGAAGTGCACCGGGCAGCAGAGTGATGCGCATGATGTTGTACAGGGCAGTTTTGAGGTGCTATGGCAGAAAAAAGAAGAGGTGTCTACCGCCAAAGCCAAAGCATTTCTTTTTCAGGTGGCTTATCGCCAGTCAATAGATAATTACAGAAAGAGGTCGCGCTTCATGTACACAGATGCGCCGGAAGAGAGCTATTCTCCCGTAAATCCTGACCTTAAAAAAGTGCTGGACAGCGCATTGGCTCAGCTTGATGAGCGCTCCCGTGCACTGGTTTTACTGAAAGATTATGAGGGGTATAGCTATGATGAAATAGGGCAGATAACCGGTCTCAATGAGTCGCAGGTTAAGGTATATCTGTTCAGAGCGCGCAAAACATTAAAAGAATATCTCGTAAGTGTGGAAAATATATTATGACTATGATAACGTGGGAAAATTATGAGAAGTATATGGTAATGTATGCCGATGGCGAACTTGGCACTGCTGAAGAGCAGGCGCTCATGGCGTTTCTGTATGAAAACCCTGAATTACAGAGCGAGCTTACGGCGTTTACCATGACAAAGATGATACCGGATGCTACAGAGACCTATGATAGAAAAGAATCATTGCTGCAACCGGTGGAGGATAAAAAAGTGATAGTACTGCCGGTGTGGCGTCGTTATGCCATTGCTGCCGGAGTAGCCCTGCTGCTAATGGTCGGTGGTGCCAGACTACTGTTTAACGAAAATAATGTTACAGAAAGAGCGTATCATTCGGTGGCGGGTAATGTTTCGGGGAGTAATGTTGCTAATCCTGTAGCGGTGACAACTGTGCCGGACAAAAACAATCTTGCGGCAAATATACCTGCAGCAAAAAATGATGTAATTCCTACTGTGCCTCCGGTACAGGCAGATAACCGCAAAGGTGTAAAGACAAGACCTGTAAAAATCAATACAGCCAAACCTAATACACCTGCCATAGCAATGGAGGCCGTGGCTATGGTAGAGACGCTACCTGTAGCAGAGCCAATGCCTATATCTACTGAGCAAAAAAATATTGCGTTAGCTGTAACAAATGTTCCTGCTCTGGCGATACAGTATAGAGAGGATGAAACAGTGGATGAAGCAAAGAGCTTTGTAGATATGCTGCCCCTTGCAGAAACGAAAAAACAAGGGATGAAGACTCTGGCCGGTGAGGTGGCCACAGGATATGGCAGAGTCAGCAGCCTTACTCAGGAAATTGCCCATTCAAATGTGTCAGTAAAAATCTCGCGGAAGAAACTGGTATTATCATTTTAAAAAAATCTACACACAACTTAAAACTTAGGTTATGAAACGTACAATAGGAACAATAACAATGCTGGCAGCTGTATTACTGCTGGGAAATGGAGTGAAAGCACAGGAAGATGATGCGCCTGCAAAAAAGAAAAGGACGCTTACAATATCTAACAGAGGCATAGAGATAGATGCCAGCGACAGTACTGCAAAAGCAAAAGCCGGTAAGCTGGAAGACAAGGAAGATAAGCCGGGTAAATTCCGTACACGCTTTGCTATGCTGGACCTGGGTGTGAATATGCTCAATGACCAGACCATTTATAGCGACCCTACGGTTGTGAACTATCTGAATGTGCCGGGCAGTATGCGTAATGAAAACATCTTTGACCTGAAACCATCTAAATCTATCAATGTGAATATATACCCGCTGATGGTTAAGTTTCTGGCAGTAAAGACACATAATCAGAGGATATACCTTTCTACAGGTCTTGGATTTCAGGTTTATAATTTCCGTTATGAACAGAATATCACCTACACCAAACATCCTAACGGTATTGTACCGGATTCTATAGAATTTAAAAAGAACAAACTGGCCGTCAACTACCTGAATGTACCACTGATGCTTACCGGCAAGACAAGGCTGCACAAGAAAACCTGGCTTACTTATGGCGCTGGTATCACTGCTGGTTATCGCTTGTCTTCATGGAACAAGCAGGTATCTGACGAAAGAGGTAAAACCAAGGTTCATGGCAACTTTGATCTGGCAGATTATAATGTATGTCTTACCGGTGAGTTTGGCTTTGATGGCATTCTGCGTTTTTATGGCAGCTATCAGCTTACACAGATGTATGATAATGGCATTAATCAGCGTCCTATATGTATAGGTATCAGAATAGCAGGTATCTGATATCAGGTCTGATAATTAGCATATATACGCATATGCCCGGTCGTAATGGCCGGGCATATGTTTTTTCCGGATTATATAATCAGGTGTTGTGGAAATAACATATCATCCCCACAGCTTTGCTTTTATGTATCAAGGCATTATCTTTGTGTTCTGCAATTTTCAATCCTAAATACATCCGGACACAAATGAACTGGAAAAATTATTTCAGCACATCTATTGGTAGAAAGCTTATTGTTGGCGCTACAGGTTTGTTTCTTATTTCTTTTCTGGTAGTGCACTGCTATGTGAATGCAATGGTGTTCTGGAATGACGGAGGAAAGCACTTTACCGAAGCCGCTGCATTTATGGGCGGCAATGTAGCAGTAAGAATACTGGAAATAGGTCTGTTTGCCGGCCTCATAGCTCACATTGCCCAGGGGCTTATGCTGTGGAGCCAGAATGCAAAACGCCGTCCTGTAAGGTATGAAGTAAGTGCCGGTAACAAAACCAGCCGCTGGTACAGCCGCTCTATGGGGCTGCTGGGAACGCTTATTCTTCTGTTCCTCATATTGCACCTGTATCATTTCTGGGCGCCTAACCGTTATGGTCAGGCGTTTGATGCAGCATGGAAAGAAGAAGACCTGTATGAGAAGATGGCTGTTGTATTCAGCGAAATGTGGGTAGTGATTGTGTACGTACTGGGTTGTATATCGCTGGCATGGCACCTGATGCATGGCTTTTTCAGCGGCTTCCAGACATTTGGTCTGGGTACGCATAAGTATAAAGGGCTTATACGTTCTGTAGGTATTGCATTTGCTATCATCATACCACTGATATTTGCCATCATGCCTGTATATATGCACTGTTTAGGTAGCTGTAATGCACATTAATGTGCGGTATGAGAAACTGATTTCTGAATTTTGACTTTTAGAATAGACTAAATAATATGGCACTTAATGCTAAAATACCGGCGGGAGAGCTGGCTTCCAAGTGGGAAAAATACAAGTCGACCTGTAAGCTGGTAAATCCTGCCAACAAAAGGCAGATAGAAATCATCGTGGTAGGTACCGGTCTTGCCGGAGCTTCAGCAGCAGCATCTCTCGGAGAGCTGGGTTATAAAGTGAAAACATTCTGTTTTCAGGATAGCCCCCGCCGTGCGCACTCTATTGCGGCACAGGGAGGTATCAATGCTGCCAAAAACTATCAGAACGATGGTGACAGCACTTACCGTCTTTTCTACGACACCATTAAAGGTGGCGATTACCGCGCACGTGAGGCCAACGTACACCGTCTGGCAGAAGTGAGCGCAAATATTATAGACCAGTGTGTGGCGCAGGGTGTTCCCTTTGCACGCGAATATGGAGGCCTGCTCAGCAACCGTTCATTCGGTGGTACTCAGGTGCAGCGTACTTTCTATGCCGCCGGCCAGACTGGCCAGCAGCTGCTGATAGGTGCATATCAGGCATTGGAGCGTCAGGTAGCACTGGGTACTGTAACCCAGTATTCACGTCATGAAATGCTGGATCTGGTAATCATTGACGGCAAGGCACGTGGCATCATCGCCCGTAACCTTGTAACCGGAGAGCTGGAGCGCCATTTTGGTCATGCGGTGCTGCTGTGTACCGGTGGTTATGGTAACGTATTCTATCTGTCAACCAATGCAATGGGCAGTAACGTAACTGCAGCATGGAAGGCACATCGTAAGGGTGCATTTTTTGGTAACCCATGTTTTACCCAGATACACCCTACCTGTATTCCCGTAAGTGGAGACCATCAGTCGAAACTGACACTGATGTCAGAGTCATTGCGTAATGATGGTCGTATATGGGTGCCTAAAAAGCAGGGCGACAGCCGTAAACCAACAGATATACCTGAAGAAGAAAGAGATTATTATCTGGAACGCCGTTATCCGGCATTCGGTAACCTGGTACCGCGCGACGTAGCCAGCCGTGCTGCCAAAGAGCGCTGTGATGCCGGTTATGGTGTAGGGTCGTCCAAAATGGCCGTGTATCTGGACTTTGCTTCGGCAATAGAGCGCTATGGTAAGACAGAAGCTAACAAGCAGGGTAAGCACGATGCTGATAAAGCTACTGTGATAGCGCTGGGTAAAGATGTAGTGAAAGAGAAGTATGGTAACCTCTTTGACATGTATGCAAAGATTACCGGTGAGAATCCGTATGAGGTGCCTATGCGTATATACCCCGCAGTACACTATACTATGGGTGGCCTGTGGGTAGATTATGAGCTCATGACTACAGTACCAAACCTGTATGCACTGGGTGAAGCAAACTTCAGTGATCACGGTGCCAACCGTCTGGGAGCATCTGCTCTGATGCAGGGTCTGGCTGATGGTTACTTTGTAATACCATACACAATTGGTAATAATCTGGCCGATGATATCCGTACTAAAGCAATACCAACAGACCATCCTGCATTCGTAGCTGCTGAGAAGGAAGTGAGCGACCGCATTAATCGCCTCATGGGCATTAAGGGTAAGGAAAGTGTGGAAAGCTTCCACAAGCGTCTGGGTAAGATAATGTGGGATAAATGCGGTATGGGACGTAATGCCGAAGGGCTTACTCAGGCCATTCAGGAAATTCGCGCTCTGCGCAAAGAGTTCTGGGAAAATGTACGTATACCCGGTGAGGTAGGAGAGTACAATCCTGAGCTGGATAAGGCAGGCCGCGTGGCAGACTTCCTGGAGCTGGGCGAACTGATGTGTATAGATGCGCTGAACCGTACTGAAAGCTGTGGTGGTCACTTCCGCGAGGAGTCACAGACAGAGGATGGTGAGGCAAGACGTGACGATGAGAACTTTATGTATGTAGCTGCGTGGGAGTGCAAAGGCGAAGGCCAGTTTGAACTGCATAAGGAAGATCTGAAGTATGAGGTGGTACACCCAAGTCAGCGTAGTTATAAGTAATAGTCGGAGAAGCAGATTATAGGAAAAAATAACATTAAAACAGAAGCAGCTGATACAGGAGCAACGAACTGCCGGCTGCGGAAATGTCAAACATAATAAGCTATGCAGCATTATAACATGAACCTCACGCTTAAAGTGTGGCGTCAGAAGAATAACAAGGTGAAAGGGCATTTCGAAACGTTTCAGGTAAAGGGCGTATCGTCTGAAATGTCGTTTCTGGAAATGTTCGATGTGCTTAACGAACAGCTTGTGGCAGAGGGTAAAGAGCCTATAGCTTTTGACCATGATTGTCGGGAAGGTATATGCGGTATGTGCAGCATGTATATCAATGGCCGTGCTCATGGCCCGTGGCATGAGACTACTACCTGCCAGCTGCACATGCGTGAGTACAAAGATGGTGATACCATTGTTGTAGAGCCATGGCGTGCTCAGGCATTCCCGGTTATCAAAGATCTGGTAGTAGACCGTACATCGTTTGACAGGATTATAGCATCTGGCGGTTATGTATCGGTAAACACAGGTAATGCTGTGGATGCCAATGCGCTTCCGATAGAAAAGCAGAAAGCTGATGAGTCATTTGCAGCTGCTACATGTATCGGTTGTGGTGCGTGTGTTGCTGCATGTCCTAATGCATCTGCTATGCTGTTTGTTTCTGCCAAAGTATCGCATCTGGCAATGCTGCCACAGGGCGAACCAGAGCGTAAAACACGTGCTGTGAATATGATTAAGCAGATGGATGCTGAAGGCTTTGGCAGCTGTACCAACATTGGTGCCTGTGAGGCCGAATGTCCTAAAGGCATTTCTCTGGAAAATATAGCACGTCTGAACCGTGAATATATAGGTGCTGTATTCTCAGGCAGCGCTCAGGGATAATCTTGATTACTACTTTTTAATTGCATTGCCAGACGTACAAAGTGCGTCTGGCATTTTTTGTATGTACATTCCCGTGGGTATTTATTCAGTTTTGCCCTATGGAATTTCAATCCTTTTGTATTTTTAAGGTGTGATAAAACAATTGCGTCTCCCGGCTATGATGTTGCTGTCAGCAACTATATTTCTTTTCTCCTGTAAGGAAGATGAAAACAAGAGTGTAAATACTGATGAAGGAACTTATTATTCTATTCGTCAGTTTGCACAGGACCAGTGGAATTATAACATGGGAGCTCCTTTTGTTATTCTGAAAACGGTGCGGGTAAATGGCGGTAAGGTAGATAGTAGCTATACTAATTCTGATACGTTGAACTGGGGACATATTTTTGATTTGTTTTTTCAGTGCGATATAAGTGATCCTTCATTTCTGGGTAAATACAAATATTCCTTCTTCGAAGATGAGGAGCAGGATACCTATGATGTTTTTTACGAAGCATTGGATGAAGACCTTTATACAAAGAAATTTTTGGTTACAGCCAGTCAGGAGAACAAGCTTATCAGAGGCATTTATATAGAAGCATCTGAAAAGACGCCATTTAATGATAAAATTGTAAAGCTCTACTACAAACCAATGAAGCGTATACAGATACAGGTTACAGATAAGCCTTTGTTTGGCAAAAAGAAGCATGTAGTGACCGAGTATGAGTTTATTAGATAGGTGGTGCCAGGCATAAAGTGCTTTATTATGGCCCGCACCGGGTGAACAGGGAAAGAAATGACAAAGGAACAGTTTAGTGATATAGCTTCTTCCATACCGGGAAAGCCGGGCTGCTACAAGTACTATGATGAGCATAATGAATTGCTGTATGTAGGTAAGGCAAAAAATCTGAGGAAGAGAGTATCGTCTTACTTCAACAAGACTGTAGATAATCTGAAGACCAGAAAGCTGGTGTTGCTTATACATAGCATAGACTTTACGGTAACTGATACGGAAAGAGATGCATTTCTGCTGGAAAATTCACTGATAAAACATCATCAGCCCCGGTTCAACATTGCACTCAAAGACGATAAAACTTACCCTTATATAGTAATTAAGAATGAGCCGTTTCCCAGGGTATTCCTAACCCGTCGGCTTATAAGGGATGGTTCTGAATATCTGGGGCCATTTACCGGTGTGCTGCAGGTGCGGGAACTGCTGGAAATGGTTAAGCAGAGTGTACCGCTGCGTACCTGTAACCTGAATCTTTCTGCTGCCAATATAGCCAGAGGAAAGTACAGGGTATGTCTGGAATATCATCTTGGAAACTGTAAGGGCCCGTGTGAAGGATTACAGACAAAAGACGAGTATGATAACGGGCTGCAGCATGTACGGCATATATTGAGAGGGAATACAGGAGAAGTAGTGCGCCACCTGAAACAGGAAATGGCAGAACATGCCGCCGCACTGGAATTTGAGAAGGCTCAGATACTAAAGCATAAAATTGAGTGGCTGCAGGGCTACAGCAGCAGGTCGGTGGTTGTGAATCCCAGAATGCAGAATGCAGATGTGGGTACAATAATAGACGATGGAGAAAACTACTATGTGAACTATATGATGGTAGCCGCAGGCGCTATTATACATGTAAAAACAATAGTGGCAGAAAAAGTGCTGGACGAGCCGGAAGAGGATATACTCTCTCTGGTGATGGATGATATGCGCAATACCTTTCACAGCAATGCTAAGGAAGTAATTGTACCTATAGAGGTAGATGTAGCGGAGCCTGATGTGAAAGTAACTGTACCTAAAGCCGGAGATAAACTGAAGCTACTGGAAATGAGCCGTAGGAATGCAGAAATATTCCGGGACGATATCCGAAAGAAGAAAACATTGATGCTGGCAGAAAAGACAAAAGAAGATTATATAGCCGTACTGGAGGAGCTCCAGGATTCATTGCAGTTGCCAGACCTGCCGGTGCATATAGAGTGTTTTGATAACTCAAATTTTCAGGGTGCATTTCCTGTAGCTGCTATGGTATGTTTCAGAGATGGGCAACCTTCCAATAAGGATTACAGGCATTACCATATAAAAACAGTGGAGGGTATCAATGACTTTGCCTCAATGAGTGAAGTGGTGTACCGCAGATATAAGAGACTTACAGATGAGAAAAAGCCACTACCACAGCTGGTGATAATAGATGGAGGTAAAGGGCAGCTGGGTGCAGCACTGGAAAGTATAGAAAGGCTGGGTCTTACCGGGCGTATGGCGCTGGTGGGGCTTGCGAAGCGGGAGGAGTCGATATTCTTCCCTGGAGATACTGATCCTATACAATTGCCATTTGACAGTCCTGCACATTTGCTGGTAAGACGTATAAGGGATGAGGTGCATCGCTTTGGTATCACCTTTCATCGGCAGACACGCAGTAAGGGTACCATAAAAAATGAGCTGGAAGCAATACCGGGTATAGGCGAGAAGACAGCTACTGAATTACTAAAAGAGTTCCGCTCGGTAAAGAATATTAAAACACTTACTGAACGGGAACTTACAAGACTGATAGGGGCCTCTAAAGCAGCTATTGTATGGCAATATTTCCATCAGGAAGGAGAGCGCTGATTTTCAGATTTGTATTTGCCGTGCCGGATATTAACTTTACTGAACCGGATATATGTTACTCGAAATTTGTGCATATAATATTCAGTCCTGCATACGTGCCGCCAGTGCGGGGGCAGGCCGTATAGAGCTTTGTTCAGATCCTGTGCAGGGTGGTGTTACGCCCGGTTTTGGCATTATCAATTATGTACAGGAAGTAGTAAGTATTCCGGTCTCTGTAATGATAAGGCCCCGGGGAGGTGATTTTGTTTATGATAGTGATGAGATGGAAATATGCCGACGTGATATATTGCAGTGCAGGGAAATGGGGTGTAGTGGAGTTGTAGTAGGTGCTGCACAGTATGATGGTAGTCTTGATACTGACAAAATGAGACGTTTTGCAGAATGGGCTTACCCTATGCAGGTGACGTGTCATAAGGTGTTTGATGGGGTGCCTGATGCTTCAGCTGGACTGGAGTTACTGATAGAAGCGGGATATACCCGGGTGCTGACATCGGGACTGAAACGCACTGCATGGGAGGGAGCTGAAATACTGAAAGCGCTCATTACACAGGCCGGGGGGCGAATAGCAATTATGCCTGGAGGAGGTGTGCGTTCTTCCAACATCGGGGCTATTGCACGGGCAACGGGGGCAGGTGAGTTTCACAGCTCGGCAATACTTAATACAGCCGATGGGTACACTGCTCATGAAGATGAAATAAATAACTTACTTAAAGAATTGAATAAAATCCATTTCTGAATATGAAAAAGCTATTAATAGCACTGATGTTGTTTCCGGCCATGGTACATGCGCAGAAGCTTAACGAAACGAATTACCGCATATACTCATCTAAAACAGGGAAGAAAGTGACCCTGAAAGATGTAGTATCAGATATGGAGAATTATGATGTAGTGATATTCGGAGAGGAGCATAATGATAGTGTGGGGCACTATCTGGAAGCGTCGCTGCTGGAACTCATGCATCTGAAGTTTGGCAAAGACCTTGCATTGTCGCTGGAAATGTTTGACCGTGATGTGCAGCCGGTAATGAATGAGTATCTGCAGGGGTATATAAGAGAAAAGCACTTCAAAAAAGATGCCCGGGCATGGAGTAATTACAGAGATTACAAACCTATGGTAGATTTTGCCCGCAAGAAAGAACTGGACGTTATCTGCGCCAATGCACCTGCCCGTTATGCTAACCTTGCCGGACGTATGGGTTTTCGTGCCTTGAACATACTGCCCGATGAATCAAGGCCATATCTGGCACCAATACCTTTCGATACCGCTAAGGGTGAGTATAGGGACAAGTTGCTGGGGGTTACTCATGACGACGGCGACGATACGGCTAAACATGCACCACCACCTATGATGGGTAGCTCGTTTAATCTGGTACTGGCACAATCTACATGGGATGCTACAATGGCTTATTCTATTACGGAATACCTGAAGAAAAAAGCTAACAGGGATAAGAAAATAGTACATGTAAACGGACGTTTTCACAGCGATGGCCGTTTTGCTGTAGTAGAGCAGCTGGCTAACTATAACGATAAGCTTAAAGTACTGGTTATTTCTTCGGGGGCTGAAGCATCATTTCCGGATGTGGATATGGACACTCACGAAAGAAATGGTGATTACATCATCATTACAGACCCCAAAGTTCCAAAAACATATGCTGAAAATTAAGTTTGTGTTGTTGTGATTTTGAGACGGATTTAACGTTATTGCTACTCTTGTAGCCTGTAACTACCTGCCGTTTTGTTATTTTTGCCACCAAAATACCTGAGTTGAAGATACATACACAAGGTCTTGTAAAACAATACGGCAAGCGAACTGTTGTTAATAACGTATCGTTTGAGGTAAGTCAGGGCGAAATAGTGGGGCTCCTGGGCCCTAATGGCGCCGGAAAGACCACGTCGTTTTACATGGTTGTGGGACTGGTAAAACCAGATCAGGGAAGTGTATACATAGATGGACAGGATATAACCCAGCTACCTATGTATAAACGTGCAAAGATGGGTATAGGTTATCTGCCTCAGGAAACATCTATATTCCGTAAGTTGTCGGTAGCTGATAACATTTCTTCGGTATTGGAGATGACAAAGCTCACCCGTGGCGAGCAGCGTAAAAAACTGGAAGAACTGCTGGATGAGTTTCGCCTGCAACATGTGCGAAAAAGTCCCGGAGATGTATTGAGCGGCGGTGAGAAGAGGCGTACAGAGATAGCCAGAGCACTGGCTGTAAATCCCAGTTTTATATTGCTGGATGAGCCGTTTGCCGGTATAGACCCTATAGCTGTAGAGGATATACAGAGTATTGTAGCTACCTTAAAATATAAGAATATCGGTATCCTCATTACAGATCACAATGTACAGGAGACACTTTCAATTACGGACAGGGCATATCTGTTGTTTGAAGGAAAGATACTCAAGGCAGGGGTAGCAGAGGACCTTGCAGCTGATGAGCAGGTGCGTAAGGTATATCTGGGACAGAATTTTGAGCTACGGAGAAAAGACTACTTAAAGAAAGCAGCAGAGGAAAAATAGATAGGAGATAATATCTGTAGGTATTATATAGGAAGAAGAGCCGGAAAGTAAAAACAAAACAAAGAATGAGCATTATCAGTCCTGCATTCAGGGGTTATATCAGATTGCGCCAGGGCGCAATCGATAACTTTATGCATAACCCTATAGATACGCAACAGCAGGTCTTTAATGAACTGGTAGGTTCTGCTCAGTTTACTGAGTATGGGAAGAAGTACCGCTTTGAGGATATAGATAATATTGCCGACTTCAGAAAGCGGGTACCTGTAAACGATTATGAAACCCTGAAGCCTTACATACAGCGCATACTGGAAGGGAATCAGAATATTCTCTGGCCGTCTCCCATAACATGGTTTGCAAAGTCCAGCGGTACTACCAGCGATAAGAGTAAGTTCATACCGGTAAGTAAAGAGTCTCTTGACGATAACCATTTCAGAGGTAGTAAGGATGTGCTTGCCTTATATTTGCGTCATAGCCCGGGGAATAATGTAACATCAGGTAAATGTCTGATACTGGGAGGTAGTCATCAGATAAATCAGTTAAATGCTGCTTCTTTTTTTGGAGACCTTTCCGCAGTTATGTTGCAGAATATGCCATTTGCAGGGCAGTTATTCCGCTTGCCGGAGCTGTCTATAGCATTGATGACAGAGTGGGAGGAGAAGATAGAGCGGATGGCACACAGTACTATTCGTGAGAATGTTACCTATATAGCCGGTGTGCCTACATGGACAGTAGTACTGATAAAACGCATATTTGAAATAACAGGTAAGAACAACCTTCTGGATATATGGCCTAATCTGGAGCTGTATATACATGGGGGAGTCAACTTTACACCATACCGCCGCCAGTTCGAACAGCTGATACCATCACCACGTATGTATTACAGGGAAACCTACAATGCATCAGAAGGTTTCTTTGCTGCACAGGACAGAGAAGATGAGGAAGGCATGTTGCTGTTTCTGAATCATGGCATATTTTATGAGTTCATGCCGGTGGAGGAGTATGGCAAAGAGAGTCCCCGTACATTGTCACTGAAAGAGGTAGAGCTGTATAAGAACTATGCGCTGGTAATAAGTACTAATGGTGGCCTGTGGCGTTATGTGGTGGGAGATACCATACAGTTTACTTCACTAAAGCCATTCCGCATAAAGGTTACAGGCAGGCTGAAGCATTACATCAATGCCTTTGGCGAGGAAGTAATCGTGGATAATGCTGATAATGCTATAGCAGCAGCATGTGCCGAGACGGGAGCTATAGTTGTAGATTACTCGGCTGCACCTGTTTATATGACCGGAGAAACCAGTGGTGCACATGAATGGATAATAGAGTTTGAGCATTTGCCTGTACCTATAGAAACATTTACTACACTTCTTGATAAGTCGCTTCAGGCTATAAATTCTGATTATGAAGCAAAGCGTCATAAAGATATGGCGCTACGTATGCCTATAGTACATGAGATGCCTGCTGGCGGATTTATACAATGGCTGAAAGATAAAGGCAAGCTGGGCGGGCAGCACAAAGTACCCCGTCTGAGCAATGAGCGTAAGTACATTGAAGAAATGCTTGCTTACGTACGGAAGAAAAACAACTAAGGCTCAGCCTTATCCGGTAGTATTATCCTTACCGTTTCTGAATTGACAGTTATGGACCATCTTTATTCTTACGATAGTTTATTCCGGCTTTCTGCCGATGTGTTTCTGGCCATGGGCTGTAGTGTTGCTGATGCTGAGCTGGCTGCACAGGTACTTGTAGCCGCCGATATGCGGGGTATAGATAGTCATGGTGTAGCCAGGTTGTCAGGCTATGTACGCTTGTGGGAAGCTGGACGTATCAATCCCAGGCCGGATATAAAAGTGGTTCATGAAACCCCCTCCACTGCAGTGGTAGATGGCGATGCAGGCCTTGGCCTGGTGGTAGCGCCATGGGCTATGAATGTGGCTATCAGTAAAGCAGGTATTGCAGGATCGGGGTGGGTAAGTGTACGTAACAGTAATCACTTTGGTATAGCAGGCTACCATGCCATGATGGCGCTGAAGCACAATATGACCGGTATTGCAATGACTAATGCCAGTGCATTGGTAGCGCCTACCTATTCCATAGAGCGTATGCTGGGTACAAATCCCATAGCAGTAGCAATACCGGCAGGTAAACAGCCTCCGTTTATAGCAGACTTTGCTACTACTACAGCTGCAAATGGTAAGCTGGAGATATTACAGCGCAAAAATGCGGATGCTCCGCTGGGCTGGGTACAAACACAGGAAGGTGAGGCAACTACAGATGCCAATGCATTAAAAAAGCAAGGTGCATTGCTGCCACTGGGCAGTGACAGGGAGCATGGCAGTCATAAAGGTTACGCACTGGGCAGTATAGTAGATATTTTTTCGGCAGTATTCAGTGGGGCAGGGTATGGCCCATGGGCTCCGCCATTTCCGGCATATGTTCCCATGCCGGAAAATATGCCGGGTAAAGGACTCGGACATTTTTTCGGAGCAATGCGTATTGATGCATTCAGGCCTGCAGATGAGTTTCTGGAGCATATGGACAACTGGATAGGCCGGTTCAGAAATGCACAACCCGCACCCGGGTATGACAGAGTGCTGATACCCGGTGACCCTGAGCGGGAAACGGAGGCAGTAAGAAAAACTGAAGGCATACCGTTGGTAGCATCAGTGGCTGAAGACCTGGCAGCACTGGCAGTGCGTATGAAGGTTACCTTCCCCGATGCTGTAGCCTGATGAAGGGCATACCCCTGAAATAATACGTACCTTAGTACACGTTTTACAAGGCAGGAAAAATACTTTTATAATGCGGCGAACTATATGTCTGGTAGCAGCACTGCTACCATTTGCCGGTATGGCGCAAACCGGTAAAAAAGAATATCCACGCAACTATTTCCGGAATCCTCTTAATATTCCTATTCTATTGGCAGGGAACTTTGGTGAGTGTCGTTCCGGGCATTTTCATAGTGGGCTTGATATCAAAACCCAGGGAAAAGAAAACCTGCCAGTTTACGCTGCTGCTGAAGGATACATTTCCCGTATCAAGACAGAAAAAGGAGGCTTTGGTCATGCTATATATATAACACACCCTAATGGATATACTACGGTATATGCCCATCTTAATAAGTTTACCCCATATCTGCAGACATACCTGCGTAAGCAGCAGTATCAACGTAGCCGTTGGGATCTGGACCTGCCACTCTCGCCGGCTCAGTTTCCCGTGAAGAAAGGACAGCAGATAGCATGGTCGGGCAATACAGGTGGGTCATCAGCACCACATCTGCATTTTGAGATAAGGGATAACGAAACCGAACACCCGCTCAACCCGCAGCTATTTGGTCTTACGGTTGCAGATGATGTGTCGCCGGTAATTCATGATATTGTCCTTTATACCGGGAATGTATATGAAGATGAAAAGCTGGTAGTAAGTATGGTGAAAAAGGGGAGTCAATACAAACCGGCACGTACCAGCAACAGCAGTTATAAAATAAAGGGAGAGAATGTACAGGTGCCCTCAGGTATGACGGGAATAGGGGTAAGCGTAGATGACTATATGAATGGCAGTAGTAATACTATTACTTTTTATCAGGCAAGGTTGTTTCTTGACGGTGCTTTGCAATCAGAAGTGACCTTGGATAATATTTCCTATAGTGTGTCGCGCTATATGCATGCATATGCCGATTATAAGATGCATGAGCAGAACCATAAATGGGTTCAGTGTTTTTTCAGGTTGCCGGGTAATAAACTGCGCAGCCTTTATTCAGAACTGAATAAAGATGATGGGTGGGTACTGCTGGGAAGTGATACGACATTTCATGAGCTTAGGGTAGAGATTGAAGATAATAACGGCAATGTATCGGAAGCATCTATGATACTGGACCCTCAGAGAAGGGATACTACTACAGTAGAAGCCCCGGATGATTGTAATAATAAAGTGTCCTATGACAAGTTGTATGAATATCGCGCGCCAGCTATCTCATTTACATTGAGTAGCGGACATCTGTATGATGATATTTGTATATATGTAAAGACACTGCCGGCACCGGACGCACTCTCTGATCGTTTTCAGGTACATTATCCTTACGTACCGGTACATAATTATTTTGACCTGAAACTGAAGCCCAATAAAACAATCCCTATTGAACTCAAAAGCAAGGTGGTACTTATGTATAATGATGGTAAGGATGAGGATGGCCGTGAAGCATCATTATTTGACCAGGGGTGGTATAAAGCAAGAGTAAGAAACTTCGGTACTTATTGGCTGGCACTGGATACTACAGCTCCGGTAATAACCAGTGTACATAAAGATGGTGCAAATCTTAGTAAAACAGAACGCCTTTCTCTTACGGTAAAAGATGCTATAACATCAGTGCATAAGTTCAGTGGGTACATAGATGATGTATGGGTATGTTTTGAGCAGCATCGTAATTCATTCTTCTATGAGTTTGATGAGCACTGCCTGCGGGGTAAACATCATCTGATGTTTAAAGCTGAGGATGAAAATGGTAATGAATCGCGGTTTGAAATGGATTTTTCCAGATAGTAAAAGAGCGGGCGTTTAGCCCGCTCTTTTCAGATATTGAATGAGTGTGTCATACTATTCTCTGCTCAGAGTACCGGTAAGCACTTCATTACCGTCTATGATGCGGTAGTAATATATACCTGCCGGTAGTTTGGTGGCATCTATCATACTGGTTGTAGCTGGTGTTAACATTTGCTGCAGTACCTGCCTGCCGTCAGCACTGTATATATACATATCCATTGGGTTATTACCGGCATCTTCCATAGATATATACCATGCACTACGGGTAGGGTTGGGGAATATGCGTATGTTTCCGGCTATACTATTTATATCCTTCACAGAAACAAGCGTACTGTTATAGAATGCAGATCCTCCTGCTTTCAGATTGGTAGTATTAATTGTTGCAAACAAAGTACTGCCATCATTAGTAAGGCTCCACTCTGATGCCGATGGTGTGGCTGCTTTGGTATATACTTTTACATTGGCAGCCGAAGTGAAGTACACGCTATCAGTATAAGGGCTGGGGTTGGTAGGGTTATTTACCCAATAGAGTTTCAGATTATTGACGTTTGTAGGGCCAGGTACACTACCGTCTATATCTGTAGTGTCCTGAGCAGTGAAGGGTAGCATGAGTGTTACCGGCGATGCAGGTACAGCAGTTGCGGTTATTTTCCAGTAGCGGCGCATAGCCAGCCCTATAGGTGATGCTGTAGCAGTACCGGGAGGGAATGCCATTGTATCAGCTCTGCCTGAGCCGTATAGTGGTGATGTACCTGTTTCTACACTAAATCCGGCAGAGTCCAGCGTGCCAATGAAATTGCTATTCTTTTTCATGACCATTACCAGCGTATCATCTTCATACGCAGCAGTATTCTTGTCATACCAGAAGTAGGTAGTAGTATCTGAACCGCTGATGTCGGTACATTCTCTGTTTGCTACAATTCTTCTGTTAGATACGGGTAGTGTTACATTGGGTTTATATTTCTCGCCGCAGGTAGGGAATGCCGTAGATGTAGTGCCTAAGCGCTGGCGTATAAACCTTCTGATAGTATCTCCGGGTTGTGGGCCGAAACCCTTTGAAAAGTTGATGTTTGCAGAAGTGAGATGGCAGTAGCTCATAATAGTACCACCGCCTGCAGGAAGTGCCGGTGATGGTACCGGACAGGAACCTTCTATCGTATTGCAGCCATCTATAGCAGTGTTGCGCGCAGGTGGGTTCCAGCAGCATCTGTGTGTGTGTGGAGAGCCCAGCATATGCCCCATTTCATGACTTAGTACTTCTACATTCCAGCTGTATGTGGGGAAGTTAGTAATACCCACATTGTTTACATTGGCAAAGCCATATGAGCCGCTGGAGTCACTGTTGGAGTACGATTTGCATATAGCCTTTACCCATGCAATGCCTCCCAATGTGCCAAAACGGGTAGACAGCAGCAATGCTACATCGCAACCGTGCATAACATTTTTAGTAACCCAGCCGAATTTGCGGAGAAAACGTACAGACTGTGCACTGGTAATTGACATATATTCGTCTGTTGCAGTGTTTATCTGCAGATGTTTTAGCACTATTGGTACACCTTCATTGCGGTATATAGTAGCCTGATTATTGAATAAAGCGGTAACATAGTTGGTAGCTGTAGTAACATTGGAACCTTTTTGTGTGTACATGTCATAATCTACTACTTCGTACACACGCAGATAGGTACAGTTGTTATATACTTTATTGTTGAGGAAAGTGGTTGTTTTATGGGCTGCAAAGTTGTTTTCATCACCAAATAGTTCAGGCAATTGGTCTGTAGCGCATCCGGGAGCCTGATGTTTTATTTTTAGTAGCGCATCATTGTATAGCACATAGCTTGGGTTGTAATCATAAGAGTTACCTTCCAGCGTGTTAGGTGCCAGTACAAAATTCCCTACGTCTGGAATAGAGAAGATACCATATACCTCATTTCTGAAAAAAGAGAAAGAGGCAACCGAACCGGGATATCCTTTTACTATTCCACTGTAATAAAGACCTGGGGTATAGTTTACCCGTTTATCCTCACCATTGGCACCCTTTGTATGTACTTCAAAGTCATTTGAGAAATAGTCATAACGTGCCAGTTCTACCGTGTAAGTACTACCGGAGCCATCGGGCAGTATGAGGTTAAATGAGGTGTTCTTTTGCTTCATAAATGTGGCCAGGTTGTCATAACTTATTGTTAGCGCCTGACCTTGTTCTACATATTTCACCATTTTAGTGTAGTCATAATTATTGTCAGGCTGCCAGATGTCACTTACAGGTGCAAAATGGCTTGTTTCCTTCATCCTGGCTATAAAAGCTTCTATTGGCGTTGTAGCTATTGCATTAAATGATGCGGTAAGAATCAAAAAAGCGGGTAGCAGATAGTGTGCTAATCTTTTCATTTTTTGCAGTCTGAATTTTAAATGTAGTTACATGGATTATTTGTGATTAATGCAATATACATTTTGTTTCCTTTTATTGATTGTTCGTTAACAAAAAAAGTGCACTTAAGGGTATTTCAGATGTGGGCCGCTGATATCTCATTTTCATAAACAGCGCAATGGCAAAATTGTAATTTGGGTATAAAATAAAATCAGGACCAAACGGTCCTGATTTATCAAATGACATATATAAAGACTGAATTCGGTGATGTGAACTAGTAATCAAAGTCCACACCAGTGTAGTTATAAGGGGTTATAGCCTTCAATTCCTTTTTTACTTTAGCAGATACTTTCAGGGTGCCGATAAAAGCATGTATGTCTTCTTTGGTAATACTTGATTTGCCACGCGTAAGCTCTTTTAGAGCTTCGTAAGGTTTTGGATAGTTTTCTCTTCTCAGCACTGTTTGTATTGCTTCTGCTACTACAGCCCAGTTACGTTCCAGGTCTTCTTCCATTTTTGCTTTGTTAAGCAGGAGTTTTCCAAGGCCTTTTTCTATAGACCTGAGTGCCAGAAAGCCGTGACTCATGGGTACCCCTATATTACGTAGTATAGTACTGTCTGTGAGATCCCGCTGCAGGCGGCTTATGGGTAGTTTTGCACTGAGGTGTTCATATAATGCATTGGCAATGCCCAGGTTACCTTCTGCATTTTCAAAGTCTATAGGGTTCACTTTATGTGGCATGGCACTGCTGCCTACTTCTCCTTCTTTTACTTTCTGCCTGAAATACTCCATGCTTATATACTGCCATATATCCCTGCACAGGTCTATAAGGATGGTATTTATCCGTTTCAGCGTATCGAACTGTGCTGCCAGATTATCGTAGTGCTCTATCTGTGTGGTAAACTGCATGCGTTCCAGTCCCAGCTTTTTCTCTACAAAGTCATTGCCAAACTTCACCCAGTCCATATCAGGGAATGCTACATGATGTGCATTAAAGTTGCCCGTAGCCCCGCCAAATTTTGCCGCAAACGGAATGTTGAGCAGTTGGTCTATCTGTCCTTCCAGTCTCTCTACAAACACCATCAGTTCTTTGCCCAGTGTAGTAGGGGATGCCGGCTGCCCGTGTGTGCGGGCCAGCATTGGTATGCCTTTCCACTCCTGTGCCAGATGGTATAGATGCAGGTGCATGTTTAGCAATGCAGGAAGGAATTCCAGCTCCATTGCTTCTTTCCACAGCAAGGGTACCGCAGTATTGTTTACGTCTTGTGAGGTAAGGCCAAAGTGAACCCATTCTACACTATCACCGGCACCCAGGGCAGCCAGTTTTTCTTTCAGAAAGTACTCTACAGCCTTTACGTCGTGGTTGGTGATTTTTTCCGTCTGCTTTATATGTGCTGCGTCAGCTTCAGAGAACTGTTCATATATGGAGCGCAGTTTTGCAGCTTTTACTCCTGCAGGCAGCCTGAATATTTTTTTTTCTGCCAGATAGAGAAAATACTCTACCTCTACTCTTACCCTATAACGGATAAGACCAAACTCTGAGAAAAAAGGTGCTAATGCTGCCAGTTGACTACGGTATCGGCCATCTACCGGGCTTATTGCCGTGAGTGCGTTCAGTTCCATGGCGCAAAGATAGTTACAGTTATGTAAATCTACTTTTATACAGGTTGTTTGTACTATTACTGATTCGGGGTAGGGTAGTCTTTTACAAATGGTTTGTCAAAAAGATAGATACACACAGTAAGAACCACTCCTGCCAGTACACCTGCCCAGCCGGCAATGGACGCATACATTTCATGGCCATCTGCTACATACAGGCTGAAAACTGTCGCAGTACTGTTTATCATTCCATGTAGCATGCACGCATCAAGTATAGAGCCTGATTTGACACGCAGCCATGCAAATACCGGAGCTATAGCCATAGTCATCATACACATCATTGCGATGCCTGTTATAGGGTGGTTGGGGTAATTATGGCCCATCGTTATTATAGGTGCGTGCCATATTCCCCATACAAAGCCTATCAGTAAGTTCGACTTCAGAAAACCCATTTTTCTGGTCTCAGTAAGCATCAGCCCACGCCATCCAAATTCTTCACCAAACATAACCGGGAGATTAAGCGTGCTGCCACCTATAATGCCACCCAGCAATATTATTACCAGAATAAGCAGAGGACTTACTGCCGGTATGCTGAGATTAGATATACCGTTGCTTTCCAGATATAATGCTGTTAGCTGTTTGGAAAAATGCTCATAACTCATGTCAATGCTGCCAAACTGAGGTATAATACCAGTATTACCCAGCAATGCTATCACTCCCAATGTGGCACCGATAAGAGCTATGAATGTAAGTGGTGTATATAAAAACCATATTTTTTTTCGATGCGAAATAGTCCAGCCGTACCGGGTGAATGATTCTTTATAAACAAACTTCTGCAGAATAAAAGTAGCAATGGCCGGACCTCCCATGTAGCATATGGCAATAACAACAAGCGATGCCATGCTTCCATATGGAATGTTAAATAGCTTCATCGCAAGTGCAGAGGCCCAGCTGATACTGAAAGAGAGTACTATAAACC
>Ga0075012_10001634_pt1 | contig 22606 bp, 23 predicted proteins | sample All_14_2_FD_71474 | JGI IMG/M metagenome (GOLD analysis project Ga0075012, IMG submission 71474) | Freshwater microbial communities in response to fracking from Pennsylvania, USA - Allegheny Zone_MetaG_DW_15 | ecosystem: Environmental > Aquatic > Deep subsurface > Groundwater > Drilled...
GATCAGGGCGTCGGTATAGGTGCCCTTCAGCTTGGACAGCTGGCGCCAGTCCAGGAGGACGCGGGGCAGGGCGTGGGCCCCCTCTCCCGTCAGCTGCGCCAGGGTCTCCAGCGTGGCGGCGCCGGTCTCCCACTGGCCGCTGGCGGTCTTCTTGCCGCCGGGCAGGTCCAGTTCGCCGAACAGGATGTCGCCGATCTGGCGGGGGCTGCCGATGTTGAAGGGGCGGCCGGCGATCTGGTGGGCCTGGGTCTCCAGCTCAGCCATCCGCATGCCGAACTCGGTCGACAGGCTCTGCAGCCGTTTGGGATCGACGCGGATACCGGCCAGCTCCATGTCGGCCAGGACGGCGGGCATATGGCGCTCCAGCGTCTCATAGACGTTCAGCAGGCCTTCCTCGGCCAACCGGGGTTTCAGGATCTGCCACAGGCGCAGGGTGACGTCGGCGTCCTCGGCGGCATAGGCGGTGGCGGGTTTCAGCTCGACATGTTTGAAGCTTTTCTGGGCCTTGCCGGTGCCGGCGACCTGTTTGAACGGGATCGGCTCGTGGCCCAGGTGCAGGCGGCTCAGCTCGTCCATGCCGTGGCCGTGCAGCCCGCCCTCCAGCACATAGGAGATCAGCATGGTATCCTCGATCGGGGACACGCGGATGCCGCGCCGGGCCATGACGGCCAGGTCGTATTTGCCGTTCTGGGTGACCTTCAGGACCGCCGGATTTTCCAGCAGGGTCTTCAGCCGCGCCAGGGTCGTGGGCTTGTCCAGCTGGGTCAGGGGCTCGCGCGTGTCCGGCGTGTCGCCGAAATCCAGCCCGCCTGCCCCGGCCATCGGCGGATGCTCATGCGTCAGCGGAATATAGCAGGCGTCGTTCGGCCCGATCGCCAGCGACACCCCGCACAGCCCCGCATGGGTGGCCGACAGGGCGTCCGTCTCGGTGTCGAACCCGACGACGCCCGCCTCGGTCGCCCGCGCGATGAAGGCGTCCAGCGCCTCCAGCGTCTGGATACAGCCATAGGCCTCGCGATCGAACGGCTGGGCCTCGACCGGGACCGCCGGGGCCGTCGGCGCATAGCGGGGCGTCATGACCGGGGCCGTCATCGGTTTGGGCGCAAAGGCCGAACCCTCCTTGGCCGGGGCCTTGCCGTCGCCGACCCGCCGCGCCAGGGAGCGGAACTCCATCAGCTCCAGAAAGGCCGACAGGGTCGCCGGATCGGGGTCGCGCACGGCGAAGTCGTCGATGGCCTCCGGCGCCGGCGCGTCGCAGGTCAGGCGGACCAGTTCGCGGCTCAGCCGGATCTGGTCGGCGAAGGCGATCAGGGTCTCGCGCCGCTTGGGCTGTTTGATCTCGCCTGCGCGGGCCAGCAGGGTGTCCAGGTCGCCGTATTCGTCCAGCAGCTGGGCCGCCGTCTTGGGGCCGATGCCGGGCGCGCCGGGCACATTGTCGACGCTGTCGCCGATCAGGGCCTGCAGATCGACCATCTTATCCGGCGTCACGCCGAACTTTTCCATCACCGCGTCTTCGGCCAGGACCCGGTCCTTCATCGGGTCCCACATGACGACCCCGCCGCCGATCAGCTGCATCAGGTCCTTGTCGGAGCTGACGATCACCGCCTCGCCGCCCGCGTCGCGCGCCTTGCAGGCATAGGTGGCGATCAGGTCGTCGGCCTCATAGCCGGGCAGTTCGACGCAATGCACCCCGAACGCCGCCGTCGCCTCGCGCACCAGAGCGAACTGCGGCACCAGATCCTCCGGCGGCGGCGGCCGGTGCGCCTTGTACTGATCGTACAGGGTGTTCCGGAACGTCTTTTCCGAATGATCGAAGATCGCCACCAGATGCGTCGGCCCATCCTCGCCCTTCATGTCCCGCAACAGCTTCCACAGCATATTGCAGTATCCCTGCACCGCCCCGACCGGCAAGCCGTCCGACTTTCGCGTCAGGGGCGGCAGGGCGTGATAGGCGCGGAAGATATAGGCCGAGGCATCGATCATCCACAGGCGCAGGGGCGTGGATGGGGGCGGACCGTCCTGGGTCAGGGCGCGGTCGGGCGAAGGGGCGGCAGCGTCGGTCATGGGACGATCATAGACGCCGCTGGAACCGCCGTCATGGGTGACGTCAGCGCCGGAGGATCAAAGCTCGGAGACGTTCACCCGGGCCGCGTGCCGCTTGAAGATCAGGCCTTCGCGCTTGGACGGCTCGGCCCCCTCGATGGGCGTGCCGTACAGTTCCAGCTTGTGGCCGATCAGCTGGAAGCCCAGCCGTTCGGCGATCTCGGTCTTCAGCCGCTCGATCTCGGCATCGAAGAATTCGATCACCTCGCCGGTGCGGGCATCGATCAGGTGGTCGTGGTGATCGTCGCCAGCTTCTTCGTATCGGCTGCGGCCGTCGCCGAAGTCATGTTTCTCGACCACCCCGGCCTCTTCGAACAGGCGGACGGTCCGATAGACGGTGGCGATGGAGATATGCGGGTCGATGGCCGAGGCGCGGCGGTACAGCTCCTCGACATCGGGATGATCCTCTGCCGACGACAGCACGCGCGCGATCACCCGCCGCTGCTCGGTCATACGCATACCGCGCTCGGCGCAGAGTTTCTCGATCCGGTCCATGCCATCAGAATAGGGGCTGGAGCGCCACTAGGGAAGCGGGGTGGGCAAGTTGAGAACCAGAAGCAGGGCATCGACGGCCGGGCCGTCGGGCCGGGCATAGTATCGCGGTCGGCGACCGGCCACATCGAACCCGGCTCGGTCGTAAAGGGCGCGGGCGGCGAGGTTATCCTTGGCCACTTCCAGCAGCAGGCGGGTCGCGCCCATTCCGGCGGCCAGGGCTCCGGCGGCCCGGATCAGATTAAGGCCAAGACCCAGACGGCGGGCCACCGGTCTTACGGCCAGGGTCAGAATCTCGGCCTCGTCCACGACCACGCGAATCAGGATGAATCCGTGCAAGTCGCCCAGGACGAATACGCCCGGCTGGCCGACCAGGGCGGCGAACTCCGCCTGGGTCCAGGCCCGGCCTGTCGCCGGCCCGTCGAAAGCCTCGGCGTGGATGGCCTCCAGATCGGCCAGGGTGAGGTCTGGCCCTGGGCTCATGCCCGCTCCGGACGCGCCTGGCCGGGCAACCGGGTCGGCGGCGTGGCGTCGGGAGCCCGCAGATACAGAGGCCGCGCGGGGCTAGAAACCGGATCGGCCGTATGGGTCAGGCGGGCCAGGGCCTGGACCGACGGCCCGGCGAGCGACAGCAGGGCCGTGTCCGGCCGATCATCCTGGATCAGGGCCGCGCCGGAGCCGATCAGCAGGCGTGGCCCAGCCATATCCCGGACACGATCCTGGGTCGCCTCGATGGACAGGGCCTCGGCCGGGCCCGGCACCGTGCCGCCGGGCCAGAACCGGGCATAGACCTGGCCCCGTCGCGCGTCGATCAGGGCGGCCACCTCATCCGGCCCATCCTCCGGTGCCGAGGCCGCCAGGGCATCCATGGCCGACAGGCCGATCACCGGACGATCCAGCGCGGCACCCAGCCCCAGCGCAAAGGCCAGGCCCACCCGCAGGCCGGTGAACGAGCCCGGCCCCACCACCACCCCGATCCGGGACAGGGCACCGAAGCCCTCACCCGCCTCGGCCACCACGTCGCGGACCAGACCCGCCAGCCGCTCCTGATGACCCTTGGTCATGGGCTCTGCGCGCGACGCGACCACGCCCCTGTCGTCGAACACGACGACGCTGCACAGGCCCAGAGCCGTATCGATGGCAAGGCCCCTCACGACGCGGCCAGCCGGCAAGGAGTCATGGGGCGGGGGCGGCCAGGGCCTGAACGATGGAGGCGACCGCCTGCCTGAGCGCGCGATCCGGGATCAGGGGAAAGTTGGCGGCAACGGCCTGTCCCTCGGTCGTGGCCGACATAAACCGCAGCCCGGCGGGCCAGTCCGCCTCGATCATCTCCTGCGGATTCGCCGCTGCGGTCTGCGGAAAGAAATCCGTGATCGGCATACCCAGGACGGCGGCCACGGCGTGCAGGCGGGACGCCGATATGCGGTTCGTGCCGCGCTCGTACTTTTGCACCTGCTGGAAACTGATGCCCAGGCGCGTGGCCAGCGCGGTCTGGGACAGTCCCAGCGCCGTGCGCCGCAGAGCCATCCGCGCACCCACGAAGGCGTCCAGTCCCGTTCCTGCGCGCGGTCGAGCCGCCATCCGTCTTCTCCCGATCAGATCGACGGGAATGTTTCATGATCGGCGGGAAATGACAATCTTTTCGTTTCATCTATCGTTCCAGCCTTGCCGTCACCGCCGACACCGTGCGGACATCAGATCGGACAATGCGGGTCACGATTCCCAGCCCGCCAGCACCGCCCCTCACGGTCAAGGTCTGGGAATCGGCCCCCTCATACAACCGAACCAGGACGGTGCCATCCATGGTCTCGATCACACAGCCCTGATCCCGGCGGGGCCACTGTTCGGGATTGTACTCCAGCACCACCCCCGACGCAGCCCAGGGGGCCAGGTCGTCGTTCGACAGTTGTAGCCGGCGCAGCCCGCCGTGATCGAGCTGAAACCTCCGCCCCCTGGCCTGCAGACCCGCTTCTGGCGCGGCCCGTTCCGCCGCATCCTGCTGCTGCGACCGGGCCAGGGCCAGGTCCTCGGGCGAGGCGTCCAGGGCCGCCACCAACCGGCGCTGAACATCGGGCCGGAACAGTCCTGGCCGGCGTCCCGATTCATAAAGGCCCCAGCCCTGGCTGGTCATGCCCGCACGTCGGCCCGCCTCGGCCTGGCTCAGGCCCCGGTCGCGCCGCAGGGCGGCCAGTGCCTCGCCCAGGGCGCGGATGTCGGGATCGGACTCGAAACGCGGCATGGGTTCAGGATGGCAGCGACCGCAGGCGATGGCGAGGACGAATCCGTTTCATCCACGCCTCAGGCCATCAAGCGCGTCAGCAGGGCCTGGGTGGAGGGATCGAGCGCGTCCGAAGCCCGCCCGGCGGAGACATCGCCCAGGATAGCCTTGGCAAGCACCTTGCCCAGTTCCACGCCCCACTGGTCGAAGCTGTTGATGTCCCAGATCACGCCCTCCACGAAGGTCTTGTGCTCGTACAGGGCGATCAGCGCACCCAGGGCCTGGGGCGTCAATCGATCCATGACGATGGTGGTCGAGGGCCTGTTGCCGGGAAAGGCGCGGTGCGGAGCCAGCCGGTCGGCCTCCGCCGGATCCGTCCCGGCGGCCAGCATCTCCGCCCGCGCCGCCGCCTCTGTCTTGCCCAGCATCAGGGCCTGGCCCTGGGCCAGGGCATTGGCCCACAGGGGCGACTCGGTGGCCTCGCCGTGGGTTCGGGCCACGATTACGAATTCGGCCGGGACCGTCTGCGGCCCCTGATGGATCTGCTGGAAGAAGGCGTGCTGGCCGTTGGTGCCGGGCTCGCCGAATACGACCGGACAGGTCTGGCGCGACACCGGCGTGCCGTCGCGATGCACCCGCTTGCCGTTCGATTCCATCTCCAGCTGCTGCAGGAAGGACGGCAGGCGGCGCAGGGCGTGGGCATAGGGCGCCACGGTGCGGGCAGGGCGGCCCAGGCCGTCGACATTCCACACCTGGGCCAGGGCCATCAGCACCGGCGCATTGCGATCCAGCGGCGCCTCGGCGAAATGCCGGTCCATGGCCGCCGCCCCGTCCAGCAGGCCCTGGAAGGCGTCCCACCCCAGCGCCACGGCGCAGGAGAGGCTAACCGCCGACCACAGCGAATAGCGTCCGCCGACCCAGTCGCGAAAGGCGAAGGTGCGACCACAGCCGAAGGCCGCCGCCTTGTCCGGGGCCGCCGTCACCCCGATGAAATGCGCCTCGATGCTCTGGCCCGACAGACCCGCCGCCAGCCAGGCCTTGGCCGCCTCGGCATTGGCCAGGGTCTCCTGGGTGGTGAAAGTCTTGGATACCACCACGACCAGGGTCGTCTCCGGATCCAGCCCAGTCAGGGCCTCGGCCATGTCGCGGGGGTCGATATTGGCCACGAACCGCAGGTCGATGGTCGGGTCCAGCGGCTTCAGCGCATCCCAGACCAGCCGGGGCCCCAGGTCCGATCCCCCGATGCCGACATGGACGATGGCTTCGATGCGCCGGCCCGTCGCGCCTGCGGCCGCACCCGACCGCACCGCCTCGACATAGGCCTTCATCTCGGCCCGCACCGCCTCGACCTCGGCCGACACAGGTTCGCCCAGGGCCGCATATTGAGACCCCTCGGCCGCGCGCAGCGCCGTGTGCAGGACGGCCCGGCCTTCGGTGCCGTTGACCGCCTCACCGCCGAACAGGGCCGCGCGCCGCTCGACCAGGCGAGATGCCTTCGCCAAGGCCAGGCAGGCCTCGAACCCCTCGCGGGTCCAGCTCTGTTTAGACAGGTCCAGATAGAGGCCCGCCGCCTCCAGGCTGAGCCGCTCCAGACGGTCCGGGTCGGCGGCGAACTGATCCGCGATCCGGGCCGAAGCCGAGGCGGCTGCGGCGACATCAAAGGCCGACCACGCCTGGGCGCGGTCGAGGACGGGATTGGACATGGTTCGGCTCCGGGGTGCGTCATGCGGCGGCGCAAGGGGCTGGGATTATCAAGCTGTCGTTTACGGCTCTGGCCTATGCCGGTTCAATCGCTGATTCCCGGATCGACCGGGAAAGGAGCCGTCCGATGTCCTGTGGTCTCGCCGTTGCCGCCCTGCTGATGATGGGTGACCCGAATGGGGCCCTCAGCGCCACACAGCCGCCCGCCGTGGCCGCCACGCCCGTCGGCGTCGCCGACGAGCCCTTCTTCGCCGACCTCGCGGTTCGCGCGACGGGATTGAAGGCCATCGTCGACGGCTGGAGCGCCTCGGGGGCCGCAGATCAGTCCGGATTCTTCGACAGTCCGGCCTATGCCGACTTCAAGAGCCAGGCCGGTGACCTGGCCGCCCAAGATATGCAGGGACACGTCATCCTGCGCGACCGGGGCACCGACGGCGACCTGAAATGCATCCTGCGCGGCATTTCCGAGGATATGCCCCTCCGCATCGCGGCCCTGGAGGCCGCCACCACCCCGGCCGAGCGCGCCGTCGCCCTGGCCGAACTCAGCCATCTGCTCGACGACAACGCTGCCGTCATCCTGGCCCCGCCAGCTTGATCTCTCGCCTATCGCGCTTCGCGCTACTTGAGGCTTGATCTCTCGCCCCTCGGGTCGGGTGCTATCTGGGGCCCCGTCTTGCCAAGAGCGCTTCGACCACCACGCCTTCGCTCAGCAGCTGCGGCAGGACCTGGGGCTCCTCGCGCCCCGGCCTGAACACCAGATAGAGCGGCACGCCCGATCGACCCCGCCGTTCCAGCTCGGCGGTGATGGCGTCGTCGCGTCGGGTCCAGTCCGCGACCAGATAGACGGCATTCGCCGCCTCCAGGGCCTGGGCCGTGCGCGGCGAGGACAGGGCCGAGGCCTCGTTGATCTTGCAGGTCACGCACCAGTCGGCGGTGAAATTGACCAGGACCGGACGGCCCTGGGCCAGGGCCGCGTCGACCGCCTCCACCGACCAGGGCTGCGACGTCAGGGGGGACCGTCCTTCTGTACCCAGTTCCGCAGGCGGGACCCGCGCAGCCAGCACCGCCAGTCCCCCCGCCACGATCAGAACCACCAATCCAAGGGTCAGGTGAAAGGAAGCCCGTCGACCCTCGGCCCGCTGGATCTGGGCCTGTCCCGTCAGCCACAGCGCCAGGGCCAGCATCAGTCCGGCCGCGAGAAGCAGCGCCAAGGCATCGGGGCCCGACTGGCGCGACACCACCCAGGCCAGCCACAACGCGGTCCCGTACATGGGAAAGGCCAGAATTGCCTTCAGCCGCTCCATCCAGGGACCGGGCCGTGGCAGGCGGCGCAGCAGGCGGGGCGACAGGCTGACGACGACATAGGGCAGGGCCAGCCCCAGCCCCAGCATCAGAAAGACGACCAGGGCCAGGGGCCAAGGCATGACCAGAGCCGCCCCCAGGGCCAGGGCCATGAAGGGGGCGGTACAAGGCGCGGCGACCACCACCGCCAGCACGCCGGTGAAAAAGGCCCCCACTCCACCCGGCAGGCGCGACAACGGTCCGGAGCCCATCCCCTGCAGTCCCGCCCCGACGTGGAAGACGCCCGACAGATTGAGCGCTACGGCCAGCATCAGCAGGGCCAGACCCATGACCACGGCCGGCGACTGCAGCTGAAAGCCCCAGCCGACCGCTTCGCCCCCGGCGCGCAGCGCCAGCAAGAGCCCCGCCAGCATAAGGAAACTCACCAGCACTCCCGCCAGAAAGGCCAAGCCGTCGCGCGCCGCCTCGCGCGGCTGGTGCGCCGTGGCCGCCAGCGCCGCCGCCTTCATGGCCAGGATCGGAAAGACACAGGGCATCAGGTTCAGAATCAGCCCGCCGATCAGGGCGAAAACCGCCGCCTGAACGAAGGCTGCCAGATCGGTGTCCGGGCGATCCGGTCCGCTGAGGGCACCTTCGCCCGACGCCCCGGCCAGCGCGGGCCCCGGCCGGGCCGTGATCTCGAAGGCTCCCGCATTCGTGGCCAGCACGCCGGCGATCGGGCCGGTCAGGCTGGCGGCGCGGGTATCCGGCCCGGCGACCAGCCGCAGGGTCAGCCCCTGGCCGCCTCGCTCTGCGACTTGCTCTGCCGCGTGGTCGATGACCCCCGCCTCGAACGGATAGAAGACCGCCGTCGTCAGGTCCGCCCCGACCAGAGGCCCACCGGTCGCCGTCAGCGTCAGGGTGCCGTTCGACAGCCCGACGCGGGCCTCGATGCCTGCAGGACGCGGTGCCTGCTCGACCGCCCTCTGGATGGGGGGACCGTGGCGGGCGTCCAGGGGGGCCGCCCCGGCCTGGACCGGCAGGGTCAGGCTGAGGGTCAGGGTTTCGGGCACGCACATCTGGTCGCTGCACACGAAGAACAGCGCCCGCGTCGTCAGGGTCAGCCGCGAGCCCGGCCGCGCATCGGCGGGAACGCGGATCGGTACCGGCAGATAGACCTGGCCGGAATAGCCGAAATTCATCAGGTCGCCGAGCCGCTGCCGCTCGGGCAGGGGCCAGACGATGTCCTCGGCGATCACGCCCGGCGGCAGGGTCCAGGTCAGGCTGGTGGGCCCGCCGGAGTCGCCGGGATTTCGCCAATAGGTGTGCCAGCCGGGCTGGATATCCTGACGCACGGCCACGATCGCAGTGGAGCCGGGCGTGACCCACTGCGACAGGGGGACCAGTTCCGCCTCGATCCGCTCGGTCCGCCGCGGCCCCGCCAGAACCGGGGCGGAGGCGGATACAGTCGGCGCGGTTGCCGACGGCTGGGCCCAGGCAGACGGGCCCGTCAGCAGGGCCATGACGACGGCAATGAGAACGGAACGGATCAGCACGGCGGGACCTTGGCCTGTGGTCGGCCAGGCTGTCCTAAAGGCAAAAGGTCACCGCGTCAGCGCCCCGCGACAATCAGGCGGTCGTTGAACTTGAACATCAAGGCCGAGGGGCGGCCTCGACGAGGACTTCGGTCCGGCGGCGCATCGGTTCCTGCGTGCCCTCCGCCGTCACGGCCCCTTCATCGCCGATCGCTTCGACATCGAAGGCCGGGGCCGGCCAGCCCGCACCCTGCAGCGCCTCGGCCACGGCTCGCGCCCTGCGCTCGGACAAGGTCAGATTGGCGCTGGACCCGCCAGATGCGTCGGCCAGGCCCAGCACCTGCACCTTGCGAATGTCGCATCCCTGCAGCTGTGTCGCGGTCATGCCAATGGCCTCGCGCGCCGCCGGCGTCAGCCGCGCCTCTCCCTCGGCGAAATAGACCTCGAACCTGTGAGAGGTGCAGGCGCTCGGCGTCGCCACCAGCGCCTCACGATCCCCGAACATTCCCATGCCGCCCGAACAGCCCGCCAGTACCGCTCCCAGCCCCACGACCGCCATCCATCCCCAAGTCCGCGTCATCAACCAACCCCCTTGAAACCCGCCACGCCCATGCGTGGCCCATGCGAAACGGGCGGCCCGCCGATCGACGAGCCGCCCGAATCGTAACCTGTGATCAGGCCGTCAGCCCGATCCTAGCGCCGATCAGCGACGACGACCGTCTTCCCAATAGCAATCGCCTTCGGGATAGCAGTAGTAGTAGGCGCCGCGAGCGCTGTCATAACGGCGGTTCTGATTGGCGCGGTCCTGCGAAGAACCACGCACCGCGCCGGCGACACCACCGACGGCGGCGCCGATGAGGGCTCCGCGTCCGGCATTGCCGTCACCGACGTTGTTGCCGATGATGGCCCCGGCCACGGCACCGACGCCGGCACCGATGGCGCCCTGGCGCATGGCTTCGTTGTTGTTGCCATAGCCGTCGCTGGCGCAGGCCGAAGCCAGCAGTCCGGCCGCCGCAATGGCGAGAATCGCCTTGTTCATGGGTCTGTCCTTAAAAAACGAGGGTTCGCCCCTGGGGTGAGAACGCTGGACCCCCGCACAGGTTCCGCCGCTATGGTGATGGTCAAGGATGTATTAACATCCAAGACAGGACGGGCTGGAGGGCCGGTCCATGGACTGTAGGGGTCCGGTGCCAGGGGGTTTGCCATGCGTCTTCTCCAAATCGTCAGAATGTCGGAAGGCGACAGCCATCCGGTCTGGGCGCGCTCGAAGCGCCGGTCCGGCGGGGGGGCTTCCCCGATCGGCTTCATCGTCACCCTGCTGGCTCTGTTCGGCGTTCTGACGGCCGTCTTGGGTATCAAGGAACGTTCGATGGCCGAGGGCGGGGCCATTCTGGACGGCTGGATCAGCAGCGCCTGGACCGGAGCCAAGGGCCTGGTCGGTCAGGCGCCTGAGGCCGGCGAGGAGGCCGCCGAAAAGGTCGGAGAGACCGCCGCCAAGACCGGTGACGCCCTTCAGGCCGGGGCGGAGAAGACCGCCGAAGAACTCAAGAAACAATAGTCAAGCTTTCTGGCCGCTTTGCGGGAACCCGGTCGTGGTGGGCGCGTTCGCCGTTGCATGACGGAGACCCTTGAAGGGGCTGGGGCGGTTCCCGCTGCGCCCGAGCCTGAAGCCCTCTTAGACACTCCGCCCCGCCCGGTGCTCACGCCCCATGTGGCGCTGGGCCGGGTGATCATGCTGGTCAATCCCCTGTCGGGCAGCGTCGGTCCACGCGCGGCGGCAGAGGCTGAGGCAATCCTGGCAGAGTATGACTGCGACGCCTCGGTCGTCGCCCTGGAAGGTGGCCATTTCGACGCCCAGATCGACCAGGCCATCGCTGCAAAGCCCGATGCGCTCCTGATCCTGGCCGGAGACGGAACAGCCGGAACCATCGCTTCGCGGGCCGGACCGGACGGCCCCCTGGTCGCCCCCCTGCCGGGCGGGACCATGAATATGCTGCCCAAGGCCCTGTATGGAACCGGCGACTGGAAGGTGGCGCTGCGCCGCGCGCTTGAAGACGGCGTGTCCCTTCCGGTTTCGGGGGGCAAGGTCGATGGTCAGGCCTTCTATTGCGCGGCCATTCTTGGCGCTCCCGCCCTTTGGGCACCGGCGCGCGAGGCGGTGCGGACCGGCAAGCTGAAGAAGGCCTGGAACCATGCCCGGATCGCCATGCGCCGTGCCTTCTCCGGCCGCATCCGCTATTCCCTGGACGGGTCACCGGTTCGACGGGCCGAGGCCATGGTCTTCATCAGCCCGATGATCTCGCGCGCCGTCGATGATGCCGCGGGCTTGGAGGCAGCGGCCATGAATACCGCAGGGGCCTCCGAGGCCTTCCGCCTGGCCGCCCACGCCCTGTTCAACGACTGGCGCCATGACCCGGCCGTCACGACCAAGGCGACCCGGCGCGCGACCGTCCGGGCCCGTTCGCGCATTCCGGTGGTGATCGACGGCGAGCCCAGCCTGTTGGGGCACGAGGCCCGGATCACCTTCACCGCCCTGGCCTTCCGGGCCCTGGCACCCGCACCGCCGGCGGCCGGAGACAGCGTCTAGTGGGTCTGGTTCTTCAGTTTTCGGACATCCATTTCGGGGCCGAGAACGCCAAGGCCTGTTTTGCCGCCCTGGACTACGCCTTCGCCCAGAAGGCAGACCTTAATCTGGTCACCGGCGACATCACCCAGCACGGCCTGAAGCCGGAGTTCGAGGCCGCCGCCAACTGGCTGCGTCGCCTGCCCGATCCGGTCTTTGTCAGCGTCGGCAACCACGATGTGCCCTATGGCGACCTCCTGGCGCGGATTCTGTGGCCGTGGCGGGCGTTTGAACAGGCGACCGGCCACCCGGCGCATGACCATCAGTTCGTCAGCGATCGTCTGATGGTGCGGGGCGTGACCACGGCGCGCGGCTGGCAGGCCAGGGCCAATTGGTCCAAGGGCGTGATCGACCTGAACCAGACCCGGCGGGCTGCCGAGGCCTTGCGCCAGGCCCCGGCCGGGGCCTTGAAAATCCTGGCCTGCCACCATCCCCTGATCGAGATGATCGGCACGCCCATGACGGGCGACGTCAAGCGGGGCGACGCGGCGGCGCTGATCTTTGCCGAGGCGGGGGTCGATCTGATCACCACCGGCCATGTCCATGTGCCTTTTGCCCTGCCGATCCAGCTCAGCGACCATTGCTCCTATGCCGTGGGATGCGGAACCCTGTCACGGCGCGAGCGGGGTGCGGCTCCCAGTTTCAACCGCATCGAATGGGACGCGCACGAGATCACCGTGACCGTCATGGCCTGGCGCGGGAGCCGGTTCGAGCCGGACAAGGTCTGGCGACTGCCGCGCCGCCAGGACACGCGCAGAGCCGCGACGGCCCCCGTGCCGACGGTGGCTTAGGGTCAGCAGGCCATCAACGACCGCTCTTACCGCATCCCCGCGCTCGCGGGGATGAGCGGAAGGAGTCTGGGACTTAGACCCGTTCCAGCCGGGCGACGAAGAAGCCGTCCACGCCGCCCTTGTCTGCCCACATCGAGGGCAGGATCCGCAGCCAACCCTCGGGCGTCAGGGCGTCCTCGGGCGCTCCAATCGCCGCGGGATCGGCGGGCACGGTGCGAAAGGCGGGATTTCGGCGCAGGAAGGCGATGATCTGGGTCTCGCCCTCCTCGCGCTCCAGCGAACAGACGCAATAGACCAGTCGACCGCCGGGCTTCACCCGCTCTGCCGCCACATCCAGAAGCCGGTGCTGGACATCCGCCAGCTTGGCCACCTCGGCGGGCTTGGTGGCGCGCAGCACCTCGGGATTGCGACGATAGGTGCCGGTCGCCGTACAAGGCGCGTCCAGCAGGACGGCGTCGAAAGTCCGGGAGTCCTCCCAGTCCTCGGCAGGCACGGCAACGACCTCCGCCGTCAGGCCCACGCGATCCAGGTTCTGTCGCAGCCGACGCAGCCGCACGTCTGACCGGTCCAGGGCCACCACTGCCGCGCCCGCGGCCGCCAGCTGCAAGGTCTTGCCGCCCGGGGCCGCGCACAGATCCAGGGCCGTCTGCCCAGCCCGGACGTCCAGCAGCCGCGCCGGAACGGCGGCGGCTGCATCCTGCACCCACCAGTCGCCGCCGTCATAGTCGGGCCAGGTCGCCAGATCGCCCCGACGACCCGTACGGATGGTCCCGCCTGGCAGGACGGAGCCGTCGAGCGCCTGGGCCAGGGCGAGGGCGTCGGTACCCGGTTTCGAAGACAGATCGGTCGGCGGCTCGTCACGACCGGCGAGCGCCAGTCCCAACAGAGACGCCTCGCCATAGGTGGCGCGCCAGCGGGCGGCGATCCAGTCGGGCAGATTGCCCGTCGCCGTGGTCAGGCCTGGGCCTTCGCGCTCGATGCCGCGCAGAACGGCATTGACCAGGTTCTTGTAGGGCCGGGTCTTGGGGTCCCGCTCGGCCAGCTTGACCGCCGTGGACACGGCCGCGAAGGCTGGCGTTTCCAGGACCAGGGTCTGGGCCAGGGCGACCCGCAATAGCGTCCGCACCGGGGCGGGGGGTGATTTCTGCAGTCGCCGGTCCAGGATTTGGTCGATCTCTCCCAAACGGCGAAGGGCGGCCATGGCCACGGCACGGGCAAAGGCACGGTCCGGACCCGGCAGGGCCGCCACGGCCGGATGGGAAAGGGCCTCGTCCAGGCCGCCCCGCTTTTCCAGCGCTCCATTCAGCAGAAGGCCCGCCGCGATCCGGGCCTCGACCCCGATATCGGCCGCTTCGTCGGGCTGTGACGGGGCCTCGGTCCCGCGCCCGGGCCGGGGTCCGCGCGCCTTTTCCGCCATGCGGCGACCGCGCGCGTCGGAGTTGCCGCCCGCTCGCCCGGCCGGGGGCGGGCGGCTCATACGCTCACCTGGGTGCCCAGCTCGACCACGCGGCCAGGCGGGATGTGATAGAAGTCGGTCGGATTGGCGGCATTGCGCGTCAGGAAGATAAACAGCTTGTCCTGCCACAGGGGCATCCCCTCACTGGCCGTCGCCACGACCGAACGGCGTCCCAGGAAGAAGCTGGTCGACATGATGTCGAACTTCAGACCCTGTTTTCGGCAAACGCCCAGGGCCTTGGGAATATTGGGCGTCTCCATGAAGCCATAGGAGATGGTCAGTCGCTTGAAATCTTCGTTGATCGGCTCGATGGAAATCCGCTCCGACTCGGCGATGCGCGGACGATCGGTGGTTCGCACGGTCAGGATCACGTTCTTTTCATGCAGCACCTTGTTGTGCTTCAGATTGTGCATCAGGGCGACGGGCGCGATGTCGGGGGCCGAGGTCAGGAAGATGGCTGTGCCCGGCGAGCGGTGCGGCGGTCGCGCCTTCAGCATCTCGATCAGATCGTTCAGCGGCAGGCTGTCCTTGCGGGTCTTGACCGTCAGGATTTGCGTGCCACGCACCCAGGTCCACATCATGAACAGCAGGCCGGCCCCCAGGATCAGGGGGAACCAAGCGCCCTGCGGAATTTTCAGCAGGTTCGAGGTCAGGAAGACCAGATCGATGGCCAGGAAGGGGACGATGGCGACCAGACTGAGCGGCAAGCTCCATTTCCACAGACGCCGCACGATGAACCAGGCAAGCAGACTGTCGACGAACATGGATCCCGTGACGGCAATGCCATAGGCGGCGGCAAGCGCCGAGGAGGTCTGGAACATCGCCAGCAAGGCCAGGACGCCAACCATCAACATCAGATTGATCGATGGGACGAAGATCTGACCCGCCTGACTTTCAGATGTATTCTTGATCTCAATACGAGGCAAAAGCCCGAGTTGGACCGCCTGTTGGGTAACTGAGAAGGCTCCCGTGATGACGGCTTGACTGGCGATGACGGTAGCCACCGTCGCCATCAGAAGAACCGGCCAGTAGACGACCTCTGGCACCATCATCCAGAACGGATTTTCTGCGGCCGCACGATTGTCGAGGACCAAGGCCCCCTGGCCCAGATAGTTCAGCGTCAGGCAAGGCAGTACGACCCAAAGCCAGCCGCGCCGTATGGGCGACTTGCCGAAATGACCCATGTCGGCATAGAGCGCCTCCGCTCCCGTGACCGCCAGGAACACACTGCCTAGAATGACGAATCCGAGGAAGCCGTTGTCCAGCAGGAATAACACGCCGTAGTGCGGCGAAAGGGCACGCAGGATCGAGATGTCGTCAAAGATATGATAAAAGCCAAGGGCTGCGAGGATCAGGAACCAAACCGCCGTCAGAGGGCCGAAGTAGCGGGCCACGCTGGCAGTGCCGCGCGACTGGATCATGAATAGCGCGATCAGAATGCCCGCCGCGATCGGCAGGACAAAGGGCGCGAAGGTATCGCCCATCCCAGGAGCGTCACGCAGCCCCTCGACCGCCGAGACTACGGAAATGGCTGGGGTGATGACCCCATCGCCGTAGAAAAGAGCCGCCCCGCAGACACCTAGGATGAAGATCAGGCCCGAACGCCGCCCGATGGCGCGCTGAGCCAAGGCCATCAAGGCCAGCGTGCCGCCCTCTCCCTTGTTGTCGGCCCGCATGAGGAAGACGACATATTTGATCGTGACGACCAGGATCAACGCCCAGAACACCAGCGACACGACGCCCAGGACAGCCAGCTCGGCCGTCCCGCCACTGCGCGAGTGGTGCAAGGCTTCGCGCATGGCGTAGAGCGGGCTGGTACCGATGTCGCCAAAGACGACCCCGATGGCCCCGATCATCAGGCCCCATTTGCCGGCCTTGACGTGCCCGCCCTCACCCGCCGCCGCGGGATGCGGATGGACCGGCGCGACGGGCGCGGAGGGAGTATGGGCGGCGTTTGACGCAAGGTCGTCGCCGCGGGGGTCGTCCCCGGCCATTCGGTATCTCCGGGCACCGCGAGGGAGGCGGACCCTTCCAGAGCGGCGGGCCTTTAGACCCTTTCATCGAGGGGTTCAATCGCGGCGCGACCGGACCGTTCCCCCGCCGCCTTTAGGCCCCCGATTTGTGAAACACAAACCGAAGGCTTACCTTGCTCGATCAAGGATCATCCATGTCAGACAGCCAACGCTTCCCCGTCGCCGCCCACGCCCTGGCCTATCTGGCTCACAAGGGGGCCTATGGTCCTGGCCAGGCCGTACCCAGCGCGGTGCTGGCGGCCTCCGTCCCGACCAATCCGGTGGTGGTTCGCCGCGTCACAGCCATGCTGGCCCGCGCCGGCCTGATCGCGACCCGTCCGGGCGCCTGCGGCGGGGCCTGGCTGTTGAAACAGCCCGAGGACATCCGGCTGGATCAGGTCCTGCGTGCGGTCAACGGCTGCGCGCATCTTGGCTCGCCACCCGCCGGAGCCAAGGGCTGTCCCGTCAGCGAACACATCCCGCGCCAGGTGGCCAAGGCCCTGAGCGCGGCCGACAGCGCGGCCGCCGAAGCCCTGTCGCGGATCACCATCGCCGACCTGCTGGCCGACGACCCGGTCTCGCTGGCCGGGATCGTGGTCGTTCCGGCCAGGCCGGTTCTGAAGCCCGTCCGGACACCGGCCAGGACCAAGGTTTCCGCGTGAGCCGACGTCGCGCCCTGATCACCGGGGCCTCGGCCGGCATCGGATCGGCCCTGGCGCGGGTCTATGCCGAAAAGGGCTGGGACCTGATCCTGACGGCGCGACGCGAGCCAGCGCTGGTGGCCCTGGCCGACGAACTGACGGCGGCCCACGCGATCGATGCCGTTGTCATCCCGGCGGATCTGGCTGACCCACAGGCCCCCGCCGCCCTGATGGCCGAGATCGACCGGCGCGGGCTGGTCGTCGACGGCCTGATCAACAATGCCGGGTTCAGCCGGACGGAGGGCTTCCTGAAGGCCGACCCCGCCGACCATGCCGCCATGATCGCGGTGATGCTGTCCGCCCCGGTGACGCTCAGCCGTCTGGTCGCCCCGGCCATGGTTCAGCGGGGCTTTGGCCGCATCCTGAACATCGCCTCCCTGGCTGGGCAGATGCCGGCGACCGGGGGCGATACCCTGTATGGGCCGATCAAGAGCTTTCTGATCAAGGCGTCCCAGGGCCTGCACCTGGAGTTGACCGGCACGGGCGTGCACGTCACCGCCCTGTGCCCCGGCTATACCCTGACCGAATTCCACGACGCCAACGGCACGCGGCAGGAGGTCTCGGCCGCCTATCCCGCCTGGATGTGGCAGACCGCCGATCATGTCGCCCGCGTCGGCTATCAGGCGGTCGAGGCGAACCGGCCCCGGGTCACGCCCGGGGTGATGAACAATGTGCTGGCGGGCCTGGCCAAACACCTGCCGGACGCGGTCGCCCTGAAAATGGTCGGCGGCCATGCGAAGCGCCTGAAGCGGATCTGACGCCCTGACGACCTCAGTGCCCGCCATCCGGATAGGGGGCCGTCACCGCACCGGAGAACATACCGGGGATGGCCTCGCCCAGGCCCGCCAGGATGAACTGGATCGCCAGGGCGCACAGGATCAGGCCCAGGACGCGGACGATGATGGCCATGCCGACGTCGCCCAGGGCTCGGCTGATCGGGCCGGTCAGCCAGAAACAGGCCAGGGTCGCCAGGCCGGCGGCGAAGATGGCGACCACGCCGCCCACCGTGGCCTCCGTGCCCACGGCCTGGGCCTCGCCCGCGCCGATGATGACCGCCGATATGGCCCCGGGGCCGATCATCAGCGGGATCGCAAAGGGCACGACCAGTCGCTGGAACCGGCGCTTGGCATAGCCGCGCACATCGCCCGCATCGTGGGTCGGATCGATGTCGGCAAACATCTTGAGGAAGTCCTCGCGGGCCATTTCCAGCCCCAGTAGCAGCAGAAGAATACCGCCCGCGATGCGGAAGGCGGCCAACGATATGCCGAAGAACTCCAGCACCGCCAAGCCGGTGAAATAGAAGAACAGCAGGAAGGCCACGACCAGGGCCACCAGATAGGTCGAGACCAGACGGCGCTGCATGGCGCTGGCCCCCACGGTGGCGGCCGCGAAGATGGGGATGTTGCCGATCGGATCGATCAGGGCGAACAGGGTCACGAACAGATTGACCCCCAGGTCGAGCGCGTTCATTGCCTGATCCTTAAGCCTGTAATCCCCCGCCGGCCCCGGGGCCGACGCATCCATCGTCGGCTCACCTGATAGCCGCTTGACCGGAGCCCGTCGATGACCTCTCGCCTACTCAGCGACGACCGCCTGATCGTCGGCCTGGACCTGCCCTCGGTCGAGGCGGCCCAGGCCCTGGTGAACCGGATTGGGGACGGGGTGACCTTCTACAAGGTCGGCCTGACCCTGCTGACCCAACCGGGCGGCGTCGCCTTTGCCCAGGCATTACGCGAGCGGGGCAAGCGGGTGTTCCAGGACTGGAAGCTGCACGACATCGGGGCCCAGGTCGAAGGCGCGGCGCGATCGGTGGCCCAGGGCGGCTGTGATTTTCTGACCGTCCATGCCGAACCCCAGGTGATGGAGGCCGCCGTGCGGGGCCGGGGCACATCGGACACGCGTATCCTGGCCGTGACGGTGATGACCAGCCTGTCGGACGCGGACTTGGTCGAGATCGGCTATGGCATGACGGCCTCGGCTCTTGTCGAACGGCGGGTGGGGCAGGCCCTGGCCTGCGGCGTCGACGGGGTGGTGGCCAGTCCGCTGGAAGCGGCCATGGTTCGCCGTCTGGCGATCGAGGCCGGACGACCGGACTTCCTGATCGTGACGCCCGGCGTTCGACCGGCCGGAGCCGACAAGGGGGATCAGCAGCGTGTGGCGACGCCGATCGAGGCCCTGCAGGCCGGGGCAACCCATCTGGTCGTGGCCCGCCCGATCATCGCCCACGACAGCCCGGTCATGGCCGCCGCCCGCATCGCCGCCGAGATGCTGACGGTCGAAACGCTCTAGCGGTCGTACAGATAGACGTCACCGCAGCCGCAGCTTTCGTCGTGGCGGTGCGGACGGCGCGGCGGGTCATAGTTGCGGTAGCCGCGGGCCGAGGGCGGACGGTCGTCGTCGTAGCCCCAGGCGTCGTGATCGCCTTCATAGCGGGCCTCGCGACGATATTCGCGGCGTTCGTAGCGCTGTTCGCCGTAATAATATCGGCGGCTGTCGCTGTAGCCATAGCGTCCACCGCGATCGTGGCGGCCCTGATAGGCATAGTCGTCCTGGCGCGGGCCGCCGTAGCAGCAGACCGGGCGCGGATCGTGACGCGGCGGCTGATAGCCACCGGTCTGGCAGCAGGCCCCGCCGGAATGGCCGCCGCCATACTGATAAGGCTGTCCCCAGCTGCCCACGCCATAGGCTGAAACCGGCGGCGGCGGCGCATAATAGGACTGGGCCACGGCCGTGCCCGCGCCGAACATCATGACCACAGCCACAGACGCAGCCGACAGACAAACCAGGCGCATGGCCCCTCTCCCTCTTCCCAGACCAACAAGGTTAACGCCAAATCCCGCCGATCGTTCGCAATTCGCCTGAACCGGGACTTTTCACCCGCCAGGGATCAGAAATCGACCGCCAGACCCTTCTTCTCCCAGTCGCCATAGCGGGTCGGTTCCGGACCCGCGGGGCCGCCATGTTCGACGGCGGCTTCGGCCTCGATCCGGGCGGCGCGGCGCGCTTCGGCTTCGGCCAGGGCGCGGCGCGCGGCGTCGCTCAGGGGACGAGGGGCCTCGACTTCCGGCGGCGACACGTCATCGGGGGTGGGCGCTTCGGTCACAGGGTTTTCCTCTTGAGGCGGGGAAGCCTGATACGCACATAGGTTCTCATGGCTCGGGGGCCACGTCAGACGGCAAGTTTTCGACCGATGAACCATGTGAAGACCTTCATCCTGCTGGCAGCCCTGACGGCCCTGTTCATGGGCGTCGGCTATCTGATCGGCGGGGCCGCCGGCATGGCGATCGCCCTGGTCGTGGCCGGCGGGATGAACCTGTTTAGCTATTGGAATGCCGACAAGATCGTCATGAAGATGTACCGGGCCCAGCCGGTGGACGAGACGCACCCGAACGGGGTGGTTCGGACCTATGTCGCCGATGTGGTGCGGATGGCGCAGGACGCAGGCCTGCCCCGGCCGGTCATCGCCATCATTCCGTCGGACCAGCCCAATGCCTTTGCCACGGGCCGCGACCCGGCCCATGCCGCCGTCTGTGCCACCACGGGCCTGCTGGATATGCTGACTCGCGACGAGATCCGCGGCGTGATGGCGCACGAACTGGCTCATGTGAAGAACCGCGACACCCTGACCATGACGGTCACGGCGACGGTGGCGGGGGCCATCTCGGCCCTGGCCAATTTCGCCCTGTTCTTCGGCGGCGACCGGGATCGGCCTGGCGGTCTGTTGGGGACTTTGGCCCTGATGATCCTGGCCCCGATGGCCGCAGCCCTGGTGCAGATGGCGATCAGCCGGTCGCGGGAGTATGAGGCCGACCGTGTGGGGGCCGAGATCGCGGGCGATCCGAACGCCCTGGCCTCGGCTCTGCAGAAGATCGACGCCCATGCGCGGCGCATCCACAATCCGGTCGCCGAGCGCAATCCGGCGTCGGGCCAGCTGTTCATCATCAACCCCCTGGCGGGCAAGGGGGCGGACAGCCTGTTCTCGACCCACCCGGCCACCGCCAACCGGGTCAAGGCGCTGATGGCGCTGGAGGTCAGCGTGGGGCAGGCCCAGCGGTCTGCTAAGGCCGTTTTCCCGGCCGGAAGGACAAGCGTGCCGACGACGGCTGCGGTGCCCAAGGGGCCGTGGGGCTGACGCTTGCTCGGGGCCTCATCCCTGCCTAGTCTCGATCCATGGCCGATGCACCCGAGACAGTGGAAGATGCGGCTGCCGGACTTCTGAACGGCGTGATGATCCTCGCCATAGGCCTAGCGTTTCCCTTGCTCCTGATCTGGCAGATCATTGCACAGTGGGGCGAGTGGACGTTCGAGCCGGGCAGCGATCTGATCGCCGATACGGTCCAGGTCGCCGGGCTGTCGTATCTCAGCTTCCTTTTCATCCGCACGGGTGTCCGGCAGGTTCGCAAGTCTGTGACCTGGTTTCGCTTGCGGCGTCCGTCGTCCCGCTGATCGCCGCATTCCCACCCTTGCATCGCGGGCCGTCTGGTCCTTTAAGCGCGGCGCATAAGCCAGCCCGCGCTTTCCAGACAGGATGCCGTCATGTCCCGCCCCGCCGACAAGCCCGTGAAGAAGGTCGTCCTCGCCTATTCCGGCGGGCTGGACACCTCCATCATCCTGAAATGGCTGCAGACCGAATATCAGGCCGAGGTGGTGACCTTCACCGCCGACCTGGGTCAGGGCGAGGAACTGGGTCCGGCGCGGGAAAAGGCGCTGAAGATGGGCATCAAGCCGGAAAACATCTTCATCGACGACCTGCGCGAGGAGTTCGTGCGCGACTTCGTCTTCCCGATGTTCCGCGCCAATGCCCTGTATGAAGGCCAGTATCTGCTGGGCACCTCCATCGCCCGGCCCCTGATCGCCAAGCGCCAGATCGAGATTGCCCGCATGGTGGGGGCCGACGCCGTCTGTCACGGGGCGACCGGCAAGGGCAATGACCAGGTGCGGTTCGAGCTGGGCTATTACGCCCTGAACCCCGACATCCACGTCATCGCCCCCTGGCGCGAATGGGAATACCGCAGCCGCGAGGCCCTGCTGGAATTCGCCGAGAAGAACCAGATCCCGATCGCCAAGGACAAGCGCGGCGAGGCACCGTTCAGCGTCGACGCCAATCTGTTGCACTCCTCCAGCGAGGGCAAGGTGCTGGAGGATCCGGCGGTCGAGGCCCCCGAGTTCGTCCACCAGCGCACCATCAGCCCGGAGGATGCGCCCGACAGGCCGCACGTCTTCACCCTGTCGTTCGAACGGGGCGATGCCGTCGCCATCGACGGCGTGGCCATGAGCCCGGCGACCCTCCTGACCAGGCTCAACGAACTGGGCCACGACAACGGTGTCGGGCGGCTGGACCTCGTCGAAAACCGCTACGTCGGGATGAAATCGCGGGGGGTCTATGAGACGCCGGGCGGCACCATCCTCTTGGCCGCGCACCGGGGCATAGAGTCGATCACCCTGGATCGCGGAGCCATGCATCTGAAGGACGAGCTGGCGGTCAAGTATGCCCATCTAATCTATAATGGCTTCTGGTTCGCGCCCGAGCGCGAGATGCTGCAGGCGGCGATCGACCATAGCCAGCGCAGGGTGTCGGGCACCGTCCGGGTCAAGCTCTACAAGGGCAATGTTACCATCATCGGCCGCGAAAGCCCCAACAGCCTGTACGATCAGGATCTGGTGACCTTCGAGGAAGGGGTCCAGGCCTATGA
>Ga0075012_10001636_pt1 | contig 22576 bp, 29 predicted proteins | sample All_14_2_FD_71474 | JGI IMG/M metagenome (GOLD analysis project Ga0075012, IMG submission 71474) | Freshwater microbial communities in response to fracking from Pennsylvania, USA - Allegheny Zone_MetaG_DW_15 | ecosystem: Environmental > Aquatic > Deep subsurface > Groundwater > Drilled...
TGTCGTAGAACAGGCGGATGCCAAAGCCGGCGCTGGCGCCCGAATTGATGAGCGCGTTTTCCTCGGCGATCGAGGTGGCGAAGGTGAAGAAGCGGTCACGGCTTTGCGCCCGCGCCGGGGCGACCCGCGCGTCGAGATAGCTTTGCAGGTCGCTGAAGGAGGCCGGATTGGCCGCCGCCAGCAGTTCGGGGAAGAGATACCATTCGTTGAGCACGCGGTCGGCAAAATCCTGCTGCTCGCGCAGCCCGCAGGCCGAGGAGGTCGGCGTCGGCGTGGGGGTGGACCCGCCGCCGGTGGCCGGCGGACCGCCCGAGGAACTGCCCCCGCCGCCGCAGGCGGCAAGGCTCAAGGCAAGGACGAGGCTGAGGGCGGTGCGACCGACAGTCATCTTGAGAGAAACTCCGCAATTCCGTGGCTTGGCGGGGGCGCCGTGCAGGGCCTCAGGAATGCAACGTGCGCCTTTCAAGAGCAAGCGGGCTTGGGAACTATCCCTAGGAATGTCGCTTAGGCGTGGCCTTTTTGCCTGCATTTGCACGGTTTTCCGCAGAAACCGGCGAAAAGCTGGCCGGCGTCTCTCGTCTCCGCGGGCGGAAGGGGGTAGCACCATGCCGATGAAGCGACAGAATCATGATTGAGTTTCCCGCCTGGCTTGCCCCCGTAGTGCCTGCTCCTGCACGCCATCCGGCGCTGGCGGTGGCGGCGCTGGGCTCGGCGGCGACGCTCGGGCGGGGCGGCTTTGCCCTGTCGAGCGCCGCCTTTGCCGGGGGCGAAATGCTCGATCCCAGTTTTACCGCCGAGGAGGAGGACGCGGTCGCCCCGCCGCTCGAATGGAGCGCGCCGCCGCCCGGTTCGGCCGAGCTGGTGCTGGTGGTCGAGGAAGTGGCAGGCGAGGGCAAGGTGCCGGCCTGCCACTGGCTGGTGTGGGGGCTTGCACCCCAGCGCGGCAAGCTGCTCGAGGGCGAGGTGCCGCCGCGCACCGGCAAGAACCAGCTCGGCAATTCCGAGTGGCTGTTGCCCGCCCCGGCTCCGGGCGAGACGCGCCACTACCTGTTCCAGCTCTTCGCCACCGATCTGCCGCTGGTGCTGATGCCGGGCGCGCGGCGCGAGCAATTGCTCGGCGCGCTGCAAGGCTCGGTCACCGCCTGCGCGGTGCTCCATGCCACCTTCACCGGGGGCGAGGAGGACGAGGATTGGGCCGATGGCCAAGATTTCGAATAACCTGCCACACAAACAAGGGAGTTGAAAAATGGCTGGTACGACCAATGCACTGCAAAAGCCGGTGAACCTTTCCGGCGCGCTCGAGGCGGTGATCGGCAAGGGGCCGATGACCCGCGCCGAGGTGACCGCCAAGGTGTGGGACTACATCAAGGCCAACGGGCTGCAGGACGCCAAGGACAAGCGCCAGATCAACCCCGATGCCAAGCTCGGCGCGGTGATCGGCAATGAACAGATCTCGATGTTCAAGATGACCGCGGCAGTCTCCAAGCACCTGAGCTGATCAGCGGATTGGTGTGGCGGGCTTGTCCGCCCGCCCTCAGCGGCGCGCGATCCGATAGGGTCCGCGCCGCATTGCCATCGGCCTGCCCTTCCATGACAGGCCGATAACTCCTTCCTGCGCCAGGATATCGACCGCGGCGTGCACCGCTGCCATCTTTGCCCGCCAATCCCCTTCCGGCCCGGCCAGGCGCCGGGCGACTTCGCTGGGGCACAGGCTGGTCCCCGGCGCGCGCTCCGCAAGCAGTGCTAGCAGCGCCGTGCGCGCCGCGCTCAAGCGCCGCTCCGCCGCCGGGGTGGCCAGCATTCCCCCACCCACAGCGCCAGCGCAACGAGCAGCGGCTGGGCGAGCAGCCGCGGCACGTGATAGGCAAGACCAAGCCCGCCTTCGGGCCGGGCAAGGTCGATCAGCATGTGGTTCACGTTCGCGGGCCAGACGCATAGGGCATAGGCGGCAAGCCCCCAGCCCGCGGCCTGCCGCAGCCGCCGCGAGAACGGCTGGACCAGCCCGATCGCCCCGAGGATTTCCGCAAGTCCCGTGGCCCACACCACCACCTCGGGCGCGGGAACGAAGCGCGGAGTGATGGTGATGAAGGGGCGCGGGAACACCAGGTGAAGCACCCCGGCAATGAGGTAGAAGGCCGCCAGAAGCACGCGCAAGGCGGCGCGGATCATGCCATTGCTCCCGGCTCCCAGCCTGGCGGGGCGAGGGCAAAGCCGGCAAAATCGAACCCCGGCACCACCACGCAGGAGACCAGCGCATAGCCGTGCTCGCTCATATCGGTAAGCCGGGCGGCCTGCCATTCAGCGGGCGCCACCAGGGCTTGCAACTGCGCCCCGGCAGCAAGATCCGGGCCAAGCAGCACCTTGCGCACCGGGCCGGCGTCGCTCGCCGCAAGCCGCAGCTCCAACGGATCGCCCTTGTGCCACAGCCACAATTCGGCCGCATCCACCCGGTGCCAATGCGATTGCTCGCCCGCCTTGATGAGGAACAGGATCGCGGTGCCCCGCGCGCGTCCGTCCGACCCCGGCTCTGCCCGCCAGGTCTCCCGATACCACCCGCCTTCGGGGTGGGGGGAAAGGCGCAATTGTTCGATCATGCTTTGCGCGCTATCGCTCATCACCATTCCATCTTGCCGGCCGCCATGCCGCCTTATCGGGAGTGCCTCATCCGATGCAAGCCATCCGCCTGCCTGCTGTGCTGCTTGGGGCCGCGGCCCTCGCCCTTGCGGCGCCCGCGTGCGCGCAGGCCTTGCGCGCCGAGGAGGTGGCGGCGCGCGCCAATGCCGCGCTCGAGGCCGCTCCGGTGTTCGACGGGCACAATGACGTGCCCAACCAGCTGCGCGACCGCTTTGCCAATCGCCTGGCTGATTTCGATTTCACCGACACCAGCGCCACCGGCGCGAGCCATCCCGATGGCCGGGCGATGCACACCGATCTTGCGCGCCTGCGGCAAGGCCGGGTGGGGGCGCAGTTCTGGTCGGTCTATGTGCCGGCCACCGCCAACGAGGCCGAGGCGGTGCGCCAGGTGCTCGAACAGATCGATGTCACCCGGCGGCTGATCGATCGCTATCCTGACGATCTGCAATTTGCCACCACAGCTGACGAGGTGGAGCGCGCGATGATGCAGGGGCGGATCGCCTCGCTGCTGGGCGCCGAAGGCGGTCATGCCATCGGCTCGAGCCTGGCGGTGCTGCGCCAGCTTCATGCGCTCGGAGTGCGCTATCTGACGCTCACCCACAATGCCAATGTGCCCTGGGCCGATGCCGCCACCGACACGCCCGAGCACGACGGGCTGACCGATTTCGGCCGGGCGGTGGTGCGCGAGATGAACCGGCTGGGGATGCTGGTGGATTTGAGCCACGTGAGCGAGGCGACGATGATGGACGCGCTCGATGAGGCGCGCGCCCCGGTGATCTTCAGCCATTCGGGCGCGCGCGCGGTCACCGGCCATGCCCGCAACGTGCCCGACAGCGTGCTCGCGCGCCTGCCCGAAAATGGCGGGGTGGTGATGGTGGTGGCCCTACCGCGCTTCATCAGCGAGGCGGTGCGCCAATGGGGCGCGCGCCGCGCTGGGGAGGAAGCGCGCCTCAAGGCGCTGTGGCTGGGCCAGCCGGGCAAGGTCGCCGAAGGGCTGGCCGCGTGGGACAAGGCCAATCCCGAACCGCGCGCGACGATCAGCGACATGGCCGATCATATCGACCATATCCGCAAGGTTGCCGGGGTCGAACATATCGGCATCGGCGGCGATTTCGACGGGATGCCTTCCGGCCCCGAAGGCTTCGAGGACGTGCGTGGCTATCCGACGCTGTTTACGGAACTGGCGCGGCGCGGCTATTCGCAGGCGGAACTTGAAATGATCGCCAGCCGCAACATCCTCAGGGTAATGCGCGCCGCCGAAGCCTATGCCGCCAGCCTTGCCGACGTGCCGCCCGGCGAGGCGGCAATCAATGCGCCAGCGCCGGAATGATCCATACGAGGCTCATCGCGATCACCGCAAAGCCAAGGCTGAAGGCCAGCACATAGCGCAGCCCGGTGTTGCTCACCGCGCCGCGCGCGGCGTCATCATTGATGTGGATGCTGTCGTTGTTCTCGGCCATCAGACCTCTCCCCTCATCGCGGGCGCCGGTGCGGCGCCCCGGTGACGTTACGGAAGATATTTCCGTAACGTCAACCAACCACGTGGGCGGGGAGAGGTTCCCGGGGGGGCAGGATCAATCGCGCAGCAGCTCGTTGATCGCGGTCTTGGCGCGGGTCTGGGCATCGACGGTCTTGACGATCACCGCGCAATAGAGGCTCGGGCCGGGGGTGCCATCGGGCAGCGGCTTGCCCGGCAGCGATCCGGGCACCACCACGGCATAGGGCGGCACTTCGCCGACATGCACCTTCCCGGTGGCGCGATCGATGATCTTGGTCGAGGCGCCGAGATAGACCCCCATCGCCAGCACCGCGCCTTCACCCACGCGCACACCCTCGGCCACCTCGGCGCGCGCGCCGATGAAGGCATTGTCGCCGATGATCACCGGCTCGGCCTGGAGCGGCTCGAGCACCCCGCCGATCCCGGCCCCGCCCGAGACGTGGACATTGGCGCCGATCTGCGCGCAGGAGCCGACTGTTGCCCAGGTGTCGATCATGGTGTTTGCGCCGACATGGGCGCCGATGTTGACGAAGCTCGGCATCAGGACCGCGCCCTTGCCGATGAAGGCGCCGCGCCGCACCACCGCGCCCGGCACCACCCGGAATCCGGCCTCCTTGAAGCGGTTCTCGCCCCAGCCGGCGAATTTCAGCGGCACCTTGTCATAGGCGGGCGCCCCGGCCGCGCCGCCCTCCATGACGCGATTGTCATTGAGGCGGAAGGAGAGCAGCACCGCCTTCTTGAGCCACTGGTTGACGCGCCAGCCACCCGCACCGTCGGGCTCGGCCACGCGCGCCTCGCCGCTTTCCAGGAGGTCAAGCGCGGCCTCCACCGCTGCGGCGACACCATGGCCGGGGCCAATGGCGCTGCGTTCTTCCCACGCGGCTTCGATAGCGGTGATGAGGGGATCGTGCATCGGGCGTCTCCGGGCAAAGCTCTTGCGCCAGCGCGCCTAGCCGCGCCGCGCGTCTGCGGCAAGCGGAACCCACCGGCCCGCAGGGCCGCAAGGCCGAACGGCCGCCCGCAGGTGGCCCGCAGCGCAGCGGAGGGAACAGCACCGAGGACGCGCACCCGGATGGGGGCGCGAAAAACTAGGGCTTCATACCGGCGGCGATGGCGAAGGCGTAAGCCCGCTCGGCCAGCGGGCGCACCCGCTCGCTCATCGCCTGGGCATGGGCGGAAGATGCGGTGCCGTCGATCACCCGCTTCTTGATCCCCTGCATGATCCCGGCGAGGCGGAACAGGTTGTAGGCGAAATACCAGTCCATCGGCGGCACCGGATAGCCGGTGCGCGCGACATAGCGTTCCACCGCCTCGTCCTGCGAGGGGATGCCGAGCGCTTCAAGATCAAGCCCGAGCAACCCTGCGCGGCCATCGGCGGGATTGTGCCAGTTGAGCATAAGGTAGCTGAAATCGGCGATCGGATCGCCGAGCGTCGAAAGCTCCCAGTCGAGCACGGCAATGATGCGGGCTTCGTTCTTGTGGAAGATCACGTTGTCGAGCCGATAATCGCCATGCACCACGCTCGCGGCATTCTGCGGCGGGATGGTCTGGGGCAGCCATTCGATCAGCCGCTCCATCTCGGGCATGTGCTCGGTTTCGGAGAGCTTGTATTGCTTGGTCCAGCGGGCGATCTGCCGCGCGCAATAGTCATCGGGCTTGCCGAAATCGCCCATGCCGATGGCTGCGGGATCCTTGGTGTGCAGATCGGCCATGGTGTCGATCAGCGCGTGGTAGATCGCCCGGCGCTCCTCCGGGCTCATCCCGGGCAGCGCGCCGTTCCACAGCGAGCGGCCATCGGCGAGGCTCATGACGAAGAACTTGGCCCCGATCACCTGAGGATCTTCGCACAGGCCAAAGGTGCGCGGCACCGGGAAGCCGGTGGGATAAAGCCCCGTCATTGCCCGATATTCGCGGTCAACCGCATGGGCCGACGGCAGCAGCTTGCCGAAAGGCTGTCGGCGCAGCACGTAAGAGGCAGCAGGGGTGTCGATCCGGTAGGTGGGATTGGATTGCCCGCCCTTGAACTTGGAATAGCTGATCGGGCCGGCAAAGCCTTCGACATTGGCCTCGAACCAGCGCGTGAGCGCCGCAAGATCGAGCCGGTCTTTCTCCGGCACCTCGGTGGTGCCGACCATCTCCTTGTCGAAATCGATCTGGGGTGCGTTGCTCATCAGTCGAATACCACCACGCTGCGGGCCGAATGGCCGGCGCGCATTGTGTTGAACCCTTCGTTGACCTGATCGAGCGGGATGCGCTCGGCGATGATCGTGTCAAGATCGAGCAGCCCGCGCAGGTAGAAATCGACGAGCCGCGGCAAATCGATGGGGAAGTGGTTCATCCCCATGATCGCCCCCATCAGCTTCTTGCCCGAAAGCAGGTCCATCGCGCCAAGGCCGACCTTGCAATCCAGCGGCATCATCCCGAGGATCACCGCGGTGCCCCCGCGCCTGAGCGCAGCGAGGGCAAGATCGGCCGAGGCCTGCCGCCCGACCGCCTCGATCGCCCAATGCACCCCGCCGTTCGACAGGGCGATGATCTGCTTTGCCGCATCGGGATCGCTGGCATCAAGCGTGTGGGTGGCGCCCAGCACCTCGGCGAGCGCGCGCTTTTCGGGCAGCGGATCAACCGCGATGATCTGGCCTGCCCCGGCGATCCTGGCGGCGTTGACGACCGCAAGCCCCACTCCGCCGCAGCCGATCACCGCCACGCTTTCGCCCGGGGTCACCTTGCAGGCATTGAATATGGTGCCCGCCCCGGTCGTCACCGCGCAGCCCAGCACCGCGGCCCGATCGAGCGGCATGGCCTTGTCGATCGCCACGCAGGCGTGTTCGTGGATCAGCATCTGCTCGGACAGGGCCGAAAGATTGAGCATCTGGTTGACCGGCGTGCCATCGGCAAACGTGATGCGCGGCGGGGCATCCTTGCCGCGGCGGGTATCACCGCCCAGGCACAGCGCCATGCGCCCGGTGACGCAGAACTCGCAGTGCCCGCAGAAGGCCGAAAGGCACGAGACCACGTGATCGCCGGGCTTGACGGTCTTCACCTCGCTGCCCACCGCGCGCACCACCCCGGCGGCCTCGTGCCCGGGGATGCAGGGCAGGGCATGGGGATAGTGGCCATCGATGAAATGCAGGTCGGAATGGCACAGCCCGCAGGCCTTGGTGTCGATCAGCACCTCGTGCGGGCCGGGCTCGGCATAGGTCACTTCGGCGATGCGGAGGCCCTCTCCGGGGCGTTCCAGAATGGCGGCTCTGGCCATGCTTGTCCTCGTTTGAGCGGTTGCAGATTGTCGCGGCTCTGGCGCCGGGGCGGGACGGGCCTGCTCGGACGGGCGAAGCCTCCGGGAAAGCCCGTGTCCCCGCGCGCCCGAGCGGCCCGGATGATGCCCTAGCGTGCCACCCCCATGTCGCCCGAGCTGAAGCTCGCCGCATCATTGGCCGGGCGGCCGTGATCGCCGCGCAGGGCATTGGCGGTGGGGCCGGGGCGGGGCGCGTGCTTGGCAAACTCCATCTGCGCGATCGAACGGGCGTGGACCTCGTCCGGCCCGTCGGCAAGGCGCAGGGTGCGCTGGTTGGCGTAGGCGCGGGCGAGGCCATAATCGTCTGAGACCCCGCCGCCGCCATGGGCCTGGATCGCATCATCGATGATCCTGAGGGCCATGTTGGGCGCCTGCACCTTGATCATGGCGATTTCCTGCTTGGCCGCCTTGTTGCCGACCTTGTCCATCATGTCGGCAGCCTTGAGGCACAAGAGGCGGGTCATCTCGATATCGATGCGCGCGCGCGCGACGCGCTCCTCCCACACCGAATGCTTGTAGATCGGCTTGCCGAAGGCCTGGCGCTCCTGCAGGCGGCGGCACATCTTTTCGAGCGCTTCCTCGGCCGCGCCGATGGTGCGCATGCAGTGATGGATACGCCCCGGCCCGAGCCGCCCCTGGGCGATCTCGAAGCCGCGCCCCTCGCCCAGAAGGATGTTGCTTGCCGGCACGCGCACGTCCTTGAGCTCGATTTCCATGTGCCCGTGCGGGGCATCGTCATAGCCGAACACCGGCAGGTGCCGCAGGATGTGGATCCCCGGCGTATCGAGCGGCACGATGATCATCGATTGCTGGGCATGGCGCTGGGCGGAAAAATCGGTCTTGCCCATCACGATCGCCACCTTGCAGCGCGGATCGCCCGCGCCCGATGACCACCACTTGCGCCCGTTGATGACGTAATAATCCCCGTCGCGCTCGATGCGGGTCTCGATGTTGGTGGCATCGGAGGAGGCGGTGTAGGGCTCGGTCATCAGGAAGGCCGAGCGGATCTCGCCGTTCATCAGCGGGCGCAGCCAGGCTTCCTTCTGCTCACGGGTGCCGTAGCGGTGGAACACCTCCATGTTGCCGGTATCGGGCGCCGAGCAGTTGAACACCTCGCTCGCCCAGCCGATGCGGCCCATCTCCTCGGCGCACAGGGCATATTCGAGATTGGTCAGGCCCGGCCCTTCGAATTCGAAGCTGTCATCGACATGGTGATGGCTGTCGTTGCGCGGCGGCATGAACAGGTTCCAGATGCCTTGCGCCTTGGCCTTGGCCTTCAGCTCCTCGACGATCGGGAGCACCTTCCAGCGCTCGCCCGCGCGGTCCTGTTCCTCATAGGTCTTCATGTTGGGGCGCACATGCGCCTCGATGAAGTCGCGCACGCGGTTGCGCCAATAGACCTGCCGCTCGGTAGGCTCGAAATCCATGAAAAGTCCTCTCGTCCGTGATTGCCATCGAATCCGCGCCCGAGCGTGGCAGAGCATCCGCCGGGCGCCAAGCTCTCATTTGTGCGGCGGCGCCCGCGTCGCCCCGAGCCGGGCGAGGCGATCGGCATGGTCCGCCTCGCCCAGCGGAAAGCGCAGGAACACCAGCACCGCCCCGCTCACCAGCACCGCGGTGAGCAGGGTGTAGAGCAGCATCAGCCGCTCGATCACCGTGCCATCGACCGCGCCGGGCTGGGCATTGGCGGGAAAGCCCACCGCGCTGATCAGGCTGCCGGCGGCAAAGGTGCCAAGCCCGGTGACGCATTTCTGCATGAACAGCATCCCGGCAAAGAACAGGCCCTCCTCGCGGTGGCCGGTCTTGATCTCCGAATCCTCGACCACATCGGCCAGCATCGATCCGGTGAGCATCATCGGGCACACGCCGATGCCGGTTGCCAGCGTGGCAAAGCCGAGGAACAGCGGCAGCGTGGCCGGCTCGCCATTGGCCGGAAACAGGCCGGCAAGGCGCAGCACATAGGGCGCAAGGCCGATGGCCATGGCCAGCGCCGCCATGATCGCCGCGGCGTTCTTCTTGCCCCAGCGGCGCGAGACGATCGGGGCGAGCACGAAGCCCATCACCACCCCGGCAAGCAGGGTGACCGGCCACACCGCCAGCGCCCAGCCGGGAAACTCCCACACATAGGTCTGCATGTAGGTGCTGGTGGCAAAGTTCAGCCCCTGGTTGGCATAGGCAAACACCCCGGCGCCCATCAGCGTGAGGAAGGCGGGGTTGCGCAGCGTGCGGCGCATCGCCTTGAGCTCCTCTGCCAATGGCAGGCGCGGGGGCAGCTTGGCCGGGGGCCGGGCGAGCGCGCGATGGGTGCCGAGCGAGACGGTGAGGATCGCCACGGTCATCAGGATCACGCCGGCCCAGGCATAGGCATCATAGCCCTCGCGCCGCAGCAGCCCGGCCGGCTGCTCGGGCGTGGGCGCGAGGAACACCCCATAGGCGAGGAACAGCAGCAGCAGCCCGCCCGCCCAGCCGAACAGGAAGCGGTAGCGGATCACATCGGTACGCTCGTGATAGTCCTGGGTGATCTCGGGCAGCATCGCGAGCGAGGGCACCTCGTTCAAGGCGATCGCAGTGCGCACCAGGATTGCCGCGCAGGTGAGATAGACCAGCATCGCGGTCTCCCCCCAGGCGGGGGGGTGCCAGAGCATGAACCACGACAGGCCCACCGGAAGGATCGAGGCATAGAGCCAGGGGTGGCGCCGCCCCCAGCGGGTATTGGTGCGGTCGCTCAAATGGCCGATCACCGGATCGATGAAGGCATCGATCACCAGCGCCACCATCACCGCCAGACCCACGAGGTTGGCGGGAAGGCCCATCACCTGATTGTAGAAGATCAGCAGGAACACGGCAAAGCCGTTGTCCTTGATCCCGTAGGCAACGGCCCCGGCGCCATAGGCGAGCTTGAGCCGATAGGGCACCTTGGCATCAGCCGCACTCATCCGCACGCCGCCCCGCGGCCCCGCGCCGCGCCTGCGAATCCTCTCACTGTCCTCTCCCTATTTGAGTTGCAATGCTAGACCGATTGACCCCCGCGTCAATCGCGCCGCGCCTGACGCTACGGCATCGCCGCGCGGGCGATCGGCGCTTGCAGCCCCCGCCAAATTGCCACTAACGTAAGCGTCAAGTGAGGCCCGAGAGAGAGGAGAATCGGCCATGGCCGACCTGGAGACGTTCCGCGCCGAAACCCGCGCCTGGCTCGAGGCGAATTGCCCGCCGGAAATGCGCGAGCCGGTGCGCGACGAGGATGACATCTATTGGGGCGGCCGCCGCGCGCGCTTCAAGAACGCGGCGCAGCAGGCCTGGCTCGAGGCGGCGATCGCCAAGGGCTACACCGTGCCCTCGTGGCCGAAGGAATATGGCGGGGCGGGGCTTTCGCCGGCCGAGGCCAAGGTGCTGCGCGAGGAAATGGCGCGCATCAACGCCCGCCCGCCGCTCAGCTCCTTCGGCATCTGGATGCTTGGCCCGGCGCTGCTGCATTTCGGCACCGAGGGGCAGAAGCGCCGCTTCCTCAACGAGATTGCCCGCGGCGAAATCCGCTGGTGCCAGGGCTATTCCGAGCCCGGCTCGGGCAGCGACCTGGTCAGCTTGCAGACCTTTGGCGAGGATAGGGGCGATCACTGGGTGGTCAATGGCCAGAAGATCTGGACCAGCTATGCCGATCAGGCCGACTGGATCTTCTGCCTGGTGCGCACCGACAAGACCAACAAGTATCAGGGCATCACCTTCATGCTCTTCGACATGGCGAGCGAGGGGGTGACGACCAAGCCGATCAAGCTGATCAGTGGCTCCTCGCCCTTCTGCGAGACCTTCTTCGACAATGTCAAGGTGCCCAAGTCCTATGGCGAGGACGTGCCGGCCTATGTGGGCGAGATCAACCGCGGCTGGGACGTGGCCAAGTATCTGCTCGGGCACGAGCGCGAGATGATCTCGGGCGCCGGCGGGAGCGAGCGGGCCGCGGCGATCGGCGCGGCGATGAAGCGCCTTGCGGCAAAGAACGGCGATGAAATCGATCCGGTCTTGCGCGCCGAGCTCGCCATGTTCGATGTCGATGCGCTGGCCTATGCGGCGATGGGCGAGAAGTTCCTGGACGAGATCAAGGTCGGCAAGGCCCATCCGGCCCAGCCCAACATGATGAAATATGCCGGCACCGAGCTCAACAAGCGCCGCCACGAGCTGATGATGGCGGTGGGCGGCAGCCGCGCGCTCGAGTGGGAGAGCGAGGCGACCGAGGGCGGCAAGCCCGCGCGCGCCTGGCTGCGCACCAAGGCCAATTCGATCGAGGGCGGCACCAGCGAGGTGATGCTCAACGTCATCGCCAAGCGCATCCTCGATTTGCCGGGCGCGTGATCTAGCAACTTTCATCGTCTCCCCGGCGAAGGCCAAGGCCCAGATGCGGCGCCCGCTGGACCGGGCCTGGGCCTGCGCCGGGGTGGCGACCCAAGGGAGAGGGAAAACCAATGCCCCTGTATCACACCGAAGAGCAGGCGATGCTCGCCGAGACCGCGCGCGGCTTCATGGCCGAGGAAGGCAATATCGCCAAGCAGCTGCGCCACTGGCGCGACCGCAATTGCAAGGACGGCTTTGGCCACGCGCTGTGGAAGCAGATGGCCGAGATGGGCTTTACCGGCATCCTCGTGGACGAGGCCGATGGCGGGCTTGGCATGGGCCATGTCGAGGCCGGGATCGTGCTCGAGGAGATCGGCCGCAATCTCACGCCCTCACCCTTCCTCACCTCGGCGGTGCTGGCGGCGACCGCATTGAAGCACGCCTCGGCGGAGCTCAAGGGGCGCTATCTGCCCGGGCTCGTCGCGGGCGAGAGCGTCTTTGCCGTGGCGATCGACGAGACCGCCAAGCACCGCCCGCAGCGCATCACCACCCGGGCCGAACGCGCCGGCAACGGCTTTCGCCTCACCGGGGCCAAGAGCTTCGTCATCCACGGCGCCAGTGCCGACATGATCGTGGTGGCCGCGCGCACCGCGGGCGCGGACGAGGACCGCGACGGGATCACCCTGTTCGCCGTGCCAAAGGACGCGGCGGGCATGAGCCACGATCCGGTGCGCCTCGTCGATTCCTCGGTGGCCACCCATACCCGCTTCGATGGGGTCGAGCTTGATGGCGATGCCGTGATCGGTGAGGTCGATGGCGGGCGCGACGTGCTCGATGCCATGCTCATCGCCGGGCGCGTGGGCGCTGCGGCCGAAGGCGTGGGCGTGGCGCGCGGGGCGATGGAAATGACCGTCGGCTATCTCAAGCAGCGCAAGCAGTTCGGCCGCCTCATCGGCGAGTTTCAGGCCCTGCAGCACCGCGCCAGCCACCTCTATTCCGAGGTTGAGATTGCCCGCGCCGCCACCATCAAGGCGCAGCAGTTGCTCGATGCCGGTGCGCCCAGCGCCGATCTGATGGCGAGCGTTGCCAAGGCCAAGGTCGCCAAGGCCGCGCGCCTCGCCGTGCAGGAAGGGGTGCAGATGCATGGCGGCATCGGGATGACCGATGAATATGACATCGGCCTTTACATGAAGCGCGACCGCGCGCTCGCCGAGTTTCTGGGCGATGCCTATTTCCACGCCAGCCGTGTGGCTGAACTGAGCGGATATTGAGCCATGGACATTCAATCACTTTTCAGCCTCGAAGGCCGCATCGCCCTCATCACCGGGGGCAGCCGCGGGATTGGCAAGATGTTCCTTGAAGGCCTGCTCGCCGCGGGCTGCGCGCGGGTCTATATCTCGGCGCGCAAGATCGAGCAGATGCAGGCGACGATCGACGAATTCGGCGCCGAGAAGGTGATCGGCATTCCGGCTGACCTCTCGCAGATGGACGGGATCACCGCGCTTGCCGATGCGATCAAGGCGCGCGAGAGCCGGCTTGATATCCTCATCAACAATGCCGGGGCAGCCTGGGGCCAGCCCTATCTCGAGTTCACCGAGGCGGGCTGGCACCGCACCATGGATCTCAATGTCAAGACACCCTTCTTCCTCACCCAGAAGCTGCACGATCTGCTGGTGGCGGGCGGCAAGGCCGGGCATCCGGCCAAGGTGATCAATGTCTCCTCGATCGATGGGCTGCGGATCAACCCATGGGAGACCTATGCCTATCAGGCCTCAAAGGCGGCGGTGATCCAGCTTACCCGGCGCATGGCCGCGCGGCTGATCCGCGACAACATCATCGTCACCTCGATTGCGCCGGGGGCCTTCCCCTCCGAGATGAACCGCGCCGCCAAGGATGCGCCCGAAACCAGCGCCGCCGGCATTCCGGCCGGGCGCATCGGCACCGCCGAAGACATGGCCGCCGCCGCGATCTATCTGTGCAGCCGCGCGGGCGACTATGTGGTGGGCGAGACGCTCACCGTCGATGGCGGGGTGGTCAATGCCCTGCTGCCCAACCACTTTGCTGATCCTTCGGGCAAGCGCTAGGCCGCTCGGCCGCGCCTTGCGCCCGCGCGGCAGCGGCCGCGCCTCCAAAAAAGAAGGCCCACACCCCGCCGCGCGGGGTTGTGGGCCAAGTCGGCGGAAGAAGGAGCCCTCTTCCGCCCGGGTCGCACCGAAAACGCTGGTGCCGGGCAATCCCTTCGCGCGATCGTCCCGGCTTTGCGGCCCTTATGATTCGCGCGCGCGATTCTGTCTGTGATGGCCATCACGCCGCGCGGCCGCGCGATGCGATACGCTGCGGCCGTGCCCGGTTGCAGCAGGGCATCGCCAGCCATAGGTTGGGGCGGGGGAAGGGAAATGATGCTGATGGACGTGCACGAGGATCTCATCGCCCGGCTGGCGCCCGATTCGCTGCTGCGCACGCTCGCACCCGAACAGCTGCGCAGCCTGCTCGCCAGCGCCAGCCGGTGCGATCTCAAGGTCGGCGAGGCGATCATCACCCAGGGCGATGAGGGTGGTGATTTTGCCGTGGTGGTGCTGTCAGGCGGGCTCAAGATCAGCATGGTGAGCGCCGGGGGGCGCGAGATCATCCTCAATTATGCCGGGCCGGGCGAGCTGGTGGGCGAGATCGCCATGCTCGACAGCGGCCCGCGCACCGCCACGGTGAGCGCGGCGGTGCCTACCAGCGTGCTGCTGCTGCCCTCGGCTACCTTTCTTGCCGCGGCCACCGCCAACCCTGCCTCGGCCGCCGGGGTGATGCGCGAGCTGGCCAAGCGCATCCGCCAGCTCAACCTGGTGATCGAGAGCGACCGCACCTTCTCGATGGCGCCGCGGTTGGCGCGCGCACTGCTGCGCCTGATTGATCCTGAACGCAGCGATGGTCGCCTGCGCTATGACCCGAGCCAGAGCGATATCGGCGCCTTTGCGGGCCTCGCGCGCGAGAATGTCAGCCGGCTGATCTCGGACTGGGCCGAGCAGGGTGTGGTGGAGCGCAAGGGCCGGGCGCTGCTGGTGCGCGACCGCGACTATCTTGAGGCGCTGGCCGCCGCCGGCGACGAGGCCTGACCTGAGAGCACAGCGCGCCGGGCGCCGCGGCTTTCAGCCCATCAGGTGGCGTACGAAGGGGATCAGCCCGGTCTGGCGCTGGCGCTTCATCCGTTCGGCCTCGAGGATCGCGCGCACCTTGGCAAAGCACACCTCGACATCATCATTGATGATGACATAGTCATAGCCGTCCCAATGGCTGATCTCGGCCCGGGCGCGTTCCATGCGCGCGGCGATCACCTCCTCGCTGTCGGTCGCGCGGGCCCGCAGGCGGCGGTGCAATTCCTCGATCGAGGGCGGCAGGATGAACACCCGCACCACGTCCTGCTGATCCTTCTGATAAAGCTGCTGGGTGCCCTGCCAGTCGATATCGAACAGGAAATCCTGCCCCTCCTTGAGCGCGGCGCGGATCATCCCCTTGGGCGTGCCGTAGCGGTGGCCGAAGACCTCGGCCCATTCGTAGAAATCATCGGCCTCGATCATCTCCTGAAAGCGTTCGGGGCTGACGAAATGGTAATGAACGCCATCGATTTCGCCGGGGCGCGGCGGGCGGGTGGTGGCCGAGACCGAGAGCTTGATCGCCGGATCGGCTTCGAGCAGCATCCGCGAAAGCGTGGTCTTGCCCGCGCCCGAGGGCGAGGAGAGGATGAACATCAGGCCCCGGCGCTGGAGCGTGTCGGCGGATTGGTTCGTGCGTTCGCCCATAGGGCCCGTTGCCCCAATCGGGCCGGGCAAATCAAGAGGGGCTTACGGCTTCTCCTCGGGCGCGGGCGGCGCGGCCGGCCGCCGGCGTGGGCGCGGGCGCTTGGTCTCGAGCCGCTTGCCGCGGTCATAGAGCACCTTTAGCGCGAGGCCCCCGGCGACCAGCGCCAGCCCCAGGGGCGAGCGCCGGGCGAGGTGGCTTGCGCCCCACAGCGCGATGCTCGCGCCAAGCGGGCGGCCTTCGATCAGGCGCGCGGCCTTGGCCCTGCCTTTCTCGTCCGGGCCATAGGATTGCACCAGCAGGCCCTTTTCCAGCCGGTCGCGCAGCAGGCTGCCCGCGGCGCGCAGGACAATGTCGGCGATCATCACATTGGTGCTGGCGCGCGGGCTGGGCAGGGGCAGGCCAGCGCCTGCGCGCGCCGGCGCTTCCTTGGCGATGGACGGCTGATCGCCTTGCGGCTCGACCGGCGCTGGGTCTTGCGCCTCGCCTTGCGCCTTGCGGGTGCGCCGCGCTGCCCGGCCGGGGCGGGCCATGGCGGCTATTTCTTGCGCCCGAAATCGATCGAGACGACGTTCGAGCCGTCAGGATCGGGATCGGGCCCGTCATTTTCGGCATCCTCGTGCGCTTCGGGCGCAAGCTCCTCCACCGCGGCCTGGAATTGCAGCCCGAAATCGACCGCCGGATCGACGAAGGCGGTGATCGCGGCGAAGGGAATGGTGAGCTTGGCCGGCACCTGGTTGAAGGTGAGGCTGACCGAGAAGCTCGAAGGGCCGACCTCGAGATCCCAGAACTTGTTCTGGAGCACGATCGTCATCTCGTCGGGGAAGCGCTCACGCAGGTGCGGCGGGATCACCACGCCGGGTGCGGCGGTCTTGAAGGTGATGTAGAAGTGGTGCGCACCGGGCAGCGCGCCGCCGCTGCTGACGATCGAGCCGAGCACCCGGCCGACCACGGCGCGCAGGGCTTCCTGCACGATCTCGTCATAGGGGATCAGGCTGTCGGGCGTGTCGCTGCTCATCACAGGCCAACAGGTGGCGGGACAGCCGCCCCCGGTCAAGGCCCTTTGCGCCTCGGGCGGACGCAACAGGACGAGGCCGAAGCGCCCGGCGCTTGTCATGTGGCCCCAGCCGATTATAGCGCGCAGGCCATGACCAGCATTCCCGCCCGCACCGGAACGGTCGTCCGCAACACCAGCGAGACCCGGATCGCCATCACCGTCAATCTCGACGGCACCGGCAGCTACCAGGTCTCCACCGGGATCGGCTTTCTCGATCACATGGTCGAACAGTTCAGCCGCCATTCGCTGATCGATGTGGCCATGCAGGTCGAGGGCGATCTCCACGTCGATCAGCACCACACCACCGAAGATTCGGCGATCGCGCTTGGCCAGGCGATCGCCCAGGCGCTGGGCGACAAGGCCGGGATCGGGCGCTATGGCGCGGCCTATTCGCCGATGGATGAGACGCTGAGCCGCGTTGCGCTCGACATTTCGGGGCGGCCCTATCTGGTGTGGAAGGCGCGCTTCACCCAGGAGAAGCTCGGCGAATGGGACACCGAGCTGATCGAGCATTGGTTCCATTCGATCGCCCAGGCCGCGGGCATCACGCTGCACATGGAAGTGCTCTACGGCACCAACAACCACCACATCTGCGAAAGCCTCTACAAGGGCTTTGCCCGCGCGATGCGCCAGGCGGTCGAACGCGATCCGAGGAAGGGCGGCGCCATCCCCTCGACAAAGGGGCAGCTCGGTGGGTGAAATCATCGCGCTCGTCGATTACGGCGCGGGCAACCTCCACTCGGTGCACAATGCGCTCAAGGCCGCCGGGGCTAAGGTCAGTGTGACGGCCGATCCCTATGTGGTGCGCGCCGCCGATCGCATCGTGCTGCCCGGGGTGGGCAGCTTCAAGGCCTGCGCGCAAGGGCTTGCTGCCATCCCCGGCATGATCGAGGCGATGACCGAGCGAGTAATGGTGGGCGGGGCGCCGTTCCTTGGCATTTGCGTGGGCATGCAGCTGCTCGCCACCAGCGGGCTTGAACATGGTGAAACCCCCGGCCTTGGCTGGATTGCCGGCGAGGTGCGGCTGATCCGCCCGAGCGATCCGGCGATCAAGGTGCCGCACATGGGCTGGAACGAGGTCGCGTTGCTCCCCCACGTCCGCGCCCACCCGGTGATCGCTGCGGGCGAGGCCTATTTCCTCCATTCTTACCACTTCGTGGCTGATAACCCGCAGACGGTTGCAGCGCTCACCGATCATGGCGAGGGGCTGGTCGCCGCGGTGGCGCGCGACAATATCATCGGGGTGCAGTTCCACCCGGAAAAGAGCCAGGCCTATGGCCTTGCCACGCTCCGGCGCTTTCTGGAGTGGCGCCCATGATCGTCTTTCCGGCGATTGACCTTAAAGGCGGCGCGGTGGTGCGCCTGGCCGAGGGGGACATGGCGCGCGCCACCATCTATGGCGATGATCCGGCCGCCCAGGCGCGCATCTTTGCCGAGGCGGGGGCGGAGCACCTCCACGTCGTTGATCTCGATGGCAGCTTTGCCGGGGAAAGCCGCAACCGCGCGGCGGTGGAAGCGATCATCGCCGCCTTCCCCGGCCATGTGCAGCTCGGCGGCGGCATCCGCGATGCCAAGGCGGTCGAAGGCTGGTTCAACCTCGGCGTGGCACGGGTGGTGATGGGCTCGGCGGCGCTCAAGAACCCCGGTTTCGTGCGCGAAATGGCGCGCGCATGGGAAGGCGGGATCGTCGTTGCCGTCGATGCGCGCGATGGCATGGTGGCGACCGAGGGCTGGGCCGAGGTGTCCGATGTGCCGGTGGTCGATCTGGCCCGCCGCTTCGAGGATGCGGGGGTGGCCGCGCTGCTGTTCACCGATATCGGCCGCGACGGGCTGATGAAGGGGGTGAACATCGAGGCCACGGTCGATCTTGCCCGCCGCGTCGATATTCCGGTGATCGCCAGCGGCGGGGTCAAGGGGCTGGATGACATCCACATGCTCGCGCTCCACGCGGGCGATGGGATCGAAGGGGTGATCACCGGCCGTGCGCTGTATGAAGGGCGGCTCGATCTGGCCGCGGCGCTGGCGATCGGGCGCAAGGCGGCGGGCGGGGGCTAGGGCGATGCGGCTGATGGCCTTCGTGTTCCTGTGCCTCACCTTCCTTGCCGGGGTGACGGTGGGCACGGTGACGCACGCGCTTGTCAACATCATCCTCTTCTTGGGCCTCGCGCTGCTCGCCGAACGCACCCTCGCCCCGCGCTTTGGCCGCCAAGGTCTGGCCTTCGGCATGGCCGGGGCCTTCTTTGTCAGCTTCCTCTGGCCGATCCCCTTGCGCAGCCCCGATGCGCCCAGCCCCTGCCCGCGCGCCGGCTGCCCCGATCGCCAGCCGCAGGTCACCGTGACGTTGAGCCCTGCCGAATGACTGTCCGCATCCGCGTGATCCCCTGCCTTGATGTCGCCGATGGCCGCGTGGTCAAGGGCGTGAACTTCGTCGATCTCAGGGACGCGGGCGATCCTGTTGAGCAGGCGCGCGCCTATGATGCGGCAGGGGCAGACGAGCTGTGCTTCCTTGACATTTCCGCCAGCCACGAGGGCCGCGGCACGCTGCTCGACATGGTGCGCCGCACCGCCGAGGTGTGCTTCATGCCCTTGACCGTCGGCGGCGGGGTGAGGAGCGTTGCCGATGCGCGCGCGCTGCTGCTCGCCGGGGCGGACAAGGTCGCGGTCAATTCTGCCGCGGTCGCCCGGCCCGAACTGGTGGGCGAGATCGCGCAGCGCTTTGGCAGCCAATGCGTGGTGGCGAGCGTCGATGCCCGCCGCAGCCCGCGCGGCAATTGGGAAATCTTCACCCATGGGGGGCGGCGGCCCACCGGGATCGATGCGGTGGACTATGCCATCAAGGTCGCCAGGCTCGGCGCGGGCGAACTGCTCGTCACCTCGATGGACGGAGACGGGACGCAAAGGGGCTATGACCTCGATCTCACCCGCACCATCGCCGATGCGGTCAGCGTGCCGGTGATCGCCAGCGGCGGGGTGGGGAGCCTTGAACACCTCCTCGAAGGGGTGACCAAGGGCCATGCCAGCGCGGTGCTGGCCGCCAGCATCTTCCATTTCGGCCACCACACCATCGCCGAGGCCCACGCCGCCCTGCGCGCGGCAGGCTTGCCCGCGCGCGGGGATTGACCCACAAGAAGCGCCATGGACACGCTCGCCCGTCTCGAAGCCACGATCACACAGCGCCTCGGTGCCTCGCCCGAGCACAGCTATGTCGCCAGGCTCCATGCCAAGGGCCTGGCCCGCATCGCCCAGAAACTCGGCGAGGAGGCGACCGAGGCGATTATCGCCGCGCTTGCTGGCGACGAGGCCGAACTGGTGGGCGAGGCGGCAGACGTGATCTTCCACCTCATCGTCCTGCTTGCCGAAAAGGGCGTTCGCCTCGAGCAGGTGCTTGCCGAGATCGAACGGCGCGAGGGCACCTCGGGCCTCGCCGAGAAAGCCGCAAGGAGCCAGTAATGCCGATCGACCCGACCTTGCCTTACGATGACACCAACGTCTTTGCCCGCATCCTGCGCGGCGAGATTCCCTCGCACAAGGTCTATGAGGATGATTGGGCCTACGCCTTCGAGGACATCAACCCCCAGGCCCCGGTGCACACGCTGGTGATCCCCAAGGGCCGCTATGTCAGCTGGGATGATTTTTCCGCCCGCGCCTCGGACAGCGAAATTGCCGGCTTCGTGCGCGCGGTGGGCACGGTGGCGCGGATGAAGGGGCTGGTCGAGCCTGGCTATCGCCTGCTCGCCAATATCGGCCAGCACGGCGGGCAGGAAGTGCCGCATCTGCATGTCCACATTTTCGGCGGCCAGCCGCTGGGGCCGATGATCGCGCGGCGCGCAGCGCCCTAGCCGCGGTTCGGGCCGGGTTAATCGGCAAAACCCCACGGCGCGCCTTTGCAGCGAGTCTCCGCTGGGCTAGGGGGCGGCCATGGTCTTGCCCACTCCCCCCGGCGGCATCATCGATGGCACGCGGCACCTTTATGCCGTGAGGGTCTATTACGAGGATACCGATCTGTCGGGCATCACCTATCACGCCAATTACCTGCGCTGGTTCGAGCGTGCGCGCTCGGACCTTCTGCGCCTGCTCGGGATCGACCAGCGCGCCGCGATCGAGGCGGGCGAGGGCGCCTATGCCCTGTCCGAGGTGCAGCTGCGCTATCTGCGCCCGGCGCGGCTTGATGATGATGTGCTGATCGAGACCCGCTGCACCGAGCTTGGCGCGGCCTCCTGCCGGATGCACCAGATCGCCCGACGCGGCGGCGAGGCGCTGTGCGAGGCGCAGCTGCGGGTCGGCTTCATCAGCCTCGATGGCCGCCCGCGCCGCCAGCCCGCTGCCTGGCGCGCCGCCTTTTCCACCTTCATGCACAAGGACGCCTGACTTCGTGACGCCGCTTGCCCTGCTCAGCGCCGCCGCTGCCCCCGCGCCTGCCCCGACAAGGCTGGATCCCATCGCCCTGTTTCTCGAGGCCGACATCATCGTCCAGGCGGTGATGCTGGGCCTGGTGCTTGCCAGCATTTGGGTGTGGATGATCATCGTCTCCTTCAGCCTGCGCCTTGCGGGCCTCGCGAGAAAATCGCGCGACTACGAGACCGAGTTCTGGGAGCAACGCGACTACGAGCCTTTGCTTGCCCGTCAGGTGCGCAAGGAAGTGCCCGCCGCCCGGGTTGCCGCCGCGGGGCTCGAGGAATGGAAGCAGTCCACCGCCCGCCAACCGATCGATCGCGAGGCCGCGCGCCAGCGCATCGCGGCGGCGATGGATAGTCAGGTTGCCGAGGAGGCCGATGCACTCGCCGCGCGGCTCAACTTTCTTGCCACAGTCGGCTCGGTTGCCCCCTTTGTCGGGCTGTTCGGCACGGTGTGGGGGATCATGAATTCCTTCTTCCAGATCGGCGCGCAGCAGAGCGCCAGCCTGGCCGTGGTCGCCCCCGGGATTGCCGAGGCGCTGTTTGCCACCGCCATCGGCCTGTTCGCGGCGATCCCGGCGGTGATCGCCTACAACCGCTTCGGCGCGGCGGTGGATCGTTATGAGGCGAGGCTGCAGCGCTTTGCCGACAAGCTCCACATGGGCCTCAGCCGCGAGCTGGACCGCGCATGATTTGTTTTGCGCAGCCTCGCCCATGCGGCCTTGCGGCCGCATTGCTGCGGGCGGCCGTTCGGCCTTGCGGCGGCTGTACCGCCGAGGGGAGCTGACAGATGGGTATGGGTATTCCATCTTCCCGCGGCCGCCGCGCCCGCCGCGCCCGCCGCGCCCGCCGCGCCGCCATGGCCGAAATCAACGTCACCCCGCTCGTTGATGTGATGCTGGTGCTGCTGATCATCTTCATGGTTACGGTGACGCTGCCCGCCGTGGGCGTGCCGGTCGATCTGCCCGAAAGCCGCGCGGTGCCGGTCGAGGAGCAGCCCGACCAGATCACCATAACCATCGATTCCAAGGGCGTGATCTATATCGAGGAGACCCCGGTGCCCGCCGGCGGCCTGCCGCAGGCGCTCGCCGCGCTCGATCGCGGCGGCAAGGTGCCGCTGGTGGTGCTGCGCGGCGACAGGAGCCTTGATTATGGCCGGGTGATGCAGGTGATGGGCGAGCTTGGGCGGGCCGGCTTTACCTCGATCTCGCTGGTCACCGAGGGTTCAGTTAGCCCGCCATAGGCGAGGGGATCATGGGCGAGGCAGCATTCCGCAGCGAGGAGAGAATCGGCCTTCTGGCCGCGCTGCTGCTGCATGGCGCGCTGATCGCGGTGCTGCTGGTGCAGACCGTGCGGCGTGAGGTCTCGGTCTTTCCCGAGCGCATGACAGTGAGCCTGGTGAGCGAGGTGGGCCTCGAGGCGGCGTCGCCCGATCCGGTGGCCGAAAGCCGCGCCGCGATTGCGCCCAAACTGGCTGAGCAGCCCGCCCCACCCGCGCCGCAGCCGGCGGTGCGACCTGCGCCAGAGCCACCGCAAGCCCGCCCCGAGCCGCGCCCCCAGCCACAGCCCCAGCCACGGGCCGAACC
>Ga0075012_10001638_pt1 | contig 22573 bp, 13 predicted proteins | sample All_14_2_FD_71474 | JGI IMG/M metagenome (GOLD analysis project Ga0075012, IMG submission 71474) | Freshwater microbial communities in response to fracking from Pennsylvania, USA - Allegheny Zone_MetaG_DW_15 | ecosystem: Environmental > Aquatic > Deep subsurface > Groundwater > Drilled...
TCCCGGTCGAGATGACGACTTCAAGAAACGAGAAATAGCCAAAAACGGAATGCTGAAGTGGCTGCAGGAGTTTGAATGCTGCGCTGGACACGAGATTGTTGCGGTGGTGGACCCAAATGGGCACACATACGAAATATCAATGGAGAATCTCGCGCTCCAACTCAACCACACCCCACTGGATGAAATGAAACCAGGAGTATATGCAAATTCTGATGGCTTGCGCATCCTCACCCCTGGTGGCTTTGAGACATTTGATGGAGTGGCGTTTACGGGTGTGCGAGATGTTGTGAGTGTACGATTCACGGACGGGAACTCTCTCACAACAACATTGGACCACAAAGTGTTTGTGCGAGGACAAGCCGTTCAGGTGAGTTCACTCCTTCCAGGAATGCGGTTGAGCGGTTACCAGAAACCAAAGATCGTGGCGTCGATTGGATTGGTGGGACGCGAACGGGTGTTCGATGTTGTGAACACCGAATCTCACACCTACTTCACAAGTGGGGTGGTATCTCACAATTGTGTATTCGTGTCGTCAGATCCTCTGTTGATTGACAGCATGAAAGCTCAGTTGTTGATTCCAACAGAACCTGTAACGGTGAATCACGGCATCAAAATATGGGAGCATTTTAGCCCCGACAACACCGAAGCTGGCGACTTAGTCGACAAGGAGTCAAAGCAGGGCAAGGCAAACTCATCTGGCTCGTTTGACAATTGGTACAAATCAAACACCCAACAATTTAGCGAGTCACCATCGCTAAAACCCAACAACAAGCAGTGTATCATGACCGTCGACCCCGGAAAAGGGATTGGAAATGATTACACTGTCATCGAGGTGTTTTCTTACCCAGGACTGTCTCAGATGATGGAGTATCGAACCAACTCCACCAAAACAGGTGAAATCTACAAAGTGCTGAAGTATTTGTGGAAGAAGGCTGGTCAAGCAAAGTGGGATGTGCTGTTTACCGTCGAAAACAATGGGGTTGGTGAAGGGTTGATTACCCTATTCGAAACCGACGAGACTCTTCCAGACAATGTGGAAATGATCTCCGATGGTGGCAAGCAGCAGGGTATGAACACCAACAACTCCAGCAAGCTTGGCGCGTGTCGAATTTTTAAAGAGTTCATTGAAAGTGGGAAGCTGAAAGTGGTCAGCCCCGACCTAATTCGCGAAATCAAAACATTCGCTCAGAGTAAGGGATCGTATTCCGCACAACTGGGCAGCACTGATGATTGCGTGTCTGCAACCTTGCTCGTGTGTCGAGTTGTCAAGCAACTGGCATCATATGACACCGATGCTTACGATTCCCTATACACAGTTGGAGAGTTGTCGGACGACGACATTGTGGGGGGCGAGGATGGTGGTGATGACTACGACGAGATGCCGATCATCTTCTAATAAAAAAAGCCCCTAACGGGGCTTTTTTATTGCTTCAGAAGCTGCTTCAAGAACTTCTGGATCTCTTGTTCGAAGAATCGCTGAGCTGTTGTGTCCTCTTGCATTGCTTCAGCGAGGGTAAGCACGCGTCGACCTTGAATGTCTTGTTGCAGGGATTCGTAGATTGATGTGGGCATGGCCATTGGCGCTGATGGAGTTGCGACAAGGTCGATGCAGCGGCAGATGAATCCACGAACATTACCACCTTCCATTACCTCGCCCGTTCCACGAGTTGAGACACCCAGTCGACCACCACCCTCCAGAATCTTGGAAGCGATGAGGCCCATCGGGGTCTCGAGGATCTTGATTCGTCCAACTGCATTGCTTCCAACCATTCGGAGAGATTCAAACATGTGGGACACGTTTTTCAATTCGACAGAGATGCGCGAATCGAGAGGGTGATCCAATTCACCGTAACACTGCTTGTTGTTGATATCCTCTTGCAATGTGTCCACTGCGGTTTGGATTTCGTTCAGTGGGTAGTTCCGCTGATTGCGGTTTTTTGCTTCCGCTTGCATGCAGATACCCTCCAGGTACCACATGCGCTTTTTTGTGACCGAATCCTCAACCGACTCAGTCACAAACTGTGCCTGGTCAGGTGTATACGTTTCAAATAGGATGGAAGTTGACATCTGAGTAAGATAAGTGTTGACGTATTTATGTCAACAGTCAACACTTATCTTATCACGCTGTCGCAGCGGGAGGTGGTGGTTCAATCCCTCTGTGTGCATCAACATACGGGTGCACATCAAGAGGGACGTTGATGTGCTTTGCAATTGCACGCATTTTCAGGTCAATGATACTGGAGAGGGTGGCTGATGTGTCCTCTCCAGCAATCGTCTGGTTGATCATGGTTTCATACTGTTGGCGCAGAGCTGGGTTCATCAGATTTTCCTATCAGGTGGAGTGGGCGCCTCTTCAGCGCCCGCGTCTGGCGTATTTACATTCAAGTCTTCAGCGGGAGTTTCCCCTCCACCCTCGTCGAAATCAGCGTTAGCGTCAGGTTCTAACCCAAAATCACCAACACCCCCACCTCCAAATCCTCCGCCTCCGCCCCCACCTAATCCATCAGCACCCTCTGCCTGATACAGTTTAGGGATCAGCAGTGGATCATTCTCTTTGATGTTCTTTTCCTCACGTAGCATTCGTTGGTTTTCAATCACCTCATTCTCGGTGAGTTGCAGGAATCGCTTCAAAGCAAAACGAGGTGACAGGTACGGCACCGTCGTGGTTTGACTCAACAACCCCAACAGAGCACCATCTTTCTCTGCCTGTCGGTATGCACCAAAGTTGCTGGGTTCTGGGAGACGAACTTCAAACTTTGAATCGTCAATTTTAACCCCGACGTTTTTCAGAAACCTCTTGAATTCCGCATCCAATGTTTGTTCCATTGCGAGCTGATGACGCTCGACAAATTTGGAAAACCGCAACTCTTGGATGAATGCACTTCCGAGGCGACCATCGGAAATCACAGCAGGTGAATCTGCTCTGTGCCAGTTTTGAGGAACACGAAGTCCCTCGAACAACTTGTTGCTGAAGTAGTCCAAATCACTCAAATCTCCCAGATTCTGACCTCCAGGGAGAACCTCGATCTTGCTACCTTTGCCCTCGCTGCCGGTGGCAACATAGAAGTCTTCCATCATATCCTGAGGATCGTAGATGTTGTCAACCGTGGCAGAGTTGTCAACAGAATTCAAAGCTGGCACCTTTCGTTGGCGCATTTCCAGCTTGATCTGATCCATATATGCTTTCCGTCGCTGAGGTGGCATCCGACCAACATCAATGTAGAACACGCGACGCTCTGGTGCTCGTTGCACTCGGTAGATGATGATGGCATCTTCAATCAACTTCTTCTGTTGATATGCTTTGTATACAGCAGACAACACAGACAACCCAAAAGGAGCTGACGTGCTCATGTCGTTGTTGAGTGTGAACCAAATCAAATTCGCTAACGGTTCAACGGACAACTCCTGTTGTTTCATTGAAGTTGGCTGACCTTGATTCACACCCTTGTGGTTTTGGTTGACTACCAGACCAATCACATTTTGAGCGTCATTTTGATCAACATACGCACCAGACACCTGTTGCATGGGTAGGTGCTCCCACTTCGAGAATGGCTTCGGCCGCTTGAAGACCACATCACCATACTTGATCAAATTTCGAGCAATAAAGAACAGTTTTGTGTTCAAACCCGTCATTTTGATCCATCGACGAAGTGCGATGTTGACGGTGTTTTGCTCCGACTCCGTCAATTCGCCATCTTCTGCATGAATCAACAACAATTCGTCGCGAGTACCATTGGTCATTTCCTCAGCGATAATGTCGAGTGCTCGCGATACTTCAACATCGCTGTCCATCAGGTTGTATTCTGTGTACCGAGATGTTCGGTTACCAGAACCTGTGACGATGTTTGAATACCAACCAGTGATGTTCCCAACAGACAAGCTATCGAACGTCACATTGTCAGCAATTTGAGCTGGCGTTGGCTCAGCATCAACTAGCTTGAAATACCCCGTAAACTTTGCCTGCTTATTCATCTACACACCAACAATTGTGGCGTATTTACTACGCCACAACTAATGTTACCCAACAGCTGGTGTGGTGAAGGGTGGGAACTTCGAACCTAGTTTGGATAGCGCGGTGTCCACACTACCCTCCAACTGCTCCAGTTGTTTTTTGATCAACTTCAATTGGTCAGGAAGCAGTTGGTTTTGGGCAACGACGAGTTTGGTCAATTGGTCAGCCATGGTTTTGAAGTACACTTCCTGCTGTTCTGCTTTAACTTGCGAACCTGAGCTTGGTGCATCTAGCACAGCACTTGGAGACGGTGCCCCTGACTTTGACACAATGTCACTGGGTTTGCTGCCACCACTGTCGCCAGTTAGTCGACCCCAGTTGTCATACAACCCATACGCTCCGCCAGCAAGACCACCAACGACTGCACCAACTGCATTACCAATGATAGGAACAGCGGTGCCTATCATTGCACCCATCGCCGCACCACTACCTGCTGAAGTTAGTACATCAAGCCCAGCTGCAGTTTTTGTGTGTCCTTGATCAGCAACATAACCAGAAGCCATGCTACCAACAACACCAACAGCTGCTCCCAATGCACCTTTTCCCACAGCACCTCGCACTGTGGGATTCTTCGCTGCTTCTGTCAACCAGCTTAGCACCCCACCAGCTTTTGATTTCCCAACATCCAACAGGTCACCAAGTTTCCCAAGTTTCCCACCACCACCGAGGCCGGGCAACTTCGACGCAAACCCACTCAGAACCTTCGAAGAAACAAGTGCGGTGATCACAGAAGCAATAAACACAACTGGACTCGATGTTCCAGCGGCATAAATCGACTGCATCTTACTGATCATGCTTCCAAACCAACCAGACCCAGCTCCCTCTGAACCTTCAGCAACCTCAGCTGCCCCTGCTGCTGATCGTTTCTTTCCTGTGTTGATTAGGGCTTGGTCACCACTTGTCTCGATTTCCGACTTCAGTCGGTCACGAATGCTTTCGTAGTTGCGAGCCATGCCAGCATCGACGTTCTCATAGCGCTGACTACCTTCGGTTGCGGCAGATTGCAACTCTGTTGTCGTCAATTGCTCCAGTCGCTTAATTTCTCCTTGTAGGCGTCGACGCTCTTCGTCTGGCAAGGTTTTGTCCTGCAACTGTGTGCGAATCCCAGCCATTTCCTCTCGACGAGCTGTCCATTTACCAGCCTGTGCTGGGTCCATGCTCGAGATCATTGCCATCATCTGATCGAGTGTGGCAGCAGTTTTCACTCGCCCACCCAACGTTGAATTCAAGTCTCGGCGTGCTGCGGCACGACTCATCTCACGTGCTTGTTCCAGAGTGTAGCCATTGACCATCAATTGCTCTTCACTCTGAAGAATTGCCTGAACTCGCTGTTGTTTTTCGTGATCCTGCAGTCCAATCATCCCCAACCGGAAGTCGTTATCCTCATACAACGCGGCTGTCATTTTCGCAATTTCTTGGATACTGCGTCCTGTGGCTCGAGAAAATCGCCCCATTACTGGAACAAGCGAATCAAACCCTTGTTTCGCTTTGTCTGCGCTGATGCCACTTTTGGACATTGCTTCGTACATATCACCGGCAATGCGAGCAGCCTCATCACGATTCATGGTAAATTGGAACATCTGGTCAGTTGATGACTCCAACGCATCACGAAATACTTTCTGCGATTGGGAGGTGAGCTGTGATGTTCTCGATGCAGCCAAAACCTCTTGATACACTCGCGACGATATCCCCGACATGGCCGCATCCATGTAGTTGACAAACAACTCCGAGACGCTGCTTGCCACACCATGTGTTGACTGCCACTGCAGGTCAGTATACATGTCAAACGCAGCTTTTCCGATTAGCGCCCCTGTCGCCAAATCTTTCAGCTTACTACCCAGAAATTCTGTAACTCTCCCCAGCAGGTTCATCCGCGTGTCAAGGACAGCGGTGGTGTTGATGTGCTCTCCTTGAGCAGCTGCCAACTTTTCGCGGTGTTGATGAACTTGTCTTGTGGTTGCAACTATTGCAGCCCCAAGCATTTCAACTTCTTCAATATTGTTGGTTTGCTTTGCTTCCTCGTACTGAGCTTGCAACTCTTCCAACGCGAAAGAACTCTCGGTAATTTGAGCAGTGAGCTCGTTCATTGTTTTGCTCAACTTGCGTTGATTCAAAAACAACTGAATGTCGTTCTGCTCCGCAACAGCATCCAACTGCTGCTGTCTCGTGGCAGCTTCTGTCTGTTGACTCAACCAAGATGAGTTTGCATCAACCATTGCATCCATCATGCTGATACGCAGATCGTGGTCGGTGTTGGCTGCAATTGCAGCTTCAACTTGTGCTGCAACGACTGAATCAATTGACCCCGTCATTCGCTCACGAAGCAGTGTGCTGGTTCGTTCATACTCAGCAGCCACCTCAACCGACTTGTCGCTCAGCTTGGCAAACTGCTCCGACAACTCCTCAATTTCGCTGTTAATGACATCCAGTTCGCCTGTTGACTTCTCCGCCACTGCCGCGTCTGCAGCTTTGATCCGGTCTGCCAACAACGTCTGCACACGACCCAACTCGCCCGATATTGAGTTGAATGCAGAGTTTGCAGATGTTACACCAGACGCCAGATCATTCAACGTGCGTTTAGAATTAAGCGCAAGTTTCCGTTCCTCTTCTCGATTCTCTCGAGCGAGTTTCAGATTCTGCTGATGGTCGTCAATCAACTCTCGAGTGTTTTCACCAACCTGTTTTGTCTGCTCTCGAATTTGCTTGGTTCGAGCACTAATTTGTTCGAGGTGCGCCTTGTACGCACTCTCGTCCATTTTGTGGTTCTTTTGGAGAAGAGCTGTTGCTTCCTGCTGTTGCTGTACAAGTTTACGCAGCGATTCTGCACTTGCCACATTGAGCTTTTGCATCCGCTCCAGATTCTTGTGGTGTTTCTTGTTGGCCTTCTCAACCTCATCTGCCGTGTCGTTTACAGCATCGAAATTGACATTGAGAGTCCGAAGGGTTTTGTTGAGTGATTCGATGGTGGCAGACAACGACCGCGTCGCGTCAGTAATCGCGGTCGCTGCCTTACCACCCGTTTGACCTGGAGTTGTTGCCATTTGCTAGTTTTCGACGTGGGGTATTTAGCCGAAATTAGTAGTTTGGATACATTTTGGCCTTTTCTGCCTCGAGTCGATGTGTCACAAACTCGGAAATCATCTGACGCTCAGCAAACGTACGTTCGAGCATTTGGTCATATGATATTGCACCCCGCATGAAGTACACCAATTCAATAACCTGTTGAAGCAATGCGCGACCTTCACCCTCCAGCTGTTCAAACATCCCTGTTATTGCGGCAGGCTGGCCTGAACGGAGGGTTGCGTAAAAAAACTTTGTGGATTCAGTGGAACATTCAGTGTCAGTGCTGCTTTGCAGTCTTTGCACACGACGTCTGATTGAAACTCCAATCCAAATTTGTTGACCTGCTCAACGTGGTGGGTTAGATCAGCAACCCATGGTGGTGGGATGGTTTCCAACCACTCTCGGATGAACCCCTGCTCACTGACACCATCAACATCTACCAATGCAGGTGCAAGCCCTTCAATGATTGTGGAACTAATCATTTGAGCAAACTCCAAATCACTGAGTTCTCCTGCGTTGCGGTTTTCCATGGACCGCTGAGATGCGGCGATGACATCTGCAAGGAGATATGGTCGAATGTTGACACTTTCGCCAGACGGCATCGTGTACTTCAACCGCTCTTTGAATGTTGTGGGGTCCAGTTCTTTGATCTTGTTGAGGAACTGTCGGACGTCAATGTTGTATGTATGAGGTTTGTGATTTTCACAGCTGTGATCATACTTGATCTCAACCGTCGATCCATACGTGATCTTTCGCAGTATAACCAGGAGGAAATCGACGTCCTTCGCGATCAATTCGAGAGGATTCACAATCTGTGGGATGCATCGAGAAAACGTCTGGACTATCGCCTGACCACTGAACAACAGATCAGGTGTTTTCATCAGAATTTCTTCGTAAGTTGCCATCGGGTAAACATGGAGTTCACCCTTCTCCAAAACTTCAGGTGCAACTTGGTTTGTGGTGTAAGTGAGTGCTCGACTTGGGAGCCGCACAGTTTCACCAGGAAGTCGTTTGCTCTGCAGCAGTGGGTTCACTACAATTGGCGTATCTGTCATGTTGGGAGGTGGCGCGATTCGCTATTTACGTGCAAAGAAAAAGGGGCCCTTAAGGGCCCCTTTTGTATTAGGTACCGAAGCACCCATCAGGATCAGAACTTCACTTGAGTTCCGCGGACGGTTGCAACCCAACGAATCGAAGTTGCAGCAGCACCGGTCACGGTCACAGCCAGGGCGCCGTTGGTGGTGTCGGCGGACACCACAGCATCCCATGTAGAGCTGGTTTCGCCCAGGATGTTCTTGCTGGGAGTACCGATGAAGCTGGTTGCAGCAGCATTTGCACCACGCAGAGCCACACCGTCAAAACGGTAGCCAGCAGCAGCAGTTCCATCAGCCTTCAGACCAATCACTTGCACGGTGAATGTCCAAGCGGTGTTGTTGGCCAGAGTGGCGCGAGCATCGGTGCCGTTCAGGAACAGTTCGGTAGCAGTTGCATCGCTGGTAGCGTTGCGGAGCACCAGTTCGAACCCTTGGGCATCACCAGATGCAGCGAAGTAGCCACTTGCGTGAGCCAGTTCACCAGTCAGAGCAGCAGCAGAGGCGGAACCCAGAGCCACGGCGTTGTTGCCAGTAGCAGAAGGAGCAACCTGAGACACACCGTTCTCTTTGTACAGAGTCAGACCCACATCAGCCGGCACCAGGGCACGGAAGGTAGGAGCTGCATCCACACCAGTGGCGGGGCCAGCGAACACCATGTTGGCGGCTTGGGTAGCCAATTCGCCAGTCAGAGTGCCAGTGGTCGTCACAGGAGAACCAGACACCGTGAAGATGCTTGGCAGGTCCAAACCAACGCTCGTCACACCAGTGTTGGCCACTGTGATTGTGCGTGCGCCGACGTCCGGAGTCAAGCTGATGCCAGTGCTGGGGACCAGGGTGTATGTGGTGAACGTGTCGGCAGCAGTAGCCATCACGATACCAGTTGTGGCCAGGGCAGCCAGGCTGTCCAAACCAGCGTCATACGCCTGCACTCCAGAAGCAGAACCCTTCGCGCCATTCACCCAGTTGGTGCCGTTGAAGTACACCACGTCGCCAGAGGTGGCGCTCGTGATCACAACATCGGTCAGGTCATCCAGGGCCAGGTCGGGGGCAACAGCGTTCTGAGAAATCGGCACCCACTTGCCAGCAGTAGCGTCCCAAGTGATCAGGTCACCATCAGCCTTGGCCGCAGTGGTCATGTCGACGTTCAGCAGGTCTTCCAGGTCAGCGGCCAGAGACACAGCACCAGCAGTCACAGAGAACTGATCGGTGTTGAAGCTCGCCACACCCTTCACGGTTGTGCTTGCGTCAGCGGCAGAGATTGTGATCACGCCAGTGTCGTAAGCAGTGCTCAGAGCACCAGCACCGTTCACAGCCAGAGAACCACCCAGAGCAACTGTTCCGTTACCAGCGTTGCCAGTCACAGAGAAGGTGCTGTTGGCCAACATTGCGTTGGTCACGTCACCGGTGTCGATGAAGATACCGTTGGTGCCGTTTTGGGTGATACCTGCGCCAACACGGAGAGCCAGTTGAGCAGCAGTGTCGGTGGAAGCATCAGCGCCGTTGACGGTCAGGAACAGAGCGCTACCAGTGTAGACGTCAATACCAACTTCGTCGGAAGGCAGCTGAGCAATACCAGCACCCAGGTTCACGTTGATGGTGTTGCCATCTTTCGACAGACCATTACCAGCAACGATTTGGCCAGCGCCAGTGAACTGCACCCAAGCGGATCCGCTGTACACGTAACCAGTTTCGGTGGCAGAGTCAAACAGGGCCCAACCATCGGCAGGGGCAACGCCAGCGTCCAGCGTGTCGGTTGCAGTGGCAGTGTAGACCTTGCTGTCAACTGTGTTCAGGTAACGCTCGCCAACCACATAGGGGCCAGTGGGAGCGCCAGCTGTCACAGAAGCAACAGGCTCTTGCCAAGACAGACCACCAGCCAGACTGTCAACGTAGCCCTTGGTGGCAGCGTCGTTGGCGTTCTGAGGAGTAGTCAGACCGATCACAGTAGCGGTACCACCGAACGACAAGTTGCCGCTCATGGTGTCGCCAGAGACGTTCACGTAGGTGGAGTCAACCAGACCAGTGATGTCAGACGCAACCACAGCGGTGTTGCCGGTCACGCGACCAAAACCATCCAGAGTCACCTTCAGGAAAGAACCAGTGGCGCCCTGTGTCACTTCGGCCAGATCCACAACAGCATTACCAGCAACCATGGCACCGTTGGTGACCACGACATTGCCAGAGGTACCTTCGATGGCGCGAGATGCGTAGGTGATGGCTTGCTCGTCCAGGCCGTCGTTTGTGCGAACAACAATGCCTTCGCCGGTCATGGCATCCAGACCAGCTGCGTTGCCAGAGGCTTCGTAGCCCAGAGTCAGGGTGTCACCAGTGTGATCCAGAGTCAGGTCGCCAGAGACGGCCAGAGTCTTTTCTGTGTATGCGCCAGCGCCGGTGCGATACACCAGACCAACAGCATCCAGGGCAGCCAAGCCAGTCAGTTCAGCGTTTACGCTGATTGTGGGGTTGCCAGCAACGCCGTCGCCGTTTGTCACGGTCACGGGAGCGGTACCAATGAACTCACGAGCCACGTAGGTGCCGTCGTCCAGACGAACAACGGGGCCATCAGCTTGGGGGTCGATCTGGCTGAAATTCAGCAGTTCACTATCCAGAGTCAGAGTGATCGTGCCAGCGCCAGTCACAGTGCCGTTGGTCACAACGAGAGCGTTGTTGGCGGATTCCACTGTCACAGATGTGACGGTACCACCTTCGTCGGCCACCCAAGCGGTGCCGTCAAACACTTCCATTGCGTTCAGTGTGGTGCTCCAACGTTGGGTACCAGCAGGCACGCCGTTAGGGCGCTGTGCTTCAGTACCTGAAGGCAGAGCCAGACCACCGTTACCGATGATCTGCAGAGTTTGGCTACCACCCAACGGGGGCGCCACTGTGGTGTCGATTGTCAGAATGCTGGTAACCGCACCAGTGTCGTGATTGAAATTCATGAATGTCCTCAAAAGTTGAGCTAAACCGCTCAGTTCGTAATCTCGACCGTCTCAACCGCAGCCAGCCAACGAATTGTTTTACCAGATTCGCCAGTGGCTACAAATCTCAACGAGCCGTTCGTTGTGTTAACCGTGGTATTTATTGACCACCCTGGATTAGAGCTGCCTAAAATTTCCACAATTGGGGATCCTTGGAACGCTGTGCTGGCCGAACCTGCTCCTCTGTATATAACTCCCCTAACCATAAACCCTGCGTGCCCATCTGTACCATCTGTACGGTGGGCCGTAATTGTTGCTTTGAATGTCCACGTCGATTCATCAGGAAGAATCAGTGGTGATGTACCAGATGGGCCATCCAGAAAAAGTTCGCGTTGGAAGCCGTTTGTTGTAACAGCTTTCAATATGTATTGACCTATCTGGGCGTCGCCAGATGTTTGGAATCGCCCAGCTGCTCGAACCATTCCATGCTTGTGGCGTGCGACGCTCTGCTCTCCAAGTGCGTACGAGCCATCAGCAGTAGCTTGGGCGCCTGGACCAATGGCAATTGCATTGGCGCCAGTGGCAACTGGATATGGCGAGGTTGCTGCGTAGTTCTCGCGATACAGATTGAGGTAGTCAGATGGAATGTCGGCGGCAGTTAGCAGCCCAGCTTCCCGAACCCGACCTTGTGCGTCAATCCGCATTTTGGTATAGGTTCCAGGATTGACTCCAGTGTCGGTGAGAGCAATTGCTGGATTGGTGACGCCATTCGCGTCCGTGATTTGGATCTGATCTGCCGTTCCAGCAAGAGTGCGAGTAACAATTTCACCCGTCCCCTGCTGTCGAACGAGAAAACCGAATGTGTTCAGTTCCTCTAGTGATTTCAGTTCAGGATCAGTGATCGTGGAACCCCAGGAGGTTCCATTCCAGAGCAGTAGCCCGCTCGTAGTTGTGGACCACGCTATTGCTGGCCCACCCGGATTTGGGGTCGTTGCTCCATGTGCGATGGGAGCAATGACTAGTTGGTCAAATGATAGCTGCTTCATGGGCGACGCAATAGCGGAAGATTGGAGGATGGTACAATAGCACCAACTCTACCTTCCACACGAGTTGTGTGGAACGAGATCACCCCACAATCGTGATGCGATATTTATCGTTGCCCGGTGGAATTGCGAAAGATACAGTTGCCGTATTGATGTTGGCGAATGCGATGTCAACTCTCACGAGTTCGTTGGTTACCGAATCTCGAACCTGCGCGATCACATCGGCTGTGCCCAGATTATGGGTAATGGTATACACCAGATCAGCGGTGTTCCCAAACACCTGTGAATACTTCAGTGCTCCTGTTCCACCCCCAGTTGTGGTGCTGAACGTGTCAACAATTGACCCATTCATGTAGTTCAAGAGGTAGAAAGAGAATTTGTCTGGGAGTTGTTGGATCTGAACAGATGGTATGTTCAACAGCTCGTGATTCGGAGTCTTACGGGTGATCAACCCCTTGATGGAAAAGTCGTATCCAGACAAATCTGGCGATGAGGTTCCGTTGTTAGGATCAAATACCATTCGCGCAACAACACTGAACACCCCCTGGCTCGCGACACTTGTGATGGTGTATCGAGTGAGTGTCCCCATCTCAATGGATGATGTGTCGAGCACGATCACATCATTGGGTTGCACATTGTATCCAACAGCCAACCCCTCATTGTCCGAGATGTCGAATCCAACATCCCAAATGCCAGACCCATACTCCGTCTCGGCGAGGCTGGTGATTGTTACGACTGCGTGAAAAGCTACTGTAGACATCTGTGACTTATTTGGATCGATTATTTATTTGCACAATGAAACAAAAAAGGGTGCCGAGGCACCCTTTTTTACACAACCAACACTCGAAGTTTGACGCCGACGTTAGGCGTCATTCCTGTTCGCCCAATTGAAACTACACCACTAGCGATTGAGTAAGTCACGTTGGCCATCACTGGACCTGCTCCTGCCTCGTTCATGCTCACCATGATTGGGAAGATCATGCTGTTTAGGTCGTTCCCTCCGAACGGTTCCGGATACTTGATCATGAACCCAGACGTTGGGTTGAAGTTGATTGGGTAATGGACAGCGATCGTCCGCAACATCAGCCCAGCAGGTACGTTGTCAATCTGGACCACACTACCTCCTGTGAGAGTGGCAGTGATTAGGTTCAGGTCCGTCTGCGATCCAGACGCCACCACAACTAGCGTGCCATTCGCGCCATTGTTGGTCAGTGGAATGAACCGCTGCACCAGTGCTGTGGACCCTCCACCTCCATTGATTGTGACGGTAACGTCAGTACCAACGGCGGTTGCTGTCACACCATCACCTTGGAATGTGAGTGATGTTGCGCCAGTGGTTAGCGATGTTGATTCATCCGACACAGCAAGTGCTGATCCACTACCAGCCGGACCAGTGGGGCCAGGAATTGTTGAGGCTGCTCCAGTAGGGCCAGTTGGTCCCAATCCACCAGCAGTTCCGTTGATACCTGCTGGTCCTGTAGGGCCAGTTGCACCAACAGAACCAACTGCTCCCGTAGGTCCAATCGCGCCAATTGGGCCCGTCGGGCCAGGGACAATTGAGTCGGCACCAGCAGGGCCAACTGATCCAGTGGGTCCCGTTGGACCAGTCAACCCAGCGGTACCAGCGGGGCCAGTTGGACCAGGAATAGTTGAATCTGCGCCGGGAGCGCCAGGAGCGCCAGTTGCACCAATAGCACCTGTTGGACCAGTCGGGCCTGTTCCACCCAGTACACCGTCAACGCCAGCGGGACCAGTAGGGCCAGGGATCGTCGAAGCTGCTCCAGTAGGGCCAGTTGGACCAACATCACCAGTCAACCCAGTAGCACCAACGGGGCCGGTTGGACCAGGAACAACTGAATCAGCACCAGGAGCTCCAGTTGCACCAACTGCTCCCGTAGGTCCTGTTGGACCAGGAACAGTCGAATCCGCGCCTGCAGCACCAGTAGGGCCAGCGACTCCAGCTGCACCTGTTGGTCCTGTGGGACCAGGGCCACCAAGCACACCATCGGCGCCAGCTGGACCAGTTGGACCAGGAACAGTCGATGCGGCACCTGTTGGGCCAGTGGGGCCAATGTCGCCAGTCAATCCAACTGGGCCAGTTGGACCCGGAACAGTCGAATCTGCACCAGGAGCGCCAGTTGCACCAATTGCACCTGTGGGACCAGTAGGGCCAGCAACTGTGGAGTCAGCACCTGTAGCTCCAGTAGGGCCTGTTGGACCAACTGAGCCGACAGCACCATCAACACCAGCTGGGCCAGTGGGTCCAGGAACTATCGAAGCAGCGCCTGTTGGGCCTGTCGCGCCAACAGACCCTGCCAAACCAACTGCACCTGTTGGGCCAGTTGGACCTGGGGTGATCGAAGCTGCTCCTGTTGGGCCAGTTGGACCAGGAGCACCCGTTCCGTCAACACCAGCTGGACCAGTAGCACCAGTTGGACCTGTTGCGCCAATTCCAGCTGCGCCAGTTGGACCTACATCACCAGTTGGTCCAACTGGTCCAGTGGGGCCGGTAGCGCCATCAACACCAGCTGGGCCCACCGCACCTTGAAGCGAGGCTAGCCATTGAGCTTCAGTTCCAATAAATCCAGCGAGGACAGCTTGTTGATACGCTGACAACCCAGCACCCGTTGGGCCTGTAGCTCCAGTGGGGCCAGCCGTTCCAATCAACGACATCAACCAGTCAGCTTCTGTCCCAACGAAGCCGTTGGTCACTGCAACAGAGTAGGCATCTTCACCACCGGGGCCTGTTGGACCAACGGAGCCAGTTGGACCAATCAACGACATCAACCAGTCAGCTTCCGTTCCAACGAATCCACCAGCGACGGCAGCTGTGTATGCAGAAGGACCAACAATCCCCTGAGGGCCGGCTGGGCCCGTTGCACCCTGTAGTGAAGCAAGCCAGTCAGCTTCCGTTCCAACGAATCCACCAGCGACGGCAACTTGAAACGCAGACAATCCCTGCGAACCTGTTGGACCAGGAGCACCATCAGCACCCTGCAATGATGCGAGCCATTCAGCTTCTGTTCCGACAAATCCACCAGCAACTGCTGCTGTGTAAGCTGATGGACCAGGAGCACCATCAGCACCCCGCAATGATGCGAGCCATTCAGCTTCTGTTCCGACAAATCCACCAGCAACTGCAGTTTGGTATGCTGAATCTCCAGGCAACCCCCTAGGACCCTGAGTTCCTGGTGCGCCGCTAGCACCAGGCAATCCTGGCGCAGGTGGGAAGAAGCGAATTGAGGTCTCTGAAATTACCCGTGCAACAGGAGGCTGATTTGCGCGTGTTGGATTGGTGATTGCTGGATCAGTATCCGTCAACTGTCCCGACACGTCAACCCAGAGTGGTGCGTTGACAGTTCCCCAAGACCATTTCAGATTGTGAATAATGCCCTGCAACACAATTGAGCCATCATCATTCATGGCCATTGGATTGGACGCAAAACCAAGGATTCGATCGGTTGTATCCTCATACACCGCCAAGCGAACAGTGTTGAAGCTGTCATACGTCACGACGGAGAATTGTGGAATCGGCTCCAGTGCTTCAACAGAAATCAGTCGAGTTTCTAGTGAGTTGGGCGACGACACGGTTCCGTTAACGACCATGTCATCTTCAGTTGTGAACAATTCACCATTGCTTTTGCGAATTGGTCGACCATCCATGTCATACACAATTTTACCAACCATCCGAACACCAGTTACCCCAATCTGGGAACCAAAGGGGTAATACTCGACAATGGCTGCTTGTGCATACTTGGCAACAAACACACGAACTTTTTCGATCCAAGCGGTACCGTTCCACACCTTCATCTTGAAGTTTTGGGTGTCGAACCAGTGTTGGTCAAATATGTGTGGGGCAGCTGGAGCTGTCTGTTTAACGATTGGTAGGGCAGGCGTAGCACCATAGGTGAGCACGCCTGTGGTAATGTTCACGTCTACGTAGAGCCAGTAGTCTGTTCCACTAGGAAGCTCTGGAGAGCCAAACCCCGTCCAAGCATTGGCAATGTCACTCTCGATCGACACTAGGTAGTTGGACTGCCCATGTGCAAAGTTGAGAATGAGTGGAGAGTTTCCTGCTAGGAGCGTCACCGACGTTGGGAGTGGCTGCAGGTAGTTTGGTACTCCTGCTCCTGTTTTTTGGCCGTTGGCAACACCTTGCCGGAATTGTAATAGCATGGACTTGGACTCGTTTTGGGATCTCGTATTTATAGCACCCTGCAAAACTCACCAGACACAGAAATGCTCCCGAAGGAGCATTTGGATCACTTGATGAGGTATCGAGTTGCTGAGGAGTTTGTCGTCCCCAGCGATCGCCACTCGGGCTTCACTGGCTGATCATGTCGGATCCACACTTTCCCAACAAGACCGATGATTCCCCATTCTTTTCGATGTTGGCGTCCCACATATTTCACAGTGGGATCCCAATCTGGGTTTAGAGCAAATGTATCCTCAACGTATGTTTCAGCGTCTTCAGGAATGGCAATTCCATCTCTGATGGCAGTATCCAGTTCGTAGTTGTGTTCCACATCTCCAGCATTTGTTGCCTCTACCCAGCGAACACGTTCCTGTTGGATTGGGATTTTGCGACCAAAATCATCATACAAGAATCGCCCTGCCCAATACGTCTCTGCACTGTCGCCAACAAATGCTCCTGTTCCAGATACCACACCAACAATGGAGTCAATAGTATCCCCAGCCTCCCACACGCGAACTTTATCGCCAACTAACACAACACAACAACCAACACGATCTTCGTTGGATGGGTTGCCGTCAGCCCACTCGAAGAATTCAGCGTAGTCCGCATGCAATGTCGAGAAGGTTGTTCCGCCAGAAATCGCCCCCGTAGCCCACACAGCAAATTCCGCTGCAATCACAGGGTATGTGGTCGAGTTGACAGCAGTGTTAGTGGAATACGCAGCAAATGCGAGGTTTGATGCGATTGGGCGAATCGCTACGTTCACTCCCGGGTTGACGCTCGTCGCGCTCGTGCTGTTGTGGATAAACACACCAACGTCAGACACGCCAACTTGATAACCAAGGGCATCAATTGTTGTAGTTCCGGAGTAGATCCCCATACCGACCGTGTAGGTGTTGCCATACAAGTTCAAACTCTTTGACCCAGTTACTGTCAGCCCAGCATCGAAGTTGTATGTGGTCGTTGAGTTTCGAGCGTAGTATGAGCCAAGCAGCGTGGTTAGATCAGACTGCACAACAGCTGTATTGCCTGTGATTCGGCCTTTGGTGTCCCAAGTGATCTTCGAAAAGTTCGTTCCCGCTGTTTGAGTGATTGTCGCCAATGTCGTTGGGATTGTGATGTTGGCTGTCCCATTGAACGAAGTGGCAGTTCCTACAACATCACCACTCGTTGCAATTGTGCGTGCGGTTGCAAGCGATGTTGCAGTTGCAGCGTTTCCTGAAATTGTAGTCTGCAGTGGGTGGACGTGATCTGAACGAGCTGCAGATGCAGCCGTACCAACACTACCAGTTCCAGCTGCAACCAGGGGTGTAGTTGCGCCATAAGTCACAGTTCCCGATGCCCCGGTGGGACCCGTTGCCCCAGCTGTACCGGCGGTTCCAGCTGCGCCAGTTGGTCCGGTTGGTCCAGTCGGACCAGTTGCCCCACTACCCGTTCCACCACTACCCGCGGGGCCTGTTGGGCCGATCGCACCCGTCGATCCTGTAGGTCCCGTCGCTCCCTTTGCCCCTGTTGCACCTGGTGTACCGGCAGTTCCAACTGCGCCAGTTGGTCCGGTTGGTCCAGTTGCCCCACTGCCCGTTCCACCACCTCCAGCAGGACCTGTTGGGCCAACTGCTCCTGTGGCTCCAGTTGGTCCCGTCGCCCCACTGCCCGTTCCACCACTACCCGCGGGGCCTGTTGGGCCTGTTGCTCCATTCAAACCAATTCCGATAGGGCCAGTTGGTCCGGTTGGGCCTGTAGCTCCATTTCCAGTTCCACCACCAGACTCCACAACCCCTATCACTTGTTGGAGGTGCTCAGTGCCAACAATCATCGGGAAGAACCGAATTTGATTCGGCGACATCACACGTGCAATCGGCAATTGTGGTGATCGAGTGGGGTTGGATGCTGTGGGGTTAACTTCCGTCAATCCACCATTCACATCAACCCACAACGGCGCGTTGACCGTCGTCCAATTCCAACCCATATTCTCGATCACCCCCTGAAGTACAATGGGGCCTTGAGTGTTTGTCTGAATCGAAGATGTTGCAATTCCGAGAATTTTTGATCCAGTATCTTCGTAGTTCGCTAGTCGGATAAAATCCGCATTGGTTAGACACACTATCGAGTACGCTGGGACAGACTGCTGAGCAGTCACTTGAAAGATTCGAGTCTCCAACGAATTTGGAGCTGACACTGTCCCATTTACATAGATGTAGTCTTCTGTGGTAAAGAACTCACCATTTGATTTCCGAACCGGACGACCATTCCCGTCATAGATGATCTTTCCAGTAGGAATGTCCGTACCAGATGCGCCTATCTGCGTTCCATATGGACGATGCTCGATTGTGGTGTTGTTGACCAACTTGCCAACAAAGATTCGAATCCGTTCAATCCAAAGTGACCCAGACCAGACTTTTGTTGTGTGATTGACTGTGTCATACCAATGGCGATCGTTTTCTGGAAACTGAGGAGCTGTTGGGGAGACAACGAGGGGGTATCGACTCTGACCATACGTCAACACACCTGTTGTTGCGTGGACATCTACATACAGATGGTAGTCAACCCCAGCTGGGTACGTCGCCGTGCGAAATCCAGTCCACGATACCGTGTTTTCAATCGAGATCAGGTAGTTTGTCGTCTTGTGAGCAATGGCCAGTACCAATGGGCCAGTTGTGGTCACAAGATCCACAGTATTCCACGTAGTGCGGAGAAACGCGGGGGCGTTTGTAGCTGCATCAAAAGATGAGCTGACGACACCATGTCGAAAATTGATAACCATTACACTGCAACCTTAGAGTTGCAGTATTTACTCGGGTCGGTAGTGTTTTGTTAGCGCATGATCCCCTGCGACTGAAGCAAGTGGGTAAGTTTGATCACGTGTTTACAAATCGCTGGTTGATCTGATGCAGGCTCCCGATCGCTCATTCGTGGACCCTTTGGGATATACGGTTTGGTGATTTCCCCAAACAACACCCGATAGCGCGAATTCACTGCCGCAAACCGATAGTAGAAATCTTCGCAGTTGCATGAAATTTGAACATCGTCTGCACGAGTCGCGATGGGAGCAAATTGCATCGGTGTCCCATCGCTGAGTTCAACGGATGCACCACCTGACGGAGTTTCGGATACCACAGCTCGTATTTTGGCAGTGTGTCCTGTGCTTGTCTTAGCTTGGAACACAAGATCAGATTCGCCAATTCGTTGAACGTGGTACCCTCCAACGATCTGAACTTGGTCTGCAATGTGGTGTCGCTTTTCTGTTGGAATTTGTTCCGTGTTCCGGATCAACTCCTGCATGGTCATTTCAACGAGCATATATGTGTTCTGTGTATCACCAATACTTAGCCATCACCAGCTCGTCAACTCCCGTCGTCTGATCTTGGATAACCAGAGAATGTCGAATTCTCGATGAGATTGTAGTTGGCGCAATGTATTCCATCCCGCGATGAACATACATCGCGGATCGAGGAGCGCGTCGAGTGATGTACTGCGAGTACTCCAATCCATCGTAGTATCCAACCGTTTCCGCAGTCAATAGTTCATATCCTGTCAGATAATGGGTGGGGTTTGGATTAAAGTCAATCTCTGTTGGTGAAATGATAGTGCCCGCCACTATGAAATTCTGCAACCCCACCGGGGGAGCTCCTGTAATTACATCCCCCTCTACCAACTCGCCCATTGCTGTGGCGTATACCAAACGACCAAGACTTGTCCAATTCCAATGCGGATTGTGGATGACGCCTGCAACTAGGATAGTGACTGGATATTGCTGGAAGCCATCCATACGCTCATACCCAATAGTCGACCCCACAACAGAGTTTGTTGGATCGAAGATGAATGGTTGCTGCACGACTGGACGCCACACAGTGTTCGTGTTTGTATCACCCCCAGCAACATGCACGACCAAATCCTGCAGGCTTGCACCATAACGAGCGTGACGCTTTAGTTTGTACGTTGACATGTCAATCCGATACAATCCATTCTCGTGAGGATCGGTTTGATCTTTGACCAACACAGTGTCCACTATGCTAACTTCGACGCCGTCTATCATGATCGGCGAAGTTGCATTCAAATCAATAGACGCTGTTGTCGCAACAGCAGCGCTCACAGTACTCGTGACCATCCCAACCAATCCTTGATCGGGGTAGGTCGGAATGCCCGGAACGACTGCATTTACGTGAGTTGGCATTGCTGGTAGCCCAACACTATCCAACCACTCCTGTTGGGTTCCAGTGAACCCACTCGCCAAGGCAATCTCATATGGATCCATCGGAAGAAACACAATGCTGTTTCCCGCCATTGGTAGTGCTGTTCTTGAGCGAATGTAGTGATTTTGTGACGAACAGCTTTTTGGCGTATTTGCATACACATTTTGTGCATCACATGGCTGCTCGTAGTACTCATGAGGGTTTCCGTTCAACACAAATGACTCAAAGCCTGGAAACTTGAGTTGTGGTGGTGTCCCATATGGATGAAGCGAGTTGCAGATTTCACTGGTTGGGATAGTGCAGTCGCTTGTTCCACCATCGAATCCGTTCTGCTCATACTGGTACGCCTCAAAACCATCTCGACAGATCGAGATGATTGTTTGGTCAGCAATTGGCTCTGCACAAATTGCGCTACCATCCAACGCACGAGTTGGGCAAAAGGCTAACCCCAACAGCTCCGTTGAGGGGATTGGTGGCACAACAGGGACAGCATCCGTGCAGTGTTCATATTCCACATCTTCAAAAATGAATTCTTCATACCCACTGCAGCAAACAGGCAATCCACAGCTAGACGAGTTGAACACGGCAGCATAGAACTCAGGTGGCAAATCTGCCGTCGTGACGTAATCTCCACCAACATATTTCAATAGGTACTTTGGTGTTTTGTGTTCCGAATCGTTCAGAGGAGGGACCTCCTCAACCTCCACCCCTTGGTTCACGAGATCCAAGAACCACTGAAGTCGTGATTGAAACTGAACTTTCGTGAGATTAACTTTCAGCACATCACCTGTCCGAAGTTTCCAGGGTGCTGCAGCGATGTGTAAGGTTAGCCGATTGTCGTCCCCTGCACGGAGTTCGCGAATCGTGGTCCACCCACCAATGTCAAACGATTGCGTAGTGGTTAGTCTTCCAACACTGTTGGAGCGGAATCTGTGCTTGGTTGATGAAATTGTTTCCAACCAAGCAGAGTACGTGCCAGTAAACCCTTGCTCACGCGCTCTGCGAAATGAGTACACTTCAAATGTGGACCTGAACCAGCTTGTTGGATCTGTTGGAGTGGGAGATACACGAACTGCGTACAATTCTTCGTCGTACGCCAAACCAGATCCCGACAACTCCCACTCCGAGAACGTCCCTTCGCCACGCACACTAGCCGTATCGAACACCAACAGCCCAGTCGCTGCATTATATCCAGTCACTGTGGCAGCAAGCTCACCAGCAGGATTCCACAGGGTGATGTCATCTCCAACCACTATGTTGAGATTCTGTGGAACGGTGCAAAACTGTTGTCCCAACACCAAGTTGAGTGTGCTAGCTGATCGAATTTTGAACGCATTCAAAAGTTCAGCAACGGGCGTTGTGGTTCCGTCTGTCGTCAGCAGTGTTGGAATTTTGAATCGTTTGAACCGAAACCGGTCAACTTCCTGCATTCGAGTCGGGAGTTCGACCATGACTCGAATTGGCTGCAATGGTTCACCAAACATCCGAAGCACGCGGACGTTGAGTTGTGTAGATTCGAGTGGTGCAAGATCACATGGGAGCTGTTCAACACCAACAACACCAAAAAATCGATAGAATAACTGCTCGCCACCACCGGTCATGGCTACGGGATATCCCGTATCTTCGGTCGTGTATTCAAACCACGTTGACGATTCGAGTGAGTTTCCAGTTGGTACAGCATCACCAGATGGTAAGATTGTCAACTCTTCCCCATACGCTTCTGATTCAAAACCACCAAATCCCAACTGTGGCTCAACAAAATTGCACGGACCACACGAAAGGTTGTGATCAATTTCAACCAAGCTAAGCTGCTGTTCGGTAACATTCACTCGAACATCATCTGTAAAGCGGAGCGTCATCCCCGCTTCCAGGATTTTGGTACGATATGGCTTCACAACCTGCGCGTACTCCAACAACCCAGTGAGGGGGTTGGCGCACACAATGGGTGTTGGCAGGTTGGTGGGAGTCACTGGCACGTTCCTTTAGTTTACTTGGTGCGTTGATTCGAGGTACACGTAGCTGGTTTTGAACACATCTGCGTAGTTGTACCCACGA
>Ga0075012_10001639_pt1 | contig 22569 bp, 13 predicted proteins | sample All_14_2_FD_71474 | JGI IMG/M metagenome (GOLD analysis project Ga0075012, IMG submission 71474) | Freshwater microbial communities in response to fracking from Pennsylvania, USA - Allegheny Zone_MetaG_DW_15 | ecosystem: Environmental > Aquatic > Deep subsurface > Groundwater > Drilled...
GGGCTGGCCAGATGCGATATGGCGTCGTCACCGTTCCCGATTCGTAAATTCCATCGGCCTCCGCTGCGAATAGCATGGAAACCTCCTTCACGACGGGAAAGCGCCCGAAGCCTTTCACGTCGGAACCGATCGTCTGCCCGTGCGCCAGAGCCGTACCCGCGGTCACTGCAGTGGGAAATACATTGCCACGCTGTCCGGCGGTATCTCCTGTGAACGCAATGCCACCCGGCCCTGCGCCAACGGCGCCGCCATGGACCTTGGTCCGAAGATTTACGCAGGAGCGGATGTAGTCATAGATCTGCACGAGTATCTGATCCCGGTCCGAAGCGGAGTCCCCCGTCACGGCGTTGACCCCCGACCATTTTTCGGCAAACGTCCGCGAGCCGAAACCCGGAATCTGCCACTCGCTCATCGTTTGAAGGTAGGCCAATATCTCGCGATTCCGTCCGTTCCGTGACGCGTCATGAAAATCCGCCATCGGATCGTGCTGGGCGGATCGCGTGAAGAAAAACTCCCGCGCATTCGCTCCCTTTCCCACCGAGGCGGCAAAACCGATGAGTCGCTCCGCAGCATGGCGTCGCGCCGGAATTGCATCCAGCGGCCAGATGGCCACGCGCGGGGTGTTGAACAATGTGACTTCCGGCGACCGGCTCGTGGCGGTGAGAAAGAACCGGCGACGCTCCAAGTCCTGCACCGTCGTCTGCGCCAGCAAGGATTCCTCCGCGTCTCCCAGTTGGCTACGATCCGCCCGGAAAATCATCTCGTCCACGTTCTCAAAAAGTCGATCCGCATCAAGAGCCACCTCCCCACCAGCCGGAGCAAATTGTGTGCCCTCAAACGACCCGCCCTGCGCGATGCGCGGTGTCAATTCGTAAATCGCCGAATTCCTGGACCCCGGCGGCAATCCCGCCGCGTATCCATCCAGCCAGGGAAACACCACGCTCAGCGAGGTCGTGGCTGGATGTCCTGGGTATCTCTGAAATTCATTTTTTGCGGGGAAGTTCGCATTCGAGGGCATCTCCCCCATGAAGCTCGCCATCGGCGTGTCCCAAAAATGCCCCTCCGCCGCCGTATTAACGTTCACTTTGCAGGAATCGTCATCTGTCCAGAAAGCCACCCGGCCCACCACAGGGTTCGTGCGCGAGGCCCCCGGCAGCGTGGCCGTCTCGCCGTCTCCCTCCGGCGCCACGAATCGCCCGTCTTTCAACACATACAGCCAGCGTACTGGCATGGGCAGGCGCGCCGTCTGTTCGCTGGAGTCATTCACACCCGCGATATCCATTTTATACTGAAACCCCTCGACACCGCGCGCCCCACCTACCGTCTTGCTGGCCCTTGGATCGACCACCGGGTAGAAGAACTGACCATCCCGCTCGCGTGGCGTGTTAAGGTCGGTAAAGATTGCCGTCCGCGTATTCCAATCATTGGGCGGAGTGGCATCACTCGCTTGGAAACCGGCAGCAGCCGCACCAGTAAGTACCATGTTGGAATCCGAATACAGCTTGTATATTCCCGCCTGCTCTGTGGACCCGGAGCGGAACGTTCGCAAAAGCCCCGGCTGGGAGATCCAGGCCGTTTCCCGATCAAGGTCATTCACCCCGGTCACGATCTGTCCCATTACGAGATTCAGTGCACCGGAAGAAAGATTCCGCACGCGCGTCGTCGCCAACTGAAGGTTCCCCGAGCGCACCTCGGAGCCCGCCGAAGCGAGGAAGGACACGACAATGATGGCCAACAAGGCCAGACAGATCATCACAATAATCAACGCCATGCCGGAGCGCGCACCGACCTCGCGGGGTGCCTGCTTCTGCGGGTGGGTCGTTCGAAGTATCCTGGAAAAGATTCGCACGGAAGCGTGGGTTGTCTCTTTAATCAGTTTCCACAATCTCCCACACATAGGAACGGAATCATTTACGGAACACAATCTAAGAAAAGTCAACTCGCAGCGCCGCTCCACGACGCGCATCCTCACGAAAAATGTGTTCTGTTTGTGTTCGGATTGAGGGCGCTTTGGAAGAACCCAACACTGGTTCTAGCCATGCCGTATTCTACAAACTCCTCGATGGCGTCCTTCGACGCTCTAGTACCTCGCCCCACTCGCCTTCAATACCTGGGCGGCACGTTCTGCTTTCCGGAGATTTTTTCGATCCTAGCGCCCGACCCCTCGTGGATTTGGCTTAGCCCCTTGCGGGAGGACCTGCTCCGGCTAGGCCTTCATCCGACCGACGCCCCCGACAAGACGAGCGACCAATCCGTTCTCGTTCTCCGTATAGAAGAGACTATTGCGCCAGGCAGCACCGTATTCAACGTGAGTGAACACAACATCGCAATCGCTGCAGCAGAGGAGCTTGGCCTCATCACCGGAGTACAACGATTACGGGCCATACTGCGCATGATCCCGGCGGGAGAAAAACTCCTCCTCCCCTGCGTCCGGCTGGAGGATACTCCCCGATACCAGTGGCGAGCTATGCATCTCGACTGCGCTCGGCACTTCATGCCTCCGGAGTTTATACGCTCCTTCCTAGATCGCATGAGCCTGCTTGGATACAATCACTTCCACTGGCACCTGACGGACGATCAGGGCTGGCGTCTGGAAATTCCCGCTTTCCCCGCTCTCACCACGATCGGCGCGGTGCGTCAGCGCTCTCACGTCGGCAAGATGGCCCCGGACGGCTCACCCCTGCAATTCAATGCGGAATCTCACGAGGGATTCTACCGCGCGGCGGATGTCGCCGATATCATAACCTTCGCTTCCGCGCGCGGCATCACCGTCATGCCAGAGATCGAAATGCCAGGCCACTCCACCGCCGCTCTGGCCGCCCATCCCGAATGGGGTTGCAAAGGAAGGCAACTTGAGGTGGCTGAATATTGGGGCATCTTTTCGAACCTGCTTTGCGCTGGGAACGACAACCTGCTGCGCTCCCTTGAGGACATTCTCTCCGAAGTGACAGCCCTCTTCCCTTCACCCTACATTCATCTCGGCGGCGATGAATGCCCTCTTGGCGACTGGGATAGCTGCCCCCGCTGCCAAAGCCGTATCGCCCGCGAGGGGCTCGGGGATACCCATGGACTACATGCTTGGTTCTTCCGCCATTTCCAGAATTTCCTGCGGAAACGCGGACGCACTATGGTCATCTGGGACGACGTGCTCGACGCAGGCGAAATCGGTGCCGATGCGGTCATCATGTGCTGGCGTAGCGCCGAGGCCGTTGCACGCGCTGCCGAACGCGGGCACAGGGTAATCAACTGCACCCACACGGATACCTACTTCAACAAATATCAGACCGAGGACCGCCTCAGTGAAGGTCTCGCTTACGATGACTACTTGCCGATCGAGCGGGTACTGGCTTTCCAACCGGGGGGCGAAATCCCCGCGCATCTCCCCAGAGTCCTCGGCGCACAGGGGCATCTCTGGAGTGAATACATGCCTACCCCTGCCGACGTGGAACGAATGGCCTTCCCGCGTATGACCGCGCTTGTCGAAAGACTTTGGTCCGACGACCCCACCACGGCTGATCGGATTCCGCTCGTGAAAGCTCATACGGGTTTCTCCCCGTTCCCCGACCAGTCATGAAGCGCGTCCGCGTCGCTCCCGACCGCTGGAACTTCGAACTCGAAGGCAGTGGCGACCCCATCTCCCCGATCGGCGGAAATATCCTCGGAGACCTGCATCCGGTGCGCGGCACGTTGTTCGATCACTTTGATGCAGCCGACTGTGACCGGCGTTTAGGCCTCATGGCGGATCTCGGACTGAACTGCCTGCGGCAGGCCATCGGCTGCAACCGCGTCTTCGACCCTCAAACCGGGCTGAGAGCCGAGGGCCTGCGTCATTGGGATGTCTTCATCAAGCTGGCAGAGAAACACGGCATCTACCTCATGCCTGTGGGAGGCTACATCGGGGGGGGCGACTGGTTCGACATTGCCCGGTTGGCCGACGGAGACCGCGCCCTCGCAGAAAGCTGCGCCTTCTGGGATGCATTTTCCACTCACTACGCCGGACACCCGGCTATCTGGGCATGGGATCTTCGTAATGAGCTCCTTTACTCTGCCAACCCGCATTTTCTTCAGGAAAGCGGTGCGGATCCCGCCGGCACCACCCACGCGATCCTCTCGGGATGGCCGGACTGGCTGGAGGCACGCTATGGAACGGTTACCGCCATGAGTACCTGGCATGGAACCAGCTACCGAAGTTTCACAGAGGTGCCCGCCAAGGTGGATTTCGAAGAAGCCCCTTTCGATCCACGCTGCGCGGACGTGCGTTCCTATCTGAACGAACGCGGCTTTCAGTGGTGCAAGGCCCAGTGCGACGTCATCCGCGATCGCAGTCCACAACACATGATCGTCCAAGGCAACAATGGCTGGCTCTCGCCTGATCAGGATCTTTTTCTCGCCAACGGATTTCACAATCACGCACTACACGAACTCTTCGACTTCGTGACCATCCACCCCTACCCCGCCCATCAAGCCGCGACAGGAGGACGGGGCGATCCGCTCGAAGGGGGAGCGGCGGCGGACTACTGGTACTCCGCTTGTATCGGCATGGCCCGCATGGAACACTTCGGAAAGCCCATCGTAGTGCAGGAATTCGGATGGTACGGCGGGGGACGCTCGGCCTTTCTCGGCCCCCTACCGGTGCGCACGGAAGAGGAGCACGCCGAATATATGGAATTTCTCATCAACGCGCTCCTCCCCCACGCCAATGGCTTTCTGAACTGGCCGACCTTCGACATGCCATCTGCGGCGGACATCTCGAACCATGGCGGCATCTTCACCCACGACGGAAAACCAAAGGCCCTCTCCCGCGTCTTCCGCCGGCTGGCCGGGCGGGTCGCCCGTTCGCACCACACCCGCGCGCGCGCCACCTCCACCCTGCGCGCCTCTCTCCCCGGACTCTACACCTCACGAACGGAACAAGATATCTTGTGGGACAGGATTCACGAAGTCGTCCGCTCAGGCGGCGTTCCGGACGTGCGATTCGTTTAAAAATCCGATCCGCAGCAAAAAAGAGGTATCTGTTGCGTTTCTGTTTGCCGCGAAGAGAATTGCCTCGCGCAACGACTCGAACTCTAGTCCCCCAATGTCCAACGTCCTTACCTTGACGAATCTCCGGTTTGAAGTCCTGACCGAAGCGGAGCGCTTTCTCGGCTTGGGTAAAATCTGGATCGGCGACACCCTTGTGCGTTCCGGTCGCCTTCCGTTAACGATCCACACCATCACTTTTCATGGCTGGATGCTACACGATCTGCTGCTCAGCGAGGTGAAAACCTCGGATAAGGAAATCCGTATCGGCCTGACACCTCGATTCGTTCCGGCGGAAATCCGTCTCATGCGCGACCATTCTTTTGATCCCATCCACGACACCGGCGACTGGGGAAAAGCTACGCCTTCAGCCGAGGGTCAAATCGAACTCATCCTCCGTCCCGCGCGGGATTCCTTTAATGGCATGCCCTGCTCGGGATTTTCCTATCACTACGAATACCGGAGAATCGATCGGGGAGTGTTTTACTTGATGGACAAGGCGACCTGGGAACTCGACGGAGACATCGTCGGGGCCACCGTCATTTCCCAAAGTGCATGTTCCGACCCGGAAATCACGGTAACCCCAGAGACCAACTGGACTACGGAAGGCATTCTCCAAGGGCTCATTGACGAGGCCAATCCTGTGATGACGCACAACCTCCCCCGCTGGGCCAGTCATCAGGCTTTTGATTTCCAGTGGAAATCCGGACGCGCCCTGTTCGGGATTTTCGAGCGCGTCGGTCTCATTCGTAGCGTACTGCGCCGTGACACTGGAAGGCCCGAACTCAAGACTTTCGACAAGCACCTCTTCGACGAGGCCACCGAAGGGACCACCATCCCTAAGGCCATCCTTGTGGCACAGGATATACCGACGGAAACCGCCGCGCGCAATCTCTGGACCTGGACGTTCGACGACGTTCACGCTCGAGCTCGTATCGAATTTGGCCTCCAGCAGGAGCCAACCCTGCCCCGGATCTGTTGCAATTACTGGATCGATTTCACCCTCGATTCCTACCAGCGGGATCTTCTCCCCGCCGCCATCGCCATCGGCGTGCGGCAGCTTTTCATCGACAATATCAACAAAAGTGACCTGACCGAGGGCGGCATCTCCCGCAACATGTGCTGCGGGCACGAATATGAGGTGGCTCCCGCCCTAGGCGGAGAGATCAAGCTAAAGGAATTCATCGCGCAGGCCAGGAAACACGACATTCAGATCATGGGCTGGACGAACAACGACCAGTCCTACAGCAGTCCGTTGAACCGTCCCCAGGTTGCCGATGCGCCGGAGAGCAAATGGTGGATCCTGATGGAGGACACCCGCCTTCGCTACGGCGGAGCCTACTCAAACAGTTTTTCCATCTGGAACTTCAACAATCCCGACGCACGCCGGTACTGGACGCAATCCCTGATTCACATCCGAGAGGCCACCGGACTGAACGGCTACCTCTTCGATAGTTTTTACAATCTTGGCTTCATGCCTCTCACCTTTGAGCACGGGAAACCCGCCACCATGTGGAAAAACCTCCTGCTAGCCTTCAAGGAGCTACAAGACCACGACATCCATTTCCTCATCGAGTCTTTCGGCCCCTTTGGGCAGCCCCAGCACGGCTGCCCCCGCAGTTACAGCATCGAACGCTGCTGGGCTTGTTACGAGATCGGGGTGGGAAACGACTATTCGACCATCCCCACCGGCCTCGCCCTCCATCAGGACGACTGCCCCGAAGCACCTGAGATTCTCCACTTCATCCTCGCACACAAGACAGTTCCTCCCATCGAACTTCACCGCGACGGACGCCGCGTGGACGAACGTTGGGGCGATGCCCATCGACAGGCTCTGGCGGATTACCACGCCGTCATGCCCTTCATGCACCGCCGCTATCTTCAGGAAGACGGCAAATCTGTGCTCTGGCACGATGCCGCCGGGGAAACAGCCATTCTATTCAATTTTGAGAACCGTGAAGTGGAATTCGACGGGCAGGTACGCGATGTAACCCGCAGCGTTGATCTCGCCGGACCGCGCCTTGCACTCAAAGCCTGCTCAACCTACACGCTGCGCGGTGCAAAACTGCCTGTCCTGATTTAATCCTCACTCCACTTGGCGGACTCCAGTCGGACAGTGTGCCGCAGGATGCGAAACTCAGGACGGGCAGGATTTTCGATCAAGTCGGCGCGCAACTTTTCGATATCGTCCTCCAGTTGATCGGGCCGCAAAAAATACCCCGAGTTCACTAGGGGGGGCGGGGTGTTGCCATAGGTTGCAGCGAGTTTCACCGCCGCCGCCTCGTCGATCACCACCAGGATGATTTCCACTTGTGCTGGGAGCTGATGAAGGGTGGCCGGGGCGCCACGGTCGCGGCTGTCGTAAACAAAGGTCGCGCCCCCAGCGGGTAGGGAATTACCGGATTCGTCCAGGGCACGGAAAATACCAACAATGACATTCTCGGCGATGGGCCTCGCAAGTCGGCCGGGACCAAGGGCGTTCGTGATCCATGTGCCGTCCGAGTTACCATAAACATCCAGATCCTCCGAAGGCTGTAGAAGCTCCATCAAACGATACCGCCACCGGGAGCCTGACAACAGGGCTACGGGCCGGGGCGAGAGGGTTTCCTCAGCAGCATCGTCATTAAATTCCACAAAATACCCTACCGCATTCAGCAAATCGCCCAGCGGAGCGAGGTCCGTGCCGCTACTGTATCCCAGCGGAGCTTGGAAAAAGCAGGCGTACGGCGACGGGGTATTCGTAATAGTGAAGTGTTGATCAGAACAGCGCCCATATGCCACGGGAATGAAGGAAGCGGCATTGGCCGCGGTGCGACGATTCGAGGAAGCGTCTAGATAATCCCAGTACGGATTGAGACTCGCCTGACTGATGGACCGAGTCATGCGCTCAAAGGCAAAACGTGCGCTCTGGAAACTGTTCACCTGGGAATCAGCCCGTCGCCAGATACTTGTGGTCCGGCCGCCGATCGTCGCCAGCAAGAAGATGATAACCATCAGCAAAACCGCCGCCACCAGCATTTCGATCAGGGTGAATCCTTTCAGAAAGATCCTTTTCCTGTGCGGTTTCATGGCCGGTATAGCACGACAGTTCCCAGCAGAGGATCGAGTCCCAAAACGGCAAAATTCGCAGGGAGATCATTAGCCGCCACGGGAGCACTTTTCTCCACGATGGAGAGCGCCAGCGGCGGCCCTGTGCGCAACCCTTCCAGGCTTCCGTCTCCAAGAAACCTTACCATCTTTGCCGTCTGCCCCCTGGAATCCGTCACGGAAGGAACTGCCTCCAACAGCGACGAAGCAGTCGTCGACCTACGGATCACCAGTCCGTCCGGCAGCCGCTGGAGTTTCCCCTCCTGGCTCTGTAAACCCACCAACGCTATGACCCGGTAACAATCAAAATCTGTCTCTCCCGGATCCGATTGATAAAACAAAACCGCCGCAGGCAACCCGCTGGCCATGGCCCGCTGTCGCGCGGATTCCATAGTCGCCTTCACTTCCGTCGCGCCCGTCGTCAGTCGATGCGCCGTCACCACGCCTCCGCCGGAAACAGCCAGCACCGCGAGCGTCGCGATGATGGCTATCACCACGAGAAGTTCGATCAGCGAGAACCCCCGTTCGGATATCGGAAAGTGCCGTTCTTTCGTCATTTTTTTGCAGGCATCCAGAATCAATTAGTTCCCAATTTTGCTCGCTCATGAACTGCCTCAACCACCTTGATCAGCGACCCATCCTCAAGCTTGTAGCGATGAAACAACTCCGTCGGATGGCCTTTGCGAAGAAACACCTCTCCGCCGTGCACCGCCACCGACCACCACCACGGGTGGTCAACGTCGCTCTCTTCCGCGACGAGCGGCAGCGTCACCGTCGAAAGCGTTTCACCAAACATATCAATCTCCCGAAGCTCTCCCGTCTGTATTTCGTAGTGATAAAGCTGCCCCGTTTCACTCATGGTCACCGGCCCCTTCAGAACCACTGAAGCGAAATTCGCCAGATTGCCTTCCATGTCAAATTCGTAGATCCCGGATTTCGCTACCAGAACGAATCGCTTGTTCTCCTCATCGGCAAAGAGCATTCCTGGGAGGGCCGAAACCAGTTGGTCCGTTTTGAGTGAAATTTTCTTTTCTTCTCCTCCATCAGACGAATACACACGCACCGCTTTTCCATACACATCAAACCCATAAAACCGCCCAGATTTCCCAGCCCAGACGCCCCCCGGGTTGCCGTAACCCACCACGCCGTTCTCCATGTCCTGCGTATAGTCGTCATACCGAGCGGTCTCCACACACTCTGGATTGTAGAAAATGACCGAATGCACCACGTGCGGAACGGCCATCGCGATGACGCCCTCGGCGTTGCCCGCCGCACCGGCCACGTTGTTTCCCATGCCCTCGGAAAACCCCTCACTCCTCCCCTCCTTATCCAGCACCCAGAGGATGCCGTTGACCTTGTTTTGAGCGCAGGCTAGCAGCACCCTTCCGTCCAGACCGACCGACATTCGCACGTAATTCCCGGAGTAACCCGGCACGTCGCGGATTTCAACCGCGTCGAAATCCGGCGGCTGAGCCGCGGACTGAGGCAATGCGCCGAGTTGCACCCCCATCAAAAGGCAGAGGGTTCCGGCTGCACGCCTGGCGGAAAAAGGGAATTTCATGTTGTCCAAATAAGTATCATGTTTTGTTTCAACGGAACAGCCACGAGAAGGTCTCCGGGAAGAACTTTATCAAGTTGATCCTTGCGAATCAGAACTTCCGACACAAACCAAACAAAAAGAGATCACTTTGAAAAATTGCGCCGCCCTTCGTGTTCCGTCCCATTTGTGTTACGTTTGAGTCGGCAGGGGAACTCAGACAGAGTCCCCGTTTATGACATTGGCTCCGCTGATACGCCTCGACTATGCGACTACGTCCGCATTCGTGCATTTTACGGACAGGCATTTCACCGTTCTGCTCGATTCGACTACGCGGCAATCTCCTTTGAGCATTCGCCCTTCGACGGCTGCACCGGCCATCACGGAAACCTCCCATTGCTCTTTTCCACCGATTTGCTTGTAGCCAGCTTATTTCTATCCCACTCATGAAAATTCATACCCTTCTCTACCTCGCGGGGATAAGTCTACTTCCCATGACTCCTCTCCGAGCCATCGAAGTGATCGCTCATCGCGGAGCTTCGTTCGCTGCACCGGAAAACACCCTCTCCGCCCTCCGCCTCGCCTGGGAGGAGGGAGCCGGAACGGCTGAGGTCGATGTGCGCCTGACCAAAGACGGCAAGATCGTCCTCATGCATGACGACACTCTCGAACGCACCGCCGCCCAGCCGGGCCGCGTGGCAGAAACGACACTTGCAGCGATTCGAAAGCTCGACGTCGGTCTCTGGAAAGACCCTTCCTTCACTGGGGAACGCATCCCCACCCTGGACGAAGCCCTTGCAGCCACTCCCTCTGGACGCACCCTCGTGATCGAAATCAAATGCGGCATCGAGATCGTGGAGCCTCTGGTCGAGACGCTGAACCGCTCCAGCAAGCCGTCAAAGGAAATCATTCTCATCTCCTTTGATTACGAGGTACTCAAGGCCCTCAAGCGCGAGATACCTCCCTACCGTGCCTACTGGCTCCTCGGATACGAACCCAATTTTCCGCTGGAGGAAATCTTTTCCACCTACATAACCCTCTCGAAGGAAGCGGGACTCGACGGCTTGAACCTCGGCATCGAATGGCCTCTCGACGCCCCAACCGCCCGACGTGTCCTCGACAATGGGCTGCGCATTCTCGTCTGGACCATCGATGATCCCGAACTCGCCCGCGTTTGGATCAAACGTGGCGCCACTGCCGTTACCACCAACCGTCCAGCTTTCATGATGGACGCCCTGGGCGTGAAAAAACTTGCCCCCTCGCCAAACGACATACAACCGTGACATCAATAGTCCAACGAAACGCCACACGACCCTCCCGTCTCGCCGTCTGGGCGGCATAACGGAAGTCAACGACCGTAGTAAAAAGCTCCTTCAGTGCGTTCTGCGAGCCCTGGGCTCATTCATTGGCTTGGATCAGACCCAGGCTGAGAAGCATCTCGCCTCTCACACCTCCCTCCTACAGGACACCCGAGAGAGTGTTCACGGAGTCCTCAGCCCGGCCCGCAATCTTTTGGTGGCGGCTCACCTCGCCGCCGCCACCGGAGCCACTGGCTCCCAGATGATCTTCGTTTCCGTTCGCTTCAGTTCCTTGTCCCCCGCCTCGAAGCGGTAGTGGAGCAGTTGGCAGTAAGCCACTTCCTCCGTTATGACATGGCGCATGTCCGTTCCGGGAATCCGGAAAGCCGTCAGTGGTGTGGTCGTGTCCATCCACCCGCGAGACCATCCTGATTCCTCGCCGGGAATCAGTCGGGCAGCCAGAAGGCCGTCGTGGGTCATGACACTGACACACTGGGGATCTGGATTCTGCGCAAGATAGACGAACTCGTCATCCACCACAAACGAGGCCATTTGCGTGGGCACCTGGAAAGTTCCGGCGAAACTGCCATCCTTGCGGAATCGTGCGATGGAAAACCCCCCAGCATGGTATAACCCGTTGTTTTTCCAGAAAGCGCGGCTTCCCTCCGTGTCGCCGGAGAGAAACACCATCTCACCGGACGGCGTCGGGCGGACCAAATTCCACCCTCCTCCCGCCGGAAACTCTTCTTGCGGCACCACCACCGTTCGTTCATCCCATCGATAGATGGGATTTTGGTGTTCATCGAATCCCTGGATAACCATCTTTTCGACCTGCTTGGAGTCCAAATTCAGAAACCACAGGGAGCCTTCCTCATCGATCCAGCTATAGGTGGCGAAATATCCCAAATCCTTGCCCGTGAAACTAACCTCGTCGTCATCAAGCTTGCCGTTGGCATTGGCATCAACCCATTCGAATTGATTGACCTTCCAGTTATGCGCGAGTCGGTCGTCCGGCCCGGTCCAGTGCCGCCCGAGCATGCTGGAGCGACGGGACCCCTTCCCGTCCGGATTCAGCAGATAGGCCGTCAGCCCCCAACTCGCCGTATTCAGATAATACAGGTAGTCCCGTCCATTTGCTAGCCGGCGAGGGAAACTCGCCCCTGTCGCGAAGGCTCCATCGTCCGGTTGCCAGTTGTGAGTGAATTTCCAGTCTCCTGTTTTTAGGTCCACCTTGTATTGGTAATGTCCACTCAGAATTTTTTCCCGATCCACCGCTGGATTCGAAGACGGTCCGGGCTGCCCGAAGTCGGCCTTGATCGACTCGCGTAGCGTCCCGTCGGGATGGAACCTCTGCACACGCTGGTTTCCCGCATCCGTGACCAGATAGCCGCCCTTGGCATCCAGCGCCACGGCTGAACTGTTCGGCCAGCGAAAAGCGTCGTCCTTCACCAATCCCACCCCTGCCGCCTCGCCCCGTCGCCAGATTTCCTTACCCGTCATCCCATCAAAAAGCACCAATCCCCCGGTACCCTTCTCCGTAATTAGCACCGTATTGTCCGGTCCACCTGTGGCCACGCCCCACGGCTCCGAAAGTCCAGTCACCTCCTTGAGTTTCCTACCGTCCGGGGAAAACTTCGTAACACGGTCCCCCTGATTCGCCACCCACAGCGTACCATCCGTCATCACGTCCACACCCAGCGGCGCTTGCACCGGAAACGAACCGATCTTCTGCCCGGAAGCCTTGTCGTATCGATCAACGGAGTTTTCCCGATAATTCGTAACCCAGAGTGACTCTCCGTCCACCGCGAGTCCCCAAGCCCCCACAATCCAGCGCTCCTGCTCAAGGGTGAACTTACGAAAACCATCCTGCAAACTCGGCAAGGGTGCGGGCGCATTCACCAGGATCATGCCTTTCTCCAAGTCGGGAAACTTATTCACCAATCCCGTCTTGCGGTGCAGACGAAAGAGGCGTTGCCCGCGCTCTGCTCCACCGATATCCGCCGCCAGCACGTACACATGCTCGTCATCCGAGGCGATTCCGAAGCTTCCATTGTAGTTATACCTCCACCCGGGTGTGCCATCCTCAAGGTACTGCCGCACCGCTTTACCTGCCTCATCGAAGCTCGCGACCTGGTAATAATTTCCCTCTTTGTCGAAAGAAAAATCCGTTGCCCAGGTTGATGCCGAGTTTTGCTCTGACATCGGACGCGCCGAGTTCCCGATCGACGGCAGAGCCTCCGCATGAATCCTGCTCGTCAGAGCCCGGAGCGAATAGTCCCCTTCCGCCACCTCCTGATCGAAATCATTTTTCCCGTCCCAGTACAGCGTGTGGGATCCCGGCGGCAGTGGCTCCAATGCATGCAGCGTGCGAATCAGGCTGCCATCCCTGTCGAAGACTCCCGCGCTTAACCGCGCGCCTTCCGGCAGATCCACCTCGCCGACCACCCTGGTTCCCGTCGGGACGACGGGTTTGCTTTCCGCCACGTTGGCTGAAGGCGAGCCGAAGACCATCACCCGGCTCAGGTTGCGGGCCGGTTTCTCCGCATTGCGTGGCAGCGTCACCGTCAGGTATTTCACCCCGTTCCAAGCCTCCGCATTTTCCTTCGGACGATTCACCTCCAGGGAATCCTGCTGTGAGTCGTAGGGAAATTCTCCCAGATCGCGATAAATCTTGCCATCGGAGGAGGCAGCGAGACGCACCAGATGCGGCGTCGCATAGCTCCCTAGTTTCGAACTCGACCCGATGACAATGGAATCGACATCATAGGGTTTCTGCATCTCAATTCGGACCATGGCATCCTGATCAGCCACCGTAATCATCACCGGCTGATCGTCCATATGGCGAACATTGCCCAGCCGGTGCTCGGAAAGCAGGTTCGCCCCGCCCCGGCTCGTTGACGCGTGCCACCATCCCGAAATCGGCTCCACTTTGGCTCCACCCGAGCGGGCCTCATTCACAGGATATTTCGGATGCGCTGACTTCGCATCACGTGAGTACACCGACAGCCCGCTAATCTCGCAGTTGCGCACGGTCTCCGAACCGCCGAAATCCACCCAGACATACCTCCCCGGAACTGGATCGAACGTCTTGTCCACCAGCCATTCCTCACTCTCCTCGATTTCCCAGACCAGTCTATTGTTCGTCATCTCCTCACCATCATTCCCCACATACACACGCACCGAGGCAGGCCGGATCGTCGCAAAATCCGGCACCGGATAGCGGTTCACCGTGAAACGCACGCGGTTGATTTCTTTCTGTTCGCTCCCGATATCCAGACGAAGCCACTGGTTTGGATCAAAACGATTCGTAATCCATGGCACCGTAGATGTTCGATCTTTCAGCAACTCCGCATTAACCTCTGTGCTCCCCGTCAGGCTCGCTTCCGGCCAATGCGCGAGGTTTACCGCCGACGGATCGGTAAAGTCGGCATGAAGACAGGAAAGGGGAATCACCACGGCAGCGGCCAGGGTGGAGAAGCGAAAACGAGAAAGCATAAGTAAAAAAGAGTTGGGATGAAAAAGGAGGGCCGCATCCAGAGCCCGTGAGTAGAACTCATCGGACTCTGGATGGGTTCCGCCCCCCGGGGAGATGGTTAGCGAACGCTCCGGCGGCGGAACAACAGGTAACACCCTGCTGTCGCGAACAACAGGGCGGTCGTAGGCTCAGGCACCGCGATGACATTCAGGATAATGTTGCCTTCCACCAGAGTAAGGTAAGAATCTTGAAAATATTCTTCCAACCCGGTCAGTGACAGCCCCGAGGTAATACGCAGATCCTCATCAAGAGTCAGGCCTGCGAACTGATTGGAATTCGTCCCTTCGAAGAGCAGGAACGTTTGACCGTCAACGAGAACTCCCGCGATTAACAAGGTGATCGTGTTGTTGTTGAAGACGAGATCTCCCGCTGCGCCATTCAGGAGCTGGATGCGATCGGATGTCCCAGCCGTGGCGTTGATGTCGAAAATAAACGTTGCAGTGGAGGCAAACTGCGCCACCGCAACATTGGTATTGGACCCGTCAAACCGCAAGACACCTATCCCGCCAGCCTGATCAGGATCGCCCGCGGCCACCGTTCCGGCCACCGAAAGAAACGCTCCACTCCCTGGAGCGATCACGCCATTTCCACCAATTGAACCGTCTTCACCGACCGTAACCAAACCTGTTCCGGTTCCCGAGCCATCGGTGTTATTAATCAGAAGCGTTCCTGCACTCACCGTCGTGCCGCCCGAATAGGTGCTGCTGCCGGTGAGCCGCCAAGTGCCACTTCCAGTCTTTGTGAGAGTTCCTACCCCCGTGGCGAGGCCCGCAGCCAGGGTTCCATCTCCCGAACCCGTGAGAGTCAGACCGTATCCACCGGTGATCGATGTCGTGTTACTCAGAAGGAGCTCTCCAGCATCAACGGAAAACCGCGTGGCGGCGCTGAGCGTGATGGCACCGCCATACTCATTACTACCGCCGACATTCACCAACGCACCGCTCTGTCCCGAGGCACCGTTACCTCCGATGTTTAATGCTTCCTGGCCGACGGCAATGTCATTATCCAGCTGGAGCGTCGCACCGTTGCGAATCGTCGTGCCACGTGTTGTGCTGCCAAGCGCTCTGCCGTGATGAAGGGTCAGCACGCCGCCCCAAATGTCCGTGTTACCCGTGTAGGAGTTGCTCCCCGACAGAATCATCTTTCCGGCATTGTATTTATCCACCGAGGTCATCCCGGTACCATTATCCCGGATGGAGAGACCAAACTCATTGTCGGCGGTGTTTGTTCCGACAAACCTCAGAAGGAAGTTGAAGTCCGGCGTCGCGAACGCAATAGCCTCATTTGAGGTAAGTTTCAATGCCCCGGCACCATTGGCAGCCCAAGACAGTGTGCCGCCAGAGCCCACCGTGAAGGCACGATCCGAGCTGTCTCCGTTACCGAGGTAACGCAACTCGTATCCGCTGTTGAAGACCAGGTTGGAGGCTTCGCTGGACGAGGCACCGAAAGAAGAAGCCTGACCGCCATTCGCCATGCGGAAAAAATATAGCAAACCTGAACCCTGGAATCTTGAGGCCCCGGTGTAGGTATTGAGACTCGTCGCATGGGACTGGGAAAGTTGAAACACTCCCGATCCCGCATGGGTGAGCCCCCCCTCTCCGCTGATTGTACCGATCAAACCAAAGCCTCCCACGTTACTTACGGTGAGTCCGGTGCCGTTCAGGATCAGATTTGAGAAGATATTCACATATCCCGCTCCGGCCTGAGTGGAAAACAGGCCGCCACTCGTAATCGAGAGCGCCCCGTTGCGAATCTCCCGCCCTGACGATGTGGATAGAAACTCGATATTCTTCAGGTTGACCGTTCCAGTGAGATAGAGGGTCGCCGGACCACCCGCCACGAATGTCGCGGTGTCCTCGTTCGTCGTCCCTGAGGTCGCGCCCGGGAAGCTTGCCCCGGTCCAATTCCCATCCGTGTTCCAGATCTGGTCAACCGATCCCGTCCAGGTGCCGCTGGCCGCCCGGGCCGGATCGCCCATCCCGATCAATGCGGGAATGCCAACGGCAAGGACGGTAGGAAGGGAGAATCTCCAGAGCCTGCGAAACGAGGGGATTCGTTGTGAAGGACGACGGGGAACGGATCGAAACGTGGGAGTTTTCATGGCGTTTTTGGACTTCCTCAATAGGGCCTTGTGAAGGAACCTTGCAATAAGATCACATAGAAAACATAATCCGCGCCTCATGGCTCGAAAACCGGTTATTCGTGAACTCCCTTCGCTGGACCACCTGCTTCCCAATTTTCCCGGATTTTCCGAAAGCGAAACCAAAATGATCTCTCTGGCGAAGATCCTTCGCCGCTTGGCTCGACAGGCTCGAACAGATGCGCCTCGCCCCTTTTATTCCGTGCGCGAGGTCGCCAAGTTTTTTCAGATGAGCATCTCCGGCGTGGTCAAGGCCTATCAGATCCTCGAGAACGAGGGTCTGCTTATTCGCAGACGAAGCGCCTTCACCGAGCTTGCCCCTCTCAAGGGCTACAAGCGGGTCGTCCACCGCGGCATCGTAGTCACTCCCATCTGGATGCCCGGCTTCGTACACTACCGCGAAATGCGCAGCTTCTTCCTCAGCCTGGAACGCGAACTCATCCACTACGGCTTCGTCCCCAGCATGGTCTTCTACCAACAGGCCGAAGAAATCGAACCCGACTTCGTCCATCGGGTTCTCAGCCACAAGCCTGACTACGTCGTGTGGTTGCGCCCCTCTCCAGCCGATTCGAATTCGCTGGAAATGCTGGGCGATGCCGGAGTCAGACTGGTTATCCTTTCCGGGCTGTCCCGACACAATTTCCGAGGACTTCGGTATCGACTCGATCAGGTTTCAGCCTTGCAAAAAGCCTTTGCCCATTGGCGCAGTCAAGGAATCCGCAAGGTCGTCGTCCCCACCGAAAACGACTACACTCGTTCAGACGCCATTTACGAACCTGGTCGCATCGCCCGCGACGCCGGGCTCTTGGTTGAATACGCCCAACCCGCCCGACGCTCTCTGCGCGAACACCTTGCCACCCTTGCTCGGGGCTCCGAAACCGGGATCCTTTTCGACGAAGATCTCTGGCATTTTTCGCTCTGTGCCCAGGTGCCGGTTGAGGTAGCTGCATTGGTACGCCGGGTCCCAACTCTCGCTCTTCACCCTCTCAATCTTGCTCCCCTCCACTTGGAAGGCTCCACCCTCGATGCCGTTGAGTTCGACTGGCAGGCGATTGCCCGCCAGATCGCAAAAGAACTCTCCGGACACGTCTTTACCGCACGCGCCCAGACCGTCTTCGAGGCGCGATTCCAGCAAGACGTCCCGGCCGAACGCTACGGCACCCACCTGACCAACCTCTGATTCCCACTGCTCGCCAGATATCGGACGTTGTGCTAGATCTAAAACCATGGGCCGCAAAGCCGTTATCAGACAACTTCCCAACCTCGCAGACATCCTTCCGGACCGGGATGCATGGCTGAAGGCTGCCAACAAAAGCCACGCCGTCGAAAGCGGCCTGCGGCAGATCGTCGCGGCGGTGCGCGGTCGCAAACAGGTGGTTTTTTACTCGATGCGCGAGGTCGCTGAATATTTCAACGCTTCGCTTCGCGCCGTCTCCGCTGCCTACGAGAAGCTCAACCAAGAAGGCCTCCTCACCATCGTGCGGGGCTCCCAGACACTTCTGGAAGGCCGCCGACAGGCGCCTAAAACCCCACTCCGAGGGGTCGTCGGCATCCCTGTGGCCCTGCCATCGTTCCTCTTCGGCAACAACCCCCGCCAATTTTTCATCCGCTTCGAAGAGGAACTTCGCCGCCTGAGCTACGTGGTGGATTTTATCTTCTACGCCACCGGCTCCGATGACACCCACCACCTCGTAGATCGCCTGCTCTCCCACGATCTCGACATCGCCCTCTGGATGGCTCCCCCTCATGCGATGAAGGAGGCTATTCTTCGTTTAAACGACGCCGGCATTCACCAAATGGTCGTTGGCGATGGACCCACCATGTTTCCGCTCCAGAGTTACACCCTGAACCTCGATCTCGGTTTTCAGGAAGCCGCTACCGGATGGCATACACAAGGTATCCGTTCCGTTCATCTAATCGGTCCCGAGCGCAGCCTCGCTCCCCATTTCCTCCGCAAGGTAAAAAACGCCTTCTCCCGCCAGGGATTTACGATTACGGAAGCCTTCTGCGCACCCACGGATTTTTTCGCCCGAATCGGTGGTATCCCCCGTGAAACCGGCCTGATTTTCCTTGAGCATTTTCATTACGAAATCCTCTGCAACCACGACTGGAAGGCCATGCGCGATCTCTTTCTTTGCCGCCGCACTCTGCTCGCGCAGGGCCTTGTGTACCATCACGCGTTCGAAGGCTCCCGGATCCCGACCGAAACCCTTGATCTCAGCTTTTCCGACATCGCCGTGCGTCTCGCTCAGGATATCTCCACCCGGTCCTTTCGGACACCTGGAAAAAACACCGCCTTTCCGGCCCGTTGGGTTCCGGACGGAAACCTCGGCGCAGTGAAGCGCAACATTTAAACGATCCCCGCTCCTGTCGCTCGGCGGCGATGTGTTTCCCTTCTGTCTGAATTGCCTGGATCTCACCCAGTGAGAATGCTCGCACCCGGATGAAACATCTGCCCGCACACTACATCTCCGGCACCCATTGGGATCGCGAGTGGTACCGCCCCTTTCAGGAATTTCGCTACCTGCTGGTGAACCTCATGGACGAACTCCTCGACACAATGGAGACCAATCGGGATTTCCGTTATTTCCAGCTGGACGGCCAGACTTGCCTCCTCGACGACTACCTGGAAGTCCGCCCAGAAAACCGTACGAGGCTGGAGAAACTCCTCCACGACGGTCGCCTGCTCATCGGCCCCTGGTTCACCATGCCCGACCTGTTCTGCGTCGGCCAGGAAGCCCTCGTCCGCAACCTCCTCTTCGGTGCCACCGTCTGCCGTGAATGGCACACCGAACCCATGCCCGTCGGCTTCGTCTGCGACATGTTTGGACACCCCTCTCAACTCCCCCAAATTCTGGCTGGTTTTGGATATCACGACTGTGTACTCGGTCGCGGCACGAACGAATCGACTACCCCACCGTTTTTCCATTGGGAATCCCCCGACGGTTCTCGAGTCCTCGTCTTCAAGCTTCAGGACGCGCAGGGCTACGGAGCCTTCGCCTTGCCTCGCGCCGCCATTGAGGAACGCGAACTCTTTGTCACCAGCGCCATGAAGGAATTGACCCGCGACCTTCGCGAGGCCCAGGGCGATCCAGAGCGCGAAGGTGCCGTGCGCGCGCACCACTTTCGTAAGGAAATCGCTTCATACGTAAAGCACGAGATCTCCCGTGGTGGCCCCGTGCTCTGCCTCATGGACTCAATGGATCACATCCCACCCGCTTCCGATGTTGGCACCTACCTCAGCCTCGTCCACGCGGCCTGCCCGGAAGTTCGGGCTGAACACTCCAACTTCCCGCGGCTCTTTGCCGAGGCCCGCCAACTTTTGGAAAATCCGCCCATCCGTCGGGGCGAGCTCCGCGAGCCCAGCCAGAGCCGCAGCGACTACCTCTGGCTCATTCCGAACTGCCCCTCAGCACGTGTCGGAATCAAGTTGGCGAACGACGCCTGCCAAGTCCTGCTCGAGCGCTGGGCCGATCCCCTCACTGCCATCGCAAACCTCGAAGGTGCGGCCATACCCACACGCCATCTTCGCATCGCCTGGAAATACCTCCTCCTCAACCACGCCCACGACTCCATCTGCGGCTGCTCCATTGATCAGGTCCACCGGGATATGGCCTACCGCTTCGACCAGTGCCGCGTGCTGGCCGAGCAACTCCGCGCCCAAGCTATCGCACACCTCACAGCCTCCGGGACTGAACTCGCCCGTTCTCCAGAGGAGTTCACTCTCACCCTCGTCAATCCGCTACCTGAGAGCCGCAACGAAATCGAGATCTTTGACGTCGACCTGCCCACGGACTACCAGCAGGAATTTCGCGAGTCCTTCTTCTCGCCCGCCATCAAGGCCTTCACCCTGGAAAGCGCCGACGGCACACCCGTTCCCTACCAACGACTCGCCCAGATTCCACTCACAAACGAACGCTCGCGCCTCGCGAAATATTGTTTCCAGAGTGACGGCCCTTTCACACGGATTCGCGTAGCCGCACAGGTTTCCCTGCCCGGCCTCGGCTTTACCTCGCTACGCGTTGTTCCTTCCTCCCTGCCCGTTCGTTCCATCGGTTCGCTCCGCACAGGTCCCCTCAGTGCGGCCAACAATTTCCTGGAAATCCGCATGGCCGGCGGCGGCACCCTCTGTCTCACGGATAAGCGTTCCGGCCAGGAATACACCGACCTCTTTCAACTGGAGGATCGCAGCGAAACTGGGGACGGCTGGTTTCACGTCCACTCAACCAACGACACGATCATCCACTCCGGCCTGAGCAACACCCAGGCGGAAGTCGTTCAAGATGGCCCCTCGCTGGTGGTCCTACGCTCTCTCGTTCGCTTGCGGCTTCCCGCCCGTCACGATAATCATACCCAATCGCCCATCGAGCACCGAGTCGCGATGAACGTCCAATTTGATTACATTTTACGCCGCGAAACACCGGTGGTCGATGTGGAGATTCGAGTGGAGAACACCTCGCGCGATCATAGGCTCAGGATTCTCCTGCCAACGGATTGTCCGGAAGCCGACTCCTATCTTGCCCACCAGGCTTTCGATTTCGTGGAACGGCCCATTCGCATCGACCCGCAGACTGCGTCCTGGCAGGAAAGGGAGATTTCCGAAAAGCCCCTTCTCGACATCCAAGCCCTAGGAGTGGGAAATCGCGGCCTCGCTCTGCTATCCGCTGGTGGCGTGCATGAGGGCGGCGTGGCCGACGACCGCCGCCGCACAATGCACTTCACCCTGCTTCGGGCTTTCAGCAGCACCATCGCGACGGGAGGCGAGAAAGATGGACAGGAACTCGGAACCCGGCGCTTTCGTTTTCGGATATTGCCTTTTTCCGGCACGTTCCCTTACACCCTCGCCCTCGCCCAAGTGGCCCGCCTTCAGACCGGCATTTTTACACGCCAGACCGGCCTCCGGTCCTCCGGTTTTCCTCCTCTCACGGGAACAGGCCCCTCCTCCCAGAGCTATCTGGAAGCCCTCAACGGCACCCTGCCCTTTTCCGCTATCAAGGCCCCTGAGTCCGGTCCCGGCCTCGTCCTCCGGCTGTGGAATCCCCATCCCCACGAGGCTGAAGAAATCTTGCGTTTTCGCCATTTCGTACAGTGCGCGATCCCTCTGGACCTTGCCGAACGCCAATCAGACTCCTGCCAAGTCTTCGTATCAGGCCCCCATACCGTCTCGATTAAGGCCAAGGCTCGCGCCATTGTCACGGTCAGGGTGGAGCTGAGACCACGGGATGACAAGAATCCAACCAACTAAGATCGGCCCTACTGGATCAGAATGTCGGCCACAGGCTCGATTTCCGAGCTTGGCGGAACCATTGGTCATGCGGAGCGGTCTCGTGTTAATCCATCGGAAATTCCCCGGCTTCTACTACAGTTCCGCGATCCGTGGCTTCGTCGATCAGGAATGCCGTGAACCCAGCCTGGATACCCTCTTCCACTGTGGCAAGAGGAGGCTCCCCGAAGAGCAGAGTCCGCGCCAGGCCCTGGCTCATTCTCGCGTCGCCCCCGGCATGCCCGTCAGGGCTGCCCGTTTCAATTTTCTCCAACCGAGTTTCATGCCCGATCCTCTGCCATTCGATCGTTCCCGCATTGGCATCGGCCCGCAACGTTCCCTCCGAACCACAGAGGTAAAAGCGCCGCTCTGGAATCCCGGCGTTACAATTGGTGTGGAACGTCGCTCTTACGCCATTCTCATATTCCAGGATAGCGACCTGATTGTCGAAAATGTCTGTTTCCAAGGAAAAAGGGTTTTTCCGATGCCGGTCGTGCCATGCTTGATAGGCCGGACGCCCTGCGGAATCAGGTCCGATGCGAGCAATAGAATGCTCGTTAGCGGGAATAAAAAAATTTCTTCCTGCAAATGCGGCGGCCCGTTTCATCCGGCTTCCCACCAACCAGTTGGCGAGGTCAAGGTCGTGGCAGCATTTTTCCAGCAAATGAGTTCCCGCCACCGCGCGACGCC
>Ga0075012_10001640_pt1 | contig 22552 bp, 23 predicted proteins | sample All_14_2_FD_71474 | JGI IMG/M metagenome (GOLD analysis project Ga0075012, IMG submission 71474) | Freshwater microbial communities in response to fracking from Pennsylvania, USA - Allegheny Zone_MetaG_DW_15 | ecosystem: Environmental > Aquatic > Deep subsurface > Groundwater > Drilled...
CCCTTTTGCGGTTAATCCTGATCGTTCGGGAGAACAGGTCATGTCTAGGGTTTCGCGGGCCACGGGCCTTGCAGGTGTGCTGGCTGGGGCCCTGATGCTTCAGGGCTGCGTCGTAGGCGCGGTCGTAGGGGCCGGTGCCAGTGTGGTCGGTACTGGCGTCAAGATCACCGGCGGTGTGGTTGGAGCCGGGGTCGATGCCGTTACCACCTCCGACGAGGAAACCCGTGCACGCCGCGAACGCGAGCAGCGCGACTGGGAACGCCAGCAACGCCGCTGTCGCCAGCGCGAGGCCCTGGGCCAACGCTGCTGAATAGCCCCGGGCTCGGGCACGATGGTCTCGCCGTCCGTGATCGGCAAAATGCGACCTGACCTTGGGTTGCGTCGCTTGCGGTTGCACCTGTCGCTTACAATGGGTTAGCCTCTCTGCCAGCAGGGGGACTTTCATGACCGACACGCCACCGCCCGGGCTCTCGCCCGAGGATCCGCTTGGCCCGCTTTCCGGCGTCGCCCCTGCGTCCGAGGACGGGGGTCAGACCCTGACCTTCGACACGACCCTGAAGCCCGCGTCCTTCCTGGGGCTCAGCCTCAAGAACGGTCTGTTGAACATCGTCACTCTCACCCTCTGGCGTTTCTGGGGCAAGACCGAGGTTCGACGTCGAGTCTGGCAGGGGATCCGCCTGAATGGCGACGCCTTTGAATATACAGGACGCGGGGTCGAGCTGTTCGTCGGATTCCTTCTGGCGCTTCTGGTGCTGGGGATTCCGTTCCTGCTGGTGATCTTCCTGGCCCAGACCCAGGGGCCGCTGGTCGCGCCGCTGATCATCCTGCCGCTGGAAATCTTCCTGTTCTGGCTGCTGGGTTTCGGCACCTTCACTGCCTGGCGCTATATGGCAAGCCGGACGACCTGGCGTGGCATTCGTTTCCGCCTCGGCGGGTCCGCGACCAATTTCGGCTTCCTCTTTCTGGGGATGATGCTTCTCAGCGGCCTGACGCTCGGCTGGTACGCCCCGACGGCGCAACGCACCCTGGCCGAGGCCATCTGGAAATCACTGAGCTTCGGCAATCGCAAGGTCCGGTTCAACATGGGCCGCTCGGAAAAGGAGGGAGTCTATGGGGCCTTTGCGCTGGGGTGGTTCCTGACCTTTCTGCCCTATATCGCCCTGATCGCTGCGGCCGTCACATTTGTGGTCTACATGCAGACTCAAGGCGTGCCGACCGCGGCCCCCATGCCGCAACCGGTGCCCATGCCGGAGTCGACCCAAATGGCCATCATTGCCGCCATCTACGGTGTAATGCTCCTTCTGATGCCGATCATCCTGCTGATCTGGGCACCCTACCAGGCCGCGATCCTGCGCTCGGTCACGGCCGGGGTGATGATCGACGACGCGACCTTCAAGCTGCGGATCAAGGCAGTGTCCCTGTGGTGGCTGACCGTCACCAATCTGTTCTTCCTGTTGATCTCTCTCGGTTTCCTGATGCCCTGGGTCCAGGCACGCACGGCCCGGTATCTGGTCCAGCGGCTGGAAGCGAGCGGCACAGCCCGGATCGACGAGGCGCTCCAGACCGGCACCGGACCCAAGTCCGGCGAGGGCCTCGCCGACGCCTTCGGCTTCTCGTTGATCTGACCGGTGGACATCCGCTTTCTCGACGGTCGGAGCGCCCGGCCCCTGCCGGCCACAGTCGAGGTCGCGACCGGTCTGGTCCGCATCACGGCGGGCGATCAGACCCACGAATGGCCCCTGAAAGGTCTGGACGTCGTCGTCGAGGGGGATCAGGCACGCCTGTCCCACCCCTCCAGCCGCGACGCCCGACTGGTGATGCCCAGGGCCGAATGGCTCCGCCTCGGCGGTTCGCACGGCGAGACGGTGGCCAGACGACGTCGCGGGGTCGAGACCCGGCTGGTCGTCGGCCTGGCGGTTTTCGCCGCCGCCACCGCTGGCTTCGTCTTCTTCGGCGTTCCAGCCCTGTCTGGTCCGCTCGCCCGCGCAACGCCGCCCTCTTTCGAGATCGGCATGGGCCGCAATTTCGATGGTCAGCTGAGCACAGTCTTCAGGACCTGTGAGGGCCGCCCCGGTCAGGAGGCCCTTTCGGCCCTCGGTGATCGCATCGCCCGGGGGGCAGACACCCCCTTTGACGTTCGTGTCCGCGCTGTGCGCGCGCCCATGGTCAACGCCTTTGCCCTGCCCGGCGGACCGATCCTGGTCACCGACGACCTGATCCGCGACGCAAGAAACCCTGACGAGCTTGCCGCAGTTGTCGCCCACGAAGTGTCCCACATCGAAAAACGCCACGTGATGCAGGCGGTGTGGCGCAGCCTCGGTATCGGCCTGTTGCTGGATGCCGTGGTTGGCGGTGGCTCGGGTGCGGGCCAGCAGGCGGTACTTCTGGCCGGTCAGGCCACCGATCTTCGCTACGGCCGCGCCGCCGAAAGCGAGGCCGACGCGCGAGGCCAGCAACTGCTGCACAAACAGGGACTGTCATCCAGAGGCATGGCCAGCTTCTTTGCCCGACTGGGCGGCGAGGCCGAACGCACGGGTGACGACGATCTTTCCCAGGTCGCCGAGTTCGCCTCGACCCACCCCGACTCGATCCGCCGCGCCCGCGTGGCCCGCGCCGCCGAACGGCCGGGTGCCGTGGCCCTGACCCCTGCAGAGTGGGCCGCCGTCAAGGCTGGCTGTGGAAAGGACGAGGACGGCATGGTCACCGTCGTTCGCAAACGCTTCGGCGTCGGCGAACCCTAGGATTTTCGGCGGACGCTAGGATTCAAGCCACCCGGCGGCCGTCAGAGCGTCAGCGTGCATCGCTCATGGATCGTCGGTCGGGCCACCGTCACCCGCGCCAGCCCCGGCCAGTCCGGTTTCAGCTTTTCGACGAACCACAGACACAGGTGCTCCAGCGAGGGGAGTTCCAGCCCCGGCTTGTCGTTGAGCAGGCCGTGATCCAGAACCTCGGCCGCCGCCTTCAGCGACCGGTCCAGCGCGCCCAGATCGGCGACCCAGCCATGCTCGACGTCCAGCGTCGAGGACTGAATTGTCGCCTCGACGGTGAACGAATGGCCGTGCACCCGGCGATAGATGCTGCCTTCGGGCTCGTTGGGAAAATGGTGGGCGGCGTCGAACGTCGCCTGTTTGGTGATCTCGAACACGCTCATTCTAACGCACGCCAATGTATTTGTGGGTCTGGACGCTCAGGCGCCATTTCGGATGGGTCAGACAATAGTCCAGCGCCGCGAGCGTGTTGTCGGCCCTGGCCGGCCCATCCATGGGCTGGAGCCAGAACCGCTCGAAATCCAGCCCCTCGAAACGGTCGGGCAAGGCCGACTCTTGCGGATAGACCAGCTTCAGCTCCTGTCCGGTCGTCTGGACGACCCGTGCATCGGCCTTGGGACTGACGCAGATCCAGTCGATGCCGGGAGGTGCCGCGATCGTGCCGTTGGTCTCGACCGCGATTTCGAATCCCTTCGCCTTCAGCGCCATGATCAGGGCCTGGTCCAGTTGCAACAGCGGCTCGCCCCCGGTGCAGACCACCAGAGCCGGATCGCCCTGCCGACCTCGCCACAGCCCGGCGACATGATCGGCCAGAGCCTCGGCCGTGGCGAACCTGCCGCCCCCGTCACCGTCAACCCCGACAAAATCGGTATCGCAAAAGGAACAGACTGCGCCGGCCCGATCCCGTTCCAGCCCGTTCCAAAGATTGCAGCCAGCAAACCGCAGGAAAACGGCAGGGCACCCCGCCTGACCGCCCTCTCCCTGCACCGTCAGGAAGGTTTCCTTGACCGAATAGGTCACTGGCCCATCTCTCCGGTAGGGCCCGACCACTCCGCATGACCTGCAGCCCGCAACTCGCAGGCCGGGCAGGTCCCACACCCGTAACCCCACACATGGCGATGCTCGCGATCGCCCAGATAGCAGGTGTGGCTGTCCTCGACGATCAGCTCGACCAGTCGCTGACCGCCGATCTGATGCGCCAGCGCCCAGGTCTGGGCCTTGTTCAGCGCCATCAGCGGTGTCTCGATCGGCACCCGCCTGTCCATACCCAGGGACAGTGCCGTGACCATGGCATCGATGGTCACGCGGCGACAGTCGGGATAGCCCGAGAAATCGGTCTCGCACATGCCACCGATGAGTACGCTCAGGCCCCGCCGGTCCGCCAGGGCTGCGGCCACGCTCAGGAATACCAGGTTGCGCCCGGGCACGAAGGTCGTCGGCAGGCCCCTTGCATCGATCTCGATCGCCCGTTCGGTGGTCAGGGCCGTCTCGCCGATGGCTCCGAACCCGGTCAGGTCGATGACGTGATCGGGCCCCAGTCGCGCGGCTAGGTCCGGCAGGGCTACAACCATGCCCTCGCGCACCCGCAACCGGGCGGCCATCTCGACCGAATGTCGCTGCCCATAGTCGAAACCCACGGTCTCGACGCGCGCATACCGCTCCAGTGCCCAGGCCAGGCAGGTTGCGCTGTCCTGCCCGCCCGAAAACAGGACAAGCGCCGATGCTTCAGGTCGCTCAGCGGCGTATTTCGGGAAATCGCTCATGACAAATCTGCGGTCGGCCGTCTGGCCGCGCGCATTCCGGGTGGTTTGGGGTGGTTGGGGTCGATCGGGGGCGTCTACACCAAACGGACTTCGCAGGCAAAGCGGGACATACTTGTCCAAAAAACGGCGGTTTCAACTCTGCTGTTGCCCTTAACCCTTTTGAAAACGCTTATCACATACTGTCCACAGGTAAGCGTGGAGCAGCGGCCAGTATGCCGACCATCGAAGTCCTGACAGAACGCATGGACCCCATCGCGCCCTCGACGCTGGCGAGTGATGTCTTTGCACGCTTCCAGGCCGAGCCCGACACCCTGGTGATCCCGGTCGTGGAGGATGGACGTCCCATCGGTCTGGTCGAGCGCAACGCCTTCCTGCTCAAGATCGCAGGCCCCTTTGGCCATGCCCTGTATTCCAACCGCTCGGTGGTCCATGTGATGGATCCGGAACCGGCGGTGGTCGAGGCGGGCGTCCGCATCGACAGCTTCTGCGACATCATGATGAAGGGTGGAGCCAGTGCCTTGATGCGCGGCTTCATCGTCACCCGCAACGGCCGTTATAGCGGAGTCGGGACCGCCCTGTCCTTGCTTCAGGCCGCCAACGACCAGCAGCGTCGCCAGAACGCCGAACTCGAGCACCAGGCGCGCGCCCTGACCGATTCCCGCACTCAGGCCCTCGCTTCGGCCCGGGCCAAGAGCCAGTTCCTGGGCATCATGAGCCACGAGTTGCGCACGCCGATGAACGGAGTCCTGGCCGTCGCGGAACTGCTCCGTCGTCAACCGTTGAATCTGACATCACAGAACCACGTCCAGACCATCATCGATTCCTCGGAAACCCTGATTCGCATCCTTCAGGACGCCCTGGATCTGTCGCGCGCCGAGGCCGGCGAACTTGAACTGACGCCGGTTGCCACACCTCTGCGCGCCCTGATGGACGACATCGAGCAACTGTGGGGGCCTCGCGCATCCCAGGACGGCGTAACCCTGATGATCAGCTACGAGGGCGATACCGAACTCGCCGCCGAGGTCGATCCGATGCGATTGAAACAGGTGTTCAACAACCTGATCGGCAATGCCCTGAAATTCGCGCGGAACGGCATGGTCGAGGCCCGGCTCAAGGCCTGGGCCGAGGGCGACCGCATCCATCTGCAGGCCCGCGTACGCGATGATGGTCCCGGCGTGGACCCCGACAAGGTCGATGCGATCTTCGAGCCTTTCGTGCATGGATCGGGACCGGATGGCGCAGGCCTGGGTCTGGCGATTTGTCGTCAGGTCGTGGATCGCCTCGGCGGCGCGATCTGGGCCGAAAACAATGCTGGCCGCGGCGCGACCTTCGGCTTCGATTTCGAGGCGCCGCGTTCGGTCGCCCGCGTCGATACCCGCTCCAATGTCCAGACCCTGGCAGAGCTGGAACTGCAATCCACCCCCCACATCCTGATCGTGGATGACAACGCCACCAACCGCGTCGTAGCCCAGGCTCTGTGCGAAATGTTCGGGTGCAGCTCCGAGACCGCCGAGGACGGACTGGAAGCGCTGGATGCCGTCCAGAACCGCCCGTTCGACCTGATCCTGATGGACATCAAGATGCCCCGCATGGACGGAGTTCAGGCGACGAAGGCGATCCGCGCCCTGACCGGTCCCGAAAGCCTGATCCCCATCATCGCCCTGACGGCCAATGCCGATCCGGACGATGCGAAGGGCTATGTCGCCATCGGCATGGCCGCCGTCGTTGAAAAGCCTATCAAGCCCGAACGGCTGCGCATGGCGATGAATGCAGCGCTGTCGGGTGAGCCTGTCCCGGTGGCCGAACCTGCGCCTTCAAGGATCCGCGCGGCCTGAGTGTTTCAAACACCGCGCATTCCGGCGACGGGTGGCCGGTGGGCGAATCGATTTCGTGTTGGGCGTCCCACAGCCGATCCCGAACCGCACACCTCACAAAGGCACCGGGGCAAGGCCTTCGTCGGATTCAGAGGCGGTTGAAGTCTCTTCATCCTCTTCGTCATACCCCACCAATCTGAGCGCACGCGCAGCCTGGCCGTTGATCTCGCACCATCGCAGCAGACCCTCTTCGCGCCCATGGGTGATCCACACCTCCTGTGGCTTCAACTCGGTGAAGGTGTCCGTCAGTTCGGTCCAGTCGGCGTGATCCGAGATCACCAGCGGCAGTTCTACCCCCCTCTGTCGCGCCCGGGCCCGGACCCCCATCCAGCCGCTCGCGAACGCCGTCACCGGATCGGCGAACCGTCGTGCCCACCGGTCCTGGATTGCCGAGGGAGGCGCGATGGCGACCTCGCCTCCCAGCGCATCCTTCTTCAACCCCGTCGCCGGCAGGATCGGGCCCAGGTCAATCCCTTCGCGCACATATAACCGGTTCAGACGCTCCAGCGCGCCGTGGACGTGGATGGGCCGGTCCCAGCCCGCTTCCCGCAACAGCCGGATCACACGCTGCGCCTTTCCCAGCGCATAGGCCCCGATCAAATGCGCTCGTTCGGGAAATTGCGACAGCGACTGCACCACCCGCGCGATCTCTTCCCGGTCTGGCGGGTGCACGAAAACCGGCAGGCCGAAGGTCGCCTCTGAAATGAAGACGTCGCATGGCACGGGCTCGAACGGCAGGCAGGTCGTATCGCGCCTGCGCTTGTAGTCGCCCGAGACCACCATGGTGATCCCCTTCCAGCGTACCACCGCCTGGGCCGAACCCAGCACATGGCCTGCGGGCAATAGGACAACCTCCACACCGTTGATCGACGTCGCCTTGCCATAGGCACCCGATTGCCTGGCGGCTGAGAAATCCTCGCCATAGCGTTCGGCCATGATGGCCAGGGTCTGGGGTGTGGCCAGCACTGCGCCATGCCCGGCCCGCGCATGGTCGGAATGGCCGTGGGTGATCACGGCCCGGGCCACAGGTCGGATCGGGTCGATGTAGAAATCCCCCGGCGGACAATACAGCCCCGCCGGCGTCGGCCTCAGCAGATCTTCGAAACGCATCATGGTCCTCAAGGAGGGGTGTCGGGGGCTTGCGCGCAAGGCCGCGCTCGATAAGGACGACGGGATGAGCGATCCGTTCCCACCAGACCCCGTCCCGGCCAACCCCTTCCTGACCGACATCCTGCCCCAACTCGCCGGAGGTGCCGCGCACACCCGCGCCCTGGGATTTCGACTTGACGGTGTCGAGGGCCAGACCGTGCGGCTTTGCACCCCCTACAGGCAAGATCTGGTGGGCGACCCGGAGACAGGTGTTCTGGCCGGCGGCCTTGTCACCACCATGCTGGATCATATCGGGGGCCTGGCCGTGTGGATCGCGGTCGGCGGTTATCAACCCATCGCCACCCTGGACCTGCGCGTCGACTATATGCGTGCCGCACGCCCGCGCGAGGACCTGCTGGCCGAAGCCGTCTGTTACAAGCTGACCCGCAACATCGCCTTCGTCCGGGCCTGGGCCTATGAGACCTCTACCGATGATCCCGTGGCCGCTGCCCAGTCGGCCTATGTGCTGTCAGAGGCGGGCCAGCATCGCATCGGTGCCAACCTCAGACCTCGCTCGCCCAGACCGGCTCCTCGTCAGGACGATCGGGCATGAGTTCCCTGCTTGACACCATCCCCTATGCCCGGTTCCTCGGCCTGATCAGCGCAATCGAGGGCGAGGCCCTGACCGTCACCATGCCGTTCGCCGATCACCTGATCGGCGACCCCATGCTTCCCGCTTTGCACGGCGGATCTACAGCTGCCTTGCTGGAGATGACGGCCATTGGCCAGGTCGCCCTGATCTATCCCCGGTTGCATCTGCCGCGCCCGATCGACGTCACGGTCTCCTACCTGCGATCCGGCCGTCCCCAGGACGTCTTCGCCCGCGCGAGGATTTCACGCGCTGGCAGGCGTGTGGCCCATGTCCTGGCTGAAGCCTGGCAGGATGACACCGATCGACCGATCGCCAGCCTGACCGCCAACTTCCTGTTGTCTGAAGACAACGATTAGTTGCAATTGCGATCGACCCATGATTGTATTTCTCTGGTGACGCTTGGTCACCGGGGAAGCAAAGACATGACCAGACAGACAGTTGGCGAAATCCTCTCGGATCGCCTGTTCGCAGCCGAGGCCGCCATCGATTCGGCTCTTGGCGAAGCCGCCGCCCTGATGGCCATGCTGCCGGCAGCGCGGACCGAGGCCTACCTCTCGGCCGTCACCGGACAGCGTGCGTTTGACGGCGCGGCCGCCTCGATCGGGGCCCTGACCGAGGCCCGGTCGCACATGGTTGCGACCCACAAGACCCTCTCGGCCCTGGCCCGCAAACTGGGGCTGGAAACCCTGGCCGTCGGCCCGATCGACAAGCCCGAGGACACCCCGCCTAACGGCGTCGGAATTGCGTCTGAAATTTCCCCAAAGGTAAACAAAGTCTCTTCACTTTCGTAGAGCGTGTGTTAACCATTCCTTCATGAGTTGTTCTTGGAGGGATACACGAATGGAACGTGCGGAAGTTGTTGCCGGCGTCGTCGGCGACTTGAATTCGACAGAGCGTGCCGTGGATGCAGCGATCACCCATGCGACGACCCTGGTTCAATCGATGATCGGCGCTCGCGCCGCCTTGTCGGTTTCGCCGGTCGCCGGAACGGTTGCTCAGTCCAAGGCCATGGAAACCATCGCTGCGCTCAGCGCTGCGCGGGAAGCCATCATCGGCTGCCATGCCGAGCTTCAGAAGGACCATCGGCGGATGGGGTGGGGTACCTATGCCATCGGCCCGCTCGACAAGCCCGACGAGCCCTGGCCTGAGCCCGAAGGCGGTCCTGTCGGCTTCAAGACAGACGCCTCTACAGCCCAGCGGCGTCTCCGCGCGGTCTGAATTCGACGTAATATTGGCCTCCGGTCATTTCGGTCGGAAGCAAATCACGACAGGATCGCCCTCGTGCCATGCGGTACGAGGGCGGTTCCATGTTTGATACCCTGGCTTCTCAGATCGGCGCGGTGTTCGTCATCTTGGTCTGCACCTTCGCCTTCCTGAAGGGCGACGAAACCGAGCGGATTGCTGCGGGGGCCTATATCCTGGGCTGGTTCGCCTCGATGTTGCTCCAGACCGACGGCGAAATGTACAAGGTTCAGTGGGGGGTGTTCGCCGTGGACACGGCCATGCTGGTCGTACTTGGGGCCCTGATCTGGAAATCGAGGAAGACCTGGCCGGTCTGGGCCGCGGCCTGCAGCCTTTTGATCGTCATGAGCCATGTTGTGCTCATGATCGACATCCGCCCCCCCATGGTCGCCTTCGTGACCGTGGTGAACCTTTCAGGCTATGGCGTCCTGATCGCGCTGGCCGTCGGAACCTTCTGGGCCTGGCAGGAACGTCGGGCGGCGGGGCTGGAATAGACCGATCAGCTAGGTTTATTTTCCTCCGCCCATACTCTAGTCTTTGAGGCGAATCATCGCGACGCGGAACTCAGCCCTTGCCCCTGTCCCATGCCAAGCTCTGGAAGGCCGTCGATCAGCTGGCACGGCGTGAAGGCCTGTCGACCTCGGGACTGGCGCAGCGCGCCGGACTGGATGCGACCAGTTTCAACCCGTCCAAACGATTCGGAGCCGGCGATCCCCCCCGTCCCCGCTGGCCCTCGACCGAGAGCCTGATGCGGGTGCTGGAGGCGACAAGGATATCGTTGGGTGATTTCGCCGACCTGGCCGAGGATGCCGCCGCCCCGGCCACTCTGCCGCTGCTCGGTCTGGCCCAGGCGGGGGCCGACGGATTCTTCGATGACGCAGGTCTGCCCACTGGCGACGGCTGGGACCAGACCGAACTCCCCCGCGCCGTCGAGGGACGGTTCAGCCTTGAGATCACGGGCGACTCCATGATGCCGCTGTATCGTCCTGGCGATCGCGTCATCGTCGATCCGGGCCAGGGGCCTCCGCGAAAGGGCGACCGCGTCGTGGTCCGCACCATAACCGGCGAAACCATGGCCAAGGAGATCCTCGCCATGAATGCCCGGAACGTGACCCTGGGGTCCATCAACCCTGCCTATCCCCCTCGCGTCCTGCCTCGCCGCGAAGTGGCCTGGATGGCGCGAATCCAGTGGGTCAGCCAGTAGGGCGTCTGCACTGAACAACGAAAAGGGCCGCCCGTGCGGAACGGCCCCATCTCGCGCTCAGCCAGCGAATGATCGCAGCCTGTCTTCGGGACGATCAAGGGTCGCGCCAGAAGGTTGGCAACGGCCCTGGAACGTCAGTTGGCCGTCACATAGCGGGCGTTGACCCAACCGCCACCGGCGATCTGGACCCATTCGCCCTGCGAGCCGATGGCGCTGAAGGGCTGACCGGCCGACAGGGTGCCACGCTGGCTATAGTTTGTGCCCGGACCCGAACGGATGCGCAGGTTGGACGTGGCACGGTACTGGCCGCCACTGGACTGTTCGGCACCGGCGCGGGCACGCTGCTGGTTGCACCCGATGTAGGACCCGGCCGCAGCGCCCGCGCCTGCTCCGACGATGGTCCCGGCGGTGCGCTCGTTGCGGGCCAGGTTCGACCCTACCACGCCACCGACAACGGCACCGATCAAGGCACCGGCCCGCTGGCGTCCACCGGGGGCGTCACAGTTGGTGATACCGTTGGCCTGGGCAGACGCCGCCATCGGGGCGGCCGTGACGAGGGAGGCCAGCGCCGCAGCGGTGGCCAGGGTGATCTTGAAGGTCTTCGACATGGCTCTCTCCATTTCATCGAGGTTGGTCGATGGCTGCACAATGCGCAAACGCACATGAAGGCTCCCGGAGCTTCACCGTTATTTTCGGTTCATCATCCTGCCCTGGAGCGAACTGAACGGAGGGAGGCCTACTCTGTCAGGTCTCCGTTGGCCCCCGCTTCGATCAGGACGACGGTCTGCGACAGCCCGTAGATCGCCGCAAAGGACCCGAATCTTGGTCCCTGAGACGCCCCCAGCAGCACCTCGTAAAGGGCCCCGAACCAGCCCCGCAGGGGCTCGAACCCGTGGTCCTTGCCGACCGCATAGACCTCGCCCTGGATCAGTTCGCCATCGGTCGTACCGGCGGGCATCGCCTTCAGCCGTCCCGCCAGATCCAGCAGCGCCGCCTTCTCCCTGTCGTCGGGCAGACGGTACGACTTGGAGGGCTTCACGAAGTCCTCGTAATAGTTCAGCGCATGCCCCATCAGCCGGTCCAGCAGCGGCTCGTTCTGCGGCGTAGCCTCGGGCAGGTACCTGGCGAAATAGGCCCACAGCTGGTCCTTGGTCGATGTATTGGCCACGCCCACCAGGTTCAGCAGCAGGGCGAACGACACCGGAGACGTGTGGGTCGGCGGCTCACCCGCATGGATAGACCACACGGCGTTGTCGATCCGCTTGGCCGGTTCCTGGGTCCTGTAGGCCTCGATCGCGGCCAGATAGTCGTCGATCGCGCGCGGGATGACGTTGAAATGCAGGCTCTTGGCCGACTTCGGCGACTGGAACATGTACCACGACAGGCTCTCGGGCGTGCCATAGCGCAGCCACTGCTCCATGGTCAGGCCGTTGCCCTTGGACTTGGAGATCTTCTTGCCCTCGACGTCCAGGAACAGTTCGTAGTTGAACCCCTCGGGCGGCGTCCCACCCAAGGCCCGGCAAACCTTCGAGCTCTCGCGCACGCTCTCGATCAGGTCCTTGCCCGACATCTCATAGTCGACGTCCAGAGCGACCCAGCGCATCGCCCAGTCCGGCTTCCATTGCAGCTTCACATGGCCGCCGGTGACCGGAATCGTCGTCTCGCCGTCCGCCGGATCGGCGAAAGTGATGGTCCCCGCATCGACATCGCGGCTCAGTGTCGGCACCTGCAGCACATGCCCCGTCGCTGGACTGACCGGCAGGAAGGGCGAATAGGTCTCGCGCCGTTCCGGCCCCAGGGTCGGCAACATGATCGCCTGCACGGCATCAAACCGCGCCAGCAGGGTCAGCAGCACGGCGTCGAACCGCCCGGACCGATACTGTTCCGTCGACGACAGGAACTCATAGTCGAACCCGAAGCCGTCGAGGAAGGCCCGCAGCCGCGCATTGTTGTGCGCCCCGAAACTGTCATGCGTGCCGAACGGATCGCGCACGACGGTCAGTGGCTTGTGCAGGTCCTGGGTCAACATCTCCGGATTGGGGATCCCTTCCGGTACCTTGCGCAACCCGTCCATGTCGTCGCTGAACGCGATCAGACGTGTGGGCCAGTGGTCGCCAGTCAGCGCCCGGAACGCATTGCGCACCATCGTCGTGCGCGCCACCTCGCCGAACGTCCCCATGTGCGGCAGGCCGGACGGTCCATATCCGGTCTCCAGGATCACCGCGCGCTGCAGGGCCGGAAACGTCGCCAGCGCCTCGTCCGCCTTTCCGGCGTCGATAAACAGCCTGGCCGCCTCGCGGTCGCCGTCCACGAGCCGCTTCTTCAGCACATGCGCCAGCAGATTGCGGGCTTGTTCGAACGGCCAGGACTTGGCGTCGCGCGCCAGGGTTTCGAGGTTTTGTAGCATGGGCGGGGGTTTGGCCTGCGAACGCGCGCCGGTCAACGCATCAGGGGGTGTTCAGCGCCTGCGGACCGCCCACGCCACCACGGCCGCGCCGCCGGCGACGATCAGCGCATCCTTGATCAGGTCGCTTTTCGTCTAGCTGATCTCCGCCATCCTCCGCTTGCGACCGGCCATGCCCAGATAGGCCGGCGGCACGGCGGGCCCGACGGCCAGGGCCGCCCCCGCCCTCTTGCGACCGCGCGCCGTTACTCGTCGATCTCCTTGCGGAGCACCCATTTGGGCGCAAGCTGCCGCATCGCCGCGTCCGCCGATATGTGTCTTCCAAACGCCACGACGCAGACCGCCACCGTACCGCCGGTTGCGATCGCAACGAAGACCGCCAGCAGAAGCCAGGGCGCGGCCCCCGCTGAAAGATCAACCCCGACCATTTGCAACAGCGAAGCGGGCATGAGCACACACATAAACGCCAGGATGAAGCCCCAGAATGCGGCTTTGAGCACGGTGCCGAGCAGGCTGCGAGGTTCGGCGGCCTTGCCGTCCGTCGAGAGGCGGGCCGCCATACGGAGCGCCGACGCCGCCTCAAGCCGATATAATTCCTCGACTTGGTCTCGCGACCGAAACTCAGTGCGTTCGAACAGGTGCCCATCGGGCCAGATTAACGAACCGGTCGCCGCCGCCTTCAGCGCCGCCACATCGTCGACGCGACGATAGGCCCAAAGCCGCCAGACCGTGATCTGGCTGGACCACGCCAGCCAGGAAAAGACCAGAAAGACGCCGCCCATGACCACTGGCACGAGAATAACGGCCCAGATCCCCATGGCGTCCAGGATTGAAAACTGGGTCTTGTTCGGCAGCAACAGCGCCAGTGCCGCGAACGGCAAGGATCCGCCGGCCATGGCCACGCCGTTCACCCAGATGAAGCCGACGCCGACCGCCGCCTCTACATTCCACCGCTTGGGTTCGACGCTCGCCATGGCGTCAAGCTAGCCGACATATGCGCTGTGGTCACCCCGCGCGGACGGGGTCGCCCTTGACCCCTCGTGTTCTTCATGGCCTTTGCGCCAACCCGCAAAGGCAGGCCCATGAAGACCGCCGATTTCGATTTCGACCTGCCCGAGGACCGCATCGCCCTGCGCCCCGCAGAGCCGCGTGATTCCGCCCAACTGCTGGTGGTGCAGGACGGCGGCTTTTCCGACCACACGATCCACGACCTGCCCGACTTCCTGCGCCCCGGCGATGCCCTGGTCTTCAACGACACGCGGGTGATTCCGGCCCGCCTCTCGGGTGTTCGCGAACGCGTCGGCGCGGCAGGCGAGACCCTGACCGTCGCGGTCGAGGCCACCCTGCACCATCGCGACGCTCCCGCCGTCTGGTCCGCCTTCATGAAGCCGGGCAAGCGGCTCAAGGCGGGGGATAAAGTGAGGTTCCTTCTCCCCTCTTGGGAGAAGGTGGCTCGCGGAGGGAGACGGATGAGGGGGTTTGTTGATCCGGACGCCGGGCCTGACGTCGTCGAGGTGGATAGAGCCCACCTATCCGAGCCCTGCGGGCCCACCTTCTCCCACGAGGAGAGAAGGACTTTGTCGGCCACCGTCACCGCCAAATCCGACGACGGCCTCGTCACCCTGGCCTTCGACCTCGCGGGCCCGGCCCTGGACGAAGCCATCCGCGCCGTCGGCGTCATGCCCCTGCCCCCCTATATCGCGGCCAAACGGCCCGAGGACGACCGCGACCTGACGGACTACCAGACCGTCTTCGCCGAGCACGACGGCTCCGTCGCGGCTCCCACGGCCGGCCTGCATTTCACCCCCGCCCTGCTCGCCGCGGTGCGCGCGGCGGGCGTCTCGACCCACGCGGTGACTTTGCACGTCGGCGCCGGCACCTTCCTCCCGGTCAAGGCCGAGGACACCGCCGACCACCGGATGCATTCCGAATGGGGCGAGGTCAGCGAACAGACCGCCGCCGCCCTGAACGCCGTCCGCGCGAACGGGGGCCGTATCGTCTGCGTCGGCACGACTTCTCTGCGTCTACTGGAATCCGCAGCGACCCCGGACGGCGTGATCCAGCCCTTCCACGGCGACACCGCCATCTTCATTACGCCAGGCTATCGGTTTCGCGCCGCAGACGTGCTGATGACCAATTTCCACCTGCCGAAATCGACCCTGTTCATGCTGGTCAGCGCCTTTGCAGGCCTGGAGGCCATGCGTGCCACCTATGCCCATGCCATCAGGACGGGCTACCGCTTCTATTCCTACGGTGACGGCTCGCTACTGTTTCGCGCCTGAACCGCCCATTGTTCGCCAGATTTTATGGCTCTATTTCAATGCTTTCATTTTTTTGCAGGCCATCGACCTGACGTGTCCCTGGAGTAGGCTATAATCATTGATCTGTCGGCTGGCGTCCGGGCGATCGCGGGTCCGGCCGCCCGAAAGTGCACTATGTGCACTGTGTTTTTCACAGTGCACTTTCTTCGGCCATCGGCCTTTCCAGGGGCTCGGGGGCTGCACGATCCGCACAATCCGCACCCTGTTTTCAAAGGTGCGGATCCACCCCTTCGACGTCCTCCCCGGTGGTCCCGGGTTTGAAAAATGTGCACGATGTACGCTTTTTTCGGGATGCAGATTGACCGCTGGAGGCTGACCCGAACTGCACGATCTGCACCCTAATTTTTTGACTCTGCCCTTACCTGCCCGACTGCCGGCGACTGCAAGACCGGCCAGGACCCTCTCGCCCATGCCCTTCCCTTTCGACATTTCCGCTACCGAAGGCCGCGCCCGTACCGGGGTCCTGAAGACCCCGCGCGGTGACATCCGTACCCCCGCCTTCATGCCGGTCGGCACCGCCGCTACCGTCAAGGCGATGACCGTCGATCAGGTCCGGGCCACCGGTGCCGACATCCTGCTGGGCAACACCTATCACCTGATGCTGCGCCCCGGGCCCGAGCGGATGCAGCGTCTGGGCGGGCTGCACAGGTTCATGGGCTGGGACAAACCCATCCTGACCGACTCGGGCGGGTTCCAGGTCATGTCCCTTGCCGGAATCTCGAAGGTCAAGGAGGACGCGGTCACCTTTGCCAGCCACATCGACGGCTCAAAACATGTCCTGTCGCCCGAACGCTCGATCGAGATCCAGGCCGATCGCATCGGTGCCGACATCTCCATGCAACTAGACCAGTGCGTCTCCTGGCCTGCCGAGGAGCCCGCCGCCCGCGCCGCCATGGCGTTGTCCGTCCGCTGGGGCGCGCGCTCTAAGGCCGCCTTCGGCACCCGCGAGACCCAGGCCCTGTTCGGCATCCAGCAAGGCTCGACGTTCGAGACCCTGCGCCGCGAGTCTTCGGATCGCCTGCGGGAGATCGGCTTTGACGGCTATGCCATCGGCGGACTGGCCGTCGGCGAGGGTCATCAGGCCATGTGCGAGGTGCTCGACTACGCCCCCGAGATGTTGCCCGCAGACCGCCCCCGCTATCTGATGGGTGTCGGCAAACCGATCGATCTGGTCGAGGCGGTGGTCCGCGGCGTGGACATGTTCGACTGCGTCCTGCCCACCCGCGCCGGTCGCCATGGCCAGGCCTGGACCTGGGACGGGCCCATGAACCTCAAGAACGCCCGCTTCGCCGAGGACCAGGACCCGCTGGATCCGACCAGCGACTGCCCGGCCTCATCCGGCTATTCAAAGGCCTATCTGCACCACCTGATCCGCGCCGACGAGATCCTGGGCAAGACCCTGCTCAGCTGGCACAACATCGCCTTCTTCCAGGACCTGACGGCGGCGATGCGCGAGGCGATCACCCACGGCCGTTTCGAGACCTTTCGCCGCGACTTCCACGCCCGCCATACCTCAAACTAGCGGGTCAATCCTCGCCCGGCATCGCCAGCCGGTAGGGTTGATAGCACGACACGAACACTTCCAGCGCCTCGCACCGCTCGGAATGGGCCGTCAGCGCCTTGAACGACCCCATGTCGAACGCCCCATCAAGGCTCTCGGAAACGAATTTGAACATGGTGGCCAGAATGACGTCGGCGTGGCTCATCGTCTCGCCGAACAGCCAGGGCGTCGAGCGCCCGGCCCTCTCGGCCTCAAGCATCGTCAGGGTATCCCCGACTTGGGAGCGGCACCGCTCGACCCACATCGGCAGCCCTTCACGGAAGGCCTTCTCATAGACCAGACTGACCGCCTTGTCGGCCACACCGGCCGCGAACACGCTGAGCCTCAGGTGATCGCGCAAGTCCGGCCCCTTCCTCGCCAGCACCGCCCGCTCCGGCCCCACCAGATCGTCGATGACCTCCAGGATGGCCAGGCTGTCGACCATCACGACCCCATCGTCCATCACCAGCGTCGGAACCCGTCGCAGCGGATTGTGGGCCGCGATCTTCTCGACATCGCCAAATCCCGACCACGGGGCATGGTCAAACGCGACGCCATAGATCCTGAGGGCAATCGCCACCCGCCGCACGAACGGAGAGTCATATTGACCGATCAACAGCATGGATTTCGTTCCCGCGGTCGCCGATCCGGTGTGATCGACCCCGTCAGGATGCTGGAAACCTCCCGGCCTCGCAATCGCGGGCGAACAAGTGTTGGGTTTCATTAGACTTGATTCATCGTCTCCGCCATCAGACTAAAAATGCTGCCCATTCGAGCACAGCGTCTCACGATGAATCATGCTCTGTTTCTTTCGCTTTGATTCACCAAGGCAAAAATTTCATTGGCTTTGAGCCTGCCCGAAAGCACAGGTCAGGATGTCGGAATCGCGCCACGATCGGACATTCGGCCATTCGCCAAAAGGAGACGGCCGAAGAGTCGACATTAACGTGACGGCTACGCCATCGTCGGGATGACGAAGGAGCTGTCAGCGTGCTCCAGGTCCGAGTCGGGCCAGCGGGCGGTGACGGTCTTGACCTTGGTCCAGAACTTCACGCCTTCCATGCCGTGCTGGTTGGTGTCGCCGAAGGCCGAGCGCTTCCAGCCGCCAAAGGTGTGATAGGCGACCGGCACCGGGATGGGGACGTTGATGCCGACCATGCCGACGTTGACGCGGGCGGCGAAGTCGCGGGCCGCGCGGCCGTTCTGGGTGAAGATGGCGACGCCGTTGCCGTACTGGTGCTTGGACGGCAGGGCCAGGGCCTCCTCGAAGGAGGCGGCGCGGACGATCTGCAGCACCGGGCCGAAGATCTCCTCCTTGTAGGATTCCATCTCCGGGGTGACGTGGTCGAACAGGGACGGGCCGACGAAATAACCCTTCTCGTGGCCCTGAAGCGTGAAGCCGCGGCCGTCGACGACCAGTTCGGCGCCGTCCTTGACCCCCTGTTCGATCCAGCCTTCGACGCGGGCCTTGTGCTGGGCGGTGACGACGGGGCCGTAATGGGCGCCCGCGTCGGTCGAGACGCCGACCCGCATGGTCGGGATCTCGGCCACCATCCGTTCGGGCAGTTCGTCGGCGGTCTTCTTGCCGACCGGCACCACGACGGGCAGAGCCATGCAGCGCTCGCCGGCCGAGCCGTAGGCGGCGCCCGACAGATCCTTGATGACCTGGTCCATGTCGGCGTCGGGCAGGACGATGCCGTGGTTCTTGGCCCCGCCCATGGCCTGGACCCGCTTATGGTTGGCGGCGCCGGTCTGATAGACATAGTGGGCGATGTCGGACGATCCGACGAAGCTGACGGCGTGGACCAGCGGGTGCTCCAGGATGGCGTCGACCGCCGCCTTGTCGCCGTGGACGACGTTCAGCACGCCGGCGGGAGCGCCCGCCTCCATCATCAGCTCGGCCAGACGCACCGGCACCGACGGGTCGCGCTCCGAGGGCTTGAGGATGAAGGTGTTGCCGACGGCGATGGCCACGCCGAACATCCACATCGGGATCATGGCGGGGAAGTTGAACGGCGTGATGCCCGAGACGACGCCCAGCGGCTGGCGCATCGAATAGACGTCGATGCCGGGCCCGGCACCCCAGGTGTATTCACCTTTCAGCGCATGGGGGATGCCGCAGGCGAACTCGATGACCTCGAGGCCCCGCTGGATGTCGCCTTTTGAGTCGGCGACGACCTTGCCGTGTTCGCTGGACAGCAGTTCGGCCAGCTCGTTCATGTTGGCCTCGACCAGCCGCTTGAACTCGAACATGACGCGGGCGCGGCGCTGGGGGTTGGTCGAGGACCAGCCTTCGAACGCGTTCTGGGCGGATTGAACCGCCCGGTCCATCTCCTCGACGCTGGCCAGTTGCACCCGCGCCTGGACCTCGCCCGTGTTCGGATTGAACACTTCGGCGAACCGGCCCGAGGTCCCGGTGAAGGACGCGCCGTCGATGAAATGATGGATGTCGCGCATGCAGATCCTCGGATGCCAGGGCTGGGCACGGGCGATCGGGCCAGCGGGTTCCTGCCTGTCCTAGCCACGGGCTCGCTTCTTATCAACACCATCGTTGACGCAGGTGCCCGGCCATGGCACCTTTTCAGCAGGGAGAGCCTCATGGTTGAAGAAGTTCGCATCGACATCCTCGTGATCGGAGCCGGCCTGGCCGGATTGCGGGCGCTCCACACCTTCCGGGCGCAGGGGTTCACGGTGCAGGTGCTGGAGGCATCGGACGAAATCGGCGGCGTCTGGAACTTCAACCGCTATCCCGGCGCGCGCTGCGACGTCGAAAGCTTCGACTACTCCTACCGCTTCTCCGAAGCGCTGGAACAGGAATGGCGCTGGAGCGAGCGATACGCGAAGCAGCCGGAGATCCTGCGCTACATCAACCATGTCGCCGACCGGTTCGATCTGCGTCGCGACGTCAGCCTGAACACGCGCGTGCGCCGCGCCGCGCTCGATCCGGCGACCGGCCGCTGGCGAATCGAGGCGGAGGACGGCCGCGCGTGGTCTGCCCAACGCTTCGTCATGGCCGTGGGCCAGCTGTCGACGCCGAAGGCCACGACCTATCCGGGACAGGACACCTTCGCGGGCCAGGTGCTGTACAGCGCGCGCTGGCCGCGCGAGCCCGTAGCGCTGGAAGGCAAGCGCGTCGCGATCATCGGAACCGGGTCGTCCGGCGTGCAGATGACGCCGATCATCGCGGCCCAGGCCGAGCATCTGACGGTGTTCCAGAGGACGGCGAACTATTCTATCCCCGCCGCCAATGCCCCCGTCTCGGACGAGGAGGATGCGGCGGTGAAGGCGAACTACAGGGCCCGCCGCGAGGCAGCGCGCAACTCGCCCAGCGGCCTGGGGTTCGCGCCCGATCCCCGGTCCGCCGCCGAGGTAGATCCCGACGAGCGCGAACGCGCGTTCGAGGCCGCCTGGAACCGGCTGGGGTTCGGCTTCGCCCTGACTTTCAAGGACATCCTGCTGAACCAGGCCGCCAACGACATCGCCTCGGCTTTCGTGCAGCGGAAGATCGGCGAGCAGATCGAGAATCCGGCGCTGCGCGACAAGCTGGTGCCCAAGGGCTTTCCCTTTGGAACGCGCCGTCCCTCGGTCGACGGGGGTTATTTCGCCACCTTCAACCGACCCAATGTGTCGCTGATCGATATCAGCGAGACGCCGATCGAGCGCTTCACCCCGACCGGCCTTCGCACCACGGCCGAAGACCTGCCGTTCGACGTGGTCATCTACGCGACCGGCTTCGATGTCTTCACCGGCTCGATCCTGAAGATCGACATCGTGGGCCGTGACGGCCAGACCCTGAGGGAGGCCTGGGCCGGCGGTCCGGCCAGCTATCTAGGCATCGGCGTCCACGGCTTTCCCAACCTGTTCTTCGTCGGGGGACCCGGCAGCCCGTCGCTGCTGAGCAATGTCATCCTGTCGAGCGAGGAACAGATCGACTGGCTGGCGGCCCTGTTCGACAGCGCGCGACAGCAGGGCGTCGAAGAGATCGAGGCGACAGAGGCCGCCCAGTCCGACTGGGTGGATCACGTCAATGCCCGCGCCCACGAGACCCTCTACATGAAGACGCCGTCCTACTACGTCGGGGCCGACATGCCGGGTAAACCGCGCGTCTTCATGCCCTATTCCGGCGGCGTCCGTGGCTATCGTCGGATCCTCGAGAAGGCCGCGGCCAAAGGCTATGACGGGTTTGAGCTGCGGGGCGGAGAGGCGATGCGTGTCGCCTCCTGACGGGCCGCTGGATCCGGATCTCGCCCGGTGGCTCGAGGATCCACGGGTGGCGCTCCGGGTGCCTGCGGATCTCGCGGCCTTCCGGAGCGGCGCGAACGGATATCTCGCCCGGGCACCGAAACGGGAGATCCAGACGGTCGAAGACCTGGAGATCGCCGGATGCAGCGGGCCCCTGCCCTTGAGGCTCTATCGGTCGACCGGCGACGCGGACACCGCGATCGTGGTCTTCCTGCATGGAGGAGCCTTCGTCTTCGGCGACCTGGACACCCACGACGCCCTGTGCCGACGCCTGGCCCTGAGCACCGGGCTAACCGTCGTCTCGGTCGATTACCGCCTGGCCCCCGAGCACCCCTACCCCGCCGGTCTCGACGACGCGCTCGCGGCTGTGCGGTGGGTCCGATCCCGATTCCCCGGTGTGGCCGTCGGGCTGGCCGGCGACAGCGCAGGAGCCTGGCTGGCTGTAGCTGCCGCTCTTGAACTTGGGGCCTTGCAGCAGACGGTCGATGCCATGGGCCTTCTTTATCCGGCGGTCGACGCGGGTTGCGCGAGTGCGTCCCAGTGGGCCTTCGGGCGCGACCACATGTTGACGCGCGACTTCATGGCCTGGGCGTGGAGCGTATTCGCGACCGAAGACATGCCCGATCTGACGAAGGCGGACCTGTCCGGCCTGCCCGCGAGCGTGGTGATCACCGCCGGGTTCGATCCTCTTCGGGACGAAGGCCAGATTCTGATCGACCGGGCACGAGCAGCGGGCGTTCAGGTCGTCGCCCACCACTACCCCGACATGATCCATGGGTTCGCCGGCCTGCCCCAGGGGAGCCGACGCAGTGACGAGGCGCTTCATCGTCTGTCGGAAGGGCTGGTCTCCGCCCTGATCTGAGGGGTGCTCAGAGGCCGCTGAAGTCCGCCGGGCGTCGGGCGACGAAGGCCGCGATCCCCTCCTGTCCCTCGGGCCCGGCGATGGCGTCGGCGATGCCTCGGGCCTCGCGTTCCAACTGAGTTTCGAGGCCGTTCGACAAGGACTGATGCAGCAGAGCGCGCGTGTGTGCAAAGGCGTATCGTGGCCCCTCCGCGAGCGCCCTGGCCACGGCCAGGGCGTCGTCCCTCAAGGCCGCGTCGTCGACCACCCGCGATATGAGGCCGATCCGCTCTGCTTCCTGGGCATCGATGCGCTCGCCCGCCAGCGCCAGTCGCTGCGCTTGGCGAAGTCCGACGAGGCGCGGCAGGAGCCAGGTCGCGCCCCCATCCGGCGTCAGACCGATCGCGCCATAGGCCATGGCGAACTTCGCCGACGCGGCCGCCAGCGCGACGTCGCCCAGGATGGCCAGTCCGAAACCGGCGCCGGCTGCTGCGCCGTTGATCGCCGTCACCAGCGGCTTGTCCAGGCGGGCGAGCCGCGCGACCGCCGCGTGCAAGGACGCCGTGAGGCTATCGACGAGGGCGGACGCACCGGTCCCGGCCGCGGCGAAGG
>Ga0075012_10001641_pt1 | contig 22552 bp, 20 predicted proteins | sample All_14_2_FD_71474 | JGI IMG/M metagenome (GOLD analysis project Ga0075012, IMG submission 71474) | Freshwater microbial communities in response to fracking from Pennsylvania, USA - Allegheny Zone_MetaG_DW_15 | ecosystem: Environmental > Aquatic > Deep subsurface > Groundwater > Drilled...
CGGCCACTTGTACGAGCTGCTGGAACACGCGCTCGCCGGCCCGGAAGTCGGGCAGGTTGAGAGCGTGGTCCACCGACACCACCCCCACGCACGTGACGTTGGGGAAGTGCAGGCCCTTGGCGATCATCTGGGTCCCGACCAGGATGTCGGTGCGCTTGTGCCGGAAATCTTCCAGCGCCTTCACATAGGCGTCCTTCCCCCGCATGGAATCGGAATCCATCCGGCACCAGCGGGCATGGGGGAAATCCTTGGCCACGGCTTCCTCGATGCGCTGGGTCCCGGTCCCGGCCATGCGATATTGGTCGAAGTCGCACGACGGGCATTTCTTGGGCACGACTTTGCGGTGGTCGCAGAAATGGCAGCGGATGGTTTGCTCGCTGCGATGATAGGTCAACGGCACGGCGCAGTGCGGGCATTCCTCGACGTGCCCGCACTTGGGGCACTGGAGGCTGGAGGCGAAGCCCCTTCTATTCAGGAAGATGATGGCCTGTTCGCCGCGCATCAGCAGCGTGGTCAGGGCGTTTTTCAGTACCTCACTGAGAAGGGCGGGATGGCCGGGGCGGTTTTTTTCTTTCCGCAGATCGACCACGTGCACCACGGGCATGCGGATTTCCTCGGCGCGGACAGTGAGGCGGACGAGCCGGTATTTGCCCTGCTGGGCGTTGTAGACCGATTCCAGCGAAGGCGTGGCCGATCCGAGGACGACGGGGACTTTTTCGAGGAACCCGCGCATGACGGCGACATCCCGCGCCTGGTAGTGGGGGGCCTCTTCCTGTTTGTAACCAGATTCGTGTTCCTCATCGACCACGATCAACCCGAGGTTGGGGACGGGGGCGAAGATGGCGGAGCGGGCGCCGATGACGACCCGGGCCTTGCCGCTGCGGATGTTCTGCCACTGGTCGTGGCGTTCGCCGGCGGAAAGGTGGCTGTGGAGCACGGCCACGCGGACTTCCTGTCCCTCGAAGCGCGAGCGGAACCGCTCGATGGTCTGGGGGGTGAGGGCGATTTCCGGGACGAGGATGATGGCGCTTTGTCCTTTGGCGAGCACGGTGGCCAGGGCCTGGAGGTAGACCTCGGTCTTGCCGCTCCCGGTCACGCCCTGGATCAGGACGGGCTTGGGCTGGGGCGAGGCCGCTTCCTCGAGGATGAGGTCGAGGGATTGTTTCTGTTCGGCATTGAGGAGGAGGGCCTCGGAGGTGGTGTATTCCTCCCGGGACGGATCCCGCTCGATGGCTTCCTTGCTGAGAACGACAAACCCCCGGTCGGCCAGGGCGTGGAAGGTGGCGGCGGTGGTCTTGAGTTCGCGGCACAACACCGCGAGGAATTCCCCGCCCTTGGCACGGGTGGCGTGCCAGGCCTTTTTCTGGGCGGCGGCCTTGCCGAGGACACGGTCGACCTCCTCCGGCACGAGGTGCGCCGGAACGGTGACGCGGAGTTGTTTTTTGAAGGCGTCCTCTTTTTGCCGGACAACCCCGGGGAGCATCATTTTCAAGACCTGGGGGAGATCGCAGCAGTAATACCCGGCCATCCAGCGGGCCAGGGCGAGCAGGGGCGGCGGGATCAGGGGTTCGTCGCCAGCCAGGGCCTCGACTTCACGGCAGCGGGCGACTTCGGGTTTTTCCGGGAAATCGACCACGTAGGCCAGGACGGATTTTTTGCCCCACGGGACCCGGACGCGGTGGCCGGGGAGGACCTTGCCCTTGAGGGCCGGGGGCAGGACGTAGTCGAAGGCCTTGTCCAGGGCGATCTCCGGCACCACCCGCACGTAGATTGACGTGTCGGAGGAGGCCAGGCCGAGGGAGGTTTGGTGCGGTTGGGGCACCGGGACATGATGGAGCCCCCCGCTCCGGGGTCACGTCGTTTCAGAGGCAAAATACAGGTTCACCACGAAACACACGAAATACACGAAATGGGGGAACAGGAAGGGCGGACGTTGAGCGGTTATGTTTCGCATCCGCTTGCGTGGCGGGGGGAAACCCGCCAGATTGCCCTTCCTCCGCCATGCGCGACGACTCTCCCAACGACTTTCCCCCGATTTCCGTCGATCCCCAAAATCCGCACGACAGCATCCGGCAGCTTTACCTCTACAAGGAACCCGAGTTGCTGGCCTGCATCCAGCGGGGCGACCGCCGGGAGGCCATCCGGATCATCAACCTGATCCTGGTCCACATTTACAGTGCGGGCCAGGAGCGGAGCGATTACCTCAAGGGCCTCCTCCTGGAACTGATCGTCATGATGTCGCGGGCCGCCGTCGATGCCGGGGCGTCCCAGACCGAGGTTCTCGGGCTGCGTTTCAAGCACTTGACCGAACTGGCCTCATTGGAGGACGACGAACTGCTCGCCGCCTGGCTCCGCAAGGTGGTGCTGAAGATCTTCGCGGCGGTGGAAAAGCAGCGCAGCCCCGAACCCCCCGCGCCCGTGCTCAAGGCCCTGGCCCACATCCGGGCCCATGCCAGCACCTCGCTGACCCGCGAGACCGTGGCCGCACAGGTGGGGGTTTCCCCGGCCCACCTCGCCCGCCTGCTCAAGGAATCCACCGGTTTGTCTTTCACCGACCTGCTCCGCGAGGCGCGGGTCGAGCGGGCCTGCGACCTGTTGGCCCGCACCGACCTGACCATGGCGGCGATCGCAGCCGAGTGCGGGTTCTGCGACCAGAGTTATTTCACCCACGTGTTCCAAGATTTGAAAAAAGTCACCCCCGGAGCGTACCGGGAAAAGCTGAAGCAGTTGGGGAGTTAGGAATATACACCCTTACCGCGAAGGGCGCGAAGCAACCTGAGGGAAAGATCGTGGGGAATGCAGAAAGTTAGCTCCATCCGAAGAGTTCAAGTCCCCCTGTAGGAGATCGGCCTCGGCGGCTGCGATGCAATTGACTGCCCGCGAAACACACGAAAATACGAGGGAAGTGAATAAATAAATTTGATTTAGGCTATTTAGTCAACAAACGGACATCATCTTAACGTGTCCTTTAAAATTTTTGCGTCTTTCGTGTGTTTCGCGGGCACTATTCTAAATAGTTAGGTCTTGGGCTGAAGTAACCAATTTCGTTTGGAGAACTTTTATCACTCATCCGGGATCTCAGCTTCGACCAGCACGGCCAGCAGGGCCAGGGATTCCTGCCATCCGAGATAACAGGCTTCGGCGGGGATGACGGCGGGCACGCCTTCCTGGACGATGTTCAACTCGGTGCCAACCAATACCTTCTTCAGGGTGACCGTCACCTGCATTTCGCCGGGCAGATTGGGATCGTCGAACACATCGGTGTAGCGAAGCCGCTCGTGCGGGACGAGTTCGAGATACTTTCCGCCGAAGGAGTGGCTCTTGCCGGTGGTGAAATTCGTGAACGACATCTTGAACGTCCCGCCGACCTTGGGCTCCAGGTGATGGACCTTTCCGGTGAAGCCGTTGGGAGGAAGCCACTTGGCCATGGCTTCGGCATCCAAGAATGCCTTGTAGATCCTCTCAGGAGTGCTCCGTAAAACGCGGTGGAGTTTGAGGGTGTGGGTGTTCATGGCAGCTCTTCCGTTGGGTTGTTTTTGAATACGGTATAAGCCCCTCTTTGGAGCCTATCTATCAATTTAATTCTGCGCCCTTCCGGCGCTGTGTCACCCGGATTTTACAGAAGGTAGCACAGGCATTCCTGCCTGTGGGCATTGGGGAACACAGACAAGAATGTCTGTGCTACTCTGCGAAGCGCCTTCCCTACAGAACGATGGCAAAGCCGGATGATCCGTAAATCACAACAAAATCGTCGTCCAGCACAATACGCCGCGACGCCCTTGCCGTAGGTTTGGCATCATCAACCCTATGAACACCACCCTCGCCTCCCTCAGCACCGCCGTCGAAAGCGGCAAACGCAACGACGCCAAAGCCCTCACCCAGGCCCTCATCGACAAGGGCATGAAGCCCCTCGATATCGTGGAAAAGGGGCTCGTCCCCGGCATGAGCGCAATCGGGTTAAAGTTCAAGAACAACGAGGTCTTCGTCCCGGAAATGCTCATCGCCGCCCGGGCCATGAAGGAAGCCATGCTCCTCCTGGAACCCCTGCTCGCCAAGGCCGGCATCAAGCCGAAATACACCGCCGTCATCGGCACCGTCCAGGGCGACCTGCACGACATCGGCAAGAACCTCGTCACCATGATGCTCAAGGGTGCCAATTTCGGGGTCGTTGACGTGGGCACCAACGTGGACCCGGAGAAATTCATTTCCGCCGCGAAGGAAAGCAATGCCTCGATCATCGCCCTCTCGGCCCTCCTCACCACCACCATGCCCGCCATGAAGACCACGATCGACGCCATCCGGGCGGCCGGGCTGACCAAGATCAAGGTCATGATCGGGGGAGCCCCCATCTCGCAGGAATACGCCGACCAGATCGGCGCCGACGGTTACAGCCCCGACGCCGCCAGCGCGGTCGACCTCGCACTCAAACTGGTCGGAGAAAAAGCCTAAACCAACCCCCTTCCGGACCCACAGAACTCCGCAACCCTTACCCTAACTATGCACTATAAACAACTTGCGATTCCCACGGCCGAAGCCCTGGTCTTCGGCGAGGCCCCGCATCCCCTCACCACCCGGAGCGGGATGGTGCTGGGCGGAGGCACGGTCTACCCCGAGCTGAATTTCACCCTCCCCCCGATGACCATCAACGCGGCCGCCATGCCCAAGGTCGTCCAGAACTACGAACAGATCATCGAGGGCGCCCTCAACCGCGCCTCCGAGCTGTCCGCCCCCGGGGTGGTGATCGAATTCGAAACCCTCCCACCCATGACCGAATTCCCCGAATGGGGCATGCAGGTTGTGCACGTCCTCCTGGAGGGCATGCGGCGCGAGAAGGAGAAAACCGGGCTCAAGACCGTCCTGCGGATGACGCCGAACGACAACCGCGAATTCGAGCGCCCGCCCCTTATGCGCCACGGCCGCTATTGGGAGGCCATGCTGCAGTTGTTCGAACAATCCGCCCACGCGGGTGCCGAACTGCTCAGCATCGAGTCGGTCGGCGGGAAGGAACTGCACGACGAGGCCCTGCTCAACGGCGACATCGCCGGAAGCATTTTCTCGCTCTGCATCCTGGGCGAACGGGACATGCGCTTCCTGTGGAGCCACCTCAAGAAAATCGCCGACCGCAATGGCGTGAAGTGCGCCGGCGACACCGCCTGCGGCTTCGGCAACACCGCCATGGTCCTGGCCGAGCAGAAGATGATCCCGCGCGTCTTCGCAGCGGTCGTCCGCGCCGTCACCGCGGTGCGGTCGCTCGTGGCCTACGAATGCGGGGCCGTCGGGCCCGGGAAGGACTGCGGCTACGAGAACCCCATCCTCAAGGCCATCACCGGTTTCCCCATGGCCATGGAAGGCAAGACCTCGGCCTGTGCCCACTGCAGCCCCATGGGCAACATCGCCGCGGCCACCTGCGACACTTGGTCGAACGAATCCGTGCAGAACATCAAGCTGCTCGGGGGCATGGCGCCGACCTGCTACATGGAACAGCTCATCTACGACTGCCGCCTGATGAACTGCGCCCGGGTCGAGGGCAAGGCCTCGGTCCGCAAGCTCCAGTCCTGGCTCGTCGAATCCGACGTGGCCACCGACCCGCAGGCCTTCATCATCTCGCCCCACTCGGCGGTGGAACTGGCCAAGGCCATCGTGGCCAGCGATTCCCACTACCACGCGGGCATCGCGGTGGCCCGCACGGCCTGCGACCTGATGTCCAAGGCCAACGCGGCCAAGAAACTGAAAATTGCCCCAAACGAAGCCGACTGGCTCGACAACCTGCGGGATTCCCTCGACGAAATGCCCGATTCCGAGGAGGAATTCATCGCGCAGCAACTGGCGGTGGCCGACAAATCCAAGTTCCTCGCGGCGGAATATGGGTTGGGATAATTTGATCACAACGGAATCAGATCCCCTCTATCAAGAGGGGCCGATCCCGCCGTTGGCGGGACGGGGGTCTTGCCTGGGTGAACACACCCCGTCGCTCCGCGCCACCCCTCTTGATATAGGGGATTATGCACAGCGGATCGAATCCGAACTGGCCATGCACGGCCCGAAGGGGGAGCATACCCATTCCTCCTGTCCACCTCCATGAACACGATGACCCCCCGCCAACGCTACGACGCCATGCTGGAGGGCCGCACCCCCGACCTCCTGCCGCGCATCCCCATCTTCATGCAGTTCGCCGCCGAATACATCGGCAGCAACTATGGGGCGTTCGCCTCCGACCACCGCGTCCTCGTCGAAGCCAACCTGAAATGCGCGGAGGACTTCGGCCTCGACCAGGTCAGCACCATTTCCGATCCCTACCGGGAGACGGCGGGATTCGGCGCGGAGATCCGCTTCCACACCAACTCCGGCCCCGAATGCGTCCGCCCCCCGCTGGCCGACGCCACGCCCGGCGACAACACCCTCGACAAGCTCACTGCACCCGACCCGCTCGCCGTGCCGCGCATGAAGGACCGCGTTGATGCGGTCCGCCTCTACCGCGAACGCACCGGGGACCGATACAGCGTCCTTGGCTGGGTCGAGGGACCCGCCGCCTTGGGAGCCGATCTGCGCGGGCTTTCCGAATTCCTCATGGACCTGATGGAGGAACCGGAGTGGAGCGGCCGGTTGATGGACCTGTGTGTCGACACCTCGATCCGTTTCGCCCAGGCACAGATCGATGCCGGCGCCGACACCATCGGCATCGGGGATGCCATCTGCAGCCAGATTTCCGGGGAAGTTTACGAGACCCTGGTCTGGCCCCGCCAGATGCGGTTGATGAAGGCCATCAAGGCCGCCGGGGCCCGCATCCGCCTCCACATCTGCGGCCAGACCAAACACCTGTGGCCCAAGCTCCGGGAACTGCCCATCGACATCCTCGACTGCGACCACATGGTCGATCTGGCCGCCGCCCGCGCCGCGCTGCCCGCGAACCTCGTGCTGGCCGGGAACGTGGATCCGGTTTCCGAACTCCGTTTCGGCGGGGCCGAAGGCCTCCCGGCCAAGGTTCTCACCTGCGCCCGCATCGCCGGTCCGCGCTTCATGGTCTGCGCGGGTTGTGAAATTCCCTCCGGCACCCCGCTGGCCAACATCCACGCCTTCTGCCAACCCCAAGCCCCCCTCACCCCATGAAATCCACCCGCGCCCTTCTCGCCTGCGATGTCTTCATGGACGAAATCGCCCGGCTCACCAAAGAAACCGGAACGACCCTGGAACCTATCATTTGGCTGGAGATGGGACTGCACGACCATCCCGACCGGCTGCGGGTCGAAATCCAAAAATGCCTCGCCACGCTCGAGGCCGATCCGGCGACCGAAACCATCCTGCTGGGCTACGGGCTGTGCGGCAACGGGCTGCTCGGCGTGCGCGCCGGGCGCTGTCCACTGGTTCTCCCCCGCGGGCATGATTGCATTTCCGTGCTGCTCGGCGGGCCGGGGCCCCACGGCGAAATCCTGAAGGAAAATCCCGGGACGTATTTTTACAGTCCGGGCTGGATCCGGGGCCGGCGCGTTCCCGGGCCCGACCGCGAAACCTACCTCCGCGAACTCTACACCTCGCGCTACCCGGATGACCCCGAAGTCGTGGGGGACCTCATCGAGGCCGACCTCGGGACCTTCGCCCACCACAATTGCGCGGCCTACGTCGATTTCACCGATGATGCCAAGGCCGAAAGCTACTGCCGGGACTGCGCCCGCCACCTCGGCTGGAATTTCCGCCGTCTCAAGGGCGATCCCGCCGTGCTCCGCGACCTGCTCACCGGTCCGTGGGATGAGGCCCGTTTCCTGGTGGTTCCCCCCGGGCACCAGATCGCCGCCAACGCCGACGGAACGCTCCGCATCACCCCCAGCGCATGAAGTCCCAAAAACTGACCCTCCAACCCCCAACGGGCGGGGAGCGCGAACTGCCCCGGCCCAACGATCCCGGCCAACTGTTGTCGGTGTGGCTGGAAAAACACGGCATCCCGCTCAACACCCGCTGCGGCGGACGCGGCCTGTGCCGCGGCTGCCAGGTTGTCCTCCACACCCCGGAGGGCAGCACCGAACAACGCGCCTGCCGGTTCCCCTGCGGCGATCTGCCCGCCGGGCTCACCCGCATCCAGATTCCCTCGAATTCCTGGCGCGACCAATCGCTGCACGGCGTCAGTGTGTTCGAGATCCGACTTCCCGAAAGTGAAACGCCCGTGCCCCTGCGGCCCGGGATCGGGCTCTCCCTCGACATCGGCACAACCACCCTCGCGGGGGCGCTGTGGGACTTCACCACCGGGCGCTGCCTCGCCACCGCCTCGCTGGCCAACGCGCAGATCCGCCACGGCGACAACGTCCTGGCCCGCATCAGCTTCTCCCTCGAACAGGCCGACGGCACCGCGCGGCTCCAGCAGGCTCTGGTGGCGGATACGCTGACCCCCCTTATCACCACTCTCTGCCGCCAAGCCGGTATCGCCCCCGGAGCGATCACCGAGGCCAACGCCGCGGGCAACCCCACCATGCTGCACACCCTGGCCGGGGAATCCCTCGACGGCCTGGCACGCTACCCCTTCCGTCCGGTTTTCCTCGGGGCCCGGCGACTCGAATCCAAGGCCGTCGGCCTGCCGCTCGAGTGTCCGCTTGATCTCCTGCCCGGACTCGGGCCGTTCGTCGGCGCAGACCTCACCGCCGGGGCCCTCGCCTCCGGCCTGATCACCTCCACCGTGCCCATGCTTCTCATCGATTTTGGCACCAATGGCGAGATTCTCCTGCAACACGCCGGACGTTGTCTGGCCACCGCCACCGCCGCGGGTCCGGCATTCGAGGGGGGACGCCTCGGCTGCGGGGCCCCCGCCCGGCCCGGGGTCATCTCCTCGATCTCGCACGACGCCACAGGGTGGCATTGGATCCTCACCGGGGGCGGCGACGGACCGCCCCAGGGCATTTCCGGCGCGGCCTACGTGGACTTCATCGCCATCGGGCGCCGCGAGGGCATCATCAACGGCTACGGCCGCTTCAACCCGGCCCATCCCTCCGTGCGCAGCGTGCAGGTCGACGGCCAGGCCCGGCTCCGCGTGGATCTCACGTCGGATATCTACGTGAGCGAGATCGACGTTGCCGAACTGCTCCAGGCCAAGGCGGCCATCGCAGGCGGGGTGGCGACCCTCCTGGAAATGGCCGGTCTCACCGCCGCGGACCTGGACACGGTCTTTGTCGCGGGGGGGTTCGGCTACCACCTCAATCCCCTCCACGCCCGGTCGATCGGGCTTTTGCCGGATGTGGACTTCGAGCGGATCGACCTGATCGGCAACAGTTCCCTCGGCGGCGCCTCGCTCCTGCTCCATCCGCTTTACGCCCCGGTGCTGGAGGACTTCACTGCCCGGACCACCGTCGTCGAACTGAACCAAACCGCCTGCTTCGAGGACCACTTCACCGACGCCCTGAGCCTTCCGGACCTGCGCCCGGAGTAACCCAACCGTGGAGCGGCGACACTCCTGTCGCCCGTTCCCGTCACCGGCGACAAGAGTGTCGCCGCTCCAAGAAGGAGGCGGGAACCGAGAAAAAGACAGCTGCGTGGGGCTTGCGTGACCTACCCCATCACCGTACTCTGGAGGCATGAAGCGCCGTCCCAGGCTGATTTACCTGGCCATCCTCCTGCCCCCGCTGGTGGTGGTGGCCGGGGCTTGGTGGTGGGGCAAGCAGGAGAAGGCGCGAGACAGCCGGTTTGATGCCTGGATTGTCGAGGCGAGCACGCGCTACCAGTTGGACCAGAATCTCATCCGCGCGGTCATCTGGCGGGAAAGCGATTTTGATCCCGCGGCCACCGGGCTGGCCGGGGAACGCGGGCTGATGCAGGTCACCCCGAGCGCCGGGCAGGAATGGGCCGATACGGAGAAGCTGGAGAACTACCGCGAAACCGACCTTTTCGAACCGCGCACCAACATCCTGGCGGGGTCCTGGTATCTGTCCCGGGCCCAAGGCCGATGGGCGGAGGCCGACCGCCCCGAAGTTTTCGGATTGGCGGAATACAATGCCGGCCGGACCCACGCCCGCCGCTGGGCCCGGGACCTGCCGAAACCCGTGGCCGGGGCCTTCATCGAGAAAATTGATTTTCCCACGACCAAAAAATACATTTTGGACATCCTGGACCGCCACGAGCTTTACCGCATGCACCCCAACCTGTCCGTTCGCGAGCTGCTTTGGGGGAAAGTCACCGGATATTGGTGGCGTTGGCAGGAACGGCGCTCACTGGAAAAGCGCAAATCGGCTCCGCAAACACGGAATGCCTTGCCACCGTCTTCCCAGTATGCCTAAATTTACATTGTCATGACCCCGTCTTCAAAGAAGGCCACGGTCAAGCTTTCGTTCAGCGATAAAGATCGCGCGATTGCCCTCCTCCGGACATTGGCCCGTCTGCGTTATTTCGGAGCTACGTTTCCCTCCGAACCGGAGTTGAGCCGTTTGCTCCGCATCCCGCGTTCTTCACTCGCTCTGGGCTTCGCCAATCTGGAGGCCGAGCGCCTGATCCACAAATCCGAGACCGGGCTTTGGCAGACCCGCGCCTGGCAGGAACAACCGCCGCTGGGACAAATCGGTTTCGTGGTCAACACCGACATCATCAAGGGCTGGTACAGCCTCTTCCAAGACTGGCTCATGGGTTTCGAGCACACCCTGTCCAACGAAGGCTACGAAACCGTCCTGCTCTCCAGCTTCGCGAATTCCCGGGACAAGATCGAGCAGATCGCCCTCCTGCGCGAACGGGGCATGATGGGGGTGGCCCTGGCCAGCCACGCCGAGCCGGAGGTGCTGAATTACATCAGCAATGCCACCATCCCCACCGTCCTGCTGGGCAACGCCACCATCCACTACGAAGGTCTCGGCTGCGTCTGCACCGACAACCGCGCCGGGATGGAAAAAATCATCAACCACCTGGTCCAGAACAACCACCGCGACATCGCCTTCTACGGAACCGGGCTCAGCTTCCACGAAGGCTGCCGGGAGCGCCTGGCTGCCTATCAGTCCTGTATGCGCCAATACGGCCTCGAGCCCCGCTCGGAATGGATCTACCACGAACCCCACCACGAACTCAGCGCCCGGCGGGCGGCGGAGCTGTTCCACACGCGCAACGCCAAGCCGACCGCCTTCGCCTGCGCCACCGACCGCGAGGCCTTCGAACTGGTCGCCGAATTGCGGCACCTGAGAATCGAGGTCCCGCGCGATGTCAGCGTGGCGGGCTTCGACAACAACCACTTTGCCCAGATGCTCGAACCGGCCATGACGACGATCGACATCTACGCCTACGAGATGGGCCGGGTGGCGGCAAACTACCTGCTCAATGAGATGCAAGCCCCGCAGATGCCGGTGAAGATCCTCCTGCCCGCGGACCTGGTCGTGCGCATGTCCGTGAGCGCCCTGGAAAAAAGCAGCATCCCCATCGTGGCCCGCCCCGCCCCGCCGCCCGCCCCGGAAGTAATCGTCGCGTTTTGACGCGGACGGACCCCGGAAGCCTTGCCCGTAGCGGAATTCCAAAGGAATTTCGTTATTCCCTCCGCGCCCCCTGCAATTCCTCTCTTTCGGCAAAAGAAGGGACGGCTTTCCGCCTCAGGCGGACGCCCGGACTTCGGGAGAGAAAAGGCAACGGCGGTTGGAAAACCGCCGCTCCTTGTTCCTCTACAAACCACTTCCCGCTTGATCACACTGAAGTTCATCCCGGACATGCTTTTCCCCCTTTGCGCCGCGGACTCCCCGCGCTAAGCATTATTCATGCTCCGTCACCGGCTCCTGCCCGTCCTGGGATTACTGTCCCTCGCGGTTTCCGCCCCTGCCGCGGAGCCCTGGATCGAGGTTCCTCCCTCGGCCGTCCAACCCCTTCCCCGGAGCAGCCTCCGGGAACGGCCCTACCTCCGCGTGGCCACCTGGGACATCGAATGGTTCCCGGCCGGGCAGCGCAAAGGGGCCGTCCAGCAGGAAAACTGGCAGATGGCCGCCGTGGCCAACCTCCTCAACAAAATCAAGCCCGACATCCTCGCCACCCAGGAAATCCGCAACCTGGCCTCGCTCGAAAAACTCAACCGCAACATCGGCATCTGGCCCTTTCAACTATTTGCCGCTAGCCTCTTCAACCTGAAAAACAGCGCCTCCGCCGACACCACTGCCATCCGGCAGCAATGCGGCTTCCTGGCCCGCCAGCCCTGGCAGGAGATCTGGGAAATCGACTTCCAACCGCTGGCCGAAGCGGACCGTCCCGCCCGGGGTTGGCTGGCCGCCCGCTGGGCTTTCGGCGACGGCTCCTTCACCCTCTACAACGGACACCTCCAGGCCGACTCCGGGAAACCCGGGGACGCGGAATCCGGCCCCCGGTTGCGCCTGGCCGCCATCGCCCGGCTCAAACAGGATTTCGAACGCCGCAACCTCGACCCCTACCGCGACAAAATCATCGTGCTGGGGAATTTCAACGCCGACCTCTACCTGGTGGATTCGGAAAAGGACAAAACCTTCGCGGCCCTGGCGGACCTGGGTTTCCGCATGGTGCCGTCCCCGGTGAAGCGCGAGGACGCCATCACCGTGCCCGCGCGCAAGGGCGTGGACGCGGTTCCCGACCGGGTGCTGGATTACATCTGGATGTCCTCCGGGTGGAAGGATCCACTGCCGGAACTGCAGATCATCCAGGAGGGGGCCTCCAGGGAAAAAAATGTATTCGGCGGGGACCGGGCGGGCCTGGCCAGCGACCACTATCCCGTCTATATCGACATTCCCCTTCCGCGTTGAGCCTCGAACAAGGGGACGGAATTCCGCCTCGGGCAGTCCATCTGCCGCTCGTACTCATACTCGCACTCTTTCTCGTGCTCTCTGGGTTCGAGAGAGCGAGTACGAGTAGGAGAAACGAGAGAGGAGGGCGGACCTTCAACCCAATACCGTGCCGGGAATGATTTTCTGTCCGCGGGCGAATTCCGCCGCGGACATCCGGGATCGGCCCTGCATCTGGACTTCGCGCAACAGCAATCCGCCCTCCCCGGCCGCCACAAGGATCCCGTGTTTGTCCACCCGCAGGATTTCGCCCGGCGTTCCCCGCGCCCGTTTGGATTGGATCGTCCGGAACACCTTCAAGAGGCGCTGTTGCCCCTGCTCCGGGAAGTAACTGTAGGCCGACGGCCAGGGCGTCATGGCCCGGATCTGGCGGTCGACCTGCACCTGCGGTTTCGTCCAGTCGATGTGCCCGTCGGCCTTGGCCAGCTTGGGCGCGTAGGTGACGAGGGAGGGATCCTGGGGTTCGTGCGGGGCCTTGCCGGCGCGCACAAGGGCCAGCGATTTCAAAAGCAACGCGGGACCCATGTCCGCCAGGCGGTCGTGCAGGGTACCCGCCGTGTCCTTGCGCCCGATGCGGAAATCGTCCTGCAGGAGAATGTCGCCCGTGTCCAATCCCGCATCCATCCACATGACCGTCATGCCGGTGGAGGCGTCCCCCGCGAGGAGGGCGGCCTGGATGCAACTGGCGCCCCGGTGCCGGGGCAGGAGCGAGGCATGCAGGTTGAGGCAGGCCAGGCGCGGCAATTCGAGCACGTCCTTCTTCAGGATCTGCCCGTAGGCGCACACCACGAGCACGTCCGGCTTGAGGTAGCGCAACTGCTCGAGGGACACCGGGGTGTTGATTTTTTCCGGCTGGAAAACCGGCTGGGGATGGCCGAGGGCGGCCAACTTGACCGGCGAGGGCGTCAATTCCAGTTTGCGTCCCGCGGGCCGGTCGGGCTGGGTGACCACGCCGACGACGTCGATATCGGACGCCTCCAGGAGGGCCCGGTACGACGGCACCCCGATTTCCCCTGTTCCGATAAAAACCACACGCATGGCCATCGGCATAGCCCACGTTCCCGGGACAATCCAGCAAATCTGCCCGGCCCGCCCGTCCATTGACCTTCCCCGGCAATCTGGCAGCCTTCCCTTTCAAGCATGGCCGGTGTCCAAAACATGGGGGATTTTTTAAAAAGCCTCTGCCGCGCCAATGACCGTGAGTTGTCGGATTGGCTGGACGATAAATGCGGATACCGCGTCCATTTTTATGCCCTCGCCACCATTTTTTCCGGCTGTGGGCTCTACGGTTTTGCCATCGGATATTGGAGGGCGCCCCTCCAGGGAATCTACAGCGGCATCAAGCTCCCCCTGCTGATCCTTCTCACCTGCCTGGCCAACGCCCTCCTGAATTCCATCCTGGCGATGGTCCTGGGATCCCGCCTCACCTTCCGCCAAACATCGCTCTGCATCCTGCTCGGCTTTTCCCTGTTCAGCCTCATTGCCGGCGCAATCAGTCCCGTCGCCTTTTTTTTAACCCTCAGCCTCCCCGGCCCGGTCCCGGGAGGGTCCGTGGTGGAACACAGCCTGATCATGGTCATCCACACCTTTTTCATCGCCTATGCGGGCATTGTCGGGAATTGGAAGCTGTACCAACTCCTGAAATTATCGACCCCCTCCCCCGCGGTCGCCGGGCAAACCCTCCTGGCCTGGCTGGCCGGCAATCTCTTTCTGGGGGCTCAGCTCTCGTTTGTGTTCCGGCCGTTTTTTGGCAATCCCCACATGGAAGTCCAATTCCTGCGCGACCATCCCATGGCGGGGAATTTCTACCTGGTTCTTTTTGATTCCATCCGGACATTGATTGAATCAATCTAACCCAACCCAAGGAGCAACCCATGAGCGATCCCATTCCCGCATCCGGGCCCAAACCGTCCGACACTCCCCCGCCCCTGCCTATGGCCCCGCCTCCCCCGGCCGGGCTGGTGTCCTGCCTGGAAATGCTCCTGAGAAACCCCGCGGCCCTGGCCCGTCACATCCAGGACAACCCGTCCCGGGCCACAGGCCTGCACCTGGTGCTCATCGCGGTGGTTTCCCTCTCGGTCTTCGGTTTTGTCCTGGGGCTGTTCTCCGGGGGGACCCAATTGTGGGCCGCGCCGCTGAAGATAACCGGAGGGATGTTTTTTTCCGCCGCGATCTGTCTGCCCAGCCTGTATATTTTTACCTGCATCAGCGGCATTGAAATCCGTCTGCCATCCCTCGCCGGAATTCTGCTGGGCATGGTGGCTTTGACCGGGGTGCTCCTGCTGGGGTTCACCCCCATTTCCTGGGTTTTTTCACAATCCACGGATTCGGTTTATTTCTTTGCCTTCCTGAACCTGGCCTTCTGGTTCATCGGCCTCTTTTTCGGCCTGGGTTTCCTCCGAAAAATGGCGGTCTCCAGGAACAGCGGCCACCTCGTGGTCTGGGCCGGCATCTTCATTCTCGTCTGCATGCAGATGACCTCGAGCCTGCGGCCCCTCATCGGTAAATCGGACAGTTTTTTTCCCAGTGAAAAAAAGTTTTTCCTGACACATTGGTTTGACGATCTGGACTCCGGGACCGGATCCAAGCGGCGTTGATCCCATTGGGCAGGACGTTTGGAGAGGTTTGCGGGCTCTTGATTGGTGGATCTTGGACGGCCCCCGGGGGTAATCCCGCAAATTGGCTTGCCCGCCCCCGGAAAGCCCGCTATCCCTCATCCATGCTTTTTTCCGCAGCCCATTCCGTCGCTGCCCTGCCCCGCTTCCGCGGCGGCATTTCGATTATTATTATCGCCTGACCCCGCTGCCCCCGGCAGTGAAGGTCCTTCCCCCGCACCCCACGGTGCCTGAAAACTTCCACCCATTACACCCATGAACCCAAAAACAGCCCTCTACGACACCACCCTGCGCGACGGCGCCCAAGCCGAAGGCATCAACCTTTCGTCATCGGACAAGCTCCGCATCGCCGAACGCCTGGCCGCTTTCGGCATCGGCTACATCGAGGGCGGCTTCCCGGGATCCAATGAAAAGGACATCGCCTTCTTCCGCGAGGCCCGGAACAAAGACTGGGGCGGTGCCCGCATCGCCGCCTTCGGCAGTACCCGCAAGCCCGATACCCGGGTGGAAAACGACCCGCAGATGGATCTCCTCCTCCGGGCCGAGACGCCCGTGGTCACCTTCGTGGGCAAATCCTCCATCTACCAGGTCACGGATGTGCTCCGGACGACCGCCGACGAGAACCTGCGCATGCTGGCCGACACCACAGCCCACCTGCACGGGCACGGCCGCGAGGTCATGTATGACGCGGAGCATTTCTTCGACGGCTACTTCCTCGACAAAGACTACGCCCTGGCCTGCCTGCGGGCCGCATCCGAGGCGGGGGCATCCTATGTCGTCCTCTGCGACACCAACGGCGGCCGCCTGCCGCATGAGATCGCCGAGGCCACCGCCGCCGCCTGCAAGGCCGTGTCCTGCCGGGTGGCCATCCATTCGCACAACGATTGCGGGCTTGGCGTGGCCAATGCCATCGCCGCCCTCCGGGCCGGGGCCAGCCAGGTCCAGGGCACGGTCAACGGCTACGGGGAGCGCACGGGAAACTGCAACCTCACCACGGTCATCCCCATCCTTGAGCTCAAGCTCGGGCAGAGCGTCCTGCCCCCCGGGATGCTGGCCCACCTGGCCGACCTCTCGCGCTTTGTCGACGAGGTGGCCAACCAGAACCACGACACCCGGGCCCCGTTTGTCGGGCTGTCCTCCTTTGCCCACAAGGGCGGGATGCACGCCAACGCCGTCACCAAATCCGGATCCAGCTACGAGCACATCGATCCCGCGAGCGTGGGCAACCAGCGCCGCATCCTGGTGGGCGAATTGTCCAGCCGCAGCAACATCATGCTCAAGGCGAAGGAATTCGGCATCGATCTCCCGGACAAGTCCCCGGAGGCGCGCCGGGTTCTCGACCGGATCAAGCAACTGGAGAATGAAGGCTACGAATTCGAGGCGGCCGACGCCTCGTTTGAGCTGCTGACCCGCCGGGCGCTCGACAAGGCCCCGTCCTTCTTCAAAGCCCGGGAATACCACGTCTCGATGCGACAGGACGTGGAACAGAACAGCTCCGTGTGCGAGGCCACCGTGCGGCTCGACATCGACGGGGAGGAATCCTACACCGTGGCCCGGGGGGACGGACCGGTCAATGCCCTGGACAACAGCCTCCGGCTGGCACTATCCAAGAAGTATCCGGAAATATCCGGGCTGCACCTGATCGACTACAAAGTGCGCATCGTGAATTCCTCCGCGGGAACCGCCGCCCGCATCCGCGTGCTGGTGGAATCCAGCAACGGATCCGACGAATGGGGAACCATCGGGGTATCGGACAACGTGATCGACGCCAGCTGGCAGGCACTGGCGGACAGCTTCGCGTATTTCCTGCTCAAATTGGGGAAATAATTGCCGGAAGGGACGGGTTGCCGCTGGCAACCAACGGGCGGGGGACGGGAGCCGCCCGGAGCACTCCGCCTCACCATCCGCTCAGGCGGATTCTTCGTCGGATTCTTCGGCCGCTTTCATGGCGCGCTTGGCGGCCATGAGGCGGGCCAGGCCGAGGGCGAAAGAGGCGAGGCCGATGGGAAGAAGACACACGCAAATGACAAAAGCCCAACCGAGAGCGATCAGCGCCTGCCAGAGGCTGGAGCCCCCGGCAATGATGAGGTTGACCACCGCCAACCCGAGGGGAACGATGGTTAGCAGAACACCGATGGCCATGATCATATTGGCCCGGCTGGCCGCATCCTGAAGAGATCCTAATTTGGTTGTGCTCATGGTCGTAGCATGCCTGTTAAGCCCTGACTGTCAACGCGCTTTGCACCCCGCTCAGGGGGTGTCTGATTTGTCTTTTTCCAGGCGGTGGACGGTGTCCTGGAGCACCCGGACCGATGTCTCCAAACCCTGGCTGGCCAGGATGCACTTCTCCAAATAGCCGGCCAGCTTGGGATCCTGCCCACCGTATTTCTGCAATAATGGAAGATAACCCAACAGCGGACTGGCCTGGTTCGCCAACTGGTGGACCGCCTTCCGGAATTCGGATCCGCGCTGGAACGTCAGCCAGAGTTCCAGCAACTGCCAGTCTGCGGGCCGGGTGATTTTGAGGTTGAAGGCCCCGGCTGTGACAATCTTCACGGGCAGGCCCAGGCGCTCGACCGCGGAAGCATCGTCGGTGACCGGGATCCCCTGCTCCTGCACCTCCCGGTAGGCCCTCTCAATCCAATCCCGACGGAACACCTGGGGGGTTTCCACCTGCCAGAACTTCGTGCGGTCCACCGTGGATTCGATCCGCCCCTCCGCATCCGCCACCTTGAGGGTGTCCGTGGCCGGGCGCCCGCAGATGACCGCCCCGCATTCGCGGGCCGACGCAAGCAGCGTTTCCACCATGGATACGCTGAGCAGCGGCCGGGCCGCGTCATGAATCAGCACAAAATCCGCCGGGGCCGACGCGCGGATCCCGTTCCACACCGAATCCTGGCGTTCTTTCCCGCCTGCCACGACCTTCCAGGGTTTGCGCAAGTCAGCCCCCGCCGCCAGCTTCGATATCATGTCGGCGGTGTCCTCGCGGCTGACAAGGACGATGTCGGTGATCCCGGCCGAGCGGTCCAGGGCCTCCAGCGCATAAAGCAATACGGGACGGCCCGCGAGGGGGCTGAGGATCTTGTCGAATCCCAACCGCCTGCTGGCCCCGGCCGCGAGCAGCACCGCGCTGCATCCGTTCATTTTTTCCTGTCCTTGGCCTTGGCCGCGGCTTCCGACTCGGCCTGCTTCCCGGAAACATCACTGTAGAAGAGAACCCCCTTGGTCCGCAGGTTGTAGGAGAGCATGCGCATCTCGCGAAGGGTTTCCTTCAGGTCCGACGCCGCCGCCGGGTCTTTCATCACCGTGTAAAGGATCCCCTTCCCGCCCTGGGCCTCGGCCAGCAGGGAATCCATCCGGTGCATGGTGCTGTTGGCGCTCTTGACGGTGGCGCTGAGATTGGCGGCGAACTCCGGGGTGAAAATTTCCGTCTCCAGCTTGGCGGCGATGGCATCGAGCCGCTGGATCACCGGCTCGGCCTTGGCCGCCAGGTCGTTGATGCCCGTCGTGGGCAAACCCATCACCTGCGCCCCGGGCTGGAGGTACTCCCCCGATTCCTCGGCCGGCGGGATGATGTTCACAAAACGGTCTCCCAACAAACCGTAGGATCCCACCTGGAATTTCGCGTTGGTGGGGATTCTCGCCTCGCTGTGGATGCGCAGGGGCAGGGCGACGTATTTGCCCACGTCCATGATCTGCGGCTTGTCCGACACCGTGCCCACCTTGGCCCCCCGGTAGAGGACCTGGGAATTCTTGAGGATGCCGCTGGCGTTGTCGAATTGCACCACCACGGTGTAGGTCGGGTTGAGCCAGTTGCCCACGCGTCCGAATGCCACCACCAGGATGCCGAGGGTGATGAGCCCGAAGAGCACAAAAATCCCCACCTGGGTTTCCATTTTTTTATCGTCCATATGCATATTCTTTTTTGTATTGTTAGAGAACGGCGTCCTCGTCCTTCGAGACCCCGTTGACAAAACGGCCCAACTCCGCGTCCGACGAGGCCCGGACCTCGTCCGGCGTGCCCTGGAAACGGATGCGGCCATCGTACAGGAAACACACCCGGTCGGCGATCATGAAAGCGCTGGTCATGTCGTGGGTCACGACGATCGAGGCCATCTGAAGCTGCTTGCCGAGGCGGAGGATGAGTTTGTTGATGCTGTTGGCCACAATCGGGTCGAGCCCGGTGGTCGGCTCGTCATAGAGCATGAGGGCGGGCCGCCCGATGACCGCCCGGGCCAGGGCCACCCGCTTGCGCATGCCCCCGCTGAGTTCCGCCGGGAGTTTCTTGTTCTGCCGCGGAAGATCGACGATCTCCAGGGCCTCGTCGACCCGCTTGCGTATTTCGCCCGGGGTGAATCCGCCCCGCTCCCGCAGGGGGAAGGAAAGGTTGTCCTCCACCGAAAGGGAATCGAAGAGGGCCCCGTTCTGGAAAAGCATCCCGATCTCGCGCCGGTAGGGGTTGAGCTCCTCCTCCCGCAGGGCGGAGAGGTTGACATCCTTGTAGCGCACCTCGCCCGAATCCGGCTGGAGCAGGCCGGTAAGCAACCGCAGGAGAACGCTCTTGCCCCCGCCACTGCGGCCGATGACCACGACCTGCTCGCCATTGCCGACGTCCAGGTCGACACCCTTGAGGACGGGTGTGCGGTTGAGTTGCTTCGTGAGTTGGCGCACCGAAAGCATGTCAGTTTCCCAGGAAGAGGCTGTTGAGGATGAAAGTGAAAAAGAAATTGGAAACCAGCAGGGACAGGGAGGACGTGACCACCGCTTCCGTGGTGGTCTGGCCGACCCCGGCCGTGCCCATCCGCGGGTTCAGGCCCTTGTAGCAGGAGACAATGGCAATGATCATCCCAAAGAGGAACCCCTTGGAAACGCCGATGGCCACATCCTTGAATTCGGTGAACTTGAGCGTGTTGTCCCAGTAATAGGCCCCGTCCACTCCGAGCATGGGAACAGCGACCAGATAGGCACAGCCAATCCCCATGGCAATGGCCACTGCGGTCAGGATCGGGGTGGAAATCATCATCGCGAGGAAGCGCGGAACCACGAGGTACTCGGTCGGATAAACCCCCATCGAGCGGAGGGCGTCGAGCTGCTCGGTGATTTTCATGGAGGAAATTTCCGCGGCCATGGCCGCCCCGACCCGGCCGGCGAGGAGAAGACAGCACAGGACCGAACCCAACTCGCGGCACATGGCCACGGAAACCGTGGGGCCGACGGCGGACTCCATGCCCAGACGGACAAATTGAAAGTGGACCTGGGCGGCAAAGACCGCCCCGGTAAAGGCCCCGGTGGTGAGGATGACGAACACCGAACGCACGCCGACGAAGTAGATTTGCTCGATGAGCAGGTTCCAGCGCAACCGGTATTGGAAGAGACAACGGAAGATGTCGGCCGTGAGCAGGGTCATGGCTCCGATAATGCGGGTGCCATCGATCAGCCACCGGCCCAGGTTCGCCGACATGGAAAGAAACATACTGCTCACGCAACGTGTCTATGTCCTTGTCAGCCAAGCCTCAAGACGGAACTTTTCCGGCTTTGGGCGCCCCCTGCCGGCCCAAGCCGGTTCCCCGGCAAGCCCGGCTGTGTCCCGGGTAAAACCGCCGACCCTCATGGAACCCATTCGATGCAGCCCGAATTGGCTTCCTGCCTCTTTTCCGGCAGCACATATGTGATGTGAACGTTTAATGCTTCTTGTTCACAATCCGTTCACACCCAGTGAACAAGTACGAAAAATGTCACGCATCGAATGCAGTTTCCCTTTTGAGCGAGACATGCAGACACCGGGTGGCCCGGGAATCTGTAAAGATTTTTTATGCCCGGATTCCGGATTGCGTTCGGGTAGGCGTTGACCCCCCTTGTTCTCACCTCTAGCTTTCTTGTGGATAGTCCGGCCTCCTATGGATATCACTTCCAAACCCCTGCCGCCCCCAAGTCCTCCGCGGAGGCCTTCACTCGATGATGTGGCCCTGGCGGCCGGTGTGGGGAAATCCACCGCCTCGCGGGCTTTGAAAGGCGACAAGCATGTCGCGCGGAAAACATCCAAGATCGTTCTCGAGGCCGCCCAAAAACTCGGTTACCAGCCCGACCCGGTTCTTTCTTCCCTGGCCCGAGAACGCTGGAGGAGCCGGGAAAACTTCACCGGCACCACCGTGGCCCTGATCCACTATCCCCTGCCCGGTGTCTCCTCGAACATCGACTATGATTCCGTGGGCATCCACTATGTGGCCCAATCGCGCGGTTACCGGGTGGAGACCATTGATGCCTCCGAATATCCCGACAGCAGCCGGCTGGCCCAGATGCTTGAGTGCCGCAATTACCGGGGACTGATCTTCGGCCCCATGCACTGCCCTCCGGATTGGCTGAAAATCGACTGGTCCGCTTTTGCCATGGTGGCCTACGGTGCGGGATCGATCCACCAGCGGGTGGATTGCGTGGCCCCCGACTATCTGGGCATGACCCGGCTGACCCTGCGCAAGGCCCGTGAAGCCGGATTCCACCGCATTGGTTTCGCCCTCCTGGACGACCAGGACACCCTGGGGCGCGACGAGATGCTGGCGGCCTGCATTCTCGAGGAAATTCCCGGCGTGGCACCCATCCCCCCCTATGTGGGCAGTGCCACCAACCCGGAGGCCTTTTTCCGCTGGTTCCACCAGCATGAATTGGACGCGCTGGTCTCCAACCGCCCGAATCCGCACACCTGGCTCTCCAGCGTCTGTTTCCGTTTCCCCGAAGATGTCGCCTTCGCCTGCATCGAGCTCCAGCCCGGCACCCCGCCGGAACTGTCCGGCTTTGTGTTTTCCGGCGACAAACTGGGAAAGCGGGCCATGGAGCTGCTCGACCACAGCCTCTGCACGAACACCCGGGGAATTCCCGAATTCCCTGCGAGGCTGACCCTCACGCCTCCCTGGAACGAAGGATCCACCTTCACCCGGATTTAAAGCGTTTCCGATTTTGGAGTGTTTTCCGTTTAATTGACCGCATCAAATTGTAGGGGAACCGCTCCCCGGTTCCCGGTCTACCAAGGGAAGCGAGGAGCGCTTCCCCTACAGTAAGAAGCAAATTAAGAAGAAAATGCTCTAGTGTCTCATTGAATGGACAACGCTGTAATGGATGGGTAAAGTCTTTTTAATTTGATCCGTGCATCGGCAGTAGTAAATCGCCACTGGATGCGATCTTGGGCTTGGTTGCGCC
>Ga0075012_10001646_pt1 | contig 22512 bp, 24 predicted proteins | sample All_14_2_FD_71474 | JGI IMG/M metagenome (GOLD analysis project Ga0075012, IMG submission 71474) | Freshwater microbial communities in response to fracking from Pennsylvania, USA - Allegheny Zone_MetaG_DW_15 | ecosystem: Environmental > Aquatic > Deep subsurface > Groundwater > Drilled...
ATGTGCACATCCAAAATCTGGGGGCGACGACGCTAACAGTCTCCAGGATGAACATAAACCAGGAGCTAGAGCTACCGCTTGATGGAGGGCTGACGCTCTCCCCAGGTCAGAAAGTGGTTTTGCCCTATAAAATTTATGAATGGCCACAGCCGCGCACTGTCGTCCTTGAGACGAGCGAAGGTATATCCGAGCAAGAATTTGACTTAGAGTGGCCAAAGCTCGCGATTCTTGCTGAACTTGAGAGGCGAGCGAGAAACCCCAATAAAACTCCCGTTCCAGCGCCTACGAAAGCTGACCGAACGACTGCAACGCTCCAAATTCAAGGTCGGCAAACTTGGCCAGAAACGGATACCGCTCCGCTACCGGTAATCGTCAAAGAAAGTCCAACGCCACTCCCAACTCCACTGGCGACGCCGACTCCAACATCGGTTCCCTTGGTCGCCACATCTGTGGCAAACCCGACCTATGCCGGCTCGTATATCAACCGGACCTCAAATCAGTCGGGTGCGCTATCGCTTGTTCTGGAAACATTCATTCCGGGCGAGAACGGCGTGGTTGAAATCGGCGGCAAGTTGCGACTCGGGACACTTTCCCCGGTCCCGGTTTCGGGCACCTTCGACCCAGCAGCCGGGTCAATGACACTGAATCAATCAACTCCTATCAAAGCAGTTTGGATCGGAAAGGTTAGCGGCTCGTCCCTGAAAGGGACATTTTCTGGAAAGAGTTTTGGCAAAGACGAATATGGTCTTTGGCAATGCATGCATTCGGAGGGACTGGATGCCCTGAACGCGGCTCGAATGTCAGGTAGTCCACACCCCGAAGAAACGGCATTTGAGGGTCTTCTCGCAGTCCCGATTGACGAGACGATGATGCGTTTCATGATATTCAACAAGCAGCAAAACCGCGTCCTTGATTCACGCGTTTGGTCATTCGACCGTCCGCTTCAGCCGATGGAGACGATAAAGTTAGAGTCTGGCAAAACCGCCGTTGTAATTCGTCAGACTACGCAAAAATGACGGGTTCTTGCCCATAAATCATCACTAGCGACAGCCCGCGCGCGAGTTCATGTTCGTTCGCAGTGACCGGCCAACGAGAAGCACAATACATTTCGACCTGGTCAGCCCAGAATACGCCTGGCGTCGAGGGAAAGAGTGAAGATTGTGGCCATTTGAGATGGACCAGATGACGAGCAACATTCATCGCGCCGGGGTCACTCATAGGCGTCCTGCGCCCATATTCTCTTCGGAGAAGCTCGGCCGCGGCATCTCTGGAGATAAGGTTTGTAGGCACATTTTGAATGAAGACCGAAGCTGCCTCGCGTTCGGCTTTTTCGAGAAGTTCCGACATATCGTGGACGAGTGGAGATGTCGGCGGGCAGTTTTCGATTATCGGGCGGAATTCCTCGACGTAGCCGGCTAGAGCATTACGAGCCATGGCCTCAAAACGTGTGCGTAACAGCCTCGCCGCATAATCCGGCAGCCTAAAATGGCGCTGCTGAGCTACCGCTACCAGGGAGCCATAGACGGAGAATGCATCTGCCCATTTTGGGTCCGTATCTGGAGCGTAGAACGCAAGATTACCGATTATGCCAACGCGATGCACGAAGGCCGATTTTTTACCCTTGGGCCGCGCCAGCTTGAACAGCTGTTGCCCCAGACGCTGGAAAAGAAGCGGGCGGTCTTCCGGGGCGCGAGAATAATATCTGAGCAGGTCTTTGCTCGATATGGGCCGCTGCAACTTCGCGCAGAGCGCCTCAACATCAGCTTGTAACTTGTCGCACTGCCTCATCAATTCTGCATCTGAGCCAGGATTGCTTCGGTCGTTTCCAAACTCAACCCAGTGGGGGACTTCTCTGCCACGAGGTCAGAAAAGAATCGGACGCGTCTGAAGACTCCGCCGGTCTGACCGTGAACGAGGCGAAGGATTTTCCCGGCCTCCTTATCCCCTGCCTGGTGAGCCTCAACGAGAGCCGGCAGCGGCGCTGGCAATCGTTTCATAACCGCCGCCATTAACGTCAGGGACATCGCAGCCGACCTTTCGACGTGTAGCGTTCGGGTTACGGCCGCTGGCAGTTGCGCGATCCAGCGCTCCTCTGGCAGAACACCAGTCAAAATGATAACGATGGGATGGCCGCTTTCCTTGAGATGGTTGAATAAACTGACAATTCCGGCGATTGCGTCCGGGGCATAATTGTCAGCGTCATCAAGCAGAATGCCCCGAATTCCGCGCTGGGTGATTTCCCTCATCGCCAGCTTCAGCAAATACTGCAACCCAGCGACAGTCCGGTTGCTGGTCACGGCACCCCCGATACCCAGTTCGAGCAGAATCGCCCTTACACCCGACGACGGCCCGGCTGCTTGGCAGCACTCCACGATGCAAATGGAGCCAGGCAACTGGCTCTGCGAAAACCTCTTTTGAATAGCTTTGAGTAGCCACGATTTTCCCGTCCCGGAGGGGCCTTGAACCACTCCCATGGCCCGAGCAATCCGGCAGTTTTCAAAAAGACTCCAGCCTCTCTCGACGAGAGGAGTCGTGATGATTTCAACATCTGTTCGCGCCAAGACCTCCTGCCGAGGTGAGAGCGAAACGTCATCGAGCGCGTATTTTGCGTCCATTGATTTAAGATATTACTCCGTGGGTAGGTCGGGAATTTCGCGCGGAGTTGGCCTTGGTTTTGGTGGCTTTGGTGAGTTGACTGCGGCTCGCTGCTTTTTCACATCAACGGCGGGAGTTTTCAGAGGCGGGGCTTTCTTGAGTGCCGCACGGAGGGTTTTCCGGATGCCTTTGAGTGCTAACGTCTGATTTAGGCGCGCGTTTTGGAGCTGATTTGCCAACTCCTCGTTGCCTTCGATAATGCGTAGGTCTCCGATAGGGACGCCGCGATAGTATGCCTCTACGCCCTCGGCCCGGCCGTCCAGAGGCACACGCAAGGTCACCTGTTCATCGACGAGGCTTCCAAAGATGTCGGAGTAGAGATGATGTCCGCTCAATGTGCGGATTCCGTCGCGTTTTACATCCGCAGTTTCAACAACCTTGAACGAGTCCTGAATCAACTGCGCGTCGAACAACAACCCCACCGCTGAATCCAAACGCTCATGCCAGCACTCCCATGGAGACAAGCCCAGGGCAGAGTGATGAGTGGCATGATACCGAAGCAGGAATTTATTGACCAGCCCTTGCATCAACGGAGCCGGAATGGCGCGCTGGTTTGCCTTGGCTAGGCCATTCGACTGGCCCGTGTAGCCGATGAGGTTTTGGCAGAGTTGCTCCTTGATTGTGCGAAACCACCTCTCCTTTTTCCCCTTGGCTTGCGGCGCATCTACTGGAACCGGGACGATATGAATCCCCGCGCGGAGCATTCCTTCAACAAACGTGGCGGATTTCCAAATGGCATGGTTATCCGGGACAATTGAGGCAGGCAGGCCATAAAACGGAGAGTCCGCCGTAAGCTTTGGCAAGATAGCCCGCCTCATCAGAAGCAGCCCATCTTTGGCTGTTGGTTCCGCTTCGAGGACATCCGCGGCGAGAACGACGCGAGATGAGCTATCAATGACCGAAAGCAGCCATTGTCGATAGACCCTCATCGTCTCCATGGATAAGACCCAGGTGTCCATTTGAGTCGCATCGATTTGCCATTCCGCGTTCAAATTCGGAACTTCGCGGCGAATTGTGATGGCAGACTCTTGAAACCATCCTTTTCCACCTCGCTCAATCATATCTACGACTTCCTTGAAGCTGGTGCGGAATGAATGCCGCAATTGCCCATACGTCGGAACAGGAATACCCGTGTTCTTGAAATTTTCGGTGAGGTGATGCCAAATCTGCTTAATCGCGGCTTTCGGGTGAGCTTCTTTGTAGGCGAGCGCCCAAGCTAAAGCTCGGTCATCTCTGCGCGCAGGCCGACCAACTGCGATATGCCTTTGGTCAATTAAATCCTCCAGCGAACCAACTTTTTTCTTCCGCAGATTGTAGAGCGTTTTTCTGGTTACACCGTGCCGTTGAGCAAACTTCTCCAATGGGCAATCTCGAGTCTTCAAAGCCTCAAGGATGTGCTGCTTTTCGGCAATCTTCTGAAGGCTCCTTGAGTTCCCAAGAGCTGTTCGTGGCAAGACCATGGGGTAAAGATACTGATGTCCGCCGGCCTCTTGTCGGGAAATGCTCATGGCGGTATCCTCTACTGTGTCCCGGGAAGCTTTTTAGAATGGCGATAAAGTTCCTTGGCCCGCATTTCGGGCAATGTTCGTTGTCGTAGAGACACTCTCAGGCCAATTGAAAGACCAGTCCGCTGAGGAAGGTATCGAGCGATTCGAGCTGCTTCAGGGCCGGCTTCGTCAGTCGCTCTGCGGGCAAAACGAAAGCGAGAAATCTTCAACGTTACCGACGAGGTTCAAGCAGGAGATTTTGAATTGCCTGTAATCGAGATGGGTAGCTCGCAAGCGCATCATTGGCGGACAAAACAAAATGGAGGCGGTCGGCTTCCTCATGAAAGCGGCTCGAAAACTCCTTGGGGTCGGCCAACACCGTTACCTGGGCGTCGCCCTGCTGCCACCTGATTTCGAGATTTTCCAATGTGCAGACGAACATGGCCTTCAGCGTCTCATTCTGAAGGGACAGTGAGAAAAAAGGACTGGGGATGCAGCGAATTACGGCCTGGGAAAAATTGCGGAATTCCAGATTGGCCACAAGCGGAGAGTCATCGCCGTAGTCAAAGCACAAGCTGAGCGTTCCAATGCCATGATTCCTTGCCAAAGTGGGGCCAAGTCGGGAGAAATCCTTCCTTTTGATTTCCTCGGCAGAGAAGACGAATCCGCCGAGAGAGTCAGCTCTCGCAGCCTCCCTACTCACGCAGAATTTCGTCAGCCCACCAGCGTCCATATTGATATACTATGAACCGGCCGTTTTTTTTTCACTTTTTCTCCAAAAATCTTCTCGGCCAGCCTAATTCGTCCAATACCTTCAATTCTGAATATTCGAATTGACGTATATGGTTGTTAGTCCATATTGCCTCCCATGGACCTCATCCAGATTTACCAGTGCTTCTGCGATGCAACGCGGCTGCGCATCATCAACCTGCTGAACCACGGCCCTCTGTGCGTCTGCCATTTCCAAGACATTCTGGAGATTCCGCAAACCAAGGTGTCCCAGCACCTCGCTTACCTGCGAAAACATGGGCTGGTCGAGACGACGCGGTCGGCGAACTGGATGATTTACAGCCTTCCTTCAAAGCCATCCCCAGAACTCGAAGCCAACCTGAAGTGCCTTCAGGACTGCGTCCAAACCGACAAGCGGTTCAAGGAAGACATCAAACGCCGCGGTAAAGTCCAGGCCGAATGGGTTGAGGCTGCCAAGAAGAAAGCCTGTGCCTGCTAAAGCCATGGACAAGAAATTCAAAATCCTCTTCCTCTGCACGGGAAACTCGGCTCGCAGCATCATTGCCGAATACCTCATCAAGAAGATTCGTCCTGACCTATTCGAAAGCGTCAGCGCGGGAGCCACCCCCAAAGGATTTCCGCACCCGCTTGCCCTCAAGGTTTTGACTGATAATTACCACATTGACGTCACAGGCGCCCGCAGCAAGTCGTGGGACGAATTCTCTGACGTCGACTTCGACTTCATCATCACTCTTTGCGATAGCGCCAAGGAAACGTGTCCTGTGTGGCCCGGCCAGCCGGTAATTGCGCATTGGGGGTCGCCCGACCCTGCTGACTTTGAAGGCACCGATGCCGAAAAGGAGGCATTCTTCTGGAAAGTGGCTCAGCAAATTCAGCGCCGCCTGGAACTCTTCACCTCATTGCCATTTGAAAAACTCGATGCCCTCCGCCTGCAAACGGCGACGAGCGACATCGGCAATCGCGAAAAAATCTAATTCTGCCACTCCTATGAAAATCTCCGAATTTGTCTCCCTGCTCGACGAAAACCCCGAAGCCGAACTCCAGTTCATCATGCCGGAGGGCCGTATTGCCGCCCATTCCCATGTCACCGAGGTTGGCCGCGTGGAGAAGTTGTTCATCGATTGCGGCGGGAAGCCGCGCCGAATCTCGAACTGCAACGTGCAGATGTGGGAATACACTGATGTTGAGCACCGACTCACTCCCGAAAAGCTTTCACGCATCTTCGACAAAGCGAACCCCATGTTTGGGGGCGAGGATTTGCCGGTCGAGATTGAGTTCGAGCACGGTGTCATCTCTCAGTATCCCATCAAGTCAGGCGGCCTAGTTGAGGGCAAGCTGACCTTTGAACTCGAACTAAAGCATACCGCCTGTCTCGCCCTGGAGCTTTGTGCGCCAAAGGATGAAGAGAAAGAAGGTAGTTGCTGCGGTGGATCTACCGGTTGTTGCTAATGAGCACCGTTAAGAGACTCGATTTCTTCGAGCGTTACCTGTCAGTCTGGGTGCTCGTTTGTATGGTGGTGGGCATTTCCCTCGGGAAGCTTATGCCAGAGCAAACTCGGCAAATCAGCGCGTGGGAGTTCGGAAAGGATTCTCACGTCAACGTGGCCATCGCTGTCCTCATATGGCTCATGATTTACCCCATGATGCTGAAAATCGACTTTGGCGGCCTCAAAGGAGTATTTGCCAAGCCGAAGGGACTGCTCATTACGCTGGTCGTGAACTGGCTCATCAAGCCATTCAGCATGGCTGCCTTGGGCTGGATATTCATCCAGTGGCTTTTCTCCTCCGTCTTGGGATGGATTGAACCCGCCACCGCCGCCAACTACGTCGCCGGTCTCATCATCCTAGCCGCGGCACCCTGCACTGCCATGGTCTTCGTATGGAGCTACCTCACCGATGGTGACAGTTCCTACACCTTGGCCCAGGTAGCCATCAATGACCTCATCATGGTCTTCGCCTTTGCACCTATCGTGATGTTCCTGGCTGGCGTCAGCGGAGTGCACATTCCCGCCGCAGTTCTCATCACGTCGGTAATCGTCTTCATCGTCATCCCGCTCCTGGCAGGTTGGTTGAGCCGAGTGCTCCTCATTAAAGCGAAGGGTGTGACCTGGTTTGACGGAACCTTCTTGCCCAAGTTTCGGCCGGTGGCGATTGTTTCCCTGCTGGCTATCTTGACCCTCATCTTCGCCTTCCAGGCGGAAAATATCCTGACGAATTGGACGGCAGTGCTGTTACTGGCCATCCCCATCATCATCCAGGTTTATTTCAATTCAGGACTGACCTATTGGCTCATGCGCCAATTGGGCGTGCGCCACAATGTAGCCACACCCGGAGCGCTCATTGGAGCCAGCAACTTTTTTGAGTTGGCCGTGGCCGTGGCCATTACCCTCTTCGGGGCGACCAGTCCCGCCGCGCTGGCCACGGTCGTAGGCGTCCTCGTCGAAGTGCCGGTCATGCTCTCGGTCTGTCGAATCTGCACGGGGTCAAAGCCGTGGTATGAACGCAAATTAGGGTGAGCTATGGAAAACGTGGTAATCATCGGTTCGGGATGCGCCGGGTGGACAGCTGCTGTTTATACGGCTCGTGCGAATCTCAATCCGCTTCTCATCACCGGCATGCAGCCAGGTGGTCTTCTGACCACGACAACAGTGGTAGAGAACTTTCCCGGCTTCAAAGCCGGCATCGATGGTGCGGCTTTGATGACGGAGATGCAGGAACAGGCCACGCGCTTTGGAACCAGGGTCAAATATATGGCCAAGGTCGAGGCAGCTGAGCTGACGAAAGCTCCCTTTAAGCTCACCGTAGACGGTGAAACGATTGAGACGAAAAGCCTCATCGTTGCGGTAGGAGCGGGGCATCGCCATCTCGGCGTTGTCGGCGAACATGAACTCGAGAATAAGGGCGTCACTTTTTGCGCGACCTGTGATGGCGCATTGCCATTTTTCCGAAACAAACCGCTGGTAGTAGTCGGCGGAGGCGATACCGCCTGCGAGGAAGCGATGTATCTCACCCGCTTCGGCTCCGTGGTTTACCTCGTGCATCGGCGCGACACTTTGCGCGCCTCAAAAATCATGGCGGAGAGAACACTCTCCAACCCGAAGATTCAGCCAATCTGGAACTCCGTGGTGGATGAAGTCCTCGACGTCTCCCAGGATTTCGTGACCGGCATTCGTCTTCGCAATACGGTCACCGATGAGGCTAGTGTTATCGACTGTGCAGGCGTCTTCGTCGCCATTGGTCATACTCCGAACACGCAAATTTTCCGCGGACAACTCGATATGGACGAGGTCGGCTTTCTCAAGCTCACCCAAGGAAGCCGCACCAATATACAAGGCGTCTTTGCCGCGGGCGATTGTGCTGACTCCGTTTACCGCCAAGCCATCACTGCGGCAGGCATGGGCTGTATGGCAGCAATCGACGCCGAACGCTACCTTTCAACACTTTAATTGTTCATGAATACCAAACCAACTGTTCTCATTCTTTGCACCGGAAACTCGTGCCGCAGCCATATGGCAGAGGGAATCCTTGGCGCGGCCGCCGGAGATTTGATTGATGTGCAAAGTGCAGGCTCAAACCCCGCTGGCTACGTGCACCCAAAAGCCATCGAGGCCCTGAAGGAAATCGGCATCGATATTTCTCACCACACCTCGAAGCACATGAATGACTTCCTCGACAAGAAAGTCGATACCGTCATCACGGTCTGCGGCAATGCTGACCAAGCATGCCCCATGTTCCCGGGCCAAGTGAATCGCTATCATTGGGGTTTCAGCGACCCTGCGCATGCCAAAGGCACTGATGAGGAAATCATGGCCGAGTTCCGACGCGTCCGCGACGAAATCAAGCTGGTCTTTGAAGCCTACGCGGCGGGATTAAAATCAGGGAAATAGCGCTTTCTGATGGTGAAGCGATGGCTTGGATAAAGGTCGGTTTAACTTTCCCTCTGAAGTCGCCGGTGGGATAGTAAACGATGTTTCCGGCCCGCCCCATAGAGCGCTTCACGTCACCAGTCGGCCGATTCCTTCACATGGAGTCGGCAGGCGGACTTGTGCTCTTTCTTTTTACGGTCATCGCGCTCGTTTTAGCCAACTCGCCCCTTTCAACGTCGTTTTTGGAATTTTGGCGAATACCGCTTGGCTTTAGTGCGGGCGGTTTTGAGTTCAGTCACTCACTTCGTCATTGGATAAACGATGGCCTAATGGCCCTGTTCTTCTTTCTGGTTGGATTGGAAGTCAAACGGGAGATGGTTCACGGAGAACTTCGCACCTTGAAAAGTGCAACGCTGCCTATTTTGGGAGCTATCGGCGGAATGGCTATTCCCGCGGCCATCTATCTGGCTCTTCAATTCAAAGGAGAGGCGGCGCACGGATGGGGAATGGTCATGGCCACCGATATCGCATTTGTGGTCGGCTGCATGTCGCTGGTGGGAAAGAATGTGCCCAAAGGACTCAAAATATTCCTGCTGACACTCGCCATCGCCGATGACATCGGAGCCATTCTCGTAATTGCCGTAGGCTACACTTCGAACGTATCATTGCTGCCTCTCTTCGCAGCATGTGGACTTGCCGCTCTGATTGTTCTGCTAATCCGTCTGGGGGTTCGCAGCAAGGTTGTTTTCATTCTCATGGGAGTCGCAGTCTGGGTGGGCTTTCATGAATCTGGGGTGCATGCCACGCTCGCAGGGGTTTTATTGGGTTTGCTGACTCCGGCCTCACCTTGGATAGAAAAATCCCGCCTCACGCCATTCTTTGACAAGCTGAGGGAACTCTCCACCGGTGGAGATGATTATTCGGCGGTTGTTCTTCGCAATACTGAGCAGGCTACAAAATGGGCGCGCTCTCCACTGGATCGCGCGGTTGAGGCACTTCATCCCTGGGTCAGCTTCGTGATTATGCCGCTTTTCGCGTTGGCCAATGCCGGCGTGGCTTTCAACCTTCAGATGCTGGCAAGTCCGGTAACTGTCGCGATTGTGGCGGGTCTATGCCTGGGTAAACCTCTTGGCATCGCTTTATTCAGCATGATTGGGGTCAAACTTGGAATTGCCGCCCTTCCTAACGGTGTGACCTGGTCTATGATTTGGGCGGGTGGCATGCTGGCTGGCATCGGCTTTACCATGTCGCTATTTATCGCAAGCCTCGGATTATCCGGGCCAGTGCTCGAAACAGCTAAAGCTGGCATTTTACTGGCTTCGACAATTGCCGCCGCGTGTGGTGTTGCCGCTTTATTTTGGACAACTAGGCGGCAGGTTGTCGTGTTAAACTCAGCGAAACATTAACACTGGCACATGGCAGGTGCGAACCATTGCGGTTGTCGTGCTGCCAATGATGAGCTGACGAATGCGGGAATGCCCGTAGGCACCCATGACCAGCATTTGAATATGCTCCCGCGTGACGGTTTCGGCGATGACAGTTTCAACTGAGCCGGCAACTGCGTGCGTCATCACCCCGTAACCGGCCGCCTTCAGTTTCGCCGCCGCCTCATTCAGAAACCACTCCGCATCGGCATCAACTTTGCCTGCTCGAAGGATATGACACTCAGCCTCCTTTAAGAGCGGCTGCTCTAGCAAAAATTTAAGGGCCTTCTCCGTGCTCGGGCTGCCATCGTAGGCAAACAGAAATTTCTCGATAGGAACGAATTGTCGGGCTGCAACCAGCACTGGTCGAATGCTTGCGCGAACAACGCGCTCCAGGTTCGAGCCGAGATGCAGTTTGGCAAAGTCAGCGGATTCACCCCGCTTTCCAATAATGACCAAGTCAGCTTTAGCTTCTTGTTTGACGACTTCCTCAACCAACTCTCCGTGGAGTTGTTCAACAGTCACTCCCGCTATTCCGGCAGCCGTGAGGTGACGTTTCGCTTCAGCGAGAATGAGCTTACCTTTCTCGCGCAACAACCGGTTCTTGTTTTCCTCCAGCGCGACCAGTTCTTGGAGGAGCGTTTCGCCTGAATCAAATCCGATATTGCCGCTGAGGTCGGAAGTCTCGGCGCGCTCGCGATGGGCTTCCAACATGTGAAGGACATGAACGGTCGCGTCAGTATGCTTGGCTGCCCAAGCGGTTAGGTCGTAAATGCTTCGCGAGTAAACTGAGCCGTCTGTGCAAGTAAGTATCTTTTTCATAGGAGGAAATCAGTGAAGAGGAAGGTTGTCGGCCGCACCGGCCTTGTCGTGGATGGCGACCCGTTCAATGAGCGTGGCGCTGGCCTCATTGAGGCCCACCACTTGAACCTCCGTGCCATCGCGGCGGAATCGAAGAACGATTTTGTCCAAAGCCCCAACTGAGGATATATCCCAAAAGTGTGCCCGTGAGACGTCGATGATGACCTTCGAAACAGCTTCCTTGAAGTCGAAGGATTTGGCGAATCGCGTGGCCGACACGAAGAAAAGGTTACCCTCAACAGCGTAGGTTCTGACCTCGCCGCTTTCATCCAAGGAGGTGCCCACGCGCATGAGGAGGGCAGCCTTTCGGGCAAAGGAGATGGTGCTCATCAATACACCTATGGCGACGCCAATGGCCAAATTGTGAGTCAGAACAACCACAACCACTGTGGCAATCATGACGAGACTGGACGTCTTTGGATGAATGCGAATGTCCTTCAGTGATTGCCAACTGAACGTGCCAATGGAGACCATAATCATGACCGCTACCAGAGCCGCCATGGGAATAATTTTCACCCAGGCTCCGAAAACCACGATGAGGACCAAAAGAAATGCCCCTGCAAAAAATGTGGAGAGTCTCCCACGGCCACCTGATTTGACGTTGATGACAGTCTGGCCAATCATCGCACAGCCTGCCATCCCTCCGAAGAAGCTGGAGACGATATTCGCGGCTCCTTGACCGACACACTCGCGGTTCTTGTCGCTGTCGGTATCTGTGAGGTCATCCACGATAGAAGCAGTCATGAGAGACTCAAGCAGGCCGACCACAGTGAGGGGAATTGAGTAGGGAAGGATAATCCAGAGCGTCTCCAGAGTGAGCGGAACTTGAGGAATCAGGAACATCGGCAGGGTAGAGGGCAACTGCCCCATATCTCCCACCGTTCGCAGGTGCATGCCGGTAAAAACTGCGATGACTGTCAGGACTATGATGCAGACTAGGGGAGAAGGCACCGCCTTCGTGAAACGAGGTAGCCCATAAATGATGATGAGGCCACCGGCGACCATCGCATACATCTGCCATCCCGCCCCATGAAACTCGGGCAACTGTGCCATGAAAATGAGAATCGCGAGGGCATTAACGAACCCCGTCATGACCGACCGCGACACAAATTTCAGAGCTTCGCCCAACCGAAGCCAGCCAGCCAGAATCTGGAAGACGCCTGTGAGCAAACTCGCGGCGAGGAGGTATTGCAGCCCGTGCTCTTTGACCAAGGTAATCATTAAAAGTGCCATGGCACCGGTCGCGGCCGAAATCATGCCTGGCCGCCCGCCGACAAAAGCGGCAACCACCGCGATACAGAAGGAAGCATACAACCCCACCTGCGGATCCACACCGGCGATGATGGAGAACGCGATGGCCTCCGGAATCAGGGCCAACGCAACGACAGTCCCTGCCAAAAGGTCTTTCGGGACGTTAGAGAACCATTCTTTCGTAAAATCTTTGAATATCATGAATAAATTGCCGAGACATGAAGCCTCTCGGCTGGCGAGAAATGCCCAATTCAGGAGCACATGCCCTGAAAATTAACCTGTCGGCCCTACGAAACGCACAGACCACCTACGCCTGATGAAACTATGGCGGGGTGATACGGGAAGATGCGTATGGAACTGAAATCTGCAAGATGCCGGATAAGGGACGAGAAAAGAGTGGCATTGGCAAGCTTAAAGACAGCCACGCTGGGGGGCGGCTTCGACGGCCTCTTGAAATACCCCTATGTAGCTGTCGCATTTTCTCATTCTGATTCGCTGTCCTTGCAGGCCATTCATTCCAACAATGTCAGATTGTTTGCGGAAAAACGCCGATTTATATTTGACAATGTCAAACGCTGCTATAGCTTCGCACTCATGCCCGAGGATGACCGTTTCACAAAAAAGCTGGCTTGGGGCTTCAAGGGAGCATATCGCGTCGGCTGCAAGGAAGCGACGACCAGTGATGTTGCAGCCCGAATTCTCTGCAAAGCCATCAGCAAAGCTGTAAAGGAGGGGCGGCTGAATTTCCAAATTGTGCCCGGAATCCTGGAGTGTCTTGGCACCTCCCTGCAAAAACTCTGTGCTGACAAGGGCTTTCTCTTCTCAGCTGCGGGAGACATCCGCGAGACCATGCATCAAGACCTTCAGTCTTTGCTGATGAGGCAACAGCCATGCGAGACATCACGGCTCTGCGTTGACATAGCTGCCCAAGTTTTCGAAAAATTTACCGGCTGTTCGGAAATCGATTCCGCCACAATCACAGACGCATTTACGGCCCGGTTGGGCGATGCGCTCTCCGACCGCCATCTCTTTGCAGTGGCCGTGGACCATACAACTGTGCGGCTCAAAATGCGGGCCGATGCTGGGCGTAGTGCTGAAGAGCAACGTGCGTTTGAAGCGGAAGTTAAATCAATCACTGCGGATTTTCTGAATCGTCACTTCCACCGTAAGGGTAAAGATGGGATGCCGGCTAAACGCATGCCATCTCTACCGCGAGTTAATCAGCCCTTCCGAATGGAAGAAGTGCACCTGCCTGTATGAAGGCGAAAAAGTCAGTGCCAACAGAAACAGTCACGTTCGATTACTGCATCGGCGGTAAACTTTCTCGGAGCTACGCCGAGGGCCGGGGAGGAAAATGGGAGGCCATCCCTGAGGCCGCCTATTACCTCAATGACAAACCGTTGTCCGAGTCGCTGTTCTCTGCGCTGACGCCGCGGCAAGCAGACTGGTTGGAAATTGCTCATGCCGTTTATCTGGCTGACCGGCTCGTATTAAGAGGCACTTCGCTCAAAAGTCATGCTGGCGCCATTTGGACGCGACGCCTCAAAATTCGAATTGCGGTGCGGGAAAGAGATTTCTGGTATTCTCTCAAGTCGGACTTGGAGAGGTTCCTCTTCTTTTTAACCCAGGATATCTGGGACTTCGAATTCACGGCGGGATATCAGGCACGCTCCACCCAAGACCAAAACTTCCTTTTTTCGACTGTGCCGTCTGATGCTTTGGTGATGCTGGCCAGCGGCGGATTGGATTCGCTGGCTGGCGCCATCATCCACAAAGAAATGCATCCGACCAAGCACATCGTGCTTGTGTCCGCCTTCACCAATCCGCGGATTCAAAAGACGCAAAGCGAGCAAGCGACATTCCTTGCGGGGACTAATCGTTCAAAATTGACCCATGTTGCCGTGGGAATGAATCTACGCGGCTGGGACCGCCCGAAAGAACTCGAGCCTACACAGCGTTCGCGCGGTTTTTTCCACCTCAGTTTGGGATGCATTGCCGCGATGGCTATTGGAAGTAGGGAATTGCTTGTAAACGAAAACGGCATTGGAGCCTTAAACCTACCCTTCGACCGAAGCCAGATTGGCGCTCAAAGCAGCCGCCCGGTTAATCCTGTGACCCTCGTCGAAATGAGTCAGTTGGCCTCAAAAATTCATGAGGAACGTTTCTCAATTACGAATCCGTTTATTCTAAAATCCAAGGGCGAAATGTGCGCGCAGGCCATCTCAGGCCAACTGATGTTTTCCCACTCCATGTCCTGCGACCGTCCCCAGCGCTCAAACGATGGCTGGCATTGTGGAATATGCACATCATGTCTGCTACGCCGAATGTCCCTCAATTCGGCAGGCATATCTCCGGAAGATGACACAACGAGATACCTCAAAAACCTGTTAGACCCTCAGCCCCAAAAGTCTCTACAAATGCTGGAGAAGATGGAGTGGCAGGCTTCGCAGTTGGCTGCCTTGCTGGAGGAGGCCGAGCCATGGAATGCTCTAAGTCAGGAATATCCAATGCTCGCACGCGTGGCATCAACGATGCAGCAATATTCGTCAGTATCTAGCCCAGAAACCGAATTGATGAAACTTCTCAAACGTCACGTCTCAGAATGGCGTCAGTTTCCATTGCGCCACCGGTTGGACATGCAACTCCTGGAGGCAGCATAATGATTGCTCCTGTGACTTCAACAGTTGACCCCAAAGTGGTGGGTGCGCAGTTACAAGCCGCTCGAAGAGAAATGGGGCTGACCCAGGAACAGGCCGGCGAAAAGCTTTCGATGGCGAGGACGACCGTTATTGCCATCGAAAAGGGCGAACGCAAAGTCAGCGGGGAAGAGCTTGTTCGATTTGCTGCGCTGTATGGCAAAAAGATGGCCGAAATCGTGAAGGTGCCGGTGACTCTTGACGACTTTACGCCGCAATTTCGTATCTCCGAGCGTTCCGACGATACCGAGAATGCGGCTGCCATTGCAGCGAAGGAGTTGTCTCGCTTGGCGAAAGCTTACATGGAATTGGAGGCATTGACTGGACAGCCGTTGCTGCGGCGCTATCCAGCGCCGTATCCCCTAGATGCTTTGAAAATTTCCATGGAACAAGCTGCGGAAAACTGTGCCTCTCAGGAGAGAAATCGCCTCGGCGCTGGAGATGGTCCTTTGCCCGACCTCCGTTCGCGCTTGGAAAACGATGTAGGCTTGCGAATATTTGCATATCCGATGAAAGGGCGCTTGGCCGGGGTGTTCGGTTATACCGAGGCTATGGGTGGATGCATCGCCATCAATTCCGGTCACCCACGGGACCGCCGCCGGTGGTCGCTTGCCCACGAATACGGGCACTTTATGTCGACACGGTATGACGTCGATTACGACGCTCTCGGAAGTCGAGGTCGTTCCAATGCCGAAAAATTCGCGGATGCTTTCGCCAAGCATTTCTTGATGCCTTCATCGGGCCTTAACCGGTTGGCTTCGGAAATTCAGATGCGGAATGGCCAGTTGACCTTGGCTGACGTTTGCGCATTGGCGGAGAGATTCGAGGTTTCGCTGCAAGCGATGGTTTTGCGGCTAGAGGAATTGAAGCGCATTAAATCTGGCACTTGGGAGTCGCTAATCGCCCGCGGATTCAAGGCAAAAAAAGTTAAGGAATTTCTCGGAATCGCTAAAGAGGAATGCGTAGAAGACAAGTTCCCCGTCATATATAGAAATCTCGCGGTTATGGCTTACCAGGCTCAAAAGATTACCGAAGGCCAGTTCGCAGAATACCTCGGAGTGACGCGCGCAGAAGGGCGTGTTATCTATCAAAAGGCGATGGAGATGCTAACATCCGAAGAAAAAGAAGGCTTTGGTGTTTTTGACGCTGACTTAAAAGAAGTCCTGAGCTAGTATCCAAGCGGTTTCATGACCGTTGTTCCAGATCCTGGAGTCTTGCTCAATCTCGTGGCAGGCGAATGTGCATCCAAAATCTGCAAAGATTTGGAAGTAAGATTCGTTGTTCCAGAGCATTGCCTTTGTGAGGAGTTGCTCTTTGAGGCACCCGATAAAACCCGCGCAGCCATTGAGCAGTGCCTGGCACGAGAACAAATTGAGTTCGACCTTTTACAGGGAGGCTTGGAGCATGACTACTACATGGAATTCTCGACTGCGGCGAGCGACGGTGAAGCGGCTTCTGCCGCCATGGCTGCTGCCCGCGGATGGGTTTTCGCGACGGACGATAGGTTGTTGCGGCGCTCATTCAGTCGAATATGCGCCGCTGAGACATTGACCACGGCGGCTTTGTTTAAGAGGTGGGAGCCGAGTGCTTCAGACGAACTGGGGGAAGCTGTTCGCCGGCTCTGCAAAAAGGCCGGCTTCCTCTGTCCTCCTGACGACCCAGACGTTGCATTGTGGAAAACCTGGCACCAGCCAGCCCTCACTTTGAATAATTAGGCCGCATGGGCCACCAAGAGCCGCCCGAAATAATCTCGTAGGGCTTCCTCTCGCGCCAAAAGAGCACTTTCGGGAACAAGGCCCTTTTGCCCTAGAAGGCGGGCGTCGCGGATATGTGCGTCAACGACTTCACCTATTTCGTCTCCATTGAACCCAAACTTGGTATCGCATGGACGCTCGAATTGCATCACGCGCGTATTTTGGAGCAAACCGAGACTCAATTTCCAGAGAGCCATGCTCTTCACGCTGAAAAAGAAGCCCCAATAAGGCAGAGCCTGATACAGCCGCTGGCAGTATGCCCGGGTTTGCCCGCATAAAAATGGCTCTCCGTGCAGAGCCTGGGTTTCGGGCAGTGTCACCGTCACATTGCCGAGCAGGTAGGAAAGGCCCAACAAGCCACGGCTCTCGGGATGCAGAAGGGCGACAATTCGCTCGACAGCCATTGCGTCGACCTCAGCTTTCGTGATTCGGAAGAGAATGGTTCCCTCGGTGTCCATGTCACCCGAAAGATATTGAGGGGCTGAATTAGCGGAGTTGCGGGTGGTTTTCATCGGTGGGAGATTACATGTTTACTACATTGGGCAAGCCCCTGGGCATGCGCGGCGGAGAGGTCGGCTAGAAGGGCCTGCCGAACGGCTTGCGGTTCCTTGAGAAAGCGTGCCACCCATCGGTGCCTTTTTCTTTTGATGGATTGCCGCTCTCGGAAATTCCATCCCAGGTGGGTGGTGTCATGGACCTCGCCTGGGGTGAAGTTCAGCCAGAGGGATTCTTTTCGGGTGCCGACGTGAGAAGTTCCCTCGAAATCGATTCTCTGCCAGTCCGCCAAGACTCTGCTGTAAAGCGAGTTGTCGTAACCCGAAAGCACTATTCGGCACGGCAGTTTCGTTAAGATTGACAACAATTGCACGTGGTCTTCGACGGTGTAATCCGCCGCGTAAACCCTGGCTTGGCGTCGAGTTGCTGGAAAGTAGGGTGGGTCGCAATAGAGCACTTCCTCGCCCGAGAAGGCAAAACTCGTGAGAAACTCTTCAGCCCGCTGGTGAATAAAACGGTAATTCTCCGGAAAATCAGAAAACGCGCTTAAAATTTCCGCGTTGGCGTCGATTCCAATCGAGAGTTTGGCGGGAGCCTTATTTCGGAGGACGGCACCGCTCCCCAGGTGGCTTTCGATGTATGTGGAGTGAGGAGGCAGCAAATTGATGATTTTCTGAAAACATCTATTTTTGCCACCGGGATACCTCATGCCTGAACCATCGTCGGATTTGACGATGATGTCAAGGCCAGAGCCAATGATTGTAGAACCGAACCTGTAGCTCCAGCATTGCCCATAGACGACTTCTCGAGCTGGGATGCCTAACGAGCCAGCGGCGGTGCTCCCCACAAACTTCGCGGTATGTGTTTAAGAAGACTGGAGAGTCAGCCCACAGCTCCTCCGTGAGCTATTTGTTGGGAGGATTCAAAAGTCGAACCGCCATCCACCCTACGTGCTCGATGGAATCTTGTCGATTTACGCCGACTTCATCTGCCACAGCCAAGATTTTCGACTGCAACCGCTCAAAGTGCTTCATGGCCTCCTCACGGTCGCAGTCGAAGCGAATTCCATCGGGGGCTGACTCGAATGCGACAGCCGTAAAGTTCTCGAACGTCGCGTAGAACAACACGGACATGGTGCGGTCATTGATGGAAGCTAGGAACAGGGCGGGAGTCTGCTCGATAAGAATCTGGCAGAATTCGCGAATCTCGCCATCCTCATACGGCTGGGTGCCGGCTTCATCGAGTTCTACAAAAATTTTCATCGAGCCAAGCAACTGGCCAGCCAGAGCAGGTTCTGTCGTGATTGCAGCCTTCAAGCGTTCGATGCTGAAGAGTGCATTGAAGCGACCGATGTCTTTTGAAACGATTTCGGCTCTGGAAAATTGATAAGCAAGTTGCATTAGAACAAGATACCGGAAGGAATCCTGCCCTTGGTCATCAGGTTATCATCAAGTCTCCGCCCTCAAGCGCAGCGGGCGGCCGAGGAACGAATGTAGGTCTTTTTTTCGTTAAGTCAGGTTTCAAAATCAGCACTTCATCTGAAGCAAGCTCATCGTAATGATCGTTCGCAGTCACCACGATGTATGGCGACCGGGCAAATTCTTTGAAGGCACATAGGGCCACACATGCCTCAATGCCAGCACCTGTTCTCTCCCACAAAGTAACCGCCCGCTCTATGGTTCCTGACGAGATTCGCAAAATGTGAAATGGACTTGCGCTGAAAGCTCTCATGCGGTCCTGGGCAAGCGGATAAGCGGCAATTTTTGGCTTCTGCGGCAATTTTGCAGCTATCGAAAACTGTGCGTTGTTTCCGATAGATTCGCTCACGACGCACAACAGTTTCCATAGACGGGTCGCGCCCTCCGGCGCGACATATGCGCTCACCTCTGAGGTCTTGCAGCGTTCCAGTAGATAGCTGCATTCCGAGGAAACTGCCACATGTGAGGTGCGGTCGCTCGTAAAAAGGGAAGTGATGAATACGGAGGCGTCAAGTAAGACAGGCCCCGATTTGATTTGGTCGATTGTCATCAAAAAAGGAGCAGAGCTTTCCAATCCTCAAAGAAGATGACCGGATGAATGAAACGCGCATACTCGTTCCGTTCCTTTTTCTGTTCATCCCACAAGTAGAAGCGGAGGGCACGCTCCGCTGCGTCTCCGATGCCAGCACGTTTACCCGCCAGCTTGTGCAAAAGAGTGACAACTGCATCAGAGACAGTCGTCGTCACTTTACGCGGCGGAATATCCCAGGTTCTGCGGTAACGCCGTTGATTCGAACTGAAAATCAGGGAATCTGGGCTGCTTGGAGGAGGCGGAAACAGACTGCTTTTACGCTTTGGTTTGGTCATCTGGAATGACCTGGCTGCGAAAGCCTTAACTGCCGACTCGAGGATGTCATTTTGGTCGCAGAGACGCGCGGCAGCAGCCCGTCTTAAAAGCGCATAAGTTCCTTGTGTTAAGCGAAATGTAATTTGTGCCATGTGAATGCCATATAACGGTCTCCTAAAAGCCTATTTTGGGTTGGACCAGTATCTTAACCCATACAAATCACAAGTATAAAATGGGGAAACAAATCGACATCAAAGTAGCAAACGCCGCATTTGGCTGGGTGAACTCGTCGAAGAACATTGAAAAGATGTTCGACCGCATCTTGGACTTTTGCGCCAAAGCAAAACCAGTGTTGCAGATGGAAACCACCAGACGCCAAGCCTCAGTAAGAACCTATTCTGAGGCAGCATGCGAACGGATGGACAAAGCATCCGACTGGGCGCGTGAGTATGTGAGGTGGCGCAATGCACGCCGTGCGATGGGACAAACAGCGGGCGCTCAGGCATTTCTTTCGCAACTCGATGCCCCCGCTCCCGTTCATCAAGAGGGCGGCAAGCGACGCCATCGTCGGCATTGCGAATTTCCCACCGCAAAAACACTGCGTGCCTGGACGAAAAAATTCGAGACGAACAAGCTCTCGTTGGCGGGTGACTACTCGCGCTGTGGGCGCGCTCCGAAAATCGCCGACCCCATCTTGCTGGCAGCAATTTGCGGGAGAGCAATGTTCCCCGACTTCACCATCTGCCAACTCTCCCGAAAAATGAGAGAGCATCGCGTGCTGTCAAAGTTACCCGGGACGGCACCTTCCACTTTGCGGTCGTGGGCCGCACGCGTTCCCAAGGGCGAGTGGGACATGCTTCAGTTCGGCGAGAAAGCCCACTACCAGAGCAGCCACGCCGGCGGGCCGATTCCCGCCGACCTCCCTGGTGACCTCATCCAAATCGATTTTGGCATCCTCCACCAATGGAGCGCTGATGCGAAGACGAACATGCTGGTGAAACCCTACCTGCTCGTTGCGATGGATGTCCGAACGAGGGCCAACCTTGGTGCAGTGTTGACGCTCCACTGCCCAACAATCGCCGATGTGCTGACGCTCTTGCGCTCCATGCTAACGGCAACGCCATCTCGGTTCCATCAATTGTTATGCGTTCCCAAAACTGTGCAATTCGACAACGGGTCGGTATTCATCACAGCCGAGGTGAGGAACGCACTTCGCGCGCTTGGGATTGACCCACTTCCGATTGAGTTGGAGCAGCCGACCTCAAACGCGGTGGTTGAACGCAACTTTCGTCTGATTGGTGACGAGTTTTCATCTCTGTTCGTCAAATTCGTTCAACACAGAGGTGCTTGGGGTGGAACTCAAAATGTCCCGGCAGTGGAATTCGACGTCTTGCAAGAGGAATTAGACGAGTGGATTCATCAATACAACTTCAGTCGCAAACACACGAAGCATGATGCGACACCTGCAAAAGTTTGGCGGGATCTCACCGCCGGCCGTCAACAGCGACTGGATGAAGTGAAGGTCAAAGAAGCCATGACCTATACGGTCGAGTGCTTGGTAAATAAAAATGGTGCAGTTCAGCCAGTCGAGAAGCATTGGTTCCGGGCTTTGGAGACAAACGCACTCGTCGGTCAGTGGATACCCATCCGTATCACCCCCGAACTCGACTACGACTATGTGCATGCTCTGATTGGCGGAAACTGGGTCAAACTCGAGTCCATTTACGCGAAGACCGATGTCAGCAAAAAGTTCGCCGTAGCGCACAAGACTTACAAAAGCGGATTGGTGGCCATTGGAAAAGCCATCGAGTTGATGTCCGGGATGGCGCGAATGCCAGCATCAGCCAAGAAGGATGCTCTCGCGAAACCTTCTGTCAAAACAGTGAAAAAGCGGCCTCGCACCACCACCTCCAGACCCGCAGGCACCGCGGCCGATGTCAAACTGCCAAAACTTTCCCTCTTGTAATGTTTACTACTAATTCACTCCAGCAGCTTCCCTTCTATAACGACATTCTCGGAATAGCGCAGAAATGCGTTCAAACCAACCGGGCAGCGGTGCTGCTTGGCGCATGCCGAAGCGGGGGCACGATTTTGGGGCAATGGCTGGTTGAGTCCCTTGCCGAAGATGGAGCGAAGGTGGGCGGACTCTACTACCAGTTGGGCTGGGATGGTAGCTACTCGACAATATTCAAAAGCCTACTACGCAGATTGACTTCTGAGCTGCCGCATCATCTCGACCGTGATGCTGTGGCCAATTCATTCATTGAATCGCTTCGGAGTGTAAATTGCCGATTGCTCTACATCGACGAGGCCGACCGAGCCACTCCCGAGACACTGCGTGAGCTATTCCGAATCCAGGATTTGGCCGCGCGAGCCAATCATCCCTTTGGGATTCTGCTTTTCGGTCATCGGCAACCGGAGGACTGGGTCGGGCATTCGGAACTTGGGGGTGGGAAGATTCGTTACAAGAGAGTCATTCCCGAACTCTTGAGCACTGAGATTACGGCAATCCTCGAAGAGTGGTGTCCAAGCCTGGAAAACTTGCGCACGCGATTCGACAGCAACGAGCGACAAGTGCGCGGCGCGATTACCCTCCTAGAAGAAAATGGAGGCAGTCGCGTCGGAGTTCTCGAGGACTATGCGGTTATGCTCAACGCGGAATTCAAGAAGCGGCAGTTCAGTTCGCAGGTCATCCAAGAAATCATAGCTCACGCTGATAGTCCTACTCAGCGTTTGGCACCGCGATTCAGACAGCTCGACTTGGCGTTAGAGGAAGCCGCCTAACGTTCGTCCATTGCCGCTTGCCCCATGACTTTCATCGAAAGCCTATCGTAGTGGTCCTCACAGACGCTTTCAGATACTCCGAGTTCGGCTCCCACCTCGAAGATTTTGGCACGGAAGCGTTGGAAATGTTCAGTGCGGGGGGCGAGCTTCGAGACGTATTGAAT
>Ga0075012_10001648_pt1 | contig 22506 bp, 20 predicted proteins | sample All_14_2_FD_71474 | JGI IMG/M metagenome (GOLD analysis project Ga0075012, IMG submission 71474) | Freshwater microbial communities in response to fracking from Pennsylvania, USA - Allegheny Zone_MetaG_DW_15 | ecosystem: Environmental > Aquatic > Deep subsurface > Groundwater > Drilled...
ACGATCTTCTTCACCACCGCCAGGCCCAGGCCGGTGCCGCGGGCCTTGGTGGTGACATAGGGTTCGAAGGCGCGCTGCAGCACCTTGTCGGAGAAGCCGGGGCCGTTGTCCTGGATCACCAGGCGCACGTGGTCCTGGCCGTCGTGCAGGTAGCGCTCGGTGCGCACGGTGACGCGGCCTTCGGGCCGGTCGCTGATGGCATCAAGCGCGTTCTGCACCAGGTTGTGGATCACCTGGCGCAGCTGCGAGGCATCGCCTGCCAGCAGGGGCAGGTCAGGCGCCAGGTCAGCCTGCAGGTGCTGGCCTTCGAGGGCGTTGCCGTAGAGCATGAGCACCTCCTGCACCAGGGCGTTCAGGTCGAGCGATTCCAGCTTGGCGGCAGGCAGTCGGGCGTAGTCGCGGAACTCGTTCACCAGCTCCTTCATCGCCTGCACTTGGGCGACGATGGTGGCCACCGAGCGCACCAGCATCTGCTGATCGGTGCCTTCGAGCTTGGCTTCGAGCTTGTGCTGCAGCCGCTCGGCCGAGAGCTGGATGGGCGTCAGCGGGTTCTTGATTTCATGCGCCAGCCGGCGGGCCACTTCGGCCCAGGCGGCGTGGCGCTGGGCCGAGACGATCTCGGTGATGTCGTCGAACACCATCAGGCGGGCGTCGTCGGGTAGGGGGGCGCCGCGTACCAGCAAAGTGAGTGTGGCGCGGTCGGCACCGGTGTTCAGCTCGAAGGCTTCCTGCCAGTGGTTGCGCTCGCTGGCGTCGGGCTCGCTGGCATGCGTGGCAAAGCGCTGCTGCACGGCCAGGGCGAAGGTTTCGAGCCCGGGCACCTCGGCCAGCGGGTGGCCGCGCCAGGCCGACAGCGGCGCGCGCAGGATGCGCGTGGCGCCGGGGTTGACGGTGTCGATGCGGCCCTTGGCATCGAAGACGATCACGCCGGCGGTGAGGTTGTCCAGGATGGTCTGCAGGTGGGCCTTGGTGCTCTCGGTGGCGGCCAGGCTGCGCTGGGCCAGGCTGCGGGCATCGGCCAGCTGCTGGGTCATGTCGGCAAACGAGCGGGTAAGACCGCCCAGCTCGTCACGCGAGGCGAACACCTCGGTGGGGCCCAGGTCGCCGCGGGCCACGCGGCGCACGCCTTCGGCCAGCAGCACCAGCGGCCGGGCGATCTGATGGCCCAGTGTCACTGCGATCAGCAAGGCACTGAAGATGGCTAGCACCAGGCTGAGCGTGAGCGTGCCGATGTACATCTTGCGCAGGCCGGTGCGGCCGAGCGCGCGCTGCTGGTACTCGCTGTAGGCACTCTGCACTTGCAGGGCATTGGTGGCCAGCTCCTGCGGCACCTGCTGGGTGACCTGGAGGAAGCGCTGGCGCTGGTCGAGGCTGTAGGTGTCGTCGTTGATCACGGCCACTGCGCGCACGCGGGCCTGCCCCGGGGGGGCGGTGTTGGCGGGGTGGGTGTCCTCGTCCAGGCCTTCCAGCGCGGAGGCCACGTTGCCGTTGCGGGCCTGGCGCAGCATGGCGGCGCTGGGGCGGTCGGGCAGCAGGTTGGCACCGCTTTCGCCGCCGGCATAGGCCAGCACCTGGCCGTTGGCCGACAGCACGGCCACGCTCTGGGCAGAAAGCTGCTCGCGCAGCCGCTCCAGGGCGATCACCTGCAAGCGATCGGGCTGGTCGGCCGCACGCTCGGCGGCCACACGGGTTTTGCTGGCCAGGTCGTTCACCTGGGTCTGCAGGATGCTGCGGCCCAGGCTGAGGCCGGCTTCGAGCGCGCCTTCCACCTCGACATCGAACCAGCTTTCGATGCTGCGTTCGACGAATTGGTACGACACCAGGTAGATCAGCCCGCCCGGCAGCACACCCACCAGCGCAAATGTGGCGGCCAGCTTGAACAGCAGCTGGCTGCCGAATTTGCCGCGCCGCATGCGCGCGGCCAGGCGCGCGGCGGCCAGCACGATGGTCAGGCCCAGCACGGTGGCCACGCCGATGTTCAGCCACAGCAGCCAGCTGTAGTTGCGCTCGTACAGGTCGCGGTTGTTGGTGGCGATGGACAGCACAAACACCAGGGCCAGCGCCGCGGCCAGGGCGGCGCTGATGGCGATGGCGATGGTCCAGCGCAGCGACTGGCGACTCACGGCGTCAGCTCCTGATTGCGCCGGGCGGGTGGCATGCTGCGGTGATCGGGCTCAACGGCTGTTGCCGGTGCCGACGGGCACGGTGCGCTCGGCGGCCAGGTTCCACTCGGCCTGGGAGCCCAGCCCGATCTGCAACGGGCGGGGCAACTGGCTGGTGTCGAGCCGGTAGCTCACCTCGGCGTAGTAGCGGGCATCGTCGTCGGCAGGCACCGCCTCGGCGATGCGCCACTGGCTGCAGTACTGCACGGCATGCAGGGCATCGCGCAGCGAGGTGTAGGTTTGCGACAGGCCGCCGAAGCTGACACGGTAGGTCTGCGTCAGCGGCTGGTAGTTGAGCCGCCAGGTGCGCACGGCGGTGCTGACCTCGGTGTCGCGCCAGTACCAGCGCGGCCGGCGCAGCACGGCTTCGGCGGTGAAGTACAGGGCCACACCTTTTTGCAGCGCTTCTTCCACGCTGGGTGGCAGGTCGAAGCGGGTTTCAAGCTCGATGTAGACGCCGTCGCTGCTGCGGTGCGCGACCACCCGCAGCACCTCCAGCGGCGCCGCCTGGCTGGCCGGGGCCAGGCAGAGGCTGCTCAGCAGCGCCAGCGCGAGGACGCACAGCTCGCTGCGGCCGATGAGGCGGGCGAGGATCTTGTTGACGATGGCAAAGAGGTCAGCAGGCAAGGACACGTGGCGAGCGCTTCAGATCACACCGTTGCGCTGGGCTGCTTGTCCAGCCGCGCGTAGAAGAAGCCGTCGCCCACCGCTGAAGACGGCAGGCCGCCGGCCGCTTCATTGTCAGCCACACCACCCACATGGCCGGGTGCCGGCATGCGTTTGGCGTCGGGCGTGCGTTGCAAAAAAGCTTCAAGTTGGTGCTCGCCCTCGGCCTTGAAGAGCGAGCAGGTGGCGTAGACGAGTCGCCCGCCCGGGGCGAGCAGCGGCCACAGGGCGGCCAGCAGCTCGGCCTGGATGCCCGCCAAGGCGGGGATGTCGCCGGGGCGGCGCAGCCAGCGGGCATCGGGGTGGCGGCGCACGATGCCCGAGGCGCTGCAGGGGGCGTCGAGCAGGATGGCGTCGAACGGGCGGCCATCCCACCAGGCGGCGGGGCTGCGGGCGTCGGCCGCCTGGACACGCGCTGACAGGCCCAGGCGGGCGAGGGTGTCGCGCACGCGGCCCAGGCGCTGCGGGTCGGCATCCAGGGCGAGCAGGTCAAGGTCGGCCAGCTCCAGCAGGTGGGCGGTCTTGCCGCCCGGCGCGGCGCAGGCGTCGAGGACATGGGCGCCTGCTGCCAGACGGTCGGCGCCTTCGCCGATCAGCAGCGGGGCGGCGAGCTGGGCGCTGAGGTCTTGCACCGAGACGTGGCCTTCAGCGAAGCCGGGCAGGTCATGCACCGGTGCCGGTTTGGCCAGAAGCACGGCCTGGGGACCGACGGCCCAGGCCTCAAAGCCGCGTTCAGCCAGGGCCTGCACATAGGCCGTGGCGCTGCCTTGCCGAGCGTTGGCGCGCAGGAACATCGGGGGATGGGCCTGCGCGGCGGCCAGGCGGGCGGGCCAGTCATCGGGCCAGTCCTGCTGCAGGCGCTGCACCCACCAGGCGGGATGTTGCCAGCGCGCTTCCAGGCTTTGCGCTTCCAGGCGGGTTTGCAAGTCCTCACGTTCTCGCAGGAAGCGGCGCAACACAGCGTTGACGAAGCCCGCGCCGGCAGGTTGGCGGCGGCGCGCGCAGGCCACCGCCTGGTCGACCACGGTGTGCGGTGCATACAGCGCCGGTGCCCGCGGCCACAGCAGGGCCAGGCTGAGGGTGAGCAGCGGGGCGATGGCCGCTGGCGAGCGGCGGGTCACCAGGGCGTCTTGGGCGGTCTGGGCGCCGCCTAGCCAGCGCATGGCATGGAAGGCCAGGGCCTGGGCTCCGGGGCGCAGCGCTGCGGGCGTGCGATCGAGGGCTTCGGTCAACGAGTGGCCGGCTTGTACGGCCGCCACGGCATCGGCCGCGGCATCGAGCAGGCGGGCCAGCGAAGGGCTGGTGCCGGCGGTGGGAGAAGGCTTGTTCACGGCCGCGAGTCTACGGGCCGGGTGACCGGTGTTCCCGGTTCGTGGTGCTTTGGGGGTTTGGCCCTTGGCGGCCTTGGTGCGCTCAGTGGGCGGGGCCGGCGTCGTCCGGCAGGTGGATGAAGCGCTCGGCCACGGCGCCGGGCACGGGCGAGTCGAGCAGCAGCGCGGCAATGCGCAGGGCCTCGGCGGCGTCCAGCGTGAGGGGCTCGCCCCGCCACAGGCGCTCGGTCACCTTCAAGGCGGCCTGGGCCCAGGTGCGAACCAGCACCGGCCGTTGCATCCACGAGAGCTGCTGCAGGTCAGCCACGGCGTGCACGAGCTGGTCGCCATCGGGCACCTGGCAGATGGGGGCGCCTTCGAACCAGAAGCTGCGCATCACGGCCCGGTACCAGGCGACACCGGCGGTGCCCACCTTGGCGATCGGGTCGCTGAGCGGCACCATGCGGGCGAGGTAGGCGGTGAGGCGGGCGATGGCCAGGCGCTTGTCTTCCGGCAGGTCGGCCAGGGCCAATTCGGCCCGCGCGCGAGGCATCGTCACCGGGCCTTGTGGGCGGGCGTGGCCGCTGAGCAGGTGGCGCATCAGCAGCCAGCGCAACCGGTCGATCGGGCGAATGCGGCCGTCGGCGCTCATCACGCGGCGGGCGCTGCGCAGTAGATCGGCGCGCTGGCTGGCCTCGGTGTGGGCGTTCAGGTGCAGTGCCCATTCGAGCAGCGGCAGGCGCGCGTCCTCAGGCAGGCTGTGCACCCGGTCGTGCAGGGCCTGCATGCCGGCGAGTTCGCGGGTTTCTTCGCGCCAGGCCTGGGCTTCTCGGGCGCTGCCCGGGGTCTGCATCAGCGCCAGGATCAGGCCTCGCAGGCTTTGCGGCCCTTGCAAGTGTTGCAACTGGCGCAGCTGGCGCAGCTGGCTGGTGAGCCCGTCGTCGAGCAGCCGGCCACCGTGCAGCACGGGTTCGGGGGGGAGCCAGTCGCTGTCACCCGCGCCGGCAGGCGGCGCAGGATCTGCGGCGGAAGGGTGGCTGACGGCGGGCAGTGTCATGGACTGGCACAGGGAATGGGCACGAGTGCCCGCGGCGAGGGCTTGATGGTTCACCGTGGCGGAGCGCTTGTCCAGCCCCGGGTCAGCACCAGGGCGCTGGGGCGGTGCTGTTGCACGCCCCGGCGGTTGGCTGACCGGGGTTCAGCCCCGCTGCCAGTCCTCAAAACCCTTTTGCCGCAGTTCGCAGGCCGGGCAGTGGCCGCAGCCGTGGCCCCAGGGGTGGCGCTGGCTGCGCTCGCCCAGGTAGCAGGTGTGGGTGTGCTCGGCGATCAGCGCGTTCAGCGGGGCACCGCCCAGCGTGTTGGCCAGGGCCCAGGTTTGTGCCTTGGTCAGGAACATCAGCGGGGTTTCCACCGTCATTGGCGTGTCCAGGCCGAGTGACAGCGCCACTTGCAACGCTTTCAGGGTGTTGTCGCGGCAGTCGGGGTAGCCGGAATAGTCGGTCTCGCACATGCCGCCCACCAGCACCGAGGCACCGCGGCGGTAAGCCACGGCCGAGGCGTAGCCGAAAAACAGCAGGTTGCGCCCGGGCACGAAGGTGTTGGGCAGCTGGTTGGCCTGCCATTCGATGGCGCGCTCGGCGGTGAGGGCCGTGTCGCCGATCTGGCCGAGGGTGCGCAGGTCGAGCAGGTGGTCGTCGCCCAGGCGATCGGCCCAGGTGGGGAACTGGCTGCGCAGCTCGGTGAGCACCACCTGGCGGCAGTCCAGTTCTACGCGGTGGCGCTGGCCGTAGTCGAAGCCGATGGTTTCAACCCGGGTAAAACGCGCCAGGGCCCAGGCCAGGCAGACGGTGGAATCCTGCCCGCCGGAGAACAGGACCAGGGCCGTGCGTGGGTCGACGGCGCTCACTTGGTCAGCCCCGGATCTCGCCCTGGCCCAGCACGATGTACTTCAGCGAGCACAGCCCCTCCAGCCCCACCGGCCCACGGGCGTGGAACTTGTCGGTGGAGATGCCGATCTCGGCGCCCAGGCCATATTCGAAGCCGTCGGCAAAACGGGTGCTGGCGTTGACCATCACGCTGCTCGAATCGACCTCTCGCAGGAAGCGCATGGCGTTGGGGTGCAGCTCGGTGAGGATGGCGTCGGTGTGGTGCGAGCTGTAGGTGTTGATGTGGGCGATGGCCTCGTCGAGGCTGTCCACCACCTTCACGCTGATGATCGGGGCCAGGTACTCCTCGAACCAATCCTGCTCAGTGGCGGGCACGGTCTTCAGGCCCGCCACGTCAGCCAGCGCGGCCAGGCTGCGCGGGCAGCCGCGCACTTCCACGCCCTTGGCCGCGAAGACGGCACCGATGCGCGGCAGAAAGGCCGCTGCCTGCGCCGCATGCACCAGCAACGATTCGGTGGCGTTGCAGGGGCTGTACTTCTGGGTCTTGGCGTTGTCGGTCACCTTCACCGCCAGGTCGAGGTCAACTTGCGCATCGACGTAGGTGTGGCAGTTGCCGTCCAGGTGCTTGATGACGGGCACCTTGGCCTCGCGCGAGATGCGCTCAATCAGGCCCTTGCCACCGCGCGGAATGATCACGTCCACATGCTCGGGCATGGTGATCAGGGCGCCCACGGCGGCGCGGTCGGTGGTGCCCACCAGTTGCACGGCGTCGGGCGGCAGGCCGGCCTGGTCGAGCGCGCGCTGCACCAGTTGCCACAGCACCAGGTTCGAGTGGATGGCTTCCGAGCCGCCACGCAGGATGCAGGCGTTGCCGCTCTTGATGGCCAGCGAGGCGGCCTCGATGGTCACGTTGGGCCGGCTCTCATAGATCATGCCGAACACGCCCAGCGGCACACGCATCTGGCCCACCTGGATGCCGGTGGGGCGGCGGCGTGCGTTCAGGATTTCGCCGATCGGATCCGGCATGGCCGCCAGCTGCTCGCAGCCCTCGGCCACGGTGGCGATCACCTTGGCCCCCAGGCGCAGGCGGTCGACCATCGGGGCGGCCAGGCCGGCGGCCACGGCGGCGTCGATGTCTTTGGCGTTGGCGGCATCGAGCTCGGCCACGCTGTCACGCAGCAGTGCGGCCAGGCGGGTGAGCGCGTCGTTTTTGGCGGCCGTGGAGGCGCGGGCCATGGCCGTGGCGGCGGCACGAGCACGTGCGCCCATTTCGGTCATGTAGCGGGGGATGTCCTGGATGTCCATGCTGCGAATTGTCGCAGAGGGGTGGCCGCCAGGCAGCGAAAAGGGCTGCCGCAGCAGCCCTTTCAGTGAGACTGTCGGGCGGGCTCAGAGTGCCTTGACGGCTTCGCGCTCGGGGCTCGCGCTGCGTTCCTTGACAAAGCCTTGCGGGTTGTTGCTCTGCCAGCGCCAGCTGTCCTGGCACATGGCATCCAGGCCCCGGGTGGCTTGCCAGTTCAGCAACTCCCGGGCGCGGGCCGGGTCGGCGTAGCAGGCGGCCACGTCGCCGGGGCGGCGGGCCACGCACCGGTAGGGCACGGGCTTGCCGCTGGCGCGCTCGAAGGCCTTGACCACGTCGATCACGCTGTAGCCCTGGCCGGTGCCCAGGTTCACGGTGATCGACTGGCGCTTGTCCAGCAGGTAGCGCAGCGCGGCCACGTGGCCTTCGGCCAGGTCCATCACATGGATGTAGTCGCGCACGCCAGTGCCGTCAGGGGTTTCGTAGTCTGCACCAAAGACCTGCAGGAACTCGCGCTTGCCCACGGCCACCTGGGCCACGTAGGGCATCAGGTTGTTGGGGATGCCGCGCGGGTCTTCGCCGATGCTGCCGCTGGGGTGTGCGCCCACCGGGTTGAAGTAGCGCAGGTAGGCGATGCGCCAGCTCGGCTGGCAGCGCTCCAACTCGCGCAGCATCTCTTCGCCCAGCAGCTTGGTCAGGCCGTAGGGGTTGGTGGCGGTGAGGCGGGCGGTTTCGGGGATGGGCAGCACTTCGGGCTGGCCGTAGACGGTGGCCGACGAGCTGAACACCAGCGTCTTCACGCCCGCCGCTTCCATGACCTGGCCCACGGTGACGAGGCCGTTGAGGTTGTTGCGGTAGTACTCCAGCGGCTTCTCGGCCGATTCGCCCACGGCCTTGTGGGCGGCGAAGTGCACCACGGCGTCGATGTCGTGCTTGTCAAAGACCTGCTGCAGGGCGGCGCGGTCGCACACGTCGGCCTGGATGAAGGTAGGGGGGGTGCCGGTGAGTTGGGCCAGGCGCTCCAGCACCAGCGGTGAGCTGTTGGCAAAGTTGTCCAGTCCGATCACCTTGTAGCCTGCGGCGTGCAGCGCCACCCAGGTGTGCGAGCCGATGTAGCCGGTCGCGCCGGTCAGCAAGATCGTGGCCATGTTTCTCCAAAGTGCCGCCCTGTTCACTTCGCATGCTAACCGGCTCGCTTCACGCGCAGCCGGCGCAACCCCAGGACACAGACAGGATTCTGGCAAACGGGATGGCCTGTCAGGGCACCGAATCAGGGTGCGCACCCCCCCAACCTACAATCCCGCGCATGATTCACGCCATGCCCCAAGGTGTTGCGTCGGTGCTCGCCCGAGAGGTGCTGGAGCGCGTGACGTTGTTGTTGAACCACGTCCTGGCTGCTGAGCCAGAGGCCATGGCGCGACTGCGGCCGTATGCCGGGCGCAGCATCCATTTCGTCTGGGAAGGCCGTCCGGCGTGGCTGCCCGCCTGGGTGCCGTCGCCGCCAGAGGCGCGCTGGGGTGTGGACGCGGCCGGGTTGCTGGATTTGCTGCCTGCGGACGCGCCGTTTGGCGACGAGGGCGGGCTGCGCGTGGTGCTGGATGGCCGCGCACTGCTGGACTGGGGCCTGACCCCGGGCGGTGCGGCAGCCGGCGTGGCGCCGCCGATGGACGTGCAGGGCGATGCCGGCTTCGCCTCGGCGCTGTCATGGCTGGCGCAGAACGTGCGATGGGACATCGAGGACGACCTGGCCCGGGTCGTGGGCGACCGGCCTGCCCGGGTGCTGGCGCAAGCCGGCACCGCGCTGGCGAGTGGGTTGCGACGCCTGACTGCGGGCCTGCGTCGCGCGCCTGCAGCGGCCTGAGCCGGTGATGTCCTGCGGCGCGCGCCTGACACGGCAAGGCTTCTCATGACCCGCAGCTTGCGGCTTTTCTACATCGGCTGGGTGCTGCTGCGCCATGGCATCGACCAGCTGGTGCTATCGGGGGGGCAGTACGCCTGGGTGCGCCTGCTTGCGCGTCTGGCGGCCATCGGCCGCCCGCAGGAAGCGCCGCGCGGCGTGCGTCTGCGCCTGGCGCTGGAGCAACTGGGCCCGATCTTCGTCAAGTTTGGCCAGGTGCTGTCCACCCGGCGCGACCTGCTGCCGCCCGACATCGCTGACGAGCTGGCCCTGCTGCAAGACCGCGTGCCGCCGTTTCCCAGCGCCCAGTCGCGCGCCTGTGTCGAGGCCGCGCTGAAGCGGCCCATCGAAGCCGTGTTCGCCGAGTTCGAAACCGACCCGGTGGCCAGCGCCTCGATCGCCCAAGTCCACTTCGGCCGCCTGCACGACGGCCGCGAGGTGGCAGTGAAGGTGCTGCGCCCCAGCATCCTGCAGGTCATCGAAGCCGACCTGGCTTTGCTGCGCACGCTGGCGCGCTGGGTGGAGCGCTTCTCTGCAGACGGCCGCCGGCTGCGCCCGCGCGAGGTGGTGGCCGAGTTCGACAAATACCTGCACGACGAACTGGACCTCACCCGCGAAGCCGCCAACGCCACCCAGCTGCGCCGCAACATGGCCGGGCTCGACCTGGTGATGATCCCCGAGATGCTGTGGGACTACAGCAGCGCCGAGGTGCTGGTGATGGAGCGCATGCACGGCGTGCCCATCAACCAGATGACCCGCTTGGTGGACGCGGGTGTCGACATCAAGAAGCTGGCCCGCGACGGCGTCACTATCTTCTTCACCCAGGTCTTCCGCGACGGCTTTTTCCATGCCGACATGCACCCCGGCAACATCCAGGTGAGCCTGGCGCCGGCCACCTTCGGCCGCTACATCGCACTGGATTTCGGCATCATCGGCACGCTCGATGCCAGCGACAAGGAATACCTGGCGCAGAACTTCCTGGCCTTCTTCCAGCGCGATTACCGCCGCGTGGCCGAGCTGCATGTGGCCTCGGGCTGGGTGCCGGCTGACACCCGGGTGGACGAGTTGGAGGGCGCCATCCGCGCCGTCTGCGAGCCGCACTTCGATCGCCCGCTCAAGGACATCTCGCTCGGCCAGGTGCTGATGCGGCTGTTCCAGACCTCGCGCCGCTTCAACGTCGAGATCCAGCCGCAACTGGTGTTGTTGCAGAAAACGCTGCTTAACGTGGAAGGCCTGGGCCGCCAGCTCGACCCGGAGCTCGACCTGTGGGCCACCGCCAAGCCCTTCCTGGAGCGTTGGATGAACGAGCAGTTCGGTTGGCGCGCACTGTGGCGCCAGCTCAAGCGCGAAGCGCCCAACTACGCCCAGTTGCTGCCCACGCTGCCGCGGCTGCTGCAGGAGGCGCTTCAGGCGCAGGCGGCAGCGCGCTCACCGGTGGGCGCCGGCAACCCCGGCCTGTCGCGCAGCGAGCTGCAGATGCAGGCGCTGCTGGTGGAGCAGCGCCGCACCAACCGGCTGCTGTCGGCGCTGGTCTATGGCCTGGTGGGGTTCCTGATTGGCGTGTTGGTAGCCCGTGCGGTGCTGCCGATCCTGCAGTTGCGCGGTTGGCTCTGAAGTTGCTTGGTGCTCAGACACTCGATAATCGCGCCGGCCCATCGCTCCTGCTGTTCGCTCGCCCCCTGCTGCTGCCATGCTGCTCACCCTCGTCATCGCCTACCTGCTGGTCACCATCGCCATCGGTCTGTGGGCGGCCAAGCGGGTCAAGAACACGACTGACTTCGCCATCGCCGGCCGGCATCTGCCGCTGGCCATGGTGATCACCACCACCTTTGCCACCTGGTTCGGCTCGGAGACGGTGCTGGGCATTCCGGCCAAGTTCATTGAAGGAGGGCTCAGCGGTGTGGTGGAGGATCCCTTCGGTGCCGGCGGGTGTTTGATCCTGGTGGGCTTGTTCTTCGCGGCCAAGCTGTACCGCATGACGTTGCTGACCATCAGCGACTACTTTCGCGAGCGCTATGGCCGCGGCGTCGAAGTGGTGTGCTCGTTGATCATCATCCTCAGCTACCTGGGCTGGGTGTCAGCGCAGGTCACGGCGCTGGGGCTGGTGTTCAACCTGTTGTCCGGCGGCGCCATCGGCATCCCCGCAGGCATGGTGATCGGCACGGCGTCGATCCTGGCTTACACGCTGTTTGGCGGCATGTGGTCGGTGGCGGTGACCGACTTCCTGCAGATGATCATCCTGGTGGTGGGGCTGTCGATCATCGCGGTCTTCGCGGCCGACCAGGCCGGTGGGGCCGACAAGGTGATTGCGCTGGCCCAAAGCCGAGACCTGTTCAAGTTCCTGCCCGAGCCGGGCTTTGATCAGATCGTTGGGTTCATCGCCGCGGCGGTCACGATGATGTTTGGCTCCATCCCGCAGCAGGACGTCTTCCAGCGCGTGATGTCGGCCAAGGACGTGAAGGCAGCCACCCGCGGGCCGGTGATCGGCGGCGTGGCCTACATCCTGTTTGCCTTTGTGCCCATGTTCCTGGTGACCAGTGCCCTGATCATCATGCCCGAGCAGGCCACCGTGCTGATCGCGGACGACCCCCAGAAGGTGATCCCCACGCTGGTGATGGAACGCATGCCTTTCATCATGCAGGTGCTGTTCTTCGGGGCGCTGCTGTCGGCGCTGAAGTCGTGCGCCTCGGCCACGTTGCTGGCGCCCAGCGTCACGTTTGTCGAGAACATCTGGCGCCAGTTCTTCCCACGCCAGAGCGACCGCCAGGAATTGCGCACCATGCGTCTGGCCGTCTTGATTTTCAGCGTGTGCGTCTGCACCTATGCGATCGCGCTGGAGGGCACGTCGATCTACGAGATGGTGTCGAGCGCCTATCAGGTCACGCTGGTGGGGGCCTTTGTGCCGCTGCTGGCGGGGCTGTACTGGCGCCGGGCCACCACGCAGGGCGCGGTGTTCTCCATCCTGCTGGGGTTGCTGACCTGGATCCTGTTCCTGACCACGCCGGCACGCGAATCGTTTCCTGCGCAGTTGGCGGGGCTGCTGATGGCCGGTGTGGGCATGGTGCTGGGGTCGCTGGGACCACAGGCGGTGAAGAATCAGCACGCCTCGCATCGCTACCACCCCGGCATGGCTCCGCCAGCGCAAGCCTCGTGATCTGGTCAACCAACCGGTCCTCCTATAATTTCGTGTTTTGAATCAAGGGTTTAGAGATGCCGATCTACGCTTATCGCTGCAGCAGCTGCGGGCACGCGAAAGACGTGCTGCAAAAGCTCTCCGATGCACCGCTCACCACCTGTCCTGCCTGCGGGGCCGAGGCTTTTGCCAAGCAGGTGACTGCCGCCGGGTTCCAGCTCAAGGGATCGGGCTGGTATGCCACTGACTTCAAGGGCGGTGGTTCGTCGTCCGGTGGCAGCAAGCCGGGCGGTGACGCGTCGGGTGGCGGCGCCACCGGGGGCGAGTCGTCCGCGGGTGGTGGCTCGTCCAGCGAGGGCGGCACCACCGCTGCTGCGGCAACCCCCTGCGGCGGTTCATGTGCCTGCCATTGAGCGCCGCGTGCCGATGGGCTGTACGTTTCCCTTCTTCGATGTGAGTAGCCGGTGAAAAAATACATCATCGCCGGCCTGCTGGTCTGGTTGCCATTGGCTGTCACCATCTGGGTGCTCACCTGGGCCATCGGCCTGCTCAACGGTGTGTTCCTCGCTGTGGTGGGCGTACTGGGTTCGGTACTGCCAGAACCTGTGCCCACCTGGCTGACTAGCCTCACCCAGATCCCGGGCTTGGGAGTGGCATTGCTGCTGATTGCGATGCTGCTGACGGGCATGTTCGTCACCAACTTCATCGGCCAGTGGTGGCTGAAGCAGTGGGACCGGCTGCTCTCGCGCATCCCCATCGTCAAGTCGATCTACAGCTCGGTCAAACAGGTGTCGGACACGCTGTTTTCGTCCAGCGGCCAGGCCTTCCGCGAGGCCGTGCTGGTGCAGTACCCGCGCCAGGGCTCTTGGACGATCGCCTTCGTCACCGGCAAGCCCAGTGGCGAGGTGGCTCATCACCTGCATGACGACTACCTCAGCCTGTACGTGCCCACCACGCCCAACCCCACCTCGGGCTTCTTCCTGATGGTGCCGCGCTCGGATGTGATGGCGCTGAATATGACGGTGGACGAAGCGCTGAAGTACATCATCTCGATGGGCGTTGTGGCGCCGCCGGTGCATGCGCCTGTGGCCGTGTTGCCCGAGCCTGTGCGTTCCTGATCCCCCGATAAAAACACCCAGCTCCCGCGGCCGTCGATGGCGGCTGCGGACACCCAAGGCGGGCTTTCGACCCGCCTGCAAGAAAGCGAGTCCCACATGCGTACCTCCTATGCCGGCCTGGTCAGCGAAGCCCACCTGGGCCAGACCGTCACCCTGATGGGCTGGGCCCACCGTCGCCGTGACCACGGCGGCGTCATCTTCATTGACCTGCGCGACCGCGAAGGCCTGGTGCAGATCGTCTGCGACCCCGATCGCGCCGAGATGTTCAAGGTCGCCGAAGGCGTGCGCAACGAGTTCTGCCTGAAGATCACGGGCCTGGTGCGCGCGCGCCCTGCCGGCACCGAAAACGCCAACCTCGTGAGCGGCAAAGTCGAAGTGCTGTGCCACACGCTGGAAGTGCTCAACCCCAGCGTCACGCCGCCGTTCCCGCTGGACGACGAGAACCTCAGCGAAACCACCCGCCTGACCCACCGCGTGCTCGACCTGCGCCGCCCGGCGATGCAGAAGAACCTGATGCTGCGCTACCGCGTGGCGATGGAAGTGCGCAAGTTCCTCGATGCCAACGGCTTCATCGACATCGAAACCCCGATGCTCACCAAGAGCACGCCCGAAGGCGCACGCGACTACCTCGTGCCCAGCCGCGTGCATGACGGCATGTTCTTCGCGCTGCCGCAGTCGCCTCAGCTGTTCAAGCAGTTGCTGATGGTGGCCGGCTTCGACCGCTACTACCAGATCACCAAGTGCTTCCGCGACGAAGATCTGCGCGCTGATCGCCAGCCTGAATTCACCCAGATCGACATCGAAACCTCGTTCCTGGGCGAAGAAGAGATCCGCGGCATGTTCGAAGGCATGATCCGCATGGTGTTCCGCAACACCATTGGCGTCGATTTGCCCGGCTACCCGGTGATGACCTACGCCGAAGCCATGCACAAGTACGGCTCCGACAAGCCCGACCTGCGCGTGAAGCTGCAGTTCACCGAGCTGACCGACGTGATGAAGGACGTCGACTTCAAGGTGTTCTCCGCCCCGGCCCAGAGCCCGACCGGCCGCGTCGTGGCCCTGCGCATCCCCGGCGGTGCCGAGATGAGCCGCGGCGAGATCGACGGCTACACCGAGTTCGTCAAGATCTACGGCGCCAAGGGCCTGGCGTGGATCAAGGTCAACGATGTGTCCAAGGGCCGCGAGGGCATGCAGTCGCCCATCGTCAAGAACCTGCACGACGCGGCCATTGCCGAGATCATCGCCCGCACCGGCGTGTGCAACGGCGACCTGCTGTTCTTCGGCGCTGACAAGGCCAAGGTGGTCAACGACGCCATCGGCGCCTTGCGCGTGAAGGTGGGCCACAGCGAGTTCGGCAAGAAGAACGGCCTGTTCGAAGACAAGTGGGCGCCGCTGTGGGTGGTCGATTTCCCGATGTTCGAACACGACGACGACGAAGACCGCTGGAACGCCGTGCACCACCCGTTCACCGCGCCCAAGGACGGCCATGAAGACTACATGGACACTGACCCGGGCAAGTGCATCGCCAAGGCCTACGACATGGTGCTCAACGGCTGGGAACTCGGCGGTGGTTCGGTGCGTATCCACCGTGCTGACGTGCAGAGCAAGGTGTTCAGCGCGCTGAACATCAGCAAGGAAGACGCGCAGGTGAAGTTCGGCTTCCTGCTGGATGCGCTGCAGTACGGCGCACCCCCGCACGGTGGCCTGGCGTTTGGCCTGGACCGCCTGGTCACGCTGATGACCAAGGCCGAGTCGATCCGTGACGTGATCGCCTTCCCCAAGACCCAGCGTGCCCAGTGCCTGCTGACCGGGGCGCCGAGCAATGTCGACGACAAGCAACTGCGCGAGCTGCACATCCGCTTGCGCAACGCCCAGCCGGCAGCGTGATGGTGGCATGACGGGTGGCCCGCTTTGCCGGCTGAATAGCTAGAATAGCTAAACACAGTCGGAGTGCGGGTCATGAATGTTTCGGCTACCGATGCTAAGAACCGCCTGGGCCAGATGTTGGAGCATGCCCAGCGCGAGCCCGTGGTGATCGAAAAGGCGGGCCGCCGGCACAGCGTGCTGTTGTCGGCTGCCCAATACGATGCCCTGGTGGCCGGGCAGCAACCTCCGGCCAAAGCGGGTGATGCGAGCCGCGCCTTTTACGCGCAGTACAAGGACTGGGTGGACGAGCAGAACCGCCACGTGGAGCAGTACGGTGTCTGGAACGAAGAGTTCCGCACCTGGTGAACGGCGGGTGCTTCGATGGCCCAGTGGGATGTGTACGTGAACCCGGTGGCGCGTTCACGCGAATGGCTGCCCTACCTCGTGGCGGTGCAAAGCGATTTTTTGGATGCGCTGCCCACGCGACTGGTGATCCCGTTGTCGCGCAGCCAGGTGGGCGCCTCAGCGTTGCCCTCGCGCCTGGTGCCGACGTTTGAAATCCAAGGGGAGGTGCTGGCCTTGAAGCCCCATGAAATGGGTGTGATGCTGGCGCGCGACCTGCGTGCGCCAGTACAGTCGCTGCGGCTGCAGGCCCATCGGCTGGTGGATGCGATGGATGCGGTGGTGAGCGGTGTCTGAATTCAAGATCCCCCAATCGGTGCTGGTGGTGATCCACACCCCCGCGCTGGACGTGTTATTGATCGAACGGGCCGACAAGCCCGGCTTCTGGCAAAGCGTCACCGGCTCGAAGGACGCGCTCGACGAGTCTTGGGCCGCCACCGCGCAACGCGAGGTGGGCGAGGAAACCGGCATCCTTGTCGGCAGCGAACACGTACCGCTGCACGCCCTGAGCGACTGGGGGGTCGAGAACGTTTATGAGATCTACCCCGTGTGGCGGCATCGCTATGCACCGGGGGTGACGCACAACACCGAACGTGTCTTTGGCCTCACCGTGCCGCCCGGCACGCCGGTGGTGTTGGCGCCGCGCGAGCACACGCGGGCCGTGTGGCTGCCGTGGCGCGAGGCGGCTGATCGCTGCTTCTCTCCGTCCAATGCCGAAGCCATCCTGCAGTTGCCTTCGCAAGCGCCTTCGCAATTGCCCTCGAAGGTGGCGCGATGACCACCAAGCGCCGCACTGGCGGTCATCATGGGCTGGGCACGGCGTCGCGCTTTGGCAGCTCGCGCTTTGGCCACAGTGGCCTGAGCACGCTCACCGCCCCTGGTGGGCTGGACGGCCCGCGGCTGCGGGTGGCCACGTACAACATCCACAAGGGTGTGCGCGGCATGGGGCCCAACAGGCGGCTGGAGATCCACAACCTCGGGCTGGGCATCGAGTCGCTCGACGCCGATCTGGTGTTCCTTCAGGAAGTGCGGCTGTTCCACCACCGCGATGCCAAGCGCTTTGACCGCACCTGGTTCAGCTGGCCGCAGCAGGGGCAGGCCGAGTTCCTGGCGCCTGACGGCTATGACTCCGCCTACCGCACCAACTGCATCACCCGCGATGGCGAGCATGGCAATGCGCTGCTGTCGCGCTGGCCGCTGGGCGAGATCGGCCACCACGACGTGTCGGACCACCGTTTCGAGCAGCGCGGCCTGCTGCACGTGCCGGTGCTGTGGCGCGGCGAAGAGGTGCACACCATCGTGGCGCACTTCGGGTTGATCCACGCCAGTCGCATCCGCCAGGCCGAGCGGTTGGCCCAGTACATCCGCGACGAGGTGCCGACCGACCGGCCGCTGATCGTGGCCGGTGATTTCAACGATTGGGGCGAGCGCCTCGACCCGTCGATGAAAGCCGCCGGCCTGTCGCGCAGCACACTGCCCGATGCGTCGCGTGGGCCGCTCACCTACCCGTCGCGCCTGCCCTTGTTTGCGCTGGACCGCGTCTACGTGCGGGGCCTGCGCTGCACGGGCCTGTTCTCACCGCGTGGCCCGGCCTGGGTGCGCATGTCAGACCACCTGCCTCTGGTCGCCGAGCTCGATTTCGCATGACGGCCGACGCCGGACGCTCCGCCTGGTCCTGGTTCCTGGCGCCGCGCCCGGTCTACAGCGGTGGCAATGCGGTGCAGCTGCTGCGGGGTGGCGATGCGTTGTTCCCGGCGATGCAGGCGGCCATTGCGCAGGCGCAGCGCGAGGTCTGGTTGGCCAGCTACATCTTCCATGACGATGACGCCGGCCTGGCCATGGTGCAGGCCTTGTCGCAGGCGGCGCGGCGTGGGGTGCAGGTGCGGGTGGTGGTCGATGGCTTTGGCTCCAACCGCAGCGTGGCACGGCTGCAGGCCTTGTTGCTCGATGCGGGCGTGGCCTTCACCGTCTTTCGACCTCTGCACCGCTGGACGCACTGGTTCCAGCCGGGACAGCTGCGCCGTCAGCACATGAAGCTGTGCGTGGTCGATGGTGAGCTTGGCTTCATCGGTGGCATCAATGTCATCGACGATCGCATGGACATCCACCATGGCCGCAGCGACCAACCCCGGCTCGACTTCGCCGCGGGCGTGCGCGGTCCGGTGGTGGCGGGCATGGCACAGGCGGTACGGGCGGTGTGGTCGCGTGCGGCGCTGGGCAGTGAATGGCGCCAGGAAGCGCAGGCCCTGCTGAGCGAGCCGCAGCCGCTGCGGCGGCTGAAGGGGGTGTTGCAGCAGGTGCGCATGCCGCGGCGCCGTCGTCGTCAGCCTGATCTGCAGGCCCTGGCGCCGATGCGCGCAGCTTTGGTGGTACGCGACAACCTGCGGCAGCGCCGCATGATCGAGCGCAGCTACATCGCCGCGATCGATGGCGCGCATGACCGCGTCTGGTTGGTCACCCCCTACTTCTACCCCGGGCAGGAATTCCGCCGCGCGCTGCGCGACGCGGCCCGCCGCGGGGTGGATGTGCGCCTGCTGCTGCAAGGCAAGCTCGATTACCGTGTGGCCGGCCTGGCCGCCCGGGTGCTGTACCACGAGCTGGTGCACCAGGGCGTGAAGGTCTACGAGTACACGCCCGCCTACCTGCATGCCAAGGTGGCCTTGGTCGATGACGAATGGGCCACGGTGGGCAGCTCCAACATCGACCCGTTGTCGCTGCTGCTGAACCTGGAGGCCAACCTGGTGGTGCGCGATGGCGACTTCGTGGCCGAGCTGGCGCGCGAGCTGACCGAGGCGTGGGCTGATTGCCGCGAAATCGGCGCGGCCGATCTGCCGCTGCGCGGTGTGGCGGGCTGGTTGGGCCGGGCCTTGGTGGCCTGGGTCGCCTACGTGTACCTGCGCATGGGCGGGGTCACTGGGAGGTATTGAGCCCACCCCCTACGCGCTTCGCGCGCCCCCTCAAGGGGGCAACACCGGCGGACCGGCGAAGCCGGTCCACGGCGTTCGCTGGGATTGGCGGTGGCGCTCCGCCCTGTGGCGCTTCAGTTGGGCTGTTGCAGCGCCTTGATGCGGTCTTCGATGGGTGGGTGGCTGGAGAACAGCGCCATCAGGCCGCTGGGGCGGCTGCTGATGCCCATGGTCTGCACGGTCTTGGGCAGCTCGCCGGGGTCCATGCCGCCCAGGCGGGCCAGCGCCTGGATCATCGGCTGGCGGCGGCCCATCAGGTCGGCAGCCCCACGGTCGGCGCGGAACTCGCGGTGGCGCGAGAACCAGGCCACGATGATGGCGGCCACCAGGCCCAGCAGCAGGTCAAGCACCACGGTGGTCACCATGTAGCCGATGCCGGGGCCTTCCTTGTCGTTCTTCAGCACCACGCGGTCGATGAAGTAGCCGATGGCGCGTGACAGGAACACCACGAAGGTGTTCATCACGCCCTGGATCAGCGTCATCGTCACCATGTCGCCGTTGGCGATGTGGGCGACCTCATGGCCGAGCACCGCTTCCACCTCGTCGCGGTTCATCGTTTGTAGCAGGCCGGTAGAGACGGCCACCAGCGCCGAGTTCTTGAAGGCGCCGGTGGCAAAGGCGTTGGGCGCGCCATCGAAGATGGCGACTTCGGGCATGGCGATGCCGGCGCGCTCGGCCAGGCGGGCCACGGTGGCCACGATCCAGCGGTGGGTGGGGTCGGTGGAATCGTTGATGACCTGGGCGCCCGAGCTCCACTTGGCCATCGGCTTGCTCATCAGCAGCGAGATGATGGCGCCGCCGAAGCCCATCACCAGCGAGAACCCCAGCAGCGCACCCAGGTCGAGCCCCGAGGCGCTGAGGTAGCGGTTCACGCCCAGCAGGTTCGCGGTGATGCCGAGCACCAGCATCACGGCCAGGTTGGTGGCGAGGAAGAGAACGATGCGTTTCATGGTCAGCGTGGAAGTGATGGGGTCAGCACCTGGCGGGAGGTGGCGCTGTGCGGGCGATTTTCAAGTCGCGTCAATTGGGCCCGCCAGGGTGCTTCGCCTTAGAGCAGTTGCCACGACAAAGTTTCACCACCGCGTAGTGGCTTGAGCTGCGTTTCGCCGAAGGGCACCGTTTCGGGCAGCGTCCATTCGCGGCGGGCCAGTGTGATCTGGCCTTGATTGCGCGGCAGGCCGTAGAAATCGGGGCCGTTGAAGCTGGCAAAGGCTTCCAGGCGGTGCAGCGCGCCGGCTTCTTCAAAGGCCTGGGCGTACAGCTCCATGGCTGACAGCGCTGTGTAGCAGCCGGCGCAGGCGGCGGCATGTTCCTTCAGCTGGGCCGGGTGCGGCGCGCTGTCGGTGCCGAGAAAGAACTTTCGGCTGCCTGACGTGGCCACGGCCACCAGCGCGCGGCGATGCACTTCGCGCTTGAGCACGGGCAGGCAGTAGTAGTGCGGCCGCAGCCCGCCCTGGAACAGCGCATTGCGGCTGTACAGCAGGTGGTGGGCCGTGATGGTGGCGGCGATGTTCGGGCCGCCATCGGCCACGTATTCGGCCGCTTCGCGGGTGGTGATGTGTTCCAGCACCACCTTGAGCTTGGGGAAATCACGCCGCACCGGGTCGAGCACGCGGTCGATGAACACGGCTTCGCGGTCGAACACGTCGATCTCGGGGTCGGTCACCTCGCCGTGCACCAGCAGGGGCATGCCGTGGCGCTGCATCTCGTCGAGTACCTCGTAGGTGCGCACGATGTCGGTCACGCCGGCATCGCTGTTGGTGGTGGCGCCGGCCGGATAGAGCTTCAGCGCCACCACGCCGGCGGCCTTGGCACGGGCGATTTCGTCGGGCGAGGTCTTGTCGGTGAGGTACAGCGTCATCAACGGCATGAAGTCGCTGCCCGGGCCGCTTTTGGGCAAGCAGGCGAGGATGCGCTCGCGGTAGGCCAGTGCCTGCTCCGTGGTAGTCACCGGTGGGCGCAGGTTGGGCATCACGATGGCACGGGCAAACTGGCGCGCCGTGTGCGGCAGCACGGCGGCCAGACCGGCGCCGTCGCGCAGGTGCAGGTGCCAGTCGTCGGGACGGGTCAGGGTGAGGGTGTCAGGTGCGCTCATATCTGTGATTGTCGCTGCACTGCACAAAACCCGTGTCGCCGACGGTCGGGCGCACGGATCTTGCGTGCCAGGAGAGGTCCCTATACTGCCTCATCACCTTGTTGTTACCGGAGACGTCTTCCATGCTGCACTCCACGCTTTTGCGCCTGCTGGCGCCGGTCTGTCTGGGTTTGTTGGTCGCGGTGCCCGCGCCTGCCCTGGCCGGCAAGACGCTCGACGCCATCAAGGCGCGCGGCCAGCTGGTCTGCGGCGTGAACACCGGCCTGGCGGGCTTTGCCCAGGCCGACAGCAATGGCCAGTGGACTGGCCTGGATGTGGACGTCTGCCGCGCCGTGGCCGCCGCCGTGCTGGGCGACCCGAACAAGGTGAAATGGGTGCCGCTGAACGCGCAGCAGCGCTTCACTGCGCTGCAATCGGGCGAGATTGACCTGCTTTCGCGCAACACCACCTGGACGCTCAGCCGCGATGCCTCGCTGGGCATGCACTTCACCGCCGTCACCTACTACGACGGCCAGGGCTTCCTGGTGCCGGTGAAGGCGAAGGTCAAGGGCGCTAAGCAAATGAAGGGTGCCACGGTGTGCGTGCAGGCCGGCACCACCACCGAGAAGAACCTCACCGACTACTCGCGCGCCAACGCCCTGAGCCTCAAGCCTGTGGTGTTTGACAAGCTCGAAGCCGCCACCGGCGCCTATTTCTCGGGCCGTTGCGTCGCCTTCACCGCCGATGCCTCAGCGCTGGCCTCCATCCGCAACAAGGAAGCCAAGAATCCGGCCGAGCATCAGATCTTGCCGGAACTGATCTCGAAAGAGCCGCTGGGCCCGATGGTGCGCCGTGGTGACGATGAATGGTTCTCCATTGCCAAGTGGGTGGTGTTCGGCCTGATCGAGGCCGAAGAATATGGCGTCACCCAGGCCAATGCCGACAAGGAACTGGCCACCAGCACCGACCCGGTGGTGATGCGCCTGTTGGGCAAAACCGAAGACCTGGGCAAGCAGCTCGGCCTCGACAAGGAATGGCTGCTGCGCGCCATCAAGGCCACCGGCAACTATGGCGAGATCTTCGAGCGCAACGTGGGCCCGAAGACGGCGCTGAACCTGCCGCGCGGCTCCAATCGCCTGTGGAGCCAGGGCGGTCTGATGTACGCGCCCCCTCTGCGATGACTCGCGCTGACTCGCACTGAATGGTCGTGCAGCCGTCCGCTCCACCTCGTCGCCAGCACCTGCCCTGGCGCGCCATCGCGTGGCAGGTGCTGATCGTCGCGGTGGTGGCGGGCCTGGTGGCCTGGCTGGCGCACAACACGGTGGCCAACATGCAGGCCCGCGGCATCCGCACCGGCTTCGGCTTCCTGTGGGAGACGGCGGGGTTCGACATCGGCGAGTCGCTGATCGACTACCAGTCATTTGACCCGTACTGGCGCGCCTTCCTGACCGGCCTGTTGAACACGCTGCGCGTGGCTGTGGTGGGCGTCGTGCTGGCCACGGTGCTGGGGGTGCTGTTGGGCGCCGGCCGTTTTGCGCGCAACCTGCTGGTGCGCGGGCTGTGCCAGGCCTACGTGGAGCTGTTCCGCAACATCCCGCTGCTGCTGCAGCTGCTGTGCTGGTACCTGCTGATGGCCGAAGGGCTGCCACCGGTGCTGGAAGCCTGGTCGCTGGGCGATGTGGTGCTGCTCAGCAAGGCTGGCCTGGCGTTGCCCATGCCGGTGTGG
>Ga0075012_10001650_pt1 | contig 22480 bp, 20 predicted proteins | sample All_14_2_FD_71474 | JGI IMG/M metagenome (GOLD analysis project Ga0075012, IMG submission 71474) | Freshwater microbial communities in response to fracking from Pennsylvania, USA - Allegheny Zone_MetaG_DW_15 | ecosystem: Environmental > Aquatic > Deep subsurface > Groundwater > Drilled...
CTCTGCCGTCCACATGCTGAGACGGCGACGTTCAGCGGTTGATCCAGTTGCCGTGGAAACCGAACGGCACCCGCTGCGGCAGCGCGATGGTCGCCACCGGCTCCCCGCCGAAATCGGACGCGTCGAGGATCACCAGATCACTGCCGTCACGCGTCGGGTCGTAGACATAGCTCAGGTACCAACCGCGACTCTCATCGGCCGGACCGGCGGCCGGCACGAACACCGCCTCGCCGGAGACCCCCGCCCCGAAGGAGTGGGTGCTGGCTTCCCCCGTGGACAGGTCGTGGCGCACCAACTCGGCGTCGCCCACCGAGACCGAGTAGCGCGCGGGCAGGCCGGCCAGCCGATCATCGATTCGCGGAAACTCGATGGCACGGTCGTCGAGTTGGCGCTCGCGCACCGTCCCACTTGCCAGATCGATCCGCCACTCCCACAGCATCGCCTGCTCACCGAAGCCACCGTCGTTGCGCCACAGCTCGGGGTACCGCGCAGCCTGCAGCACAATCGAATTCCCGTCGTCGAACGCGTTCGCGACATGGAATATGTAACACGGTTCGATGTCGAACCAGCGGATCGCGGCGTCCGGCTGATCGCGGCGCAGCACCCCGAACCGGGCACCGTAGCTGTCACTCCAGCGATAGGGCATATCACCGGAGCCACTGGCGGCCATCTCCATATCGAAGACGATCGGCAGGTCCATGAAGATCACGTGATCGGCGGTCATCGCGAAGTCGTGCATCATGGTGTGTGCCTTGACATCCACCGGTCTGTTGAGGACCAGCTCGCCGTCCTCGGCCACCCGGTGATAGGTGACATACGGTTCGAAAAGGCTGCCATACCCGAAGAAGTGCATCTCGCCGGTGGCCGGACAGATCTTGGGATGCGCCGTCATGGAGTTGGTCAGCTTGCCGCCGAAATCGTAGGCGCCCAACGTTTCCAGCTCATTGCTGATCTCGTAGGGAAACGACGACTCGACCAGTGCGAGCGTCTTGCCCGCATGGTTGACGACGTGGGTGTTGGCCACCGCGGCACGCAGATTGCGGGATCCGTCGTCGTTGTAGAGCGGGAATGCTTCGACGAAGCTGTCGGTACGCACCCACCGGTTGCGATACCACTTCGCGGCCCCGTCCTCGATTCGGACACCGTGGATCATGCCGTCCCCGGCGAACCAATGCGCCGTGGCCTGGCGTGGGTTGGGTCCGTTGCGCAGGTACCACCCGTCGATCTCGGGCGGGATCACGCCGTGCACGGGCAGGTTGTATTCGGTGAGCTCATCGACGACTGGGGCGTAGTTGCCCCGCAGGAAGAAGGCGCCCTCGGCGGGCAGCGCAGAGGCCTCTGTCATGGCATCACCCTGACATTCCACTAGTGACATGTCAAGAGTGGAATGTAGGCTGTTCGGCCATGAGCTTGCGGATCGCGGCCCTCGGTTTACTCGCCCAGCACCCCGGCAGCGGTTACGACCTGATGCGCCGTTTCGAGAAGTCGATGGCCAACGTCTGGCCGGCCACCCAGAGCCAGCTCTACGGCGAGCTGAACCGGTTGGCCGACAACGGATTGATCGAGGTGGCCGAGATCGGGGCGCGCGGCCGCAAGGTGTACCGCGTGACCGCCTCCGGGCACGCCGAACTGCTGCGCTGGGTGACCAATCCACAGGACGACCCACCCGGGCGCAGCCCGGAACTACTGCGGATCTTCCTGCTCGGCGAACTCCCCCGACCCGATGCCGCCAAGCATGTGCAGGCACTCGTCGAGCACGCCGAGTCCGAGCTGCACCGCTTGCGGGCGCTGCGCGAGAGCCTGCAGTTCGACGATTCCGACGACTCCTTCTATGGACACGCCGCCCTGGAGTTCGGCCTACGTTTCGAGGCCATGCAGGCGGAATGGGCCAGGTGGCTGCTGACCGCAATCGACGACCGCGCGAACTAGGTGTTGCATCGCGATAGGTTCCGATATATCGTAAACGTATCGGAAGCTCGTATCGGGCTTCCCTCATCAGAAAGAGGCACCCCTATGGACACCCCATTCACACCCCCCGGTCTCCCGTTCGGATTCGGCCCGGCAGCGTTCGGCCCCACCGGGTTCGACCGGCGACATGGCCGCCGCGAGTTCCGTGACCACGTCCGTGCACAGGCGGCCGGACAGCAAGGCCCGTTCGGCCCCGGCTTCGGTCGAGGGTTCGGACCCGGTTTCGGACCCGGTTTCGGGTTCGGCCCCGGCGGGCCTCGCGGCCGCGGCGGACGCGGCCCGCGGGGTCGCGGCAAGCGCGGCGATGTCCGCGCCGCGATCCTGACCCTGCTCACCGAGCGCCCCATGCACGGGTACGAGATGACCCAGGAGATCGCCGCCCGCAGTAACGATCTGTGGAAGCCGAGCCCCGGCTCGGTCTACCCCACGCTGCAACTGCTGGTGGACGAGGGCCTGATCACCCCGACCGAAAGCGAAGGAAGCAAGAAGACCTTCGAGCTGACCGCGGAGGGGCGCACCGCGGCCGCCGCGATCGAGACGGCGCCATGGGACGAGATCGCCGAGGACGCCGACCCCAACGCGGTGAACCTGCGGGCCGCACTCGGCCAGCTCTTCGGGGCCGTCGGGCAGGCGGCGCACGCCGCGTCGTCCGACCAGCAGCAGCGCATCCTCGATATCGTCAACACCGCGCGCCGCGAGATCTACCAGATTCTCGGCGAGGAGTGACGCCCGTAGCATTGCCAGACGATGCTCACCGGTAATTATCTCGACGTTCTGATCCCGCTGCTGGTCGCGGTTCTCGCCGCGGCCGGCAGCGTGGTCGGCATGAAGTTCCGCGACGCGGATTCCTACGGGCGCCGCCGCGGCATCTGGCTGCTGATGTTGGTCGCGGTGTCGGCGATCGCCACCTACGCCGCGCTCGACTCCACCTCCGCGGGCGGGAGCATCCTGGAAGCGACCGGCCTGGCCGCCGCTGCCGTCGCCGCCGCCATCGGTGCCCATGTGCTCTGGCGCAGAGTCGTTTTCGACACCGAGCGGAGCACGGTCACGCGGGCGACGCTGGCCACCGGGCTCGCTGTTGCCGTCATCATCGCCGCGGTGTCGTGGAGTTATATGGACGGAAAGGCCTGCCGTCAGGTCGCACCACTGGTCGCGCTGAGCGCCCAGTCATTCGTGATGCCGAGCTTCTCCACCGAGCAAGGGCCGACACCCGGCGACTTCGAGGAACGCGCGCGGGCGATCCGGGACCAGGCACGTCAGATCGCACCCGGCGAGATCGCCGAACATGCCGGCAGACTGGCCGATCTGGCCGGCCAGATCGCCTTCGCGGTCCGCAATGACGACACCGCCCAGCACGCCTTGTTGGGCGCCCAGTACTACGAAGAACTGAAGCCCATCATGCGCACGTGCCGGATCGGTCTGGGCGCCTAGCTTCGGACCGTCTATCAGCTCTCCGCCGTGGCTGGCCTGCGGTTACCTGGTGGCCACGGCGGGGCGCTGGCCGACTTGTAGCCTGACGGACGTGACCGATCTGGAGCGCATGCCCCGCGGTGGACCCGACGCCTCGTGTCTGGACCGGCTGCTCGAAACCGACCGGCCCGAATATCTGGACCGTGCCGATATCGATCCCGCGGTCAAGCGCAGCGTGGTCGACGCACTGGAGTGGACCGGCCGGGTGTTCGGCAACCACGAGGCGTGTGCGCAGCTGGTCCTCGACGAGGTGGCCGAGGTTCCGGACCCCAGAATCCTCGAGCTCGGTGCCGGGCACGGGGCGCTCTCGGCGCTGATCCTCGACGCTCACCCGACCGCGACGGTCACCGTGACCGATATCGAACCGGATTCGGTCGCCGCGATGGCCGCCGGCGAACTGGGCAGTCATCCCCGTGCGGCGGTGCGGGAGATGGATGCCACGGCCATCGACGCGCCCGATTCTCATTTCGCGCTGGCGGTCTTCGCGCTGTCGTTTCACCACCTGCCGCCGCCGACGGCGGCAGCGGTGCTCGCCGAGGGCACCCGTGTCGCAGACAAACTGCTGATCATCGACCTGCCCCGGCCACCGGCGCCGCTGCATGTCCTGCGGCTGGCCACGATGGCGCCGCTGGCCCCATTCGTGCCGTTCGTCCACGACGGGCTGATCAGTTCACTGCGCAGCTACAGCCCGTCGGCGTTGCGGGCGCTGGCCGATCATGCCGGTGTGGATATCGTGCTGCGCGGCGGTCTGCTCAGACCACAGGTTGTGGTGGCCGTTCGGCGCTAGGGTCGACACCGTGGGCGAAGAGGTTTCCCGCACGGAGTTCAGCCGCGCGCAGCGCCGCGAATACCGGCGCAAGGTCCAGCTGTGCCTGGACGTGTTCGAAACGATGCTGTCCCAGTCCAGTTTCGAGTTCGACCGGCCGCTGACCGGCATGGAGATCGAGTGCAACCTGGTCGACGCCGACTATCAGCCCGCGTTGCGCAATCAGGAGGTGCTGGCCTCCATCGCCGACCCGGCCTATCAAACCGAACTGGGCGCCTACAACATCGAATTCAATGTTCCGCCCCGGCCACTGCCCGGTCGGTCGGCGCTGGAACTGGAGGCCGAGGTGCGGGCCAGCCTGAACGCCGCCGAGGCCAAGGCCACCGAGGACGGCGCGCATATCGTGATGATCGGGATCCTGCCCACGCTCATGCCCGAGCATCTGGGGGCGGGGTGGATGAGCGAGTCGACCCGCTATCAGGCGCTCAACGACTCCATCTTCACCGCCCGCGGGGAAGATATCGACATCGAGATCGCCGGACCCGAACGCCTGTCCCTGCAATCGGCCGATATCGCACCTGAATCCGCCTGCACCAGTATGCAATTACATTTGCAGGTGTCGCCGGCAGCATTCGCCCAGAACTGGAACGCCGCACAGGTGCTGGCCGGGCCGCAACTGGCGCTGGGCGCCAACTCCCCGTACTTCTTCGGCCACGAGCTGTGGGCCGAAACCCGCATCGAACTCTTCGGTCAGGCCACCGACACCCGCCCCGAGGAGCTCAAGACCCAGGGTGTGCGCCCGCGGGTCTGGTTCGGCGAACGCTGGATCACCTCGATCTTCGACCTGTTCGAAGAGAATGTGCGGTACTTCCCCGCGCTGCTGCCCGAGATCTCCGACGAGGACCCGATGGCCGAACTCGCCGCCGGACGCACCCCGCGACTCTCGGAGTTACGCCTGCACAACGGCACCATCTACCGCTGGAACCGGCCCGTCTACGACGTGGTGGACGGTAAGCCGCACCTGCGCGTGGAGAACCGGGTCCTGCCCGCCGGGCCGACGGTGCTCGACATGCTCGCCAACTCGGCGTTCTACTACGGCACGTTGCGGGCACTGACCGACGAGGACCGACCGCTGTGGAGCAAGATGAGCTTCGCTGCGGCACAACATAACTTCTTCACCGCGGCACGCCGCGGAATGGATGCCCGGCTGTATTGGCCGGGTCTGGGCGAGGTGACCGCCGACGAGCTGGTGCTGCGCGAGTTGCTCCCGCTGGCCCATGACGGTCTGCGGCGCTGGGGGGTCGCCGCCGAGGTGCGGGACCGCTGCCTCGGGGTCATCGAGGCACGCGCCAAGACCGGGCGCAATGGTGCCGCCTGGCAGACCGCCACCGTGCGTGCCCTGCAGCAGCGCGGCCTGGCGCGGCCCGCCGCGCTGGCCGAGATGCTGCGGCGCTACTGCGAGCACATGCACACGAACGCACCGGTCCACACGTGGGAGACCCCCGACCCCTGAGCGCGCGTACGTTGGATGTCATGGCATCTGAGGTACTGGACTGGGACAGCGCATACCGCAATGACAGCGAGTTTCCGGGTCCACCGCCGTGGAACATCGGCGAACCGCAACCCGAACTGGCGGCGCTGATCTCGGCGGGCAAGATACGCAGCGATGTCCTCGACGCCGGCTGCGGACATGCCGAACTGTCACTGTCGCTGGCCTCGGACGGTTACACCGTGGTCGGTCTGGATATTTCGCCGACCGCCATCGCCGTGGCGAATCGTGCAGCACAGCAACGTAATCTGCGCACTGCCAGCTTTGCCCAGGCCGATATCACGTCGTTCACCGGCTACGACGGCAGGTTCAACACCGTCGTCGACTCCACCCTGTTCCATTCGCTGCCGGTGGATGTCCGGCACGACTACCTGCATGCCGTGCAGCGCGCGGCCGCTCCGGGCGCCCGCTACTACGTGCTGGTGTTCGCCGACGGCGCGTTTCCCGCCGCGCTGGAGAACACGCCCAACGCCGTCAGCGAGTACGAACTGCGCGATGCCGTGGCCGCGCACTGGACCGTCGACGACATCCGGCCCGCCTTCATCCATGCCAATATGCCATCGGGGCCGGGTGCCCCGTTCGAGATGCCGCCGCACGATCACGACGGGAAGGGCCGGATGATGCTACCGGCCTTCCTGCTGACCGCCCACAAGTAGCGTCGCGAACGGCCGCGACACTGGCCGATCGGGCAGTGAACTACCACCCGTTCGGCTCGCGCGCCGACCGGTCCATGCCCAATAGCGTTGTCTACCATGACAGTCACCGCCCTCCGGCCGGCCGAGGTGGACCCGCTGGGCCCGTTGTCCGGCGGCGTGTGGCGTGGGCCCGGCGTTCGGGTGCGACGCCGCAGCGGCCCACCCACCGAACGTTCGGGCGCGTTGCACACACCGCGGTTCCGCGCCATTCGCCGCGACGGCACCCTGACCGTCGAGCACGACCTGACTCCCGACGAACTGTCGGACACCCTGGCCGTTCTGCTCACCGAGCAACTGGACGGGATTCTGCTCGGACAGCAGGACTTCGAGTCGGTGTTCACCGGGGTGGTGCGCACCACCGTGCCGGGTGGGCTGGCGGCCTGGACGCGCTTCTACCGCAACTCACTGGGGCTGCTGGAATCGGGCCGGAGCAGCTTCGCGGCGGTGCACCAACGCGCCGCCGAACTGGTGACCGGGCCGTGGCTGCTGGATCTGGGTTCGTGTTTCGGATTCTTCCCGCTCCGCATGAGCCGGCTCGGGCATGAGGTGACCGCGACCGACCTGAGCGCGCCGACGACGGATCTGTTGGCGCGGGTGAGCGCACGACTGGAGCGGCCGTTGCGCACCGTCGCCTGCGACGCCGCGCGAGTGCCGCGTCCCGACGGTGCCGCCGATACCGTCACCGCCCTGCACCTGCTGGAGCACCTCGATCCCGGCACCGGCGATGCCGTGCTCTTCGAGGCCGTCCGGCTGGCCCGTCGCCGCGTGGTGGTGGCGGTGCCGTTCGAGCAAGAACCGCAGGCCTGCTACGGACACGTCCGCACGTTTGATCTGGCCATCCTGCGTGAGCTGGGCGCTCGTTGTACCGGGATGCGCGCCAACGTCTTCGAGTATCACGGTGGCTGGCTGGTGTTGGACAGGGTCTAGATCAGCCCGCGTTTACTGGCCGCGTACACCGCTTCAGCGCGGCGGCTCACCTCGAGTTTGCGCATGATGTTGCTGACGTGGAATTTCGCGGTCGTCGCGGAGATGAACAGCTTCTCGCCGATCTTGCTGTTGGACAGCCCGGTCGCCAGTAGCCGCAGCACCTCCAGCTCACGATCGGTCAGTTGTTCACGTGGTTGGGTGCGGCCGCTCAGCGAGCGCACCACCGCGGCCGCGCTGCGCGAATCGAAGGCGCTCTCCCCCGCCGAAATGGCCCGGATCGCCCGGACCAGTTCGGTGGTGTCCACGTCCTTGACCACATACCCGCGGGCCCCGGCATGCACGGCACGGACCACCAGGTCCTCGTCGAGGAACGTCGTCAACACCAGCAGGCCCAGCTCGGGGTGCGCGGCGGAAAGCTTGGTGCACAACGACAGTCCCTCGAAATCGGAGCCGGCCGAGAGCTTGAGATCCAGCAGGACGACATCGGGGTGCACCGCCGACACCATCGCCTCGGCTTCCGGTTCGGTGGAGGCCTCCCCGACGACCGTCAAATCGTCCTCGCGCTCCAGCAACGAGCGCAGTCCCTGTCGCAGGATGGCGTGGTCGTCGACCAGGGCCAGTTGGATCGTCATCGTGGGTTCCCCTCCCTGGGAATGGTCGCAACCACGCGGACCCCGCCGATCCGGGAGCGATGCACCGTCAGCGATCCACCGTGCTCGCGGCAGCGGGCGAGCATATTGGCCAGGCCGCGGTGGTGACCGTCGACATCGGTGGCGTCGGCCAACCTGAGCATCAGCCGCAGCTTCTCCGGGTCGCCGCAGCCGTCGTCGGCGATGGACAACGTGACGGCCGCGGCCCGATACTGCAGCCGCAGGATCGCCCGGCTTCCGTTGCCGTGCATCGCCGTATTGAACAGTGCCTCGCCGGCCACCCGCAACAACGCATGCTCGACGGCACTGGGTAACTCGGCCACCGGCCCTTCGACTTTGAGTGTGACGCGCAGATCCTCGGGCATGTGCACGGTGGCCAGCTGGGCCAGCAGCTCCGGCAGGCTGGAGCGGCCGGCATCCTCGGGATGGTTGAGCGCATAGATCGCCGACCGCAGCTGCTCGGTCGCCGAACGGGTGAGCGTCTTGGCCATGTCGAGGCGTTCGACGAGGTCGGCGTTGCCGCCGGCCGCCCCGATCTCGCTGCGGCACACCTCGATCTGCATTCCGGCCGACAACACGGTCTGGGTGACGCTGTCATGCAATTCGCGGGCGATGCGGTGGCGCTCGTTGTCGAGTACCTGATGTCGTTGGGCGGCACCGAGTTCACGTTGGGTGGCCTGCAGCTCGGCGTTGCGCGCCTGCGACTGGGCCAGCAACGCCTGCGACCGCTGGAACAGTTCGCAGTTGTGCAGAGCGACAGCGGTCTGGCTGGACAGGATCCGCATCACCGTCTCGTCGGTACCGTCCAGGGTGCGGTGGGTGGGCGTCCACGCCGCGAAGGCGCCGATCACGCCACCGTCGAGCTCGATCGGCACGTGGGCGTGGTGGGGTTCGATCACCGGCAACCGGAACTGGGCCAGCTGGCCGCGCAGGATGTCGTTGAGCCGGTTGAGCACCGCGTCGGGCAGGTGCGGTACCGGGTGCTTGGTCCCGGAGAGACCCTCGAACGAATACGGACTGCCCTCGGCATCCAGGATGAGGTGACGGGGCCGGGCCTCCGGCAGCGCCCCGTCGGCGAGCGCCAGCAGCACCCATTCGGCGCCCAGATGCACCCGGGCCGCCTCGGCGGCCGCCCGCACCAGCTTCTCCGGACCGTTCACGGTCTGGACCAGCGCCCGCGAGATCGCGTCCAGCGCCGCGATGACGCGTTCGGTGCGCTGCGCGGCCACCCGGAACTCGGGGTAGAACGTCGGCTTGCCGGAGCGCACCCCGGTGAGGCGCTCCAGATCGGGTGCGGGGCGGCGCATCGGCTGGGCTCTCACAGCGCGGCCCGGAACAGCGCCTGCAGCTGCGCCTCGTCCGCCGCCCGGGGATTGGTCGTGATGCACGCGTCGGCCATGGCGTTTCTGGCCAGCACCGCAACGTCGGAATCCTGCACGCCGAGATCGGCCAAGCCGCGCGGCACACCGACCGTGCGGGCCAGCTCCTGTAGGTGATCGGCAAGGGCCAGGGCGGATTCCAGCTCGGGAGCGCGCTTGTCGGCGATGCCGAGACTGGCGGCGATGGTCGCGAACGGAGCCGGGTCGGCTTCGGCATTGAACCGGACCACATGCGGCAGCAGCACACCGTTGATCACCCCGTGCGGCAGATCGAGCAACCCGCCGACCTGATGGCTCATCGCGTGCGCGGCACCCAGAATGGCGTTGGTGAAGGCGAGTCCGGCCTCCAGCGCGGCCTGGGCCATCAGTACCCGGGCGCTCATCTCGCGGGGCGCTTCGATGGTCGTGACCAGGTTCTCGCTCACCATCACCACCGCGCGCAGCGCGTGATGATCGGTGAGCTGATTGTGACCGAGTGACACGAAGGCCTCGATCCCGTGCGTCAGCGCGTCCAAACCCGTTGCGGCATTGAGCCACTCCGGCATGGTGGTGAGCAGGCGCGGGTCGATGACGGTGATATCGGGTACCAGCGCGCGTCCCAGGATGGTGACCTTGGTGTTACGGATGGTGTCGGTGACGATGCAGAACTGCGAGACATCGGCGCCGGTGCCCGAGGTCGAGGGCAACACCACAAGGGGCGGAATCGGCATGGTCGCCTTGTCCACCCCGGCGTAGTCGAGGATGTCGCCGCCGTTGGCCGAGAGCACCGCGATTCCCTTCGCGGCGTCGATGACCGAGCCACCTCCCAGCGCGATCAGCACATCGCAGCCGTGCGAGCGGTAGAACTCGTGCCCGGCGGTGATCTCGTGGTCCTTGGGATTGGGCGTCAGTGCGCTCCACACGTGCGCCTGCACGCCCTGATCGCGCAGATGTCCGACCAGCTCGTCGACCCAACCCGCTTCGATCAGGCCGGGATCGGTGACCAGCAGCGGACGCTGACCACCCAACCGCAGCGCCGCGTGCGCCGCCTCGGCCATCGAGTCGATACCGAAGACGATCTCGGGAGCGTGGAATTTGAGCAGCCGAGTGGGCATGACACCACCTCCCTGCGATGTGATCCACGTAACATCCCCACCCTACGTGGCCGGCGGAGTACCGCCAATGTGCAGGTGGGCAGGTTTCGACCTACCCGATCGGGTAGGTCGTCGCGGATCGCTCAGGACAGCGCGTGCGCCAGTTCCGCCGCGCGCGCCGACAGGGCGGCGGCGTCGGCGGCCACCACGACGCGATCACACACCTGGGCGTAGTCCGGCATGGCACAGGTGGCCTGCCGCCAGTACCGGTGCGGTTCGGGGGTCACCCAGGCCAGCCGGTGCACCCGGCGCCGCAGCTCCCGGAGCCGCTCGACGCCGGCGGGTAGGCCGCCGCTGCGTCCGTCCCCGACGATGAGCACCGCGGTGCGCGAATCCAGGGCGTCGGCCTGCCCGCGCAGCATCTCATCGAACACCTGCCCGTAGTCGCTGCTGGCCTGCAGATCGAGCTGCCCCTCGGCCAGCACCGAGGCCAGGGCATCGTCGCCGCCGCCCCGCAGCAGAATCTCGGTGACATCGACGGGGCGATCGACGAATGCCATCACCCGGCATCGGTGGGCACGGCGGTGCATGGCCTGGGCCAGTCGCAGCGTGAACGCGGTCACCGGACGCACCGACAGGGACACGTCCGCGATGACGAGCAGCCTGATCCGGTCCGGTACCGGGGTCTTGGTGATCAGCCGGAAGGGCACGCCGTCGGTGCGCATACCGGCCCGGACGGTGCGCCGCATATCCAGGCGGCCACGGCCACGCTCGCGGGGGCGGGGCCGCGGCGCTCCCCGCATCCGGCGCAGGATCTCGTGGCAGGCCAGGTCGACATCGGCGGCCGGTTCCATCTCGGCACCGGCGTCCGGGCTCGTACCGTCGGCGGTCAGGCCGCTGCGCTGGGCCAGCGCCGCGACGAACCCCTCGACCGCCTGCGTCAACTGACTGAGCTGCTCGGCGGTGAGCGGGTCCTCGCCGGTGTCGCCGTAGGTGCGGGTCGGGTCATAGGCGTCCAGCCACGCCAGGATGGAGTCCGGGTGCTCGAAACTCAGCGAACCGGCCACCACGGGTGCCACCGAGTCGGCGAGGTCACCGGCCACGCTGGAGGTGGCCCGGTCCACCTCGACGGTGTAGCGCATGCCCCGGCGGCCGGCGTCGGCCTCGGCGGACACCGTCAACTGGTCGTCGGCACCGGTCACACTGAAATCGTCATCGTCCTTGTGCGGGTTGAAGCCTTTGTCCGCTGCCGGGGTGTCGAAGTGCTCACCGACCTCGGCGGCCCGCTCGTTGTACTCCGCATACCTGCCGATCTCCAGGTCCTCGTCCACGTCGAGTTGGTCGGGCAGGCCCGAGCCGGTGTGCGCACGACTCGGGCCCGCCCCCTGTTCCTGATCCGCCGCGCCGCGGGGGCCGAACATGGCGTCGAAGGCGCGGTCGAAACCGAGTTGTTCGCGTTGATATTTCGCGCAGGTGGCCCGCAGCGCGGCGCGCAGGCCACGGTGGTCGGCAGCGCCGAGCAGCCCGAGCACCCGGCGCACCTCGATCACCTCGGCCGGTGAGGCGGCGACCCCGGCGCGCCGCAGCAGCGCCCCGAACGCCGCGGCGACCCCGTCCAGGATCTGTGCGGCGTTCACCGTCCTCCCCGTCCCCGGAACGCCGAGGTCGTCGTGTTGGCAGGCCGTGCAGCGACCGTGACCCGTTGCGGGGACACGGTTTCGGCGGCCGCTGTGGGCACATCGGTGAGGTGGCGCAACGCGATATCGCGGTCACTGGTGAACTTCACCAGCGTGGAGAGCAGCACCGCGTCGTTGACGTTGTGTCCGAGCAGCGCCGCCGCTCTGGCTCCGTCGATCACCTCGGAGATCGACGGGCTCTTCCGCAGCGGCAGATCCCTCAACGTGCGCGCGAGTTCGACGACGTCGGCGACGATTGCCGGCTCCACCTGGGGTGCCCGCACCGCCACGATCTCGCGTTCCCGTTGCGGGGTGGGGAAACCCAGGTGGTAGTGCAGGCACCGGCGCTTGAGGGCGGCGGACAGCTCCCGGGTGTCATTGGAGGTGAGCACCACCCACGGCACCGAACGCGCGGTGAACGTGCCGATTTCGGGGATGGTGACCTGACGCTCGGCCAGCACCTCCAGCAGCAACGCCTCCATCGCCTCTTCGGTGCGGTCCACCTCGTCGATGAGCAGCACCACCGGCTGCTCGGAGAGCACCGATTCCAGCAGTGGACGCACCGAAAGGAATTCCTCGGTGTAGAGATCGGCCGCCTCGATCGCCTTGTCCCGCATCATCTGCACGTGCAGCAGCTGTTTGGCGTAGTCCCACTCGTAGAGCACCCGGTTGTCGTCAAGCCCCTCGTAGCATTGCAGCCGGATCAGCCGCCGCCCGCCCGCCGCGGCCAGCGCCTTGGCCAGTTCGGTCTTGCCGACACCGGCAGGACCCTCCAGCAGCAGGGGGCGGTCCAGTGCGGTGGCCAGGTGCACCACCGTGGCCAGCTCGTCGTCGACGACGTAGTCCTGCTCGCGCAGCGAATCCGCGAGTTGCGCCGCGGTGGCGAACGTCATCGGCTCGTCACGGACGGGGATGTGGGCAGTGGTCACGGCGGCCTCCGGGTGAGGTGGCACGGCAGGGGCGTACCGAGGTGGGCGGAGCGCCCCTGCCGTGACACCGGAACTGGGTCAGTAGGTTTCGTTGATCGCGTGGCCGACGACCGGGATCATCGAGCCGACGGTCACCTCGCGCGGGTTGCCCGGTGTGCACCAGTCGCCCTGGATGTGCTCCGAGATCGCCAGCACCGTCTTGTCGTCACCGGAGATCACGTCACCGCGACCGGAGTACTTCCCGGTGTTCATCCGGTTCTTCTCGTACGAGTCGGTGCGCACGGCGGAGAAGTTGTCCGGGATGCCGACGTCCTGCGAGAGCCGGATGGCCGCTTCGACGGCGGCGTCGGCGGCCTGCACCGTGGTCATGTTGCGGGTGTCGACACCCATCGCGGTGGCCAGCTGCGCGTACCGCTCGTAGCGCGAGGGCAGGTTGTACTCCCACACCCGGGGCAGCGCGATGGCGTTGTTCAGGCCGTGGTGGCTGTCGAAGAACGCGCTGACGGCGTGGCTGATCGAGTGCACGATGCCCAGGCCGCCGGAGTTGAACGCCTGCCCGGCGATGTACTGGGCATTCATCATGCCCTCGCGCGCCTTGAGGTTACGCGGCTCGAACACGGCCTCGCGCAGATGCTTGGCGACGAGTTCCACCGAGTACAGGGCGTTTCCGAGTGACGGGGCGAAATCCAGGCGGGACACGAACGGTTCGCTGCCGTGGGCGAGCACGTCGAAACCGCAGTAGGCGGTGAAGTGCTGCGGGCAGGTGTAGTACAACAGCGGGTCGTCGATGGCCAGGGTGACGATGGTGGCCTCGTCGAAACCGACCCACTTGTGCGGATGATCCATATCCGAGGTGTCGGTGATGACGTAGGCCCACGACGTCTCCGAACCCGTTCCGGCCGTGGTGGATACCGCGATATGCGGCGGGTTCTGCTTGTTGGTGGACTTGGCGAAGCCCTCGAACTCGTTGATGTTGCGGCCGTCGTGGGCGATCACCACACGGGCGCCCTTGGCGGCGTCATGGCTGGAGCCGCCGCCGATGGAGATGATGCTGTCGCATTTCTCCTGCTGGTAGAGGGCGGCGGCCTCCATGACGTTGTAGTCCTTGGGGTTGGACTCCACCTTGTCGTAGAGCACGACCTCCACACCCTGGTACTCGATCTTGCCGGTGAGTTCCTCGATGATCCCCGAGCCGCGCAGGCCGGTGGTCATCAGCAGGGTGCGTTTGAAGCCGAGGTTCTTGGCTTCCACGCCGATGATGTCGTGCGCGCCCACACCGAGCAGTGCGCGCGGGAAGGGGTGGAACTCCTTGATCGGAAAGTCCCAAATCTGGTTCAGCTCAATGGCCATCGGTCGACTCCTCGGGGTATCGGACGGGCGGAACACCCTCCTGGACACCACCGTGGACCCACGTGGCCCGCGTCACAATGCGCTTCGGTCGTTACCCGCCGTCTGGAACCGCGAAACTGCCCGATCGGGCAGGTGTCACAGCCCGCCGCGGGCCACCAACTGGGCAGCGATGACGTTGCGCTGGATCTCGTTGGTGCCCTCACCGACGATCATCAGCGGCGCGTCGCGGAAGTAGCGCTCCACGTCGTATTCGGTCGAGTAGCCGTAGCCGCCGTGGATGCGGACCGCGTTGAGCGCGATCTCCATCGCCACCTCGGAGGCGAACAGTTTGGCCATGCCGGCCTCCATATCGCAGCGCTCCCCCTCGTTCTCGGCGGCGCTGTCGTATTTTTCGGCCGCATACCAGGTCAGTTGGCGGGCGGCGGTGAGTTTGGTGGCCATATCGGCCAGGTAGTTGCCTATTGCCTGGTGGCGCCAGATGGGTGTGCCGAAGCTCTCGCGCTGCTGGGCGTAGGCCAGCGAGTCCTCCAGGGCCGCGGTGGCCACCCCCAACGCTCGCGACGCGACCTGGATGCGACCGGTCTCCAAGCCCTTCATCATCTGTGCGAAACCCCGGCCCGGGGCGGCGCCGAGGATGGCGCTCGCCGGGATGCGGTAGTTGTCGAAGGACAGCTCGCAGGATTCGACACCCTTGTACCCGAGCTTGGGCAGATCACGCGAGACGGTCAGGCCCGGGCCGTGCTCGACGAGCACGATGGAGATGCCCTGGTGCTTGGGTTCGGCGCTCGGGTCCGTCTTACACAGCAGCGCAATGAGATCCGAGCGACGGGCATTGGAGATCCAGGTCTTGGCGCCGGAGATGACCAGGTCCGCGCCGTCGGTCTTGGCGACGGTGGTCATGGCCTGCAGATCGGAGCCGCCGCCGGGTTCGGTGAGTGCCATGGTGGCGCGGATCTCCCCGGTGGCCATCCGCGGCAGGTAGGTCTGCTTCTGCTCGTCGGTGCCGAACAGGGTCAGCAGTTTGGCCACCACGGTGTGCCCACCCATCGCGCCGGCCAGGCTCATCCAACCGCGCGCGAGTTCCTGAGTGACCTGCGCGTAGCAGGGCATGGAGACCGGGGAGCCGCCGTAGGCCTCCGGCACCGCGAGCCCGTAGATCCCGATCCGCTTCATCTGCTCGATCCAGCGTTCGGGGTACTCGTTCGCGTGCTCGACCTGCTGCACGCTCGGTTTGACCTCCCGGTCGACGAAGTCGCGCACCGTCTGGATCAGGAAGGTCTCTTCATCGCTGAGCGGGGCCATCGACTCAGACTAGAAGGACGGCCACCGGTGGTTGCCGGCGAGCGCCTCACCCCAGGCCGGCGGAGGAGCGCCGCCGGCGGGAGATCGCGTCCACGCTGGCCGCCAGCAGCAGCACGCCGCCCGTGACCAGGAAGTTGATATAGGACGACTGATTCAGCAGACCCAGTCCATTCGCGATCGTCGCGACCACCACGCCACCGATCACGGCGTCCAGAGCGCGGCCCTTGCCGCCGAAGAGACTGGTGCCGCCGATCACGGCCGCGCCGACCGCATACAGCAGCACGTTGCCCGCGCCCGAGGATGCCGACACCTTCCCGGCGTAGGACGCCGCGATGATGCCGCTCAACGCCGCCAGCGACGAGCAGACGACGAACACCGAGATCCGGATGCGGTCAACGGAGATACCCGCGCGGCGGGCGGCCTCGGCGTTACCGCCGACGGCGTAGATGTGCCTGCCGTATGCCGTGCGCCGCAGCACCACCGTCATGGCGATCAGGAGGACCAGGATCAACGGCAGCACGTACGGGATGCCGCTGATGTCCACGTTGGGGTTGACGCTGCGGTTGACGCTGAGCACGAACGTGACACCGACGACGACGGCGGTCACCGCACATACCCGCGCGATGACCACGCCCACCGGGGCATGCGAGAGCTGCAGGGCCTTCTTGCGCCGATGCTGGTAGACCTCGAGGCCGGCAAATCCGAAGACCACCGCCAGTGCGATCGACCAGCCCGCGGGAACGGGCAGATTGCTGATCGTCAGGCCGCGGATCACCGGATCGTCGACGCGGACCGATCCGCCCTCGCCGATCAGTTTCAGTGTGACGCCCTGCAGGCCGAGGAAGAACGCCAACGTCACCACAAATGACGGAATCCCGAGCTTGGCGCGCAGCACGCCGATGGCCAGGCCGATCAACGCACCGCAGGCGATGCCGGTCGCGACGGCGGCCCACCACGGCCAGTCCAGGTTGACGACGGTCAGCCCCATCGCGCAGGCGGCCACGCCGCCGGCGACGCCCGCCGACAGATCGATGTCACCGAGCAGCAGGACGAACACCAGCCCCATTGCCAGCACGCAGATGGAGCCGGCCTGGGTGACCAGGTTGGCGAGATTCAGTGCCGACAGGAAGCGGTCATTCGCCAACCCGAACACCACGAAGAGCACGACGAGACCGAGGATGGCGGGCAGTGAACCCATGTCACCGCCGCGCACCCGCCGCAGGTAAGCGCGTACCGCCTCGCCGAATGTCTGATCGGAGCTGGTGTCGCCGGCGAAGTCCGCCTCGGCAAGGGAGCCGCCGGATCGGGAACCGACGGTGCTGATTTCCGGGGCCATGGCGGTTTCCCTCACGCTTTTCGTTTCGTCGTGCACGTCGGCGCTCACATCGACTCGGCGGTCTGCGCCGGCGCCAGACCGAGGCTGCCGGAACGCCCGGCGGTGATGAGTTCGACGACCTGGCCGTGGGTGACCTCGGACGCCTTGACATCGGCGGCCACCCGCCCGAGGTAGAGCGCGCAGATCCGGTCGGCAACCTCGAATACGTCGACCATGTTGTGTGAGATGAGCACCACCCCGACCCCCTGATCGGCGAGCCGGCGCACCAGTTCGATCACCTGGCGGGTCTGCGCGACGCCCAGCGCGGCGGTCGGCTCGTCGAGCAGAACCACCTTGGAGTTCCACAGCACGGACTTGGCGATCGCCACGGTCTGGCGCTGGCCGCCGGACAGACTCGACACCGTCTGCCGTACGGATTTGACGGTCCGCACCGACAGCGAGGTCAGCGCGTCGCGGGCCATCGTCTCCATGCGGGCCTCGTCGAGCAGCCCTCGGCTCGTAAGTTCCCGTCCCAGGAACATGTTCTCGACGATGTCGAGGTTGTCGCACAGCGCCAGGTCCTGGTAGACGACCTCGACTCCGAGGGCCGCAACCTCGTTCGGACCGTGCACCGTCACCGGCCGTCCCTCGAACACATAGCTGCCGGTGTCGACGGGGTGGATCCCCGCGATCGCCTTGACCAAGGTCGACTTCCCGGCGCCGTTATCGCCGACCAGGGCCGTCACCTGACCGGGGTAGACGCGGAAGTCGACGTCGTGGAGCACGTGGACGACACCGAAACTCTTGTTGACACCTCGTAATTCGAGTATCGGCTCGGTCGAGGGCACGGTAGGCGGCATCGGCGCTCAGGTCCCCGCGGCCGCGCACATGGGTGCGAACTGTCCCGCGCACACCTCGTCTCTGGACTGACCGCCGTCTTCGAAGACCACGCCCACGGTGTCCTTGGTGATCGACTTCGGTGTCAGCAGCACCGACGGGACGTCGCGGTTGCCCGTATCGTCGCGCGAGGTGCTGGTGGTCTTCGGTTGCTCGCCGTTGGCGAGCGCGATCGCCACTTCGGCAAGCGCGTTGGCCTCCTCGGTCGCCGACTTGTAGACGGTCATGCACTGCGTTCCGGCGAGGATGTTCTGCAGGCCCTCGACGGTGGCATCCTGGCCGGTGACCGGGACCTGGCCGGCGCGCCGATTCTTCTCCAGGATCGAGATGACCGAGCCGGCCAGACCGTCGTTGGCCGCGTAAACCCCGTCCACGCGTCCGTCGGCCGCGGTATAGAGCTGCTCGAAGATGGTGACCGCCGCGTCGGTGTCCCAGTCCGGCACCGCCTGCTCGCCGACGACCGTGATGGTCGGCGTCGCATCGATCGCCGAATGGGCCCCGGCGCTGAACAATGTCGCATTGTTGTCGGTGGGAGAACCGTTGAGGAACACCACGTTCGCTGGTTTCCCGCCGAGGCAGTCGACGAGCCCCTGCCCCTGGAGCTCACCGACTGTGGTGTTGTCGAACGACACGTAGACATCGGCGGAACCGCCCAGGGTGAGGCGGTCGTAGTCGATGGTCTTCACGCCCTGGGTGGCGGCCTTCTGCTGGATCGAGGCGCCACTGTCGGAGTCGAGGTTGACGATCGCCAGCACGGTGACACCATCGGCGATCATGCCGTCGGCGATGGTGGCCATCGTGTCGGCGGATCCTTCCGCGTTCTGGATGGTGTAGTCGACCCCGGCCGCCTTGAACGCCGCTTCCAGCGCCGGACGGTCCTTGGTCTCCCAGCGCACCGACGATTTGGTGTCCGGCAGGATCACGCCGATCTTGCCCGACGCCGAGCCCGTCGACTCCGAACTCGAACCGGAATCCGATCCGCAAGCGCTCAGCGTCAGACCGGCGCCGACGACGGCCGCGACGAGCACGGTGCTGATTCGTTTCACGAGGATCCCTCCCAAGGGGCGTGGATTTGTTGTCTGTGATTACATAATCGGTGATTCAGGTCACGTGCAAGACGGTATCGCCGATATTCGCCTCGCCGCCGCATCACCGCGCGCCCATCAGGTGCTCGATCGCCAATTGGTTGAGAGCCACGAAACCGCAACCCTTTCCACCGAAATAGGCACCGGTGTCGAACTGTTCGTAGGCGGACGGGTCCGCCAGCAGGTCGGCGTAGGTCTCGCCGGCCGCCAGAGTGGGTTCGCGCAGCTCGGATACCTTGGCCGCCGCCATCGCCGCCTGCACCGCCGGGTCGGCGCGGAACGCCGCGGCGCGCTGGCGCAGCAACAGGTACATCCGCATATTGGCCGCCGCCGATGCCCACACCCCGTCGGCGTCCTCGGTGCGACTGGGCTTGTAGTCGAAGTGCCGCGGCCCGTCATAGGACGGGCCGCCGCCGGGGCCGCCATGTTCGAGCAGATCGACCAACGCAAATGCGTTGGCCAGATCGCCGTGACCGAACACCAGGTCCTGGTCGAATTTGATGCCGCGCTGACCGTTCAGGTCGATGTGGAACAGCTTGCCGCTGTAAAGGGCTTGGGCGATGCCGTGCACAAAGTTCAGACCCGCCATCTGCTCATGACCGGTCTCCGGATTGACGCCGACCATCTCCGGATGGGCGAGGGTCTCGATGAAGGCCAGTGCGTGCCCCACCGTGGGCAGCAGGATGTCACCGCGTGGTTCATTGGGCTTGGGCTCGATCGCGAACCGCAGTTCGCTGCCCTGGTCGATCACGTACTGGCACAACATGTCCAGCGCCTCGCGGTAGCGCGCCAGGGCGGCCTGGACGTCTTTGGCGCAGTCGTACTCGCTGCCCTCCCGGCCGCCCCACATCACGAAGGTGTGCGCACCGAGCTCGGTGGCCAGGTCGATATTGCGCAGGACCTTGCGCAACGCGAAGCGACGCACGCCGCGGTCGTTGCTGGTGAACCCGCCGTCCTTGAACACCGGCTGGGTGAACAGGTTGGTGGTCACCATGGGCACGACCAGTCCGCAGGCACTCAGCGCCGCGGTCAATCTGTCGATCATCCGCCGTCGCTCGGCATCGGAGCTGCCGAACGCGAACAGGTCGTCGTCATGCAGGGTCAGCCCGTACGCCCCCAACGCGGCCAGCCGCTCGACGGCCTCGACGACATCCAGCGCGGGGCGGGTGGCGACACCGAACGGGTCGACGCCCGGCCAACCGACGGTCCACAGTCCGAACGAGAACTTGTCGGACGGGCTCGGCATCAAACCCTCCGATGTCGGGACACCGGCCTCCAGGACGGTCATGCGGTCCTCCTCGGGGATCATGGCACCTGTCGGTGCGGCGCGATGCGGGGAAACCCGCATTTGTTTTCTGTGCGAACATAAGATGTGGCCTGTGACACTGTCAAGGCGGAAAGTGAGGGGATGAATGTGGCGGTGAACGGATCGCAGGCCCGACGAGCCGTCCGGGTGGGAACGAGCAGCGACGACGTTCGGCGACGCAATCTGTCCAGCGTTCTCACCCTGGTGCACCGCCACCGGGCGCTCAGCCGCGCCGACTTGACCCGCCACACCGGACTGTCCCGCTCGACGACCAAAGATCTGGTCGAGGAACTGGTGACACGGGGCCTCGTCGAGGAGACACCGGCACCCTCGGTATCACAGGTCGGGCGGCCCAGTCCCATTGTGCGCCCCGGCAATCGGGCGCTCGCGGTGACGGTCAGCCCGGAGGTCGACGCCGTCACCGTAGGAGTGGTGGCGATGGGGGGCACGGTACTCGACGTGGTGCGTTACCCGACCGAACGCGTGCCGACCGCGGCGGAGACGGTCGCCATCACCGGCGAGGCGGTGGGGCGGATCCGCGCCGGCCTGGCCGACGGTCAGCTACTGACGGCGATCGGCGTGGCGGTGCCCGGGCTCGTACACGGCCGCGACTCAGCCGTGCAGCTGGCACCCAACCTCGACTGGCATGACGTCGAGATCGGCCAGATGCTCAGCACAGCAACAGATTTGCCGGTGTACGCGGCCAACGACGCCAATGTCGGGGCCATTGCCGAACACCGGTTCGGCAACCATGTCGATGCCGACCACCTGATCTACGTCAACGGCGGACCGAGCGGCATCGGCGCCGGCGTCATCGTTGCCGGCCGGCTCCTCGAGGGCGTCGCGGGGTACGCGGGCGAACTGGGCCACACCTACGTCGGAGGCCGCGAGAAATGCCACTGCGGCAGCGTCGGCTGCCTGGAGACCGAGGTGACCCAGCCACCGTTGGCACGACTGCTCGCCGAGCTCGACAGCGCATCCGGCGACGCCGAGGCCTGCCCCAACTCCGCGGAGACCGATGTGCTCGACCGCCAGGCACGCGCGCTGGCCATCACCCTCGGCAATGCCGTCAACATGTTGAATCCTCGGCTGATCGTGCTCGGCGGATTCCTGCGGGTCTTTCCCGCCTGCGCCGCGGCGGCGCTGCGTACCGAATTGGCGCGCCGAAGCATGCGGGCGCCGCGCGAACTGGTGCGCGTGGTTCCGGCAACCCTCGGCGCCGATACGTTGGTGATCGGGGCGGCCGAGTTGGCCCTCGCACCCGTGCTGACCGATCCCGGGAGGTTCTGAGCGTGACACTCGTTGCGGGCATCGACTCGTCCACGCAGTCCTGCAAGGTCGTGATCTGCGACGCCGAAACCGGCCATGTCGTGCGCTCGGCGGCATCGCCGCACCCGGCCGGTACCGAGGTCGACCCGCAGCTGTGGTGGGACGCGCTGCAGCGCACGCTCGCCCTGGCCGGCGGAGTCGACGATGTGTCGGCGATCGCGGTGGGGGGCCAACAGCACGGCATGGTGTGCCTGGACTCCGCCGGACGGGTGGTCCGAAATGCGCTGCTCTGGAACGATACTCGCTCCGCGAAGGCCGCCGAACAACTGATCGACGACCTCGGCGGTCGCGAAGTATGGGCCGATCGCGTCGGCGTGGTCCCCGTCGCGTCGATCACCGCCACCAAACTGCGGTGGCTGGCCGACCACGAACCGGGCCATGCCGACGCGACCGCGGCGGTCTGTCTACCCCACGACTGGCTGACCTGGCGCCTCGGCGGCTGCTCCGCGATCGCCGACCTGCGTACCGACCGCAGCGATGCGAGCGGCACCGGCTACTTCTCGGCCGACAGCGACAGCTATCAGACCGATCTGCTCGAGCTTGCCTGTAGAGGCCGGCGGCCCAGCGTTCCGAAGGTGCTCGGACCCCGCGACCCCGCGGGCGAGACACCGCAGGGAACTCTGCTGGGGGCCGGCGCCGGTGACAACGCCGCCGCCGCGCTGGGGCTGGGCGCCGAACCCGGTGACTGTGTCGTGTCGTTGGGAACCTCGGGAGTGGTGAGCGCTGTCGGAGCCGCGGCCCCGCACGACCCGGAAGGCATCGTGGCGGGTTTCGCCGATGCGACCGGACGTCATCTTCCGCTGGTGTGCACGCT
>Ga0075012_10001651_pt1 | contig 22476 bp, 26 predicted proteins | sample All_14_2_FD_71474 | JGI IMG/M metagenome (GOLD analysis project Ga0075012, IMG submission 71474) | Freshwater microbial communities in response to fracking from Pennsylvania, USA - Allegheny Zone_MetaG_DW_15 | ecosystem: Environmental > Aquatic > Deep subsurface > Groundwater > Drilled...
GAGCCGGGGTTGGCCCAGGCGTCCCGGCGGCTGGCGGCACGGCGGCAGTCGGCACGGCGGGCGTGTCGGTACTGCCCGCGATAGCGGCGCGGGCGGCCAGTTGCTGGGCCTGGAAGCGGCGCGCCAGCTTCTCGGTCAGTTCGCGAGCAGCGGGGGCCGGCATCTGGGCCAGGATGGCCGACAGGCCGCGCGGACGCATGGCCGAGGCGATGGGCAGGCGCACGCTGTCGTCCAGCGTGGCCATGACGGCGGCCGCCTCGCGCGGACGCATGGCCGAATAGACGGCCACCAGCCGGTCGGTCTCGGCCTTCTCCTTGGCGTCGACCTGGCCCAGCAGGCCCTGGACCTCGGCCTTGATGGCATTCAACGCCTGGAGCTTGGCGTCCAGCTTCTGCTCCGCCGCGACCATCAGCGGCAGGGTGGTGGCGAAATCAGCGTCGCGCGTGTCCAGCTGGGTCCGGCGGGCCGACAGCGACTGGATGATCCGCAGCTCGGCTGGAGAGATGCCGGCCTGCTGGGCCAGTTGCTCGGGTGTCAGGGCACAGACGGCAGGGACGATCCGGGGGGCCTCGGCGGCCGGTGTCGTAGCTGTCGCCTCCTCGGCCCAGGCCTTGGCCCCCTCGAACAGGCCGGGTCCGGCACCGACGGCGCGCACAGCGACGACCCCGCCGATGGCGATGGCGATCAGGGGCAGGAGGCGGGGGATCTTGGCCATGGGGTCAGGTCTCGGTCGTCAGATAATCAACAAACGTCCCCCAAAGTCGCCGTGCGCCGTGCGCGAGGCATGGGGACAGCAAGAGGGCTTCAGGCGGCAAACAGGTCTTCATCCAGGCTACGCCGGGCCTGGTTGAGGCTCTGTGACGCGGCTTGGTTAGCGGTCAGGGCCCCCAGGATGGCGGCCACATTGTCACGTCCCGGTGCGGCCGCAGCCGGTCTGGTCATGCCCTGGATGCGTTCGGCCAGGGCAGCCATACGAAGGGCGCGCTCCTCGTCGGCGACGAATGCGGTGTTTTTGGCAGGCGGGGCGATCTCCTTCCCCCTTGTGGGGAGGGACGACGGCGGAGCCGTCCGGGTGGGGAAGTCTGCCGCGCGCGCGGTGCTGGGAGGAAGAGGCTGGGACACTTCCCCACCCGGACCCTCGCTTCGCTCGGGCCGTCCCTCCCCGCTGCGGGCAATGGAGAGGCCGGTCGGCGCTCTGGCGATCAGCATCTCGAGCTGGGTCTTGACTTCGCGGGCCTTCATCAGACGGTCGTGGAGGATATCGGCCTCCTCGCCGGACTGGCGCAGGCTGACCAGGGCGTTCTCGGCCCGGCCGGCCGCCTGGTTCAGTTCTGTGACGGCCCCGGCGAAGGCCAGCTGCCCGGCACGCAGGGCGGTCAGCTTCTTTTCCAGACGCACGCCATAGGCCAGGGCCAGGACCAGCAGCAGCATCAGCATGGAGTCGAGAACGATACCGGTCATCTCAGCGCTTTCCCCGGGTCAGACTGTTGGCGGCCTCGACACTGATCGGCCCTTCCACCCGGATGGCGATATGCTGGCCCTTGCGGCCCATCCGGCCGGTCGTGACCGGGATCGGGCCGCAGCGGATGGAGACGTCGCTGTCGGGCGTGGCGTTCAGCATGAAGGTGTCGCCGACCTTGAGGTTCAGCACGGTCGACAGGGGGGCCTGCTGCTCGTCCAGCACGACCCGGACCTCGGTATCGGTGGTCCAGAGTTCGGTGGCCAGGTGGCCTTCCCAGATGTTGTCGCGCCCGAACTTCTCGCCCATGAACTGCTGCAACAGCATCTTGCGGATCGGCTCCAGGGTCGCATAGGGCAGCAGCAGTTCCACGCGGCCGCCCCGGTCCTCCATGTCGATCCGCAGCTTGACCAGGATGGCGGCATTGGCCGGACGCGCAATGGCGGCAAAGCGCGGATTGGTCTCGAGCCGATCCAGATTGAAATGGACGGGCGTCAAGGGTTCGAACGCGGCCTTGGCATCGGCCAGGATGACCTCGACCATCCGCTGGACCAGGACCCGCTCGATCGTGGTGTAGGGTCGGCCCTCGATGCGGAGGGCGGCGGTGCCGCGACGTCCGCCGAGCAGGACATCAACGATGGAATAGATCAGGTTGGAATCGACCGTCAGCAGGCCGTAGTTGTCCAGTTCCTCGGCCCGGAACACTGCCAGGATGGCCGGCAGCGGGATCGAGTTCAGATAGTCGCCGAACCGGATCGACGAAATGTTGTCGAGCGAGACCTCGACGTTGTCGGAGGTGAAGTTGCGCAGGGAGGTCGTCATCAACCGCACCAGGCGGTCGAACACGATCTCCAGCATCGGCAGCCGTTCATAGCTGACCAGGGCCGAGTTGATTATGGCGCGGATGCCGGAGCGTTCGGAATCGTCACCGTCGCCGAGATCGAAACCGAGAAGGTTGTCGATTTCGTCCTGGTTCAGAACCCGCTCGGTTCCGGTCGAACGGAACTCGTCACCGAGACCGCCAGCCATCCCGTCGGTCGCGAACGCAGCATCGGTCATATCTCAGCCCCGCAGGCAGGGCTGAGATCGGGACCCTGCACAGGGTTCAGGGGGGCGGTCACTGAACCAGCATTTCTTCGATCAGCACCGCATCGACCTTGGATGGGGCGGCGATCAGGTTCACGCGACGCAGGATCTCGGTCCTCAGCTGATAACTGCCGGCCGATCCGGCCAGGTCCTCGGGGCGAAGTTCGCGCAGGAAACCCTGGAACATGTCCTGCATCCGGGGCGATTCAGACTGTAGCGTCGAGGCCAGGTCGTGATCGTGCATCTCGAGCGTCAGCTTGAGCTTGAGGAAGGTGGGTCGGCCGTCCGGCGACTGAATGTTCACCACCATGTCGGGCAGGGTATAGAAGGTCACGCCATCGGGCCCTTCGGCGATGGTGCCCAGGGAAGGATCGGCCTCTCCCTCGGCCTTGGCGCCATGACCGCCACCGCCCTTTTCTTCCTTCTTGGCCCCATGGCCTTCCTCGGCCTTTTCCTCGCCATGCCCGGCCTCGCCCTCGGCGGCAGCCGGCTTGGGCTGCATCAGGAAGAAGGCCGCGCCGCCCCCGCCACCCAGGACCAGCAGGGCCGCAGGGATGGCAATGAACAGGAGCGGCAGCTTCTTCTTGGCCGGAGCGCCCTCTTCGCCTTCGGCACCCTCGATGATGGCCGGAGGATGCGCGTCGCCACCCTTCTTCTTGCCCAGCTTCATCATGCGTCGAACGTCCCGGATGATTCCAGCGTCCAGATGGGACCGCTTTGGTTAACGGGGCGTTGAAATCCGGCAATATCTGCCGGGTGCCGTTGCGCCGACAGGGCCAGAAGCCCGTCAGACCAGCGTTAACCAACTTGGCACGGTCGTTGCGAGGCTCTCTGCGAAGGAGCCGCTCACCGTGGAAAACGCCGCCTACGTCGCCCTGTCCCGCCAGATGACGCTCCGTCGCGAGCTGGACATCGTCGCCAACAACATCGCCAACGCCGATACGACCGGATTCAAGGTCGAGCAGCTGATGGTCGGCACCGAGATCGGCGAGCGCGCCCGCAACGACGCCATCCGGCCCAGCACAAGCTTCGTGCTCGACAACGGCGTGGGCCGCGATTTCGGTCAGGGTGCGCTCAGGCAGACGGGTCGTGATCTGGATTTCGGCATCGATGGTGAAGGGGCCTTCTTCACCGTCAACGACGGCGGTACGGGCGGGGGCGAGGCCTACACCCGCGATGGAGCCTTCACCCTGGATCCACAAGGTCGGCTGGTCACCAAGGCCGGGGCTGCGGTTCAGGGGGACGGCGGCGATATCATCCTGGACCCCACCAAGGGCCAGGTCACGGTCGCAGAGGACGGGACCATCTCCCAGGCCGGGCTCCCGGTCGGACGCCTGACCCTGGCCCGGTTCGAGACCCTGTCGGCCCTGTCCAAGGACGGTGACGGCCTGTACCGCAACCGTTCCAACGCCACGCCGATCGAGGCGGCCGGTGCCAAGATCCATCAGGGGATGCTGGAAGGCTCCAACGTCAACACCCTGACCGAGATCACCAACATGATCGAGATCAGCCGCGCCTACGAGAGCGCAGCCAAGATGATCGAAGCCGTCAACGACCTCTCCCGCCGCTCGGTCGAGCGGTTGGGCCGTGCAAGCTAGACAGGAACCTGACACATGCGCGCCTTGAGAACCGCAGCCTCGGGCATGTTGGCCCAACAGCTGAATGTGGAGGTCATCTCCAACAACATCGCCAACATGAACACCGTCGGCTTCAAGCGTCAGCGGGCCGAGTTCCAGGATCTGATCTACCAGAATGTCGAACGCATGGGTGCGCAGTCGTCCAGCGCCGGAACCGTGGTGCCGACCGGCATCCAGGTCGGCCTCGGCGTCAAGGCCGGCAGCGTCTACCGGATCACAGAACAGGGCACCCCCAGCCGCACCGACAATGACTATGACGTCGCCATCGACGGCAAGGGCTATTTCCAGGTGACCCTGCCGTCGGGCGAGATCGGCTATACACGGGCTGGCAACTTCTCGTTGAGCCCCGAAGGCAATCTGGTCACCGAGGACGGTTATGCGATCGAACCGGCGATCACCGTGCCCCAGAACACCGTCGATGTGACCATCTCCAAGACGGGCGAGGTCCAGGCGACGATCGACGGGCAGACAACGCCCCAGGTCGTAGGCCAGATGGAGATCGCCAACTTCTTCAACGAAGCCGGACTGGAGGCTGTCGGCGACAACCTGCTGATGGAAACTGCCGCCTCCGGCCCCGCTTCGGTCGCCGCGCCCGGGGAGCCCGGCTATGGGCAACTTCTGCAGGGCTACACAGAATCGTCCAACGTGGACGCCGTCAGCGAGATCAGCGCCCTGATCGTGGCCCAGCGGGCTTATGAGATGAACTCCAAGGTCATCACCACCGCCGATCAGATGATGTCGGTCGCCAGCCAGGTGAAGAGCTGATGCGTTCGTTCACCGGTATCCTGATATCGACAGTGGCCACGGCGCTGGTGGCCTTGCCTGCGCTGGCCGGCCCGGTGACGCTGAAGGTGAACCCCGTCGACGACGACGGTCGGGTGACCCTGGGCGAGATCTTCGACGGGGCGGGCTCGGTCTCAGGCGTCGTGGTCGCTTCCCGCGCCGGTCCCTCGGTCGTGTTCGATGCCGGCCAGTTGCAGGCGCTGGCCCTGCGCTCGGGTCTGCAATGGGCCAATCCCAGAGGGCTTGGCCGGGTGGTGGTCCGCGAGGGTTCGTCGATGACGGCCACGACAGGCGCAGCCACCGCCACAACCTCGGCAGCCGCGCGGCCCGGCGCAACCGTCGAGGTCCTGGCCTATGCCCGCAATCTGAACGCGGGTGACATCGTCCAGCCGGAGGATGTGATCTGGACGATCGTCCAGGCCCATCAGGCCGCAAGCGGTGCTCCACGGGACGCGGAACAGGTGATCGGGCTCAGCGCCCGGCGTGCGCTTCGGGCCGGGTCCCCCGTCGCCTCGCGCGACCTGGCCTCGCCACAGGTGATCGCCCGAAACGACATGGTCGAAGTGTCGTTCGTCTCGGGAGGCGTCCGCCTGACGATCACCGGCAGGGCGACCCGCAATGCCGCACTCGGAGAGGCGGTGTCGGTCATGAACACGGCTTCAAACCGGACCGTCGAAGCCATCGCCACAGGCCCGGGCAAGGCCGTGACCGGCCCCGCCGCCGACCTCGCCCGCGCCAATCCTTCATCATTCGCCTCTCGCTAGGACAGTCAGCCATGCGCACGATCATGCTCGCCTCCGCCGCCACGCTCGCCCTGGGCGGGTGCTCCACTGCCGTCGAGGCGGTTCGTGGGCCCGAACTGGCTCCGATCGGCTATCCGGCCCAGCTGGTTCCGACCAGCCAGGTCTACCAGCCCTCGCCCGAGCAACAGCAGGCCAGCCGCGCGGCCAGCGCCAATAGCCTGTGGCGCACGGGTGCCCGCACCTTCTTCGGTGACCAGAGGGCGCGCCGCATCGGCGACATCCTGACCGTCAACATCGCCATCGACGACAGTGCCCAGACGTCGAATGCCACCAACCGCACCCGATCCAATGACGCTTCGGGCGGGGTGAGCAACTTCTTTGGTCTGGAGGGCAGTCTCGGTCGGGCCTTCCCCGGCGGCTTTGATCCCTCGAACATGATCGGCCTTCAGGGCCAGACCAACGCATCGGGGGCCGGTTCGGTCAGCCGGTCCGAAAAGGTCGATCTGACCATTGCCGCGGTCGTTACCGAGGTGCTGTCGAACGGCAACATGGTGATCCAGGGTCGGCAGGAAGTCCGCACCAACCGCGAGGTTCGCGAACTGACCGTCGCCGGCATCGTCCGCCCTGAGGACATCACGGCCGCCAACACCATCAATCATACCCAGATCGCCGAGGCGCGCATCAGCTATGGCGGTCGCGGCGACATCAGCCGGGTCCAGGCCACCCCTGCGGCCCAGTCCCTGGTCGAGCGGTTCAGCCCCTTCTAGGCCTTGACCATCGAAATGATGAACTCGTTGGAGCTGCCGCAGGGCTCCCATGCCTTGTCGAGCTTCAACCTGCAAAGGCCAAGAGCATCGACAACGCGCCAACAGTTCAGGAAGCTCTCAAAGGTCCAGACGTGAACATGGACATCGATGTAGTTCCCTTCCTGGGCTGTCTTGGCGACCATCAGCAGTATTGGGGCTGACACGTCCCCGGCCTGGCCCCTGAGCGTCCTGTCTTGAGGATGTCGTCAAAACAGGTTTCTCTGAGGGCGGAAACCCAGGAGCAAACATGTCCAAGATCTTCGCCGCCGCCTTCGCCCTCGCCGCCTTCGTCGCGCCGGTGTCGTCCTTCGCCCAGACGACCCCCGCGCCGGCTCCGGCTGCGGCCCCCCTGACCGTCAATAGCCCGATCAAGGCCCTGCTGGCCAATCCGGCGACCAAGGCGATCCTGGACAAGCATCTGCCCGCGCTGGCCGGTCATCCGGCCCTGACTCAGATTCAGGACATGTCCCTGCCCCAGGTCGCGCCGATGTCGCAGGGGAACATCACCGACGAGATCCTTGCCGCCATCGATACCGACATCAAGGCGCTTGCAGCGCACTGAGCCAAGCCATCGGCATCTCTGACCCTCTCCGACCGGAGAGGGTCAGATCATTTCCACCACGCCTCGGCCTTGCCATGGAAGCCTGCCGCCTGTTCCAGAGCGGCCGCAACCTGGAACACCGTCGCCTCGTCCAGCGCCTTTCCGATGACCTGAAGTCCCAGCGGCAGGCCGTTGGAATCGATTCCCGCTGGCACGGAAATGCCCGGTAGCCCTGCCAGGTTCGCGGTCACCGTGAAGATGTCGTTCAGGTACATGGTCACCGGATCGACCTCCTTGTCGCCGATGGCAAAGGCCGCCGAGGGTGTGGACGGCGTCAGTATGGCGTCGACCTGGCCCCAGACATTGTCGAAATCCTCGGCGATGCGGCGACGCACCTTGAGCGCCCGGACATAGTAGGCATCATAGAACCCCGCCGAGAGCACATAGGCCCCGATAATCAGGCGACGTTTGACCTCGGCCCCGAAGCCTTCGGCGCGGCTGCTTTCATAGAGGTCCGTCAGAGACGTTGTTCCCTCGGCCCGGTGCCCGAACCGCATCCCGTCGTAGCGGGCCAGATTCGAAGACGCTTCGGCCGGTGCCACGATGTAGTAGGTCGGCAGGGCATATTTCGTGTTGGGCAGGCTGATGTGGACGATCTCGCAGCCGGCGTCCTTGAGCCAGGTCATGCCGTCGGCCCACAGGGCCTGAATTTCGTCGGGCATCCCATCGACGACATATTCTGCCGGCACGCCGATGCGCAGGCCCTTCACCGACTGGCCGACGCTGGCCGACCAGTCGGGGGTTGGAATATCCAGGCTGGTCGAATCCTTGACGTCGAACGAGCACATCGACTTCAGCAACAGGGCTGCGTCCTCGACGGTCCTGGCGATCGGTCCGGCCTGATCGAGCGAACTCGCGAACGCGACCATGCCATAGCGGCTGGCGCGGCCATAGGTGGGCTTGATGCCGACTGTGCCGGTAAAGGCCGCCGGCTGGCGGATCGAACCGCCGGTGTCCGAGGCCGTGGCCGCGAGGCAGAGGTCTGCGGCGACGGCACAGGCCGAACCACCGGAACTGCCACCCGGCGTCAGATCGGCATTGGAACCCTTTGACTTCCAGGGATTGATCACGGGTCCGAAGGCGCTGGTTTCATTGGACGAGCCCATGGCGAACTCGTCCATGTTCAGCTTGCCCAGCATCACTGCCCCGTCGCGCCAGAGGTTGGCCGTGACCGTCGATTCATACGGCGGCACAAAGCCGCGCAGCATATTGGACCCCGCCGTCGTCTGGACGCCGTCCGTACAGAACAGATCCTTGATGCCCAGCGGCGCGCCTTCCAGCACACCGCCCTGCCCTGCACCCAACCGGGCATCCGAGGCCCGGGCCATTTCCAGGGCCTTGTCAGCCGTGACCTCGACGTAGGCGTTGAGGATCGGGTTGGCGGCCTCGATGTTCGACAGGAAGGCTTGTGTCAGCTCGACCGAGCTGAAGTCCTTGGCCTTGAGGCCATCGACGGCGGCCTTCAGCGTGAGTTGGGTCAGGTCGCTCATGACTATTCGACCACTTTCGGCACGACGTAGAAGCCGTCGGCGGACCTTGGAGCATTGGACAGCACCGCCTCGACCTTGTCGCCATCGGTGACGACGTCGGCGCGCAGGCGCAAGGGCTGGGCGACGTTGGAGGTCATGGGCTCGACGCCCTCGACATCGACCTCGTTCAACTGGTCGATCCAGGCCATGATGCCATTCAGTTCGCCGGCCAACGGCTCCAGTCGGTCCTCTGGCGTCTTGATACGGGCGAGAAAGGCGACCTTGCGCACGGTCGCAGCGTCGATGGCCATCCGGCCCTCCGAGAGTCAAAGTGCGAGGGGCGTGACTAGCGGGCCGAGGCCAGATTCACAAGGATGACGGAAAACTCAGCGTCAGGCCGCAGGCATGATCCGAACATTGACGGGGTGTTCCTCGCTCACCGGCCCGACAGGGAAGACGATGATCGCGCGACGTGTCCGTGTGCCGATCGTGCCTGCTGCGTCGATGGTGCTCTCCTCGATCTCCATATCGACCTGGCCAGGCACCTCATTGAGCACCTTGAAGTTCAGAATGTCGCCAAGCCCATAGACCCACCAGCCCTCGGCCGGACTGCGATAGAAGGCTATGTAGGTCTGGAGACCATTCATGGCGGGGTCGCCACCGGCCGTCCCGAATATCTTCACGCCTGCACCCTGTTGCCGGGTCAGGGGATAAAGTTCGACCACCCCCGCCCCGTACTGAAGGGCCTCGTCCGGCAGGGCCTTGGCCGGAAGGCCGCGCGACGTCGGCGTCAGGGGCGGAATCGCCGGCGGCGTTGCCGTAGCGACCGGCTTGACGACCGGCGCGGCCACGGGTCCAGCCGGGTTCTGAAAGGCGTCATAGGCTGCCGCCACACGATCGCAGGCCGCCAGTGGCACAGTGGCGAGCGTGACGGCGGCAATCAGGATGCGTATGTTCATGGGCCCCTCCATGCGGTACTTTCGGGCCGGGACGCGCAGGATACAACAGCGTTCGCCCGTCAGCAGGCGTTTGTGGCTCGAATCGCACCTTTGACGCGGAGCGTTCTGGCGTCTACCGGCAGCCGGTGACTGTTCTTGACCTGCTTGATCTGCCCTCTGCCTGCCCGCCGAATACGGCGTGGATGGGACTTGACCTGGGCGAGCAGACCATCGGCGTGGCGACCTCGGACACCTCGCGGACGATCGCCAGTCCGCTGGAGCTGATCCGCAAGTCTAAATTCACCCATGAGGCCGAGCGCCTTTTCAGGCTCATGGCGCACCGCAAGGTTTCCGGGCTGGTCATCGGCCTGCCCATGAATATGGACGGGACAGAGGGACCGAGGGCCCAGTCGTGCCGTGCCTTCGCCCGAAACCTGATGCGGCTTCGCGATATCCCCATTGCCTTCTGGGACGAACGGCTCTCGACCAGCGCGGTCGAACGGTTCCTGATCGACGAACTGGACCTGAGCCGCAAACGCCGCGAAGGCGTGGTGGATCGCACGGCTGCCGCCTGGATCCTGCAAGGGGCGCTGGACCGGGTGCGTGATCAGGATCGCAGGATATGACGGCTCTGATCGCAGGGGTCGTCCCGGTCTTCCTCCTGATCGCCATTGGCTATGGGCTCAAGAAGTCCGACTTCCTGCCGGATGCGGCATGGCGGCCGATCGAAAAGCTGTCGATCAACCTGCTCTATCCGGGCTTTCTGATCCCGGCGATCTGGGACGCGGATCTCTCCGGATCCAGCGCCGGCGCTGCGGGCGGTGCTGCAGTCACAGCCGTACTGATCGTCGGAGCCCTCACCGTGCTGGCCAAGCCCTTGCTGAAGATCGATGACCCCGCCTTCACAAGCGTGTTCCAGGGGACGATTCGCTGGAACAGCTTCGTCTTTCTTCCGGTCATACAGGCAGCCTTCGGAGCGGAGGGTCTGGCCCTGGCCGCCGTTATGATCGCCTGCATCATCCCGGTCACCAATATCAGTTGTGTCGCCGTGCTGGCCCACTGGGGGGGAGACCAGAGGGGCGTATCGCCCTTGGCCCTGACCCAGGCCATGCTGGCCAACCCCATACTCGTGGCCTGCCTGACCGGGCTAGCGCTGAACTTCATGGATGTGCCGCCGATACCGGGAATTTCCGACACACTGAAGCTCCTGGGTGCCGCCGCCCTGCCCCTGGGCCTTATTGTCGCCGGTGCGGGTCTGAGCTTTGCCGAGGTCGCGCGGCGGAAATGGACCGTTGCGGGCGTGACCCTGGTCAAGCTGGGCATCATGCCGCCCCTGATGTGGGGATTGTGCATCCTGTATGGCGGTGATGAACTGGCTCAGGGAACGGCCTTGTTGTGCGGCGCAGCCCCGGGTGCTGCGGCGGCCTATCTGCTGGCCCGACAGATGGGCGGGGATGCCCCCCTGATGGCCGGGATCGTCGCCCTGACGACCGTCGGCAGCGCCGTCAGTATCCCGGTCCTGCTTGCCCTGTTCCATATGGCGTAGCGAATCTCTATAGGCGGGCTCCGATGACCCAGATCGCAGCCGTCACCGATCAGATCACCGAACGGCTGATTCCGTTTCCGGCCCCCCATTTCCTCTCCGCCGGGGATCTTACTCCCCCTGCGGCACAGGCGCTCCTGGACGTCGCCGACATCTTCGTGGACCTGAATCGTCTGGCAGCGAGCCAGGGCGGCAAGACACTGGACCTTCTGGCCGGGCGCACGGTCGTGAACATCTTCTTCGAGAACTCGACGCGAACCAGTTCCTCGTTCGAGATCGCGGCCAAGCGGCTGGGGGCCGATGTCGTCACCATGCCGGTCCAGGCCTCGTCGGTGGCCAAGGGCGAGACCCTGATCGACACGGCTGTGACGCTGAATGCGATGAAGCCCGACATCCTGGTGATCCGTCACGGTGCGTCCGGTGCCGCAGCCCTGTTGTCGCAGAAGGTCGGCTGTGCGGTCGTCAATGCGGGCGACGGGCGGCACGAACACCCGACCCAGGCCCTGCTGGACCTGTTGAGCCTGCGCCGGGCGTTCGGCGATGTCGGCGGGCTGACGGTCGCAATCTGTGGCGACATCGCCCACAGCCGTGTGGCGCGTTCGAATGTGGCCCTGTTGTCGATGATGGGAGCCCGCGTCCGGCTGATCGGGCCGCCGACCCTCGTGCCCGGGGACGCCGACCGGTGGGGATGCGAGGTCTTCCACGACATGCGCGAGGGTCTGCAAGGCTGTGACGTGGTGATGATGCTGCGGCTTCAGCTCGAGCGGATGGAGGGCGCGCTTGTGCCGTCGACCAGAGAGTATTTCCGCTTCTGGGGTCTGGACCGTGAGAAGCTGGCCTGGGCCAGGCCCGGTGCGAAGGTCATGCATCCGGGGCCGATGAACCGGGGCGTGGAGATCGATTCCGATGTCGCCGACGACCTGTCGGTCTCGCTGATCCAGGACCAGGTCGAGATGGGGGTCGCCGCGCGGATGGCGGTGCTGGCCTCGCTCTGGGCTCGTGGAGGGTCAGTCCATTGACCGATACCATCACGCTTTTCGCCGATGCTCGCCTGGTCGATCCCGCGACCGACCGCGACGGGTGTGCAACCGTCGCGGTCCAGCATGGAAGGATTATTGAGGTCGCGTTCGAGAGCGGGTTCACAACCGACCTTGGCACCGACTTCGAGATCATCGACTGCGATGGCCTGTGCCTCGCGCCCGGTCTCATCGACATCCGGGTAAAGACCGGCGAGCCCGGCTTCGAGCCGAAGGAGACGCTGAAATCAGCCAGCCTGTCGGCGGCGGCGGGCGGGGTCACCACCATCGTCATCCAGCCGGACACCGACCCCGCCGTGGACGATCCGGCCATGGTCGACTTCATCCAGCGGCGCGGAGCCGCCCTGAACCTCGTCAACGTTTTCGCCGCCGGGGCCGCGACCCGGAACCGCGACGGACAGAGAATGGCCGAGATCGGTCTGATGCACGAGGCCGGCGCGCTCTATTTCACCGATGGCGACAGGGTCATCGCCAACAGCCGCACCCTTCAACGGGTGATGAGCTATGCCGCCGCCTTCAATGCCCTGATCGCGTGCCGTCCCTCCGATCCCTGGCTGAGTGACGGCGGGGTGGCGACCTCGGGCGAACTGGCGACGCGACTGGGCCTTTCGGGCGTGCCGGCCATTGCCGAACGGATCCAGCTGGACCGGGATCTGGCCCTGGTCGAACAGACGGGTGCCCGGTTCCTGATCGATCAGATCTCGACCGCCGATGCGCTGGACAGCCTGGCGCGGGCTCGCAGCAAGGGGCTGGAGGTGGCGGCCAGTGTGTCGATCAACCATCTCTGCTTCAACGAAATCGATATTGGCGACTACCGGACCTTCTACCGGCTCGACCCGCCGCTGAGGCCCGAAAGCGACCGACAGGCCTTGATCGAGGCCGTGCGCGACGGCTTGATCGACATCATCACCTCGGCCCACGCCCCCCTGCCCGCCGAGGACAAGCGCAGGCCCTTCGCCGAGGCCGCGCCAGGCGCGATCGGTCTGGAGACCCTGCTGGCCGCCACCCTGACCCTGCATCATGAGGACGGGCTGCCTCTGCTGGATGTCCTGCGTCCGCTGACCCAAGGACCAGCAGCCCTGCTCGGTCTGGATAGCGGCGTGCTGGAGCCGGGCGCGCCCGCCGATCTGGTCCTGTTCGACCCGGATGCCCCGGTGGTCATCGACGCTGCAACGCTGAAGTCCAAGTCCAAGAACTCCCCGTTCGACGGACGGCGGCTTCAGGGCAAGGTGATCGGGACATGGGTGGGGGGCCGCAAGGTTTTCTGACCCCTCTCTGGCAGGAGCCAGGCAAATCTTATCGTGGGCAGTTCGCAGCGGCCGCGAACTCGACCGCAAGCACGTTCTTCACTGCCAGAGGGGTGTCAGTCGCGATCACCGTCACGCCCTGCAGATACAGCGTCCGGTATTCGGAGACATTGCCGTCAGCCGCATACACGTCATCCAGCCTGCGTCCCACGAGCCCGAGAGTACCGAACTGAGCCTCCACACCGGCGGACTTCATGGCGGCCCAAAGCGCGGGCTTCGGCTCACGCGCCCCGGTCCAGCCCAGGATTTGTGACTGCGTCAGCCCTTCGAGGTCGGAAATGTCATTCATGCCTGCAGAGATCATCATCTCCGGAGCCATTGCACCAACGGCGCGAGCTGTCTCCGGAGTATAGGTGATCAGAATAACACGGCCCTGCGCCCCGACACGTCGCACCTCGTCCACGACTGCCTGGGCGAGCAGAACGGTCGCAGCCTCGTCGGCGGGTTTCAGGTCGATCGAGGCGATGGCACCAACGCTTCGAGCAGCCTCCAGCGCCTCGGCCAGTGTCGGCGGGGCGTCGGAGGTCAGGCTCCCGTTGGGGGCCGTCAGGCGAGAGGCCTTGATCTCGGCCAGAGTCAGGTCCGCGACCCTGCCTTCGCCGGTCGTGGTACGATCCAGGGTGTCGTCATGCATAAGCACGAGCTGACCGTCGCGGGTCAGGACGGCGTCGATTTCGACGATCGCGCCGGGGATGGCCCGTCCGGTAACGGTGATGGCGGCAATGGAGTTCTCGGGCTGGTCTTCAGCCGACTGGGCCCTGTGGGCCGAAATGGCGACGCCCCGTTCACGCACGCAGTTGAAATATTCGGCAAGGATCGGTCCGGTCTGTGTCTCGACGGGTGTCACGGCGCAACCGGTCAGCAGGAAGAGGACGACGAGGATGGACGGGATTGAACGGGTCATGAGAACGCCTGTTACCGAGAAGCGCGGACCAGAGCCATAACGCAGTTGCTCTTCAAGCGGCCCGAAAGCGCCTTGCCCGCAACGATCCGCCGACGCATCTTGCGCTTCAAGGACAAGGGGAGCGACTCAAGGTGCAGGATCTGGTGGTGCCGGCAATCGGCGGCCTCGCCCTTGTAGGGGTGTGCGGCTATCTGCTGGGGTCCATTCCGTTTGGCGTAATCGTCACACGGCTCGGCGGCGCAGGCGATGTCAGGACCATCGGTTCGGGCAACATCGGCGCAACGAATGTACTCAGGACCGGCCGAAAGGACCTCGCGCTGGCGACCCTGCTACTCGACGCAGGCAAGGGCGCGGTGGCATTGCTTCTGGCACGCTGGATGTTCAACAGCGACCTGGCGGGAGCCATCGGCGGCGGCGCAGCGTTCCTGGGCCATCTGTTTCCCGTCTGGCTCAGCTTCAAGGGCGGCAAGGGGGTCGCCACCTTCTATGGGCTGCTGTTGGCGGCACACTGGCCTTTGGGCTTGCTGGCCGGTGCGATCTGGCTCGTCGTCGCGTTCGGTCTGAGGTATTCGTCTCTGGCGGCCCTGATCTCGGCGGCGATCACGCCCATACTGGCCGTCCTTTCCGTCCCTGTCCTGGGGCTGCCCGCCCCAGGCCCTATCCAGGCCCTGACCCTGTTTACCGCTGTGCTGATCTTTGTCCGGCACCATGAGAATATCGGTCGACTGCTCAAGGGCACCGAATCCCGCATCGGTGCCAAGAAGGCGTGAGGAGCCCGAGCGGTCCCCTCGACGAGGCTGAGCGGTTCGCGCGTCTGAGGCTGGCGCGGACCGACCGGATAGGACCGGTCTCGTTTCGTCAGTTGCTCGACCGCTTTGGCAGCGCCTCCCGCGCTCTGGATGCCTTGCCCGACCTCGCGCGCCGGGCTGGATCGACCGGCCATGACCTGCCCGCAGTCGGAAGGATCGACGCCGAACTGGCGGCTGGCGAGAAAAGGGGCGCTGTTCTGCTCGTACTGGGCGACACCGGTTATCCGGATCGTCTCGCGGCCATCGACCCACCCCCGCCGGTGCTATGGACGCGGGGTGACCTCAGCCTGCTGTCGCGCGAGACCATGGCCATGGTCGGAGCCCGTATCGCCTCGGCAGGAGGGCAGCGGATCGCGCGCGGCCTGGCGCAGGCCCTGGGCCAGGACGGGTTCGTGGTCGTGTCGGGGATGGCACGAGGTATCGATGCGGCGGCCCATGCCGGATCTCTCGCGACCGGAACGTTGGCGGTGCTGGGCGGTGGTGTGGACGACGTCTATCCCACCGACAATGCGGATCTCTATGGCCAGATCGTCGAACAGGGCTGCGTCGTGTCCGAAAGCCCGATGGGGGCACGGGCTCAGGCCCGGGACTTCCCCCGACGCAACCGGATCATCTCCGGCCTGTCACGCGGCGTGATCGTGGTCGAGGCGGAGCTGAGATCGGGCTCGTTGATCACCGCCAGGCTGGCGGGAGAACAGGGGCGCGACGTGTTCGCCGTGCCGGGTTCGCCGCTGGATCCACGCTCGAAGGGACCGAACGAGCTCCTGCGCCAGGGGGCGATCCTGTGCGAGGGCGTCGATGACGTCAGACGAGGCCTGGAGACGCTGAGGACCTTGCGCGAGCCGCCGGGAGAGGGGTTCGGTGCGATACCGGACGAGATCGACGAGGCCCTGATCGAACGGGTCGCGGCCCTGCTGTCGCCAACTCCGACACCACGCGACGAACTGGCCCGGGCCTGCCATGCTCCGGTCTCTCACGTCGCCGGTGCACTGCTGGAGCTCAGTCTTGCGGGCCGGGCCAGCCTTTTGCCGGGCGGAATGGCCAGTCTTTGATCCCTGGCTGATCAGCGATCCAGCGACACCGGAAACGGCCGCCCCAGAGCTTCGGCGAGGGCCTGCTGGGCGAGCAGGAAGACCTCGTCTCGCCGATGATAATTGTTGGACAGGACGATCACGGTGACCTGCTCGTCCGGCTGATACAGCACCAGATTGCGGAATCCGGACCAGCTGCCTGTGTGATAGATCTGAAGTGCCTCGAAGGACGGCACCACCTGACGGCCAAGCCGGTTGGTGAAGACCCCGTAGCCCCAGCCGCGACGCGGTCTGCCCCGTTCATCGGGAGTGTCGGCCGGGGCGTGGTCGGCGATCATCTGGCGATAGCTGTCGGCGCTCAGCACCCGACCACCATGCAGGGCCCGTTGCCAGGCCAGGACATCGTCCAGAGTCGAATAGATCGCCCCCGCCCCGGTCACGACACTGACATTGGGCTGGGTCTGGGCGGCCAGTCCGCTGGGGAAGTCCGCATAGCCGGTTGCGATCCCGTCCACATCGCCCAGTCCGGTGTGATCCATGCCAAGGGGGGCGAACAGGGCGGTTTCCAGATAGGTCTCGAACGGCAATCCCGAGGCCTTTTCCACGATGGCAGCCGCGAGGTTGAAGCCCGCGTTGTCGTACCTGACGCGGGTTCCGGGCTCGAATTGCAGCCCGTAGAGCCCTGAGTCCCGGGTCAGTTCATCGAGGGTCGTCGGGGTGATCCTGCGCAGCCCCCAGGCCGGACGCGCCATCAGGTCGGGGATGCCCGAGGTGTGCGACAACAGGTGACGAATTCGGATCGGTGCCCAGGCGGCGGGACACGGCTGGATCCAGCGACAGACAGGGTCGTCGACGCTGAGTTTGCCGGCGTCCTGCAGCTTCAGGATCGCGGCGGCGGTGAACTGCTTGCTGACCGAGGCCAGGCGGAACGGGGTGTCGAGTTCGAGGGAACGTCCTGTCGCCGCATCCGCCGGGCCCTGGACGCGACGGAACAGGACCTGATCGCCACGCGCCACCAGAAGGCCGCCCATGAACCGTCGATTCGCCGTCAGTCTGGCCGAGACTTGCGGCAGGGCGTCGACAACCACGACCGGGGGGCGCGCCACGACCGGCGCGCGCGTGACCGGAACGATCACGGGGTCGGCGGTGCGGACAGCGGTCCAGGCGGCGAGGCCGACGATTGCGAAAGACGCGACGGTCAGGGCGACCATCACGAACCGGGGGTGGCCACCGGCGGACCTGGGAACATGAAACACGGAAAGGCGAACTCGAAACTAGACGTCGTACTCCAGGCCGAACTGGGCATAGAGCGCCCGACTGTCCTGCCATTTGGGATCGACCTTGACGGTGATGAACAGATGGATGGGTCGTTCCAGAAGCTCGATCAACTCCTCACGCGACTTCTGGCCGATCCACTTCAGGGTCTGGCCGCCCTTGCCCAGAATGATGGGGCGCTGGCTCTCGCGCTCGACATAGATGGTCTGTTCGATGCGAGCCGAGCCATCGGCCTTTTCGTCAAAGGCGGTGGTCTCGACGGCGGCCGAATAGGGCAGTTCTTCATGGACCCGCAAATACAGCTTTTCGCGGGTGATCTCGGCGGCCAGGACGCGGATCGGCACATCGGCGCTTTGGTCCTCTGGGTACAGCCAGTGGCCCAGAGGCATCGACAGGGCCAGTCGCGACTTCAGATCATCGACACCGTCGCCGGTCGCAGCCGAGATCATGTAGACTTCGGAATAGACTCCGGTCTCGAACAGGCTGTGCGACAGGGCCAGCAGGGTGTCGCGGCGCATGCCGTCGATCTTGTTGAGCGCCAGGATGACCTTGGAGCCCGAGCCCTTGAGATTCTCGATGATCGTCTCGGTATCCTCGGCCGAGCGCCGGTCGGCGGCCTCGCCCTCCTTGCCTTGGGAAGCGATGTGAGACGCCGCATCGATCAGGTGCACCACGACATCGGCATCGGACGCCCCGCCCCAGGCCGAGGCGACCATGGCCCGGTCCAGGCGTCGGCGCGGGGTAAAGATGCCGGGGGTGTCGACCAGGACGATCTGGGCGTCGCCGTCGATGGCGATGCCGCGCACGGGAAAGCGCGTGGTCTGGACCTTCTGGGTGACGATCGAGACCTTTGAGCCGGTCAACCGGTTGACCAGGGTCGACTTGCCCGCATTGGGCGCGCCGATGATGGCGGCAAAGCCTGCGCGCTGGTTGGGGTTGTCTTGCCCGGACTCGGGAGGGGTATCGGTCAAATCACGCCTTCTCTTTTCAGCATCGCCACGGCAGCCGCCTTTTCCGCGTCCTGACGCGAACGTCCCGGTGCGGTCAAGGGTTCGAGACCCTCGACGACGACCTTCACGGTGAAAGTGGGGGCGTGGTCAGAGCCCGTGCGGCCGACGATCTCATAGATCGGAAGCGCACGCCCCTGACCTTGTGCCCATTCCTGCAGCGCAGACTTTGGATTGGTCAGCGACCGTTCGGCCGGACGGGCCAGTTCCTCGGCCCAGGCGCGGTCGAACGCCTGGCGGGCCGCATCGATGCCGCCATCCAGATAGACGGCAGCCAGTACCGCCTCGACGGCGTCGGCGATCACGCCCTCCTTGCGACGGCCACCTGACTTGGTCTCGCCGGGTGAGAGGCGGATGGCTTCGCCGATGCCGAGCAGGGCCCCGACCCGTCCGCAGGCGTGCTTGTCAACCAGGGCGTGGAGCCGTGACGACAACTGGCCCTCGTCTGCCTCGGGGAAGTCGTTGTGCAGCCGCTCAGCCACCAGAAGGCCGAGAACCCGGTCGCCAAGGAACTCGAGTCGCTCGTTGTCGCGCGGGGCCTTCGAGGTCTGGGGGGCCACGCCCTCGCCCACGCTGGCGTGGGTCAGGGCGCGTTCCAGAAGGCGGGCGTCGCGGAAATCGTGACCGAGTCGGCGGACCAGATCGGCCACCGCCCCGGCCCTGGAGTTCGTCATCAATCGAGAACGCGGAAGAAGCGGCTGGGCCGGATGTTGGAGAACCAGGTCACCGGGTTCCAGAGGCTGGCACCGGGTTCCCAGGAGAAGGCGATGATCTGGGCCTTGCCAACCAGGTTCTGGGCCGGGACGAAGCCGACGCCCGACGATTGCTCGACGCGGCTGTCGATCGAGTTGTCGCGGTTGTCGCCCATCATGAAATAATAGCCGGCCGGCACCTCATAGACGCCGGTGTCATCCAGATCGCCACCGGGGCCGAAATCCTGGGTGTCGAAACTCTTGCCGTTGGGAAGGGTCTCGCGGGCCTGGACGACCGAGCGGGGGCCGAAGACGTCAGCGGCTTCCGATTCGCCGATGACGACGTCCTGGACGGCGGTGCCGTTGATATACAGCTTGTTGGCGATCATCTGGATCTGGTCGCCGGGCAGGCCGATCACCCGCTTGATGTAGTCGGTCCGGTCGTCACGGGGCAATTTGAACACGACGATGTCGCCACGTGCAGGCGCGCTGCCGAAGACCCGGCCCTCGCCCAGCGGCAGGTTGACCGGCAGGCCGCTGGAGAATTTCGAATAGCCGTACGACCATTTGGACACGATGATGTAGTCGCCCTCATAGAGGTTCGGCTCCATCGAGGCCGACGGAATGGTGAAGGGCTGGAACAGCAGGACGCGCAGGACGAAGGCGATCAGCAGGGCAAACACGATCGTCTTGACGATCTCCAGCAGTTCGCTGCCGGCGCTGGGTTCGGACGGGCGATCCGGTTTGGGCCCCTTGATGTCGCGATTCTTGATGGGTCGGTCCTTCAGGGTCAGGGGTTCGTCGCCGTCATCGAAGGGGGCATCGCCATGATCGCTCCAGATCGGCGGCTTTCCGCTCGTGGTCACGGCCGTCGCAGCCGTTGCGGCGATGATCGGCGCGGCGTCCGCTGGGGCGGGCTCGACCGGCGTGGGCACGGGATCGGGTTCCGGCTCCAGGCGGACGATGTCGGACGGGATCTCGGCGACGGGATCGTGGGCACCCGCGCCGTGGACGACGGGCTCCGGATCGGCCGCGACAACTTCCGGCTCGGCGTGAGCCTCGACAGCGTGATCCGAAGCCGCGACGGCGTCGAGCGGCAGGTCGGCCTCGGATGCGGCGAACTCGGCTTCGGGCGAAGCGGCGGCAAGCTCGGGCGTTGCCGCGTCCGGCGCAAAGGCGACGGGATCATGCGGGTCGTCGTTGACGTGCGGCTTCTGGTCTTCGCTCATCGTCTGAAAGGCCTGTCCCCGCCCGCCGTTCGGCGGTGTTGTTCCCCAGCGGACGTATAGACTGATTACGACAGCGGCAAGGCCTCGATCACCACGAAGGCGAGCGCATAGGGATGCTCGTCGCTCAGCGTCAGGTGGATCAGCGACCTGTGTCCATGCGGTGTCAGTCTGGCCAGGTGATCGGCCGCGTGTCCGGTCAGGGCCAGGGTCGGCTGGCCGCTGCCCAGGTTCACCACCCCCATGTCGCGCCAGTAGACGTCGCGGCGCATTCCGGTGCCGAGCGCCTTGGCACAGGCCTCCTTGGCCGCGAACCGCTTGGCATAGCTCCAGGCGGCGTCGGGCTTGCGGTCGGAACGGGCGCGCTCGATCTCGGTGAAGCAGCGACGTCGGAACCGGTCGCCGAAGCGGTCGAGCGAGGTCTGGATGCGACGAATGTCGCACAGGTCCGCACCGACGCCGAGGATCACGCCTCCACCCCCCTCGCCTCGTCCATCAGGGCGCGCATCCGGGCGATGGCGGGGCCAAGGCCGACGAAGATGGCCTCTCCGATCAGGAAATGACCGATGTTCAGTTCCATGACCTGCGGGATGGCGGCGACGGCGGACACGGTGTCGTAGTCGATGCCGTGACCGGCATGGACCTCCAGGCCCAGGCTGGCGGCCAGGGCGGCCCCGGTGGTCAGCGACGCCCGTTCCGCCTCAGCCGCCTCGGTCCGGCCGTCACGCACGGCGTCACAATAGGCGCCGGTGTGCAGTTCGACGACGGCGGCACCGGCCCGGTGCGAGGCCTCGATCTGGGCAGGGTCGGCCCCGATGAACAGGGAGACGCGCGACCCCGCCTCGTTCAGCCTGCCGACGAAGGGGGTGATCCAGTTGTGGCCGCCGACCACATCCAGGCCGCCCTCGGTGGTCCGTTCCTCACGCTTTTCGGGGACCAGACAGACGGCATGGGGCCGGTGATGCAGGGCGATCGCCAGCATTTCCTGGGTCACGGCCATCTCCAGGTTCAACGGTCGCGCCTCGGCGTTGAGCAGGGCCGACAGGCCGTCGATGTCGGCATCGGAGATGTGACGCCGATCCTCGCGCAGGTGGGCGGTGATCCCGTCCGCCCCGGCCGCCAGGGCCTCGCGAGCCGCGCGTACCGGGTCGGGATACAGGCCGACACGCGCATTCCGCACGGTGGCGACGTGGTCGATGTTGACGCCGAGACGAAGGCGATCCGTCATCCTGCCCTCCACGACGCAAATGTCCGCCAGTCGGCCTGGTGACACAGCCCCCTCATCCGAGCGGCTCCGCCGCCCACCTTTTCCCACAAGAGGGAGAAGGGATCGCGTGAAACAGTCATGTGTGGGCCAGACGGCGACTGCCCGGATCCTGAACCGGAATGGCGGCCAGTTCGGGCGGCAAGCTGTCGGCGGGATAGGCCGGCACGTCGAGCGTGGCCAGGGCAATCAGGGGCACGCCGACGTCGGCGCGCCCGCCGGAACGATCGACGATACAGGCGGCGGCCACGACCTCGCCTCCGGCCTCGCGAATCGCCGAGATGCATTCGCGCGAACTGAGGCCGGTGGTGACGATATCCTCGACCATCACGACCTTCTGGCTCGGCTCGATCTGGAAGCCGCGCCGCAGCTTGAAGACCCCGCCCTCGCGCTCGACATACAGGGAGGCGACGCCGAGCCAGCGGGCCGTCTCATAGCCGGGGATGATCCCGCCGACCGCCGGGGAGATGGCCACATCGACCGGACCGACGGTCGCCGTGATCTTTGCGGCCAGGGCCTTGCACAGCCGGGCACAGCGGTCGGCGTGCATGAAGACCAGGTTCTTCTGCAGGAAGACCGGACTGTGCAGCCCTGAGGACAGGACGAAATGCCCCTCGCGCAGGGCACCGGCGGCGCGAAATTCGTTCAGGACGTCTTCGGTGTTCATGGACGGGGTCTTAGCGGGTCTGACGACGGGGGAGAAGACGTGAGTCCGCGTCGTCGCAGCGCAGGACGCAGCGATCGGGAGGGTGGCGGGACGCCGGGCCTTCGCCCGGAGAGAATGAGAATAACCGTTTCGACGAAGACAGACGCCCCGCGCGGATGATTGGCTGCAAGCTCGGGGCAGAGAGTGGTGGCG
>Ga0075012_10001652_pt1 | contig 22475 bp, 22 predicted proteins | sample All_14_2_FD_71474 | JGI IMG/M metagenome (GOLD analysis project Ga0075012, IMG submission 71474) | Freshwater microbial communities in response to fracking from Pennsylvania, USA - Allegheny Zone_MetaG_DW_15 | ecosystem: Environmental > Aquatic > Deep subsurface > Groundwater > Drilled...
GAAATCCATATAACATTATTGTACCCATGATAAGATAGTGGAAGCATCTAAAAATAAGATACACAAACTTATCTTATACTGCTATATTCCTATCTGAAATTGAGTAACTTTATTGAATGCAAAAAATCATACCATTATTATTAATACTTTACATTAATATTTGCTTTGGACAAATATCGCCAGAGGAATATTTTGGAGATTCCTATAACGACGCTATAAGCTTTTGCAATAAGAATAAAACAGAATTCATCGCCATTTTCGAGAAACATAGTATAGCTGGGCAAATATCATCCTCCATAGTATTCCCTGAACTTATTAGGTACAATCGGTTTAGGGACTTCGCCGAAACATCAGCACTGGAACTGCTTTACATTAAACATGGTAAAGAGGTTGCTGATTTCTCGATTGGCAGATTTCAGATGAAACCTTCGTTCATTGAAACGATTGAAGCACTTTTAAAAAGAGACTCTCTTTTAAAAGTTGAATTTAGCAGTGTAAATAAATATCCTACCGCCGACTCATCGGAAATTAGAAAAATAAGGCTGGACAGACTGAAGAGCCAAGAGTGGCAATTCCTGTACCTAGCATGCTTTATTAAACTTGCCGAAAAAGCATATTTAAATTACATGGATGATAACCCTGAAAACCAATTACTAATTCTATCATCGGCATACAACAGAGGCTTTGGGGCAACTTATGATGAACTAAAAATACTTTCCGAAACCAAAACTTTCCCATACGGAAACAAACACTTTGGACGTTATTCATACTACGATATTGCAAAATTCTATTACTCAAATCATTCACATAAAATATTTTGACTATGAGTATAAAAAAACTAACGCTGGGGATATTGGCCGTTGCTCTTATCCAACTAAATTTTAGCTGTAAAAAAGCATTCAGTCCACTACCTCCGTACCCAGGAATGGAGATTAAAGTGACATCGTTTACCATTAATCCACAAAAAGACACTGTTATTGTACTTGCAAATGGAACAATAATAACCTATGAAGCAGGCGCACTAGTGAAGGAAGACGGATCTGTTGTGAATGGAAATGTAGATTTGCTTTACCGCGAATTCCACGATGCGGTTGATATATTTCTGGCAGGTATACCCATGGACTACTATTCGATGGGCGAGAAACGCACTTTGCAGACAGCAGGAATGTTTGAGATTGATGCCCAACAAGGAACCGAGAAACTTAAAATTGCCGACAACAAAAACATCAACGTGAGGTTAGCGTCAAAATATAAAGGGGAAAACTACAGCTTCTTCTACCTAAATCCTGAGAATGGAAACTGGGATTGGGTAGATTTACCATCAACCGAAATCAATTTAGATAAAAGTATTGCAAAACAAGCACTCGATGCAAAAAAACCAACTAAACTATTTGGCGACGAGTTCTTTGTACTAAACTACAATCGATTCCTCGATATCTACTTAAACGACGACTGGGATAGAATATACAAGTTAAAAAACGACAAGGGTATTAAAAAGAAACTGGAGGAGTACAATTTTAAACTTTATGATATTGATATTTGGACTGAGATAAAATTTAACCGGGCATACTACTATCCCGCAGAATTCCTATGGAAGGATTTGGATGGAAAAGATTTCCCTAAATGGGTGAATAATTTGGAAATTGAATGGAAAGAAGATGCCAAGAAAAAGTGGTACATGGTAAATGAACCAAAGTTAATCCATGAAGTAGATAATATCTACAAATTTACAGTAACCGACAAAGGAAAAACTTTCACAAAGCGAATGCAGGCTATAATCCCATTAAAAAACCTCCTCAAATATACAGCAGGCTCGCTTAAAGAAAATTACAATAAGGCGATGATTGAACTTGCCGAAGAGCAAAAAAAGGTTGATGCCATGGCCGAAACGTTTAGGGCGTTTAGTGTAAATAGACTTGGAATTTACAACTTCGACTGCTTGCTAAAACTTGACGAAAATTGGTTTCCGGTTACTCCAATGTTCACACTCGAAAATCATAATGAAACTAAACAGGTTATACTGATATTTGGCGATAATAGCGGATATGTAAAAATGACAGAAAAGGAGTTTACCTCAATGAAAATTAATCCAAAATCGGGTCATAGAATACTTATACCATTTACCGACAATCAGGTTGAACTATATCCTATTGATGAGCTAATGAAGATTGATATTGATTCGCTAAAATCGCAACAAAAACCAACGGTTAAATTCGAAATGAGAAACCAGAAGTTTAACGATGCTGTAGAGTTTAGAGAATTCCTTGGATTTAATTAAATACGATAAGGAGCAGGAGATAAAACCTGCTCCTTTTACTTTCGAAAGGCTTTCTCCTCAAAAACTATTGCCTCGTAAACATACAGTTCTGCATCTTTATCTTTCCAGCCATCCCATCCAATAAAAGCTTTATCGCGGGCACAATGTCCCAGAAGTTCCTCCTTACTCCAACCGGTTTCAACTCCAACCTGAGGTAAGAAAGTCCCCGATCGTCCTCCCTTCTTAATATAAATCCCGTGTTTACCTGGAATAAATTCATCGGCATTGCGGATCTGCCTCATGGGTGTTAGAACAGATATTTCGATATCTACATCCTCAATCTCGTTCAGCGATACACGTTCAAATCTATAGTCTTCGGTTGCAGCAGCAATGGCCATAGACATAACGACCTTATACAATGGTGTTGATGTGGAAAAACTACCAATACATCCACGAAGTTGTCCTTCCTTACGTAGTGTAACAAAAGTTCCAGCATTGGCCATCAAACTCTCACTTAACTTTTCCTCATCCAGATTAGGATGCTTCTCCCCTTTCAAATTATTTACAATTGCGGTTCTTGCAAGCTTCAACAGATCCTGCTTTTCGGTATTGGTCAACGAGAATTCATTTTTATTTTCAACTTTACTTACGGCTGCTATAGCCCAATAACCAACAACCCTATCCTTATCGCCGTATGGTGAATCGCCAGAATTGCGATATAATATTGACTTATACTCAACATCGTTGAGTAACTCGGTTATTTTAAGTAGAGTTAACACCGAAGTCCAACCACATATTGCTGTAACTAAATCCTTAACACCAGCATTCTCATTCTTTAACTTGGTTTTCAAAAACTGATCAGCAGAGTTGGAGAGGATCGCCTGAGCAACCTCCTTATCGGACTGTTTGGCATTATTGTAAGTTGGATAATGCGAAAAATCGGTACTAATAATGAATAAATTCTCTTCGGTGAAATATGGAGCAAGAATCTCTGCTAAAGCAGAACAAGTAACCTGCGATTCACCCCCAACAATAATTGGAATTATCGAAAAATCGTTTTTTAACCAATATTGCAAAAAGGGAAGTTGAACTTCAAGACTATGCTCGCGCTCATGGGGTTTTGGGTTATCCAAAATTATATCGTGCTTTGCAACAAGTTCCTTTGCCAAAGGATCAATCCGAACTTTGCCCAAAGGCGTGATAAAATCGCCCAGGGTATAAATTGCTGCTCCATTAAAGTGCATTGTATGACTTGAACCTATCAAAAAAATATGTTTAAACTTAGAGTCTCTATCTAGTTGTTTAAAGCCTGAGACAGCCACGCTGGCCGAAAAAACATAACCCGCATGAGGAACAATAATCGCCAATGGTTTAATATTCTCAATTTGATCGAACTCATCGAAATACATCTTAATATCGTTCTCCAACTGCAATTTTGATGAGGGATAAAAAGCACCAGCTACTACAGGTTTTCTATCAATGGGGTTAGGCTCACTCTTCTCAGATTGCCCATTACTCGAAATTTTCATAACCATTAATATTTGTAGCAATGCTAAATGTAACAGAGCCTTTTTCATTGCCATATTTTCAATTCTGTGATTACCAAATTTACCGAAATATTGGGCATAATGCAAGTTACAACGTTGACACAGTTAATTGATTTTCGGTGTGTCCCCATTTTAAAAATTTAGCGGCAATCGTTTACTTTCATCTATAAGTATTTGGAACAAGCACTTAATAAATCTATTTTTGCTCAATAAAAAAACTTTATGCCTACAATCAAAAATATTATTAAACATTTCCCAAATGCAATCACATTGCTGAATCTTGTTGCAGGTTGCATTTCAATTGTTGCATCGTTCGAAGGTCAACTCGAAATTGCCGGGTTATTTATTCTTATTGCAGGAGTACTCGATTTTCTGGATGGCTTTACTGCACGACTAATAAAAGCTTACACATTATTGGGGAAAGAACTTGACTCCCTCTCCGATGTTGTAAGTTTTGGCATTGCCCCATCGATGATTCTTTTCCAACTGATGAAGCAGAGTTTGGGTGTCCCTCATGGTGAAGGCCTGCTTGACGGACACTGGTTATTGGCAATTCCATTCGTGATGGCAGCATTCTCATCTTTACGACTGGGGATTTTTAACATTGATGAGCGCCAAACATCATCATTTATAGGGCTACCAACACCGGCAAACGCTTTTCTGATTGCTGGTTTGGTTTTTGGGTTGGATAGCACCTGGAGTGGACTTTACAGTTCAATTACAACATCGAGCACAATAATAATAGTGATTGTTGCAATACAATCGTTCCTACTGGTTTGTGAATTACCAATGTTCTCGTTGAAATTAAAATCGTTAAACCCAAAATTGGCCTATAAACAACTTATACTTATAGGCGGAGCAATTGCATTTATTGCGATATTCAGGAAAGCATCCTTATCATTTATAATTCTGTGGTATATTTTCCTATCGGTAATTTTTTACTTTGCTGATAAGATGTTTAAAAATGATAATCAATAGCCTTTATAAATGGTAAAAATGCCTTAATTTTGTCAGCATAAAACTGAAAACACAATGAAATTTCACGCAGAAATCAACGTAATGCCTTTAAAGGCTCTACTAGATCCTCAAGGGAAAGCGGTAAACGCTACTTTACACGGAATTGGATACAATGAGGTATCGAATGTTCGTATTGGGAAACATGTTAACCTTGAAATTGAAGCAACTAGCAAAGAGGCTGCCATTGAAAAGGTTACCGACATTTGCTCAAAAGTTCTATCAAACCCTGTAATGGAAGGATTTGAGTTTCATTTAACAGAAGTAAAAGACTAACTATTCACCGTTAGTCTTACCTCTAATAATTTCAGCCTGTTTCTTTATGGATTCCTTGTGAACCAACTGAAGCAGGCTTTTTACGTACTCCTCATCGAGTCCAAGCTTCTTTCCACACTCAATTCTGGACTGAAGTATACTCTCCCACCTACGTAACTGAAAAATTGTAACATTCCTATCGCGCTTATACTCTCCAATTTGCTCAACTAGGCGCATTCGGTTTGCAAGCAGTTCTATTATTTGTTGATCAATTGAGTCAATCTTATTCCTTGTTTGTGCAAGGAAATCAACAAAATCGTCACTCGTCGATGATATATCGTGGAACTTTAATGCGTTAATTAAATCCGAAAACTCAGTAGGGGTTAACTGCTGCTTGGCATCGCTCAACGCCACTGGAGGATTGGGATGAACCTCAACCATCAACCCATCGAACGATAAATCCAAGGCGTGCTGTGCTATCTCGTGAATAAGACCTGCAAGTCCCGCAATATGACTGGGGTCGCAAATAACTGGAAGATTAGGGAAGCGGCTCTTTAAATCGATAGCAAGTTCCCACTTGGGAATATTACGTAACCGAGAACGCTCGTAGGGATAAAATCCACGATGAACAGCCGCTAACTTTGTAATACCTGCTCGGTAAAAACGCTCAATTGCTCCAATCCAGAGTTCCAAATCGGGAGTAACAGGGTTCTTTACCAGAACGGGAATGTTGGCATCCTTTAAAACTGCCACTAACTGATCCACAGAGAAGGGATTTGCGGTTGTACGAGCACCAACCCAAACCATATCAATTCCATACTCAATGGCCTTTTGGGCGTGCATAGCCGTAGCAACCTCAGTAGTTACAAGTAAGCCAGTTTCTCGCTTAACCTTCTGCAACCATTTTAACCCAACTTCTCCTGCACCTTCAAAACTGCCAGGCCTAGAACGTGGCTTCCAAATTCCAGCCCTAAACACTTTAGCCTTTCCTTCCTTAGCCAAAGCATTGGCCGTTTCCATAACCTGAATTTCACTCTCGGCACTACATGGACCAGCAATTAGCAATGGTTGTGATAATTCGCTGTTCCACTCTGGTATTGGGGTAATATTTAGTAAACTATTCAAAACTTAAAATTCGATTATTTGGTGTAAAGTTATACAGATTCTATTTATTAGTCGCAAGACTAGTAACAAAAACAGAATTGATTTGCTATTGTTTAAAACACATCATACCTACCACTATACCTTTCAGCTAAATCATCAGTGGCCATCTGCTTATCTTGGAAAAAGACTTTTCTGAGTATTTTCATTCGCCAACCAGTTCTTCGCTGATACTGCCTATAGGTCTCACTCAACCAATCAAACTCTTTATCAATCACATTATTAGGCGAAATGTATTTGTATGTTTCTGCAACAATAGGATTTGGCCTAACTGAATCGGAATAAGTTGGATTATCTATATTTGCCAACAACTGGACTTTATATTGATTGCAAAGTTCCTTTAACTCAACAACTACTTTTTGATATTCGCCAATATTATCAACGTTAAATCCTTGTTCGTACTCTCCACCAATAGCCATTACAGGCCTTACCTGCAATGTTGCAATATTGTACTTCCCAAAAACATCAAAAAAATTTAGCAATTCAAAATAATTGTCGGGATTTGCAGTGTAGTTAATTCTTAATGAGGTCTTACAGTTAAGTTTGTTTGTCCTTGCCATGTTGAAACCATCAAGAACCTCTATTAGACTGTCCCACTTTGCTCCAACCATAAACCTCTCGTAGGTTTCCTTGGTGGTTCCATGTAAAGAGACTATCAATTCATCCAATCGTGCATAGAGCATCTCAACCAAATGATTATGTTTGATTAGTTGAGCATTAGTAACCAAACTAACATTAGGAACTCCCATTTCCTTTGCTTTACGAATAATGTAAATGAAATCTTTATACATTGTCGGTTCAGCACCGCATCCCACCACAACTTGCAGTGCATTCCTAAAGGTGTTCTTTGCAATAATATCAATCTCCTCAACCGTAAAACGCATTGATTCCGACTTGCGCGATTGGCTGAAGTAGCACATTCGGCATCGAAGGTTGCAGGCAAAAATTGGGTCGATTCTTACAGAGTAGTAACGCTTATTGAACAACTGAGCAATAAAAATTAGGAGCAATTTTAGCCTATTGCTCCTAATCATTCGGTTTAACCTTATTATTCGATAAATGCTAATCATTAAATGCAAACATTGCGTCTTGCAAATTTAAGCATTTTCCTCGGGTTGCTTTTTCTCCCAGTGCTTAATGGCCCAAACACTTAATCTGTAACTGATGTACATAAGCACAGGCCAGCTCAGCAACCATAATATCTCAGATATATATTTCATCATTCAATCATTTAATTTATTCAACGAATCTTCATTTCACAAAAAACTCTAGGAACTTTAGAGCACTCTAAGTACTCTAGACACTTCTTACTAGTAAACGTGCGATTCTGAATTCATCTCATCCTCATCTATCTGCTTAACATTGATGCTTTTCCAAGCATACCAGATGTAAGCTACAACAAAAGGAATAAGTAGTGACACAAAGCTCATCACTGTAAGGGTAAACTTGCTCGATGAACTATTAAAAATAGTTAGTGAGTGTTGCAAATTGAATGTTGAAGGGTAATACGCAGTGTTGTTCCATCCGGCAATAAGGAACAGCGCCAGTACTGCAAGAACCGTTCCTGCACCAGTAAACCATATCCCTTTAGTATAGGTGGATATTAAAGACTTAGCAATACCCCAAAGCACAAGCAACACGCCTACTAAGAACACTATCAGAACAACAGGCATCTGAATTAAGTTATGCAAGTACTTGTACTTCTCCATAAATACAGTTCCATCGGCAGGATTAACTGCAAAACCATCGCGCAACATCAACCAAATTGTAAAAACTAAGAATAACACAACAAATGGTAAAGCGTTGTATAGTAGATGTTTTTTTGCACGTTCAAAAATCGCATTATGGTTAACGTGATTCATGAAGTAAAGAATTGCCAGTGTACGTGCTAAAAAGAATACCGTTAAGCCAAGTGCAAGGTTATGAAGGTTAAGGGCAGCCTCCAAACCATGCCAAGGTGTTTCCCAGGATGAGATAACGGGGTTACTGGTATTGGTCAAATTCATCTTATCCACAGAAAACATTGACCCTGTAAAAAATGTTGCCACGGCTGTTCCAAGCAGAATTGTACCAAGCAAACCGTTGATGTAAAGAAAAACCTCGTAGGTTCGCTGACCCAAAAAGTTATTGGGTTTACTCCGGAACTCGTATGAAACTGCCTGAAAAATAAAACAGAATAGTATGGCCATCCAAACCCAGTAGGCTCCACCAAAACTAGTTGAGTAGAACAACGGGAACGACGCAAAGAATGCTCCACCAAAAGTCACTAGCGTTGTGAAGGTGAATTCCCACTTACGTCCAAGTGCATTGATAAGCATTGTACGCTCCAATTCGGTTTTTCCTAAGGTGTAAATCAATGTTTGTCCGCCCTGAACAAAAAGCAGAAAAACCAACAATGCACCAAGCAGCGATATTATAAACCACCAGTAATGCTGCAAAAAGATATATGTAGTATCAACCATAACTATTTATCTCCCTCTTTAGGTCCAATTTTAATTTGCTTGAACATTATGCGCAACTCTGCAATTAGCAAAGCGGTGAAGATTGTTAAGAAAAGGAAGAATGTAATTTGTACTGCGCTAGAATCAATTCTGGAAACAGCCGCTACAGTTGGCAAAATATCCTGTATTACCCATGGCTGACGGCCAACCTCGGCAACAATCCAACCAGTTTGACTGGCTATGTATGCAAGCGGAATCATCAGTATTGATAAACGCAAAATCCACTTGTTGATTTTAAACTGACGGAAGTAAACCAAGTAAAGTATCAGCATAAAGAAACCGATAAACAGAAACCCTAAAGCCACCATAATATGGAAACTATAGAAGGTTAGCGGAACGTTTGGAATTATGCTCTTGGGATTATTCAGATATCCATACCCAAAGTACTCAAAATTATCGTTAAGTAATGCTCTATGGTATGCTACTGCTGCAGTGTCGTTGGCATCTTTTGCAGCAGTGTAATCGGCAAGAGCCTTAATGGCTATTTTCCCCCGCTCAATTTTCTGCTCAGCAGAAAGGGCAACCTTTTCAACACCATTTTTATCAACGTAAGTATAACCTCCCTCAACGATATCCTTTACTCCAGGGACAAAAGCATCGCCACTGCGATAGCCAAGGAACGATAACATTTTGGGAATTTGAATACGGAAAATGTATGGGTCCTTATCATCGTCGTACTGCTTTCCGGGTGTTAAAGCACCAACTACTACTAACGGAGCACCCTCCTGCCCTTCGTACAACCCTTCCATGGCTGCCAGTTTCATGGGTTGTTTTTGGGCGACCTGATACGCTGAACCATCGCCAGTTAAAGCGAGGAATATTGATGTTACCAAGCCAAAAACTGCCGCCACAATTATGCTTCGCTTTGCAAGTAGAATATTGCGACCCTTTAGCATGTACCATGCGCTAACACCAATCACAAAAATTGCAGCAAGCACATAGCCCGAAGTGATTGTATGAAGAAATTTGTTGATTGCTACAGGAGAGAAAAGCACCTCCCAAAAATTGTGCATTTCGTTGCGGGCTGTATCGGGGTTGAAGTACATACCGGCAGGATACTGCATCCAACCATTGGCCACGAGAATCCATAATGCAGAAAGATTTGCGCCAACAGCAACCAGCCAGGTTGAAACTAAATGGAACTTCTTACTAACCTTATTCCAGCCAAAGAACATCACCGCAATAAAGGTTGACTCCATAAAGAACGCCATAATACCCTCAATGGCCAATGGAGCTCCAAAAATATCGCCCACAAACCACGAGTAGTTGCTCCAGTTTGTACCAAACTCAAATTCCAGAATGATACCAGTTGCAACACCAATGGCAAAGTTAATTCCGAAGAGGGTCATCCAAAATTTTGTAATGCGCTTCCACTCCTCATCGCCCGTTTTGTAGTAAAGCGTTTCCATAAACGCAATGATAAAGGCTAGTCCTAGGGTTAACGGAACAAAAACCCAATGATACATTGCCGTGAGAGCAAATTGCGCCCGCGACCAGTTGACCAGCGAAAGGTCGAAGTGTTCCATAGTTTATTTTTTAGGGTTATTGGTTAGCTGTTCAATAACGTAGTTGCTACGTTCTTCGTCGGTTTTAAAATTTCGTTTCAGGATATTCGGAAAGAAAAATATCTTAAGCACGGCAAACATAACAAAGAGTTTAATTAAGATGATAATCCACAGCGTTTTGCCAATGGTCATACTTTTAAAACCCTCGTAGTAGAAGCGGAATATTCTTTTTATCACTTTCATAGTCTGGCGCTTAGTGTGTCGTTTTCTATTTACAATTTTGCAGGAAGTTGGAAGATGGAAGGAAAAACCGAACAACTATTTCAACTTACTCCTGAACGCTATCATCATATTCATTAAATTATGTGCCTGTTCATACTGATATAAAAACTCATCGTTAGTTATATATTCTCGCCTCTGTGCCTTATGAAAACAAGAAACTACCTCTACCAATGAACGAACAGAATATCCCAAAAACTTATTAAACTCAGGGTTCGACTGTCCAATTGAGGCATCCGAAATATTTAAAGCAATGGAATCGGCAGCGCGTCGTATTTGTGATGAAAGATTGAAAACCTCGTACTTTGGAAATTTACGAGTTAAAACATTGATTTCCTCTCCAAAATCCATAGCCTTTTGCCATATTATAAGTTTCTCAAACTTGAACCCAGCCTTATCTTCCATCTTTAAACTTTCCACTTCCATCCAAATAGAAATTTACCTCTAACAAATTTAGACTTTTCCTTGTATCTTTCAATCCGAATTGATAAAAAACAGCAATAACTCTACCATTTTCAGTGTTTGTAATTAAACGCACGAAACAAACATCATTATAACAAAATCTACCATAAAACAACCACTAACTAAATCCCTTGCTGTTTCCTAAATTTGATGTAGATTTGAAACTCATTTAGGTAAATAACAATGCTTAGGATTGCTGTAGATTTTGATGGGACAATTGTAGAAAACGCTTACCCAGCCATTGGCAAGCCAATGCTATTTGCCTTTGAAACTTTACGGGAATTACAGAAACGTGGATTTGTATTGATTATGTGGACTGTTCGTGAGGGAAAATCGTTAGAGGAGGCAGTAGAGTTCTGTCGAAGTAACGGCGTGGAATTTTATGCTGTTAATCGCAATCATCCGGAGGAAGTTATGGACAACGAAACACCACGTAAACTTTTAGTGGATATTTTCATTGATGATAGGAATATTGGAGGATTTGTTGGCTGGAGTAAGGTATGGGAATTGCTTTGTCCAACCGAACCCGACCATCTTAGGGAAAAGAAATTACTGAAGCAGTTTAAAAAGAAAAACCTTTTTGAACGATTATTATTTGGAAAATAGAATCAACAAAAAGAAAATTAAAAATGAATAACAAACTAACCCTTACAGCATTAGCGCTCGCAACCATATTTGGCTGCTCAAATGGGCGAAAAGAACAAATGCCTAGCGTTAAGGAAAAACAAGTTGAAAAACAAATTCACTTGATAAAAATTGAATCCCCAATTAACGGAACAATTATATCCGTTGGCGATCAAATAAGACTAAATATTAAATTATTGAACGAACAAATAATTCCTGATTCATTAGTTTTATACCTAGATAACGAAAGAGCAGATAAACTAAACGATCTGTCGTACAGCATACTTACTCAAGATTACAACTTAGGAACTCTAGATATTAAGGTTACTGCTTGGAAAAACAACCAACGCCAAACATCCTCAGTTTCTGTTGCAATAAAATCGAAAAATGTTCCTAAAAAACTCAGCTACAAACTAATCAAAACCTACAATCACGACCCCAAAGCATACACCCAAGGTTTATTTTATCACAATGGCTTTATTTATGAAGGAACAGGACAACAAGGCGCTTCTAGTCTCCGAAAAGTTGAACTTGAAACTGGCAAGGTATTACAAAGTGCTAATTTGGGACAGGAGTATTTTGGAGAGGGAATCGCACTTTTAGACGGGAAAATATTCCAACTCACATGGACTAGTGGAATAGGTTTTGTTTACGATTCAGAATCATTCAAAAAATTGCACTCTTTCAGCTATAGTACACAAGGATGGGGACTAACTACCAATGGAACTGAACTGATTATGAGCGACGGCAGTAACACTATCTACTTTATGGAGTCTAATGGATTTGCGGAGATAAGAAGAATTGAAGTATACGACAATACTGGTCCTGTTCGAATGTTAAATGAGCTTGAGTATGTAAATGGAAAAATCTTCGCGAATGTTTATTTAACAAACAAAGTGGTTGTTATTGACCCAAAATCGGGCGAAGTTCTATCGGAAATTGATTTCTCAAACATCCTTAAATCCTCAGATAAAAACGGAGACGAAGATGCATTCAATGGAATAGCATACGACTCAGTCAATAACCGATTCTTTGTCACAGGAAAGAATTGGTCGAAACTATACGAAATTAGAATTGAAAATTAATATATGGTTCGTAAATTCTTTTCGTTTAATTTCGATTCCAGCAAAATAGCAATTCTGCTCGTAGCAATAGTAGTAACTTTTATCAACCTAAATTCAAAGCCGTGGAGAAATGGCAGGGTAATTCACAACGATATTATATCCTACTACTGCTATTTGCCTGCGGCAATAATTCATCACGATCTATCATTCGAATTCACTAAAAATAATCCTGAATTCTATGCGGACAAGTATTGGCCGCTTAAAACATCCGAAGGCAAAGACGTTGTTAAAATGACAATGGGCCTTGCTTTTCTTTATCTACCTTTCTTTTTAGTTGGCCATTTTACTGCATTAATTTCTGGATTTCCAGCCGATGGATATTCACTACCTTACTTATTATCGTTACAGATTAGCGCTATTTTTTATTTGATACTAGGGCTGATAATCTTACGGCACATACTCCTAAGATGGTTTAAACCGCGAGTAGTTGGAATAGTTCTTTTTGCCACATTTATTGGCACAAACATGCTACACTACTGCACATTGGAGGCCACTATGTCGCATGTTTATAGTTTTTTTCTATACTCGTTATTTTTCTTACTTACAGTAAAGTTCTGGGAATTACCAAAAATTAAGTACTGGATATACTTAGGTTTTGCTACAGGATTAATAACTCTTGTCCGACCCACGAATGGAATTATACTCATATTTTTCTTCTTATGGGGAACTACCAGTTTTTCAATATTTAAGGAAAGAGTTTTTTTTATACTCAAAAATTGGAAGTTTCTGGCATTTGCAATGCTACTCGCATTAGTTTTGTGGATTCCTCAACTTTTATACTGGAAATATGCAACAGGACATTGGCTATACTATTCGTACAACAACGAGGGATTCTTTTTCTTAAAACCACATATAGTTGATGGATTACTTAGCTACCGAAAAGGTTGGCTAGTATACTCTCCTCTAATGATTTTGCCTTTAGCCGGATTAGTCCTTATGATTCAAAAAAAACGTTTCGACTGGTTTTTGCCAATCACAGCATTCTTTTTACTTAATGTTTACATTATATTCTCGTGGTGGAGCTGGTGGTATGGCGGAGGATTGGGGGCTCGTCCTTTAATAGAATCGTACGCTTTGCTTACACTTCCATTTGCCTATTTATTAAATTGGATAGATGAGCAATATTGGAGAAAAATTTTGGGATACTCATTTATTGCTACTTTAACCCTCTATGGGTTATTTGTTAACTTTCAGTATCGATACATGGCAATACACTGGGATTCTATGAGCAAAGCCGCTCATTGGGATTCGTTCCTAAGACTTAAACCTAGCGGCAGGTTTAATTATTTGCTGCAAACGCCTGACTATGAATCGGCAATCAATGGAAAAAAGGAAACTTTTCAAAAGCAAAAATACTTACCTATTCCTCAAAATGTTATTTATAAGTTCAGCTGCGATAGTATTGATAATGCATCTGTAAGTATTTCACGCAATGGTTCAAAATCCATAGTGGTTAACAAATCAAATCAATTCGGGATATCAGCGGATATAACATTACAACCAAACAGGAAGTATGCTGCACAAATTTGGCGATACGGCAACCCAAATGCGATGCTTGTGGTGCAAAACAGCGATATAAATTTCTATATCAACACAAAAACAACTCTAGATATAGACTCTACAGGTAGGGAAAAACTTGTTATTGAATTTACAACTCCAATTGCAGACAATCCGCTTTCCTACAAGGTGTATGTATGGAATCCTTATTGGATAAAAGCCTATTTCGACGATTTAACTGTTGGCGAAGTTCAGTAGTTATTTCTTATAAACAAACCTACCCAACAACTTGCTTGCTACAAACCACACTGCACTTCCTATTCCTGCACCAACTATTGCGCCGACCAAAACATCGCCGGGATAATGAACGCCTAGGTATATTCTGCTATAGGATACAAATGCAGCCCATATCAGCAAACCTGCTGTAACCCATTTTCTACTGAAAAGAAACGATAGAAATACTGCTACACCAAAAGTGTTTGCTGCATGCGATGAGATAAACCCATACTTGCCACCACATCTACCTACCAAATGGATAAATTCACTCAAATCTGGATTATGACAAGGTCGCAAGCGTTGGAAGACGTTTTTAAATGCTTGAACTGAAATTTGATCGGCAAGAGTTACTACCAGAGCAATGGCTAAAAGCCACCAAAGCGTTTTCCACTTGTGCTCGCGAGCAATAAAGTAAATAATCAATAGGTATAAAGGCAGCCAGGTTAATTTACCCGATGCAAATAGCATTATACTGTCCCAGAAAGGGGAGTGAGCGCCATTAAGCGCCAGAAATAACTTAGTGTCGAGTTGAATAAGGCTGTCAAGCATATCTATTCGTTGTTAATACTATTCCAGAGTAGATCCTTCAATTCATCAATTCCTTGCCCAATAACCGATGAAATAAAAACAGTAGGGATTTTTGGAAGATGTTTTTTTATGGATTTTTTGATTTCGTCATCAATCAAATCGCACTTAGTAACTGCCAAAACGCGTTTCTTGTCCAGCAGCTCTGGGTTGTACATTTTAAGCTCATTAACCAGAATTTGGTACTGTTTTTTCACATCGTCGCTATCGGCAGGAACCATGAATAGCAGCATTGAGTTACGCTCAATGTGACGTAAAAACCTCAAGCCTAAACCTTTTCCTTCGTGAGCGCCCTCAATAATTCCGGGTATGTCGGCCATTACGAATGAGCGATCATCGCGATAGCGAACAATCCCAATATTTGGAACAAGCGTGGTAAAAGGATAATCGGCAATTTTAGGTTTTGCAGCACTCACAACCGAAAGCAATGTGGATTTTCCGGCATTGGGAAATCCAACCAGTCCAACATCGGCAAGAATTTTTAACTCAAGGATAACGTTGGCCTCCTCTGCTGGTTCGCCTGGTTGAGCAAATCTTGGAGTTTGCAACGTAGCTGTTTTGAAGTTCCAGTTTCCAAGTCCTCCACGACCACCCTTAAGCAGCATCTCAACTTGTCCGTTTTCAGTTATCTCTGTGATTATCTCTCCAGTTTCTGCATTTTTGGCAACCGTTCCAATTGGCACTTCAATGGTAACATCTGCGCCATCGGCTCCTGAGCAACGAGCACCGCTACCGTAAACACCATCGCCAGCATAAATGTGGCGCTTATACTTTAAGTGGAGCAATGTCCAAAGTTGACTGCTTCCTTTAAGGTAGATGTGCCCACCTCTTCCGCCATCGCCTCCATCGGGGCCACCCTTGGGAACAAACTTCTCGCGGCGCATATGAACGCTTCCTCCACCACCTTTCCCCGAACGGCAGAATATTTTTACGTAATCAACAAAATTCGAATTGGACATTATAGTTCAGATTTCAGATAATAGACTTTGTGTGTTGAATTAAAATTGGGTACAAAAGTAATGATAATTAGCCATTAAGCCAATTATTCATTTTAAAGCACTTGTAAATGAAGTTAAATTGCGGTTATTGAGCGTTTCTGATAGCAGTACAAATCCTTTCGAAAATCTCGTTAACGCTACCCATCCCATCAATTCCTTTGAATTTTCCTTGATTCTTGTAGAAATCTAAAACCGGACGGGTAGTATTTTCGTAGATATCGAGCCTTTTGCGGATTATACTCTCCTCCTTATCATCAGGTCTATCCGTTTCCTTACCCCTGTTAAGCAGGCGAGCAACAAGTTCGTCGTCGGTAACCTCAAGCGAAATCATCATTGTAACAGAGTGTCCTGTTGAGCCTAGCATTTCATCCAGTTTTGCAGCCTGCAATGTGTTACGTGGGAATCCATCGAACACATATCCCTTAACTGCTCCATTCTTGCTAAGTTCCTCCTTAATTAAACCAATTGCAATTTCATCGGAAACAAAGTTGCCCTTATCAATTCGTCGTTGAGCCTCAATTCCAAGTGGAGATTGCTCCACTATGGCTGCACGCAAAATTTCTCCCGTTGAAATATGCTTTAGCCCGAATTCCTGTGCAACAATTTTTGATTGAGTTCCTTTACCTGCACCCGGAGGGCCAAAAATTACGATATTAAGCATAATTGCTGGTTATATATTTAACTTTTAATCGCTATTTCGTCACATAAAAAATGCTGAAGCAAGTTCAGCATTATGTATTGTATCTGGCTATATCGCCTTAAATTACAGTATAGATATCGGGTAAATTACGGCCAATTCCGTCGTAATCTAAACCGTAACCTACAATAAAATCGTTAGGGATTGAGCGTCCAATGTAGTCAATCTTGGCTGCACCCTTGTATGATTCAGGTTTGAAAAGCAAGGTAGCAACCTTAATTGCTTTTGGGTTAAGTTTACCCAACTCTTCGTAAAGTTTTGTTAGGGTTATTCCAGTATCCACAATGTCCTCAACAATAATAACCGTACGACCGCTGATATCCTCGTTTAAACCAATCAGTTGATTTACAACTCCTGTTGACTCAGTGCCTTGGTAGGATGATATTTTGATGAAGGATACTTCACAAGGAAAATTGATACGCTTCATCAAGTCGGCTGTGAACATAAATGAGCCGTTAAGTATACTCAAGAATAAAGGAATCTCTTTGGCATTCCTAAAATCCCAGTTAATCTTTGATGCTACCAAATCGATATCCTGCTGAATTTCCGATTCAGGATAACTCAATCTAAACTCTCTGTCCTTAAGCTTAACTTGCTTCAAATTCTCAGCCATTGTATCAGTTTTATTTGGTTGAAAAAACAAGCCACAAAGTTACATCAGTTTTTTGGAATTTCTACAGCGTGCAAATCGTTTTATTGCAAAAATGAACAATACACAATTCTGGTTTTTTATTTTATTGAAAATGATATGCGTAGAATAATGTGCTGCAACATTATTTTATTTAGACTTATTCATCTATGCTAATATTATGGATGTAGATTATTTTCCTATCCGATTGAAAACTTGTTATTTAATGCCTATTTCGATATATTTTTGTAACTTCATATTAAATAAAATATTATGACACCAAAAGTTAGCATTATTATGGGCAGCGTTTCGGATATGCCTATTATGGAGGAAGCAGCCAAATTCCTTGATGAGTTGAACATTCCGTTCGAGATTAATGCACTATCGGCGCATCGCACTCCCGATCTAGTGCTCGATTTTGCCCGCAATGCACACACTCGAGGTGTAAAGGTAATTATTGCAGGCGCTGGTGGCGCGGCACACCTTCCAGGAGTAATTGCTGCACTTACTCCACTCCCAGTCATTGGTGTTCCAATTAAATCATCTAACTCAATTGATGGTTGGGATTCAATCCTATCAATTTTGCAGATGCCTGCGGGTATTCCTGTAGCTACAGTTGCTTTGGATAATGCTCGTAATGCAGGAATTTTGGCTGTTCAAATAATTGGAACAGGCGAACCCGAAATGCAAAAAGCGATGATTGAGTTTAAAAAAACACTCGGAGATAAAGTGGTGAAGGCAAACAAAGACCTTGCAAACGTTAAATTTAAGAATAAAACAAACTAGTGTTATATAGCGTGTCACCCTGAACTTGTTTCAGGGTCTCTCTATTATGAGATGCTGAAACAAGTTCAGGGTGACTGATGATTATTAACTTGATATAACACTTTGCCTTTCGCACTTTAACATTCAAAACGAATGAACAAGCGAATAGCATTAATAACAGTAATATTTACATTACACACTGGACTTAAAGCATCGGTGCCCGACAGGCCAATTGCTGGATCGGGTGCCGCTTTGGGACAAACGGGAATCGCTATCAACTCGTCATGGTCATCAATGCAAAACCCCGCGATGCTGCCATGGCAAAAACACTACTGGGCAGGTATACATCACGAGAACCGATATCTAACACAGGAACTTGGGCTAAGCTCAATTGGAGCCATAATTCCAACCAACCCAGGAACATTCGGAATTAGCATTTCGCACTTTGGATACAACCAGTTTAACACAACCAGAGCTGGCATATCCTATGGGATGAAGTTTTCGGAAAAATTCTCGGCAGGTGTTGGTTTAAACTTTCATCATTTACAAATTGCAGGAGATTACAGCAACAAAAATGCCTACACGGTAGAAGGTGGACTTTTTTATTCGCCCATTGAAAAGATAACCCTTTGTGCATACATTTTCAATCCAACCAACACATCATTCAACGAGCAAGAGTCATTGCCCTCGGCTTTGGGATTTGGGCTTACTTACATTCCTTCGAAAAAAATATTACTTGTGCTACAGATTGATGATGACACTGAGAACAAACCGGCCATAAGAGGTGGAGTTGAATATAAAGCCATTAACAACTTCTCAATCCGACTAGGTTACTCATCAGGAAATCCAGAAGGATTAACTGGTGGTTTTGGATGGTTCATCAAAGGTATTCAGGCCGATTTATCATTTGGCTACCATAGAGTTCTAGGCTACACTCCTCAACTTTCAGTATCGTATCAATTTGGCAAAAAAACCGACTAACTACAATGAGTTTTGCAAGATTAAGCATAGTAGTTCTTTTTATCCCAATGGCTTTTTTGATTCCAAAGAGTGCCATATCGCAAGTAAATCAGGCCGATGTGCAGCAAATTATCGCCAACATTGTTGAAGATCTTACTTCAAAGTCGGAATCGGAGGAGGATTACTCGCAATTTATTGAGGATCTGCTATACCTCAGCGAAAACCCAATAAATTTAAATACTGCCACAATGGACGATCTAAAAAAGTTCATATTCCTGAACGATTTTCAGATCTCAAGCTTAATTGATTATCGCGACTCCACCGGCTCAATACTTACTCTATACGAATTGCAAACAATCGTTGGTTTCGATTTGATTGACATTCAAAGAATGGCTCCATTTGTAATGGTTGTTCAGGAAGATAAAACCAACCTCGCATCAATATACTACGGCAGAAACGAACTCTCGTTCAGGTACAGAACATCGGTTGAAACGCCAATTGGTTACACCAAGAATTATACAGAATCCAGATATCTAGGCGATAAAAACGCCTACTATACCCGATACTCCTACCGCGGAGGCAAGCATCTTCAGATGGGTTTTATTGCCGAAAAGGATGCCGGCGAACCGCTCTTCGATGGAAAATTCAAAACTGGGTTCGATTACTTATCAGGTTATGTATTGTTTACAAAAATTGGTAAAATTAAAAAACTAATTATAGGCGATTATCACGCCGAATTTGGCCAAGGACTCACATTTTGGAATAGCCTTTCGTTCGGGAAATCGAGCAGCGTGCTAGGAGTTCGCAAAAGGGCCGATGGCCTTACGAAACATTCATCGGCATTCGAAAGTCAATACATGAGAGGTGCAGGAATAACTGTTCCAATTCTAAAGGCCGATCTGACAGTTTTTGCATCGTACAGAAACATCGATGCGAACATCTCTGACACTCTCGAAAATGGTGATTTGGCCTACAGCTCTCTTCCCGAAACAGGGCTCCACAGAACTCTTTCGGAAATCAACAACCGAAACGCAATATCCGAGTTCACTACAGGCGGAAACATTACCTACAACTCCAAAAAATTAAAAACAGGAATAACCATTGCTCACTCAAAAATTAATGGTGAGTTCACCGGGAACCAAGCGGTTTACCAGTTAAAACCTACGCCAAGCGAGAAAACAGCCATAGGCTTTTCTGCCGATTTATTTATTAAAAACTATCAGTTTTTCGGTGAGATAGCCGCGAATTTACCAAATCTTTATTTAGCTAGCGTTGTGGGTGGACTATTCAAACTGAGTAATACTGTACAGTTATCAATTCTGGGACGTTCATATTCCCAGAATTTTAACCCAAGATATACTGCGGGCTTTGCCGAAGGTAGCGGAACTTATAACGAAAATGGCATTTACACAGGCTTAAGTGTATTACCAGCAAAAGGATGGAAATTATCGGGCTATATTGATTTATTTAAGTATCCATGGTTAAAGTTTGGAGTAAATTCTCCATCGGGGGGCAGAGAATTTTTAGCGCAATCGGAACATTCAATAACCGATTTTTTCAACCTCAACATTCGGTACCGCTACAAATCGGCCGAGAAAAACCTTTCCAACTCCATCAACCCTATTACTCCATTAGTAAACCAAACAAACCAAAGCATCCGACTTCAAATAAACTTCAATGCTACAAGCACTGTTAGCCTAAAAACCAATCTCGAAACATCAATATTTAATACCGATAGCACAAATTCAGAGTATGGATTTTTACTTGCCCAGGATCTAGGTTTGAAGATGAGTCGCATACCAGTAAACCTAAACCTCCGGTTTGCAATATTCGATACCCCATCGTGGAATAGTCGCATATACTCCTACGAAACCGACATGCTATACTCGTTCTCCGTTCCGGCATACTACTCAAAGGGGACAAGGTTGTTTGCACTTATAAAGTACAGCCCCAAGCCATGGATTGATTTATGGCTTCGTTACTCGCAAACATACTACAGCGAAATGGATGAACTAGGTCAAGGAGCCGATTTAATTAACACCAACACTCGAAGTGAAATTAAGGCAATGGTTCGGGTGAAGTTTTAGGATAAGAATAAACTAACACTTGTTAATGATAATCGTCTTAGTTAAAATATTTATAGTACTTCGGCTTATAGTGTTTTAAACTTTCATTATTTATTTCAAACCTCACTTTTAGTTTGAATTCAAAGCCGTTATAATTAATACTGGGCGAACCAGCATAGCCCCAATTACTTTTGGTTGATAGCCTTTAGCTCAAACTAAGTCCAAGATAGTAATCAAAGCTTGAGATTTTTATTTTACGATCAATCCCAATCCCTAAATTGGCAAACAAAAGAGGATATTCGCTATAGTACTCTCTGGAATTTTCTTTATTAGCAGATAAATCTGATATACTTTCCTCGAAAGTCAAGTTGGTAATTTTTCGGTAAGTTTTAGTTCGCTAGCGCTAATCCCAAATCCATAATACGGATAAATAAACCATTTAGGGTTCTTTGATACAACCCAATGCATTTCGGCAGCCAATTCGAGCATCCTAATAACAGCACTTTTTCCTATCGCCCTCTGAGTTTGAAGATTCAGTTTCCAAAAAGGTTATAACACCAGAACCATATGAATTCATATCGGAGAACCTATATGTGCGGCCCAGGGAAAAACCAATAACATTATTATCTATTCTTGGAAAGCCTGCGATACTCAATAATTCATTAAGCGAAGAAAAATTCATATTACGACTACTCGATTCGAATATAAAACCTTTCTTCTGGCTTGAAATTGTATCGCTCTGGGTGTATCCCTGAAATGAAAGAAATAAAATTAATAAAACTGTTAGTGCTCTCGTCATGATATGTTTACTTAAAATCCTTTATTTTGAATTTCAACCAGAATAAATATACCAAGTCAAAAACTCATTAAATTACCAAAAACAGTCTAACATTCATCTTAAAACTAAGCGTATTTAAACGCATGGAGCCCAAATCAACAATCATCACCTCATTATTACTGTAAAATTAATTTGCAACGAAAACTATGAGTCTAAAAATTTAAGTTGGGCAAAAAGAACTCATTTATCAGCAAAACAATTTCGTAACAAATGTGCTTTATATAACCGTGAAATCACATAAGTATAAGAAAAAGGGCGGGCGGGCTCCTTTCAAGCCATAATCTTGACTGTAAAGGCTATACAAGCCTTGACATTTACAAATTCACCTGCCACTATTTATGCAAAGTGTTGTAGTCAATGTTTTACTATTAATCGAAATAAAAACAGACTCTAAATTAAGTTTTGAATTGTTTAAAATCCTAATATTGAATAACTG
>Ga0075012_10001653_pt1 | contig 22463 bp, 12 predicted proteins | sample All_14_2_FD_71474 | JGI IMG/M metagenome (GOLD analysis project Ga0075012, IMG submission 71474) | Freshwater microbial communities in response to fracking from Pennsylvania, USA - Allegheny Zone_MetaG_DW_15 | ecosystem: Environmental > Aquatic > Deep subsurface > Groundwater > Drilled...
GCACTAACGCTGCCACAGGCGGTTGCACAAAGTACTCAGGCGTTATGCGATCTGTATGCGGCAGTGCCGATGTTGGCCTTTGGTCTATATGTGCTGAAGATTGCACGGTGTGATGGATGGAGAATGTGGCGATGGTCGGTAGCGGCAGGTGTAGCGTTAGGCATGGCGGGACTAACAAAGTGGAGCAGTCTAATTTACGGTGCGATATTTGGGATTATTCTGGGATGTGACTCACTGTTGCAGCGGTGGCGGAACAGAGGTTCACGATCGGCGCTGGCGATGGGGGCGGCGATGGGATTGGCGGCTGTCCTAGGTGCGATGTCGATCATGCCGCAGATCGGCCGGAATTGGCGGGAATACGGTGATTTGTTTTCGGGTGAACCAAAACACGCGATGACTGTGGAAGGGCTGACACCGAAACTGTTCGCAGTGAATGTGGTAAAACATATCGCGACACATTTATCGTTACCATCGAAGGTCTTGAACGCCCCGATTGAAAGGGTAACACGGCGGATTTGTGGGGAGGATATAAACAATTCGCGCATTCATTACGGAGAAAGTGTGATATCGGTGCCGTTCAAACTAGTGTCCACGTGTTGGAAGAGTGCGCCGTTTGTCACTAATCCGCTACATGCTCTGCTGTTTGCTGTGGTGTTATGGGTCTGGTTTTCAAAGTGGAGACAGAACGAGACGGTATTATGGCGTGCCGGTGTACCTGTGGTGATGGGGGCGCTTGTTTACTGCGCGGTGTTCAAATGGCAGTTGTGGAATGTCCGGCTGACGTTGCCACTGTACGGTTGGATGGCGGCGGGTGTTGGCTTTTGGTTGGGGGCGCGAGAAACGCAGTCGGTGCGCATGATATTGTGTGCATTAGCGGTGTGCGCGGTAGCACAGGCAGGGGTGCGACCGATGTGGTTTATGCCGTCATTCTTGTTTGGAAAGGGGACGGTGGAGAGCAGGATCACATACGACATGACGATCTCGGATAAGGTCCGACGTTTGGCAGCGTTAGGGTGGCCGATGCGGGAGATAGAAACGATGCGAGAGACTGCGCCGGAAGTCGAACGTTACGGCTATAGCATATTTTATACAAAACGACTGCGACAACGTGTGTTTGGAGCTGAAATCTTCCGAAGAGGATCTTGGGTGTACAGTCGTTATGAAACGGCTTTGCGTTCTGCCTCTCGGTTGCGGAATGGGGACAATGTTGCAAAGTCTTTGGGACTGTTAATCTCGTCCGATAATGGTAATCTGCCTCCAGAGGTTTGGCGCGAACCGTTAGCGGACGAATACCTGTTATGGACATGGGGCGGTGGCGAGGCCGGGCGAAATGATTGGCGGTGGGAACACTTTGGCTTATCTGATCCGGCAGAACGGGCTCGGGAGATTTTTGGTACAATGAGTGGCGTGATTCTCAGCGACAAGACACGGGAGAGTGTTGTAGAACGCTTAATGAAGACGAGAGAAGTTACACTCGTCGCGAGTAACGAATTGTTTAACGTGTATGTGGTGAAAGGGATGTAAGGGAGACAAACGTGTTCACAGGGTTAAATAAACGATGTACAACATGTTTGCCGCAGCAGGCCGTTTTTCTGTTGATAGCGGTTGTGTTGGTCTGGACACTGGAATTGTTCAGTGTGCAGGCAATGTCGTTTTGCTTTGATTATCCGGCGCCGCTAATCAAGCGTTTAGGAGCCCAAGCGATCCGTTTTCTGCTGGATGCCACCTTTTGTCTGGGATGGGTTTTTTTACTGCCGCGCGGCTTCACGGTCGCAGGTTTTATTGTTTTTATCGTGTTCGCGCAAGTCGCGGGTTATTACGAGGCGGTGTTCGGGCGAGCTCTGACGCTGACGACGATACAGGAGCAATGGATTGAAGGCATCGCCGGCGCAAGGTTCGACTGGGCGTATGTGCACACGCCTCTTTTGCTGACGATGCTGGCGACGCTGACGCTCAAGATTTTGCTGTTGTTACGTGTCCCGAGGCAAGGCATCCATCGGCGGACGTTGCGCTGGACAGGTGTGGCGGCATGGACGGGGTATTTACTGCTGGCTGTTCTGGCGATGGGCAGGATAGACCCTGCCCGAAAACTGCGCACGTTTGTGACGGGCGATCGGCTGGGTATGACCTACGGTTTCGTGCTGCTTTGGGCAGGAGAGGCTGTGTATCTCAATCAAGCCCGGTTGCTCCAAGAGGCGGTCGCGCAGCGTGCTCACGTCACAGACCGTTTGTCCGCAATCGAGCCGCCGCTGGCGCTCATGGGCGATGTCGTGCTGATCCAAGTAGAAAGCCTCGACTGGCGGGTGCTGAATTATCGCGTGTACGGGGCTCCTGTGACGCCTTTTCTTAACCGTCTGGCTGACGAGGCGATGCTGTTTAAAATCAGCCCCTTCCATGTGAACGGCTCCGTCGATACCGATTTCGTGATGCTCAATGCCGTCCCGCCTTCGCCCAAAGTGATGACCTATGCTTTGGTGCGGTATCCATACTGCGACACCTTGCCGCAGGTGGCGGCGCGCGTCGGATATACGGCTGCGGCATTTCACGGAAACAGCGGCCGTTTCTTCGCACGGGCCCAAGCGTTCAAGCGCATGGGGTTTGACAGCCTGTGGTTTCTGGAGAATATGCGCGACACGTGCGGGCTGCCCGTCAGTCTTTGGGGAATACGGGACGACGGGGTATTGGCGTTGTCGCAAACGCTTTTGCGAAAGCCGTCGGAGGAACGACGTCGGCTGCACTACATTATTACCCTCACCAGTCATCAGCCGTTTACCTACTTGGAGCCGGTCGAGCGCACCTTTCTTCCCGGCGCCAGCGGCATGCTTGACCGCTATCTCGACAGCATAAACTTCGTGGACCGTCAACTGGCAGCCTATGTTGACGGCTTGGCGCAGGGGACGCTGGTAGTCATTTTCGGCGATCACCGCGCTATGGTGGATTACGGCGGTGAAGCGGGCGTTGATGACAGCGCAGAACATGTGCCGTTGCTTATCCACCGCGTGGGTGAAAAGCTGGCGGCACGGCAGTCCAGCCGCGCGTCGTCGCTCGCGCATTCGGGCGAATTGACCATACTGGATGCAGCGTCCTACATTCATCGGCTTTTCAGAAACCCCGGTGGGGCGTCAGAAGGACAATGAACAAGCGGATATTTTTGTCGCCGCCCTGGATGGGCGGGAATGAGCGGGCTTTCGTGGACGAGGCCTTTGCATCGGGTTACATCGCGCCGTGCGGGCCGATGGTGGACCGGTTTGAGCGGGAGCTTGCGACTGCGACGGGGCTGCCGCATACGTGTGCGGTTTCGAGCGGAACAGCGGCGTTGGACCTTCTTTTTCATGAGTTGGATGTGCGTGCGGGAGACCGTGTCTTCTGTTCCGACCTGACGTTCGTATCGTCGATCGCACCGGCGGTTCACCGTGGCGCGCAGCCGGTGTTCATCGATTGCGACGAGTCGACATGGACCATGGACCCTGAGCTGTTGCAGGAGGCTTTGGAGGATGCGGCGAAAGAGGGATGCTTGCCGAAGGCGGTTGTTGCGGTCGACCTTTACGGGCAGTGTTGCGATTACGGCCGGCTTGAAGCGGCGTGCGAGCGGTATGGCGTGCCGCTGCTCATCGATGCGGCGGAGGCATTAGGTGCCGATTATCGCGGCCACAAAGTGGCCGCGATGGAGAGTTTAAAAAGGGCGGCAGGGGATGCGGGGTGGGCGGCGGTATATTCGTTCAACGGAAATAAGATCATTACGACATCGGGCGGGGGGGCCGTGGCTTCGCACGGCAAAGGGGTGGTGGAGCGTGCGCGGAAAAGGTCGCAACAGTCGCGCGAGCCGGTGGCTTGGTATGAGCATGAAGCGCTGGGGTACAACTATCGGATGAGTAATATCGTGGCTGCGGTCGGTGTGGGACAACTGCAGAATCTGGATCGGGTCATTGAAAAAAAGCGGCAGATATTCGGGTGGTATCAAGACCGGCTGGAGGAAACAGAGGGACTCCGGTTTATGCCGGAAGCGGCATATGGGCAGTGTACGCGGTGGTTGACGGTGGCGGAACTGGAGGTCGGAGGTCGGAGGTCGGAGGTCGGCAATCGGCAATCGGCGATGGGTGGGCCGGCGGACGGGGTGATGCGGGTCATTGAGGCATTGGAGCGGGAGAATATCGAGTCGCGGCCAGTTTGGAAGCCAATGCATCTGCAGCCGGTCTTCAGGACCGAGAAGGTGTATGGGGGGCGCATCGGCGAACGGTTGTTTGCGAAGGGGCTGTGCCTGCCTTCAGGTGCCGGGCTGAGCGAGAGCGATGTGGCCCGCGTCTGTGACTGTTTTTTGAAAGCGCTGAAACAATCTGGGCTGTGAAACGCAGGCTCTTTGTGGTTTAATCTTAACCTCATATGAATGTGGAGTGGAAAGCAAGCCTTCTCCCCCGTCTCGGCCGGTTGGGATGTCAACTGGCGGATGCGGGAGTGATGGCCTGTGCCTACTTGACGGCCTTCCTGTTGCGGTTTGATTTTGAAGAGCCGTGGTGGGGCTGGCGGCGCGTGGCCTTTTCTTTTGTCACGGTGTGGGTTGTACAGAGCCTCGCCTTGGCTCTGTTCGGCTGCAACAGGCTGCTTTGGCGGTTTGTGAGTGTGAGGGATGTCCCGCGGTTTGTCGGCGCGATCGGGTTTTCGACCGTCATTCTGGTTCTACTCAGGGTGCTTCTGCCCGGAGAGCACGGAATCCGTCCTCCGTTCAGCATTACGTTCATGAACAGTTTCTTGACGGTGGGCGGCTTGCTTGCGGTGCGGCTGTTCCGGAGGTTCTTGGCAGAAGGCGAAACGACGTGGGAGGCGGTTAAACAGGGGCAGTCCCGGCGTGTTCTGCTGGTAGGTGCCGGATCGGCAGGAGATCTGGTTGCGAGGGAGCTGAGGCGGCAGGGCTCCAAGCGCTTGCAGGTAGTCGGCTTTCTGGATGATGACCTTGGAAAACAACATGTCAAGATCCAAGGGCATGCCGTCTTGGGACAGATTGATGATTTGCCTGAACGGGTCCGCAAATACGCCGTAGAAGAGGTGATTGTTTCGATGGCGCGTGTGCCGCGCGATGTGATCCGGCGGGTGGTGAGGCTTTGCGAGCAGGCGCATGTCCTGGCGCGGATTCTGCCGGGGTACTACGAGTTGATCGAAGGGAGCCTGACGGTCTCAAAGATCCGTAATGTCGATGTGTCGGATCTGCTGGGGCGCGAAGAAACGGTTCTGGATAGCCGGGCGGTCGTCGAATTGCTGAGTCAGAAACGGGTTCTGGTGACAGGGGCGGGCGGGTCGATCGGGCGAGAGCTGACCCGCCAGATCTTGCGGACGGGACCGGAGCTGCTGGTGTTGGCGGAACGTTCCGAGAACGCGCTGTACGAGGTCGAACGCGAGGTCCGGAAACTGGGGCTCGAGACGCCGGTTGTGGCGCTTCTGGCGGACGTGGGCGAGCGGCAGAGGATGCGCGAGATTTTTGAGCACTACCGGCCGCAGATTGTCGTCCATGCGGCGGCGCACAAGCATGTTCCGCTGATGGAGCAGAATCCGATTGAGGCGGTGAAGAATAATGTGTTGGCGACGCGTGTGCTGGGCGAGCTTGCCATTGCGCACGGAGCGGAGCGTTTTGTTTTTATTTCGACGGATAAAGCGGTGAAGCCGGTCTCGATGATGGGGATTTCCAAGCGGCTGGCGGAGATCGCGCTGCAGGACCTTAACCGGCAGAACAAAACGCATTTTTCCGCTGTGCGTTTCGGCAACGTGCTCGACTCCTCCGGATCGGTTGTGCCGCTCTTCCGCGAGCAGATCCGGAAGGGCGAGGCGGTTACGGTGACGCACCCGGAGATGGTGCGGTATTTCATGACGATTTCCGAGGCGGTCTCGCTGGTTCTGCAAGCCGCGACGCTGGCCAAAGGGGGAGAGATCTTCGTGTTGGACATGGGCGCCCCGGTGAGGATTGTCGAATTGGCGGAAGAGATGATCGCGCTGTCGGGGTTGAAGCCGTACGAGGACATACCGATTGTGTTTACGGGGGTCCGTCCGGGGGAGAGGCTCTTTGAGGAGCTGGATGTGAGCGAGCGGTCGGCCTATAAAACGGGGCATGCGCGGATCTTCATCAGCAAGATACATGACGTTGATGCCGGCACGGTTGCCGAGATGCTGGCCGCATGTCAAAGGGTCTGTTCGTCCGGTTGCGGTTCGGAGCAGGTCTTGGAGGTGTTTAGAAAGCTGATCGCGGATAACGGATAGCGGCGCGTGTGTCAGGCGATGCGGAAGGATGACGGGTGAACAAGAAGTTTGATTATTTTCGGTGGTTTGTTGTGGCGGTGCTGGTCGTGTTGGGGTGGGTCAACTACCAAGGCATGATCAGGTACACGATGTTTTTGTTTACCGAGCCGCCGGAGGACATGTCGCACGGCTGGATCGTGCCGTTTGTGAGTATCTATGTCCTGTGGACCCAGCGTAAAGCGCTCAAGGCGGCGGCCGGGCTGCCGTCTTGGGGCGGTTTCATATGGGCGTGTTTCTTTCTGGCGATCGCCTGGTTTGGCGGGAGAGGGGGGCAATCGCGCGTCGAGCAGCTTTCTCTGATCGGGCTGATCTGGTCGTCCGCGTATGCGCTCTGGGGCAGGCAGACGGCGCGGCTGATGCTGTTTCCTGCCGGATATCTGGTGTTCACGATCCCGATCTCGTCGTTCACGGACTTTTTCACCATTCATTTGAGGATCTTATCCTCCTCGTTAGCGATGTGGCTGCTGAATGGGTTTGGTGTGGCGGTTGAGCAAGCGGGGACAGCCCTTTTTTCGCGTGTTCCCGGCTCGGAGTTCAACGTGGATGTGGCCGACCCGTGCAGCGGCATCCGATCGCTTTTCGCGATGATGGCGCTCATTGCGGGCTATGCGTATTACACGCAGAAAACGGTGTTGGGGAAAAGCATGTTGTTCGCGTGCTCTGTGCCGATCGCGATGATCGGCAACATTGCGCGGATCCTGTCGATCTGTCTGATGGCGACGTGGTTTGGGCAGGACATCGCGACGGGGTATTATCACGATTACTCCGGATACATTGTTTTCTTGGTGGGCGTTCTGCTGATGATTCAGGCTGGAGAAGCTATTCAACGAGGGGAGCTAGCTCTTGGGCGGCGCGGTATCGGGGCTGGCTGGTTTTCCGCCACGCATTCTTCGGAGGACATGCGGAAGCGCTTGGCTGCGGGGGTGCGCCATTATTTTATGGCCGGTCTGGTTCTGCTGGCCGTGGCGGGCGTTTTCACACTGAAGGCGGTTCTGCCTGCGCCGGCGTATATCACGGACGAGCTGGTCACCTCCTCCTTGCCGGAGCAGCTGGGCTCTTTTGTTGGGGATACTCCTTGGTACTGCCACAACGACCAGTGTCTGAACGTCGCCGGAGAGGAGCAGCTGAGGCAGGACGAAAAGCAGAAAAAAGGCGACTATGTGTGTCCGGCCTGTGGCGGTAAGCTCTTTTCACGTTCTCTTGGCGAAAAATGGCTTCTGCCGAAAGAGACCACGGTCTTGAAGCGCACGTACCGCTCGCCGGAAGGGATCTCATATGCGGTGACGGTGGTCGTCTCCGGATGGCATCGGGCCAGTATCCACAGGCCTGAGCTGTGTTTGCCTTCGCAGGGGTATGTCATGACAAAGGCCAAGCGCATGGCTGTGCAGGTGACAGGTGGTGCGCCGAAAGAGGTCAGGCAGATCAGGGTGCAGCGTGAGGGCGAGGCTCCCATGAGCTTGGCCTATTGGTTTTTCAGCAGGGAGCGCGAGAGCTGCTCGCATGTCGAGCGTATTCTGACCGACATTTGGGACCGTTCGGTTCACAACAGGGTCAACCGGTGGGCGATGGTGACGGTGAACGCCTGTCCGGAATTGGCTTCGGCCGAAAGCCTGCAAAAATTTGAAGAATTCTTGTCAGCGTTATGTCCGGCAATCATCCTGAATCGGCAGGGGCTATGACCGTTAACTGGGTTACAGACTTAATCGATTATTCCGGCGGCGTCATGGTCCGGGTGGCCACGGATGGCGTCAAGTATGTGGTGGCATTCTTTGGGGCGCTGGGCGTGGCGTTGGTGTTGACGCCGGTGTTCCGGGAAGTGGCCCGGAAGGTTGGGATGGTGGACAAGCCGGATTCGCGCAGGATCAACACGTCGCCGATTCCGCGTGGCGGCGGTTTTTCGGTATTTGTGGCGTTTCACGTGGTGTTGGGAAGCCTTGTGCTTGCGCTTGGGGGGTCGGTCAGCCCGCAGTTCACGGTTTCTTGGCAGGCGCATTTTTTTATGGCCTCGGCGCTGCTGGTTGTGATCGGGCTGGTGGACGACAAGTGCGGGATGCGTCCGATGATCAAGTTGGCGGGGCAGATTCTTGTGGCCACCATTCTTTACGTCTCGGGCGTTCGTATAGGGGGGATCGTGGTCGCCTTCCCGCCGTGGCTGGATTATCTGGCGACGGTGTTCTGGATTGTCGGCGCGATCAATGCGTTCAACCTGATTGACGGGATGGACGGTTTGGCGACGGGGCTGGCCCTGATCGCATCGGTCGGTTTGGCGGGAGCCCTGCTGTTCACCGGAAACTCGGCAGCGACGTTGCCCTATCTGGTATTTGCGGGCGCGTGTTTAGGGTTTCTCAGGTACAATTTTCACCCGGCTTCGGTCTTTCTGGGGGACACCGGCAGCATGTTTCTGGGCCTTTGCGTCGCCACGTTGCCCTTGATGACCGGGTCGCGCAAGGAGTTGGTGGCGTCGCTTGGCGTGCCCATGCTGGCGATGGGCATCCCGATTTTCGATACGATGCTGGCAATCTGGCGGCGCTCAGTACGTGCCCTGCTGCCACAAAGCGTGATAAACGCAGGCAGCAAGGTGCGCCTGATGCAGCCGGACAAGGACCATGTGCATCACAGGATCTTGCGCGACACGTTAAGCCAGCGGTCAGCGGCGATCACGCTTTATTTGATCAGCTCGGGCCTCGTGGCCATCGGGCTTGTGGGAACGTTGCTGAAGGGGCGTGCGCCGGGTCTCTTTCTGATCGCCTTCATTGTGGCGATCTATGTGGTTGTGCGTCACTTGGAGCGCGTCGAGTTGTGGGATACGGGGCGGCTGCTTTCGCATAAGCGGCACACCATGCGGCAGGGGCTGCTGGTTCCGCTTTACATCGTTGCGGATGTGCTTGCCTTATGCGCGGTCTGGCTGGCGGCGCGCTGGCTGGCGGGGATGCCGCTGGGGCGGTCGGAGGTTCTCTCCAGCCTGCCGATGTATGTGGTGCCGGTGTTTGTGATCCTTGTGGTGTCGAAAACTTACTGGCGGGTCTGGTCGCGGGCACAGATACGCGATTTCGCGGTTCTGGTGGGGGCCATTCTGGCTGGGACGGTGATCGGGTTCGGACTGGTGTGGCTATTCAACGAGCACGAGCCGCACTTGATCCGGTTCTCCGTGCTTTTCTGTACGCTTTCGGTTTTCCCGCTGGCGGGGCTGCGGCTGTGGCGGGACAGCGTGAGAGGGGTGATGCAGGCGTTGGAGCGCCGCATCCTGCTGGAGAAGCCCGGGACATTGAGGATTCTCGCGTACGGCGGCGGGTTGCGTTTCCGTAGCTACCTGCGAGAGTTGACCGAACGTTCGGGCCATAATGACCGCGTGATCATTGGGATCATCGACGACGACATCAATCTCAAGGGGCGGATCATTGCCGGGCACACGGTGCTCGGCGGCTTCGAGGAGATTGAAACATGGGTGGTCCGGCAACGGATTGACGGGGTGATCATCACCTGTCTGATGGAGCCCGAGAAACAGGCGCGTGTGGCGAGGGCGTTAGAAGACGCTGGCGTATTGGTGACGGTCTGGGCGTGCGATGAACGCGTCGTGTCAGCATCGGGTTAGACGACCAGCAAATCGTGGTTGGATTTTTTAGCCACGGATGAAGACGGATGAGCGCAGATCATTTCATGAAGTTTCACGTGTGTCATGGCACCGAATGTCGCCTCAAGACGTTTAGCTGTCGGCATTCGACGGTTGGCGCGTGTGTCGCGGCAACGCGGTGAAAGGCGGGAGCGCGGCGTGCGCGTGCGGAGCGGCGGAAAGGGAGGCGGTGCGTGAAGAGCTTTCGCAAAGAGCTGTGGTTCAAGGTCGGAGCCCGGAGGGCGTTCGTGAACATCACGCGGGACGTGGAGACCTGCCTGAGAGAGAGCGGGATTCGCGAGGGGCTTTGTTTGGTGAATGCGATGCACATTACGGCGAGCGTGTTCATCAATGATGATGAAGGCGGGCTGCATGCGGATTTCGAGAAGTGGCTGGAGAAACTCGCGCCTGAGAAGCCTTACAGCCAGTATGCGCACAACGGTGCGGAGGATAATGCGGATGCGCACTTGAAACGGCAGGTGATGGGACGCGAGGTGGTTGTGGCGGTGACGTCCGGGAAGCTCGATCTCGGGCCTTGGGAGCAGATCTTTTACGGTGAGTTTGACGGCCTGCGCGACAAGCGGGTGTTGGTGAAGATCATTGGGGAGTGAGCATGTTGTTCGGACTCATGAAATTTGTCACTTGGTCGCTGAGCCCTTTGGCGGTGGGGCTTGCTTCGATTGTGGCCAGCGCGATCATGTTGCTGTGGCGCGATAAAAGGCGCCCGGCTGCGGCGTTTGGCGTGTTTGCGGTTGTATGGCTCTGGGCCTGGTCTTCACCTTGGCTCTTTATTGTTCTCGGGGGTGCGCTCGAGCGACAGTATCCGCCGGCGCGGGTGGCTGCGTTACCCCAGGCGGACGCGATTATCGTGTTAGGGGGAGGGATTGGAGCGCCGACAGCCAAGACGGTGTACGGAGAGCTGTATTCGGGTGCGGACCGCGGGTGGCATGCGGCACGCTGTTTTCATGCGGGCAAGGCCCCTGTGATCCTTTTTTCCGGCGCGGGGGAGGCCCCGGGGATGAAGCAGTTTCTCATCGACCTCGGGGTGCCGCCGCCCAAAATCATTTTAGAAGCGGAGAGCAAAAACACCTACGAGAACGGTCTGTTTGTGCGTGACCGGTTGAAGGCGATGAAGGCGAAGCGGGTGATTCTTGTGACGTCCGCGTGGCATCTGCGGCGGTCGGTTATGACCTTCAAGAAGATGGGGGTTGAGGTGATCCCGGCGGGCACGGATTACGAGGCGTTGACGGCCGCCGCGACACAGACCCCGGCAATGCTGCTGTATTACCTCCCGAATCCGGACACGTTGAACAAGAACTCGATGATGGTGAAAGAGTGCCTCGGTTACTGGGCGTATTGGATTCATCTGCGTTTCTCCGGCAGCAGATAAAGCGGGAAGGTCCTGAGCTTCTCAAAGAAAGCCATCCGATATGATCGCAATCAGTCTTGTGAACAATCTGGCCTTGCTGGTCGCGTTGAGCGTCTTTTCCGGATTTATCCGGAACAGGTACACGCGGCGGCGGCATGAGGCGTTTCTGCAGGGCTTGGGGTTCGGGTGTGCGGTGGTGATCGGCATGTTGCATCCGGTGGTGATGGCGCCGGGTCTGATTTTCGACGGCCGTTCGGTGATGATCAGTCTGTGCGGGTTGTTTTTCGGACCTTTGGCCGCGGCCATCGCGGGGGGGATGGCGATCACCTGCCGGGTCCTTCAAGGCGGTCCGGGGGCGCTCATGGGAACGCTCGTGGTGGTGTCCTCGGCCCTGTTGGGGGTGGTTTTCCATTATCGTCTGTCTCGCTTGGGTACGGACGTGTCGGTCTGGCAGCTCTGGTTCTTTGGGTTGCTGGTCCATGCCACGATGTTGCTGTGCGCGTTTGCGTTGCCCGCCGGCATGGTCTGGGGTGTCCTTGGCCGGATTGTGTTGCCGGTCATGGTGATGTATCCGCTGACAACGGTTTTAGTTGGCAAGGTGTTGTCGGATCAACTCGCACGAGAACATTTTGTCGGGGCGTTGCGTGAGAACCAGGAAGAGCTGCGAACCACGCTTTATAGTATCGGCGACGGGATCATCACGACTGACAAGGATGGCCATGTCCGGCAAATGAATCCTGCTGCGGAGAAGCTTACGGGATGGAGCGAACAAGAAGCGCGCGGGAAACCGTGCGAAGAGGTTTTCCGGGTTATCCGAGAAGAGTCGCGGGATGTGGCCGAGAACCCCGTGCAGTGGGTATTACGCGAAAAGAAGATTATCGGATTGGCCAACCACACGCTTTTGGTTGCGCGAGACGGGAGTGAGCGTCCGATCGCCGACAACGGGGCTCCCATCCGTGACCAAGAAGGCGAGATTATCGGCGTGGTTCTGGTCTTCCGCGACCAGACGGCCGAACGCGCCGCGCAGAAGGCATTGAAGGTGGAGCGCGACAACCTGAGGGCGATTATGGCATCGTCGCCTGAGGGGATCATGGTATTGGATCATAACGAGCGGATCGTGGACGCCAATCCAGCGGCCGAGCGTTTGTTCAACCGTTCGTTTGCAGACGTGTACTATCGGCCGTGCGGTGATTTCTTGGGGTGTGCCCATCGGCACGAGAATCCGCAGGGGTGTGGCCATACCGAACACTGCCCGGTATGCACGTTGTTTAACGCCATTCGGTCGGTTTTTGAGACGGGACAGGGGGTGCATGACGGGGAGACGGAGGTTGTCCTCGACAGCCCGGGTGTAGAGTCCCGACACCTCTGGTTTCAGTTCAGCATGGAACCGGTTGTGTTAGACGGGCGAAGTTATGTGATTGTTGCCCTGCATGACATTACGGCACGCAAACAATCGGAAGCGGATCTCCGGCGCCTCGAGTGGATGTTGTCGCCGAAGCCCGCCAAACGAATCGGGGCGGAAGAGTTGTCGAGCTACGGGGATCTGACCCGGTATAACCGCGAGGGGCGCATTCTGAAGACCATGGGACATGAGACCCTGGCGCGAATCGTATCCGAGTTTCTGGATCTGCTTGGCACGTCGGCTGCGGTGTATGAGGCGAACGGAGATTATGCGTTCGGGCTATATGATTCGGGGTGGTGCCGTTTGTTGAACCAAGCCTCCCGGCGGTTGTGTGATACCGAAGACAATGCGGAGGCGTTGGCCTCCGGACGCTGGAAGTGTCACGAGGCGTGCTGGACCTGTTGTGGCAAAGAGGCGATGGCGCGGCGTGCGCCGATGGATATCGCGTGTTATGGCGGTATCCGTCTGTATGCCGTGCCCGTGTTGGCGCACGAAGAGGTGGTGGGGACGATCATTTTCGGGTACAGTGATCCGCCGCGAGACCCGGACACGTTGCATGCGTTGTCGGAGGCCTACCAGGTGGATTACGCGGACCTGTTCCGTGAGGCACACGCATATGATTCCCGGCCCCGCTATATCATCGAGATGGCGAAGAGCCGCTTGCATACGGCGGCCAAACTCATCGGCTCGCTGGTTGAAACGCGGCAGGCGGAAGAGGGCCGTATGAAACTTGAGGCCCAGTTCCGCCAGTCGCAAAAGATGGAGGCGGTGGGTCGTTTGGCGGGTGGGGTCGCGCATGATTTCAATAACATCCTGCAGGCGATCATCGGATATAGCGAGCTTCTGGCGGAGAAACTGCCGGAGCAGGAAGAGCCGCATACCTATGTTTGCGAAATATTGTCCGAGGGTAAGCGGGCTGCGGCTCTGACCCGGCAGCTGCTGGCGTTTGCGCGTAAGCAGACCATCAGCCCCGACGTGTTCGATCTTAATGCGGCGGTGGGCACGACGCTGATGATGTTGCGCCGTCTTTTAGGCGAGGACATCGATCTCTGCTGGCGGCCTGCGGCAGACCGCTGCTGGGTAAAAATGGATACGAGCCAGCTCGACCAGATCTTGGCCAATCTGGCGGTGAACGCCCGCGACGCGATCACAGGTGTCGGGCGGGTGACGATCGAGACCTGTAAAATGGTGTTCGACGAGTCTTACTGCACCTTGAATCCGGTGTTTACGCCGGGGGCCTATATCATGTTGGCGGTTAGCGATGATGGATGCGGGATGAGCCGCGCGACATTAGACCGGCTTTTTGAACCGTTTTTCACGACAAAGGAGCAGGGCAAGGGAACGGGGCTAGGGCTGGCCACGGTGTATGGGATCGTTAAGCAGAACCACGGGTTTATCCACGTTTACAGTGAAGTGGGCAAGGGGACGACGTTCAAGATTTATTTGGCCGCTCAAGCGGGTGTTGAACCGGGAGCGGAGGCTTGGGTACCTCAGGTGACGCAGCCGAAAATGGGCACAGAGACGGTCTTGCTGGTCGATGACGAACCGGGGTTGCTGCGGTCAGCGCACCGACTTGTCGAGCGGTTGGGCTATAAGGTGATGTCGGCTGGTAGCCCCGAGGAGGCCCTGAAGATTTCGGCCAACTATGAGGGCCCCATCCATCTCTTGTTGACGGATGTGGTCATGCCGGTGATGAGCGGGCGGGACCTCAGCGTGCGGCTCATGGCTGAAAGACCTGAATTGAAGTGCGTCTTCATGTCAGGGTATACCGCGAATGTCATCGCGCACCACAGCGTGCTTGAAGAAGGTGTGAACTATTTGCAGAAGCCCTTCTCCAAGGCGGGCTTGGCGGCTAAGCTTCGTGAAGCCTTAGAGGGCGGCGGTCAGGAGCGCGTTTAACCCCGGTTCTGCCGGGACATCTGGGCGGCAAGGGCGACCGCGCTGAAGAAACTCGCGGAAGAGGCCTTGCCCTGCCAAGCGAGATCGAAAGCGGTGCCGTGGTCGGGGGATGTGCGGATGAGGGGAAGCCCGAGCGTGACATTGACGCCGGTGTCGAAGGCGACCATTTTGAAGGGGATCAGGCCTTGGTCATGATACATGGCCACATAGGCGTCGAAGGGGGCGGAAGAAGGCTGAGAACAGAGCCAGGTGAACGCCGTATCCGGGACAAGCGGGCCGAAGGCGGCGATGCCTTCGGCTTTTGCTTTTTTCAGCGCAGGGATGATTACGGACTGCTCTTCATTCCCGAAGAGGCCCTTTTCGCCGGCATGGGGGTTGAGCGCGAGTACGCCGAGACGGGGTGAGGAGACGCCCCATTTTTTACAGGCGGTATGGGTGAGCCGGATCGTTTTCAACAGCGAGGAAACCGTCAGAAGGCTTGGCACGTCGGAGAGCGCCTCGTGAATCGTCGCCAGGCTGACGCGGAAACCGGGGGAATAGAACATCATGCATGGGTCAGGCGTTTCGGTCAGATCGGCCAGAATTTCCGTATGGCCAGTGAAACGGACGCCGGCAAGGTTCAAGGCCTCTTTGTTGAGCGGGGCAGTGACGAGGGCGTCGGCAAGCCCATGCCGGAGGATGTCCATGGCGGCGGAGTGGAGCCATAGGTAGGCTTGAGCGCCGCACGCGGCCTGTACGGTTCCGGGCGTGATGGATGCGGCGGCTTCGAAGGGAAAGTCGAAGAGGAGGTGACGGTCTTGCGGCAGGGGAGACGCCGTGCGGACATCGTGCGGCAAGACGGTCAGCGCGTCTGGAAAGTGCCCGCCGACCGCCGAGGCCACGCGCCCGAGGAGTGTTCGGTTCCCGTAGACCAGCAGTTGGCAAACGTTATCCAAAACACCCGAGGTCAGCGCGCGGAGCACAAGCTCAGGGCCTATACCTGCGCAGTCGCCAAGGGTTATGGCGCATCGGGGGCGGACTGGGGGCATGGCCACCTCGGTCACAGTCAAACGGACGGACGGGGTTACCCGACGTGTTTGACGCTGTTGAGTGTGCCGTGGTCGTTCTGAACCCAATCCGCGCACTCGGGATCCGCGCACCAGGTGCCGTCGATCACGAACTTGTACTGATGTGCCCCGGGGGCAAGCGAGAGCGTGGCGGCATAGAGGCCGTCGCCGTTCTTGTCGACCATGGCCTTTGCCGTCGGATCCCAGTTGTTGAAGCTGCCGGCGATGAAAACCTTGCTTCCGGCTTCAGCGTGAACGCTGAAGGTCACGCGCTGAGTCTTAGGGGCGACCTTTTTGGCAACAGGCTTGGCGGGTTTGGCTTTCACGGCTGCTGCTGCGGCCGCCACGGTTTTCACCGGGCTCTTCGCTTTGATTTTCATGTCTTTCGTCCTTTTTTGTTCGTTATGTTGTCTGATTATCACCAATCGGCGTGCCAGCGTCAAGTAAATACAGAGCGCGGGGTCAGTACTGGAGTATGCAGGTGAAAACACGCTGTCGCGCTGGAGGGTACAGGCCGTTTGTTCGCAAAAGAGCGCTCTTTTATTAGGAAAAATGAAAAATGATTTTTTTTGCAGGCACCCTCTTGACAGATTGGGGTGCTTAACGTAATATACACCCCGTTCAAGCAACCTCCCCCAGGTTCTTGAACCATGTGGCCTACCGCGACGCTTCCCCCGTGATCGCGGATACAGGTTCCCCCCTGTACGGTCACATTAAATAATATATGTCCTCCCTGGCGGCGGGTAAAAGCGAAAGCTTTTATCCGCCGTTCTTTTTTCTAGCGCCAACGGTTATGCGCCCAGAGGTACTGCTCGGGATACCGGCGGATCACAGTCTCGATACGTGCGTTGATTTCTTCCGTGAGCGTGGCGATATCTTTTGCCTTATCGCCTGTGGGGGTGAAGAGGATCGGCTGTCCGGTGACCATGCGGTATTGGAAGGCTCCGTCGCGGATAAAGGCGCCGGCGATGATGGGGGCTCCTGTTTTGAGATGGAGCCGGGCGGGTGAGGTGTGGGTGGAGGCCGGGCGCCCCAGGAAGTTTACGGTCACACCCTGTTTCTTGCCGGCGTGTTGATCCATCAGCAGGGTCATGGCAGCGCCCCGATCTTTCCATTCGCGGAGGACACTGGGGGCGAACCCCATCTTCTTTGGGACGATGGTGATCTCTCCGCGAAAGTGATGTTTCTTCAGGAAGCGTTCGACAAAGGGATTGTTCATTTTGCGGGCCACAGCGATCATCGGGCGCGAGTAAGAGATCACGGAGACGGCGGATTCCCACGCTCCGAGGTGCCCGGTGAGGATCATGATGGGAACGCCGGGCGACTCCATCAGCAGGTTCCAAGATTCTTTTGGGCCGTCGAAAACGATGTGTTCGCGCCATGTGCCGGGGTGGATGACGGAGCCCGTCTTGAGGGCCTCGCAGAGGTGTCCGGCAAAATGGCCGAAGGCCTTGCGTGCGATACGGTCGGCTTCATCCGGATCGCGGGTGATACGGGCCTTAAGGATATTGTCGATGGCGATGCGGCGGCGGTTTCTGAAAAGAGGATAAAAGACGGAGGTGACGGCGGCTCCGAGGGCATAGGCCTTACGGGCAGGTATCAGGCTGTAGAGCAGGCCGAGCAGGCGGACCGCCAGATATTCGAGGTAGGCGAGAGAGATGCGAAACACGTTCATACGGCGGATTATTTTGAGAGTTCTTCGGTCAATTGGGCGGCAAGAGGCCTCAGTTTCATGGCAACGGGGCGTGGCAGCAGGTCTTCGTTTTCCAGCAGCTCAGAAACGAGCACGGCGGCTTCCTCCAGCTTCTTCTGTTTCATGCGCAGGCGGATGAGGGTGAGGCGGCTGTCGAGGTCCTCAGGGCGTCCGGCCAACACGGGGGCGAGCGCGTCCGCGGCTTCGGAGATACGGTCCGTGGCCAGCAAAAGCCGGGCGAGGGCGTGCCAAGTGAAGAGCCGTGTTTTATCGAGTTCAAGCGCTCGCCGGAGAAGCTTCTCGGAGTCTTTGTATGCCTGTTTTTCGAGCATGACAGCGCCGAGGCCGGCATAGGCGGGGGCATTCCGTTCCTTTTCCAGGCTGCGCTTGAAAAGATCCTCGGCCATGTCAAGCTCACCCCGGCGCAGGCGCACGGTTCCCAACAGGAAATTGGCGAAGGCGTGTTCGGGATCCCGCCGCAGGATTTCTTTGGCGTCCTGCTCGCTGAAGGCCGGCACATCGAGGGCATCGTCGAGGCGGAGCAACTCCTCTTGGACCGCGGTCAGGTTCTTGTTGATCGCCAGCGCGCGCAGAAAGGCGGCGCGGGCCGCGGAGTAATCTTTCGGCCCGTTTCGCTGGAGGATATACCCGCGCACCAGATACATCAGGTAGTGCTCTTTCTTGCTGGTTGCGCTTCGCAGGGCAGGGTAGACGCGGTTTTCAAGTTCGGCGTATTCGCCCTGGCGCAGGAGAATGTCGGCCAGCAAGCCCCAGAGCCGGATATCGTTTGGAGTTGCGGGAATGGCTGTGTTGAGCATGGCGCGCGCGTCGATCATTTTGTTGTTGAGAATCAACAGGGCTGCCTCATGCCAGACGAGCTGGTCAGCGGCCACGCCGTTCTCTTTCGCGAGGTCCATCCAGAGGCCGGCCTCCGGCAGGTTTCGGCGCTCGATGGCGATGCGTGCTTTATTGACGAGCGCGAAGGTGTCTTTGTCGTCCAGATCGAGTAACAGGTTGAGTTGCCGCTCGGCGTCATCAAACTCGTAGGTGTCGATGTGCGTGGAGATGGTCTGATAGAGCTCGCGCTTTTTGTCGCGCAAAGCGGTGAGGGGGTCCGAGTGGAGCTTCTGAGTGGAGACCGCCAGATTGCGGAAGGTTGTCCCGCGGATCCACAGATTCTTCCGGACGTACTCCAGCGTGTCCGGATTGACGAGGGTGCCGCCGTCTGCCTGAAGATTGGCGGAGGTGAGCAAGAACGTGTTGACCCGACGCGGAACTTCGCGCAGGAGGGCTTCGATTTCGGGAAGCCCCTCGGGCTGGACGTTCAGGTTCGCAGCCAGCTGATAGCGGTTGAGGAGGATGCAGAGGTTGTCTGGGCGGAGGAGTCCGGCTTGCTTGAAAAGGGCCATGGCATCCGCCGGTCGGTTTTGTGACACGAGCAGGACGCCGAGCTCATTGGCCATCCGTGCGAGCTGGTAGCGCAGAGCGGTCCGGATGGTGACGAAGAGGCGGATGCTGTCGGGGGTTGTTGGATAAAGATAGGGACGCAGGGTCTCCACAAACGCGTGGTGGTTGGCAATGAGGGCGTCAGCGTCCACGGGTTTTCCGTGCGGCAGACCGCTCAGGAAGAGCCCCGTAGGAATCGCCGTGAATCCGTTATTGCGCCAGAGTTCAGGGCTGTCGAAAAGTACGACTCTCTGGTAGGTGTTGGTCTCGTGCTGCATCCATTCGCGCAGGAACGAGGCCGGGGAGAGGTCCGCAGCGTTCAGCAGCCGGTTGCGGTAAGGGGCGAAGGAGGGGTCGTTCCGGATGGCGGCGATAAGCGGCGAGGTGTCGGCGGTCCGCGAGGCGGTTGCTGTGGTGATGACGTGCAGTCGGCGGCCGTCCTGCAGGGCACGGAGCATGAGATGGTGGGGCAGCAACCGGTTGTTCACAAGCCAGTCGCGGGCACCTAATTCGCGGTAAATGTGCTCGGTGACGGCATCCGCGAAGGTGCCTTCACGTGGATCAACGTCGGTAAAACTGCGAAACGGCATGATGCAGACGAGCAGAAGCAAAGGCCAGCAGAGGAGCGAACCGACCCGGCAGACAGCGGGGTTGTCGCGATATTCATAATAATCGAGATCGTCGTCGATCTTCTCCTCGAACAACTCGCGCATGAGATACCAAGCCGCGATCATCAGCCCGGTCATCAGCGCGATGAGGGTGTAGCTGAAGACCGGGATTTTGGAGGTCAAGCGGGCAATGGCCCAAGGCGAGATGGATAGGTTCAACAGGCTTGGCAGCAGGGTGGCGGTCAGCACGAGTTGCAGAAGAAAAAGAGGGAGGGTCCGTCGGCGGAAAGAGTAAGCAAAGACGAAGAGCGCAATCGAGGCAGGGAACAGGAGTTGAACAAAGACATAGCTCCATCCGAAACTCGGTATCCAGCGGGTCAGTTCGTTTGCGACGGTGGCCTGGAACACGCGCAGGAGCGGCCGCGGCGCCGGAACCGGAATGGCCGTGCACCAGGCAGACGCCTGCCAGACGAAAACCACGGCGAGGACAGCGCCGGCTAAACCCGCGAGGATGACGAACAGCATCTTGTAGGTCGTTGCCTGTTCGTTCAAGATGAGCGCCCGGAGCAGGAAGAGCCCTCCGGCTGGCAGAAGCAGCAGGAAAAGCGGTGACTCGACGCTGCAGGCCGCGAGCAGGAACGCGCCGGTGAAAAGGGGAAAGAACCGTGCGCGTTGGTCATAGGACACCAGCAGGTTGACCACCAGAAAAAAGAGCGCGAGGTCGAACGTGAAGGGGTAGAGGCGTGTGGCCGCCAGCCAGAACGGGGCGCAGAAAGCCAGCGCCAGCGCCGCTCCCAAGCCGCCCAGCACCGCCGCCCGCGCGACGCGCCAATTGTGGGCTTGCACGGAGACCGGGATGGAGACCGAGCCGTCGGCGTTGAGCGAGAACCCCTGCTGTCCGTTGGCGGGCTCGAGGTCAGCCGCTTCGCGTGTCCGCGGCGGCAGTGCGGCCATAGACCCGCCCGGATCCTCGCAGGCGCAGATGAAGACCAGGCGCGCGGTGAACAAGTAGAAAAACGAAACCGCAAGTGCGCCACAGGCTGCGCAAAACAGATTCAGTCGCAACGGCAACGTGGCGAAAGGAAGATCCGCTACGGCCCGTATGGCCAGCCCGAACAGGGGGTTCGCGAGGTCATCCTGCTGGCAGAGGCCGGCTGCCGAGGCCGTGAGAAAAGCGGAGGTGCCCGGGTAGACGTGCGTGAAAACGGTCAGGTAATAGACGCCGGCCGGCACAATCACGACGAACGGAACAAAAAACCGGATCAGGTGCCACGGCGTCGCGAAGAATAGTCTTTTCAAGTACCCCATCGTGCTGCCTCACTGTTGCGCTCTGCGCCGCCACGCCCGCTTGCCATAGACGCCGGCTTCGGAGAAATCGAACGGCTCGAAGCCGATCTTTGCTGCGGGCGAGCCGCGCCTCAGGCGGAAGTCGCGCTTGCCGGCATCTTTGAAGAGCGGGTCGGCGACCAGGCCCTGGACGTCGCGTCCCAACGCCTGCCATTCAGAGAAGGACATCCCTTTGAAATCGACCGGCCCATCGGTCCGCCACCAGAGGTTTCTCTTCCAGTCCACCTGGGCTTTGGTGGAGTTCACATAGCGCTTGTCGCTGAAGTTCGGGGCGTTCTCCCAAAGGATGAGGTTCCGTTCCACCGTCACGGAGCGGTGCGGCTCGACGCGGGTGACCGCCACCTGGCATTCCCGGCTGTAACAGAGGATATTGTTGCGGAGCACGTTGTCGCGCCCGTAATGCTGGTGGAAAGAGCCGTCTTTGGTGTCGTAGACGAGATTGTTCTCGAAGACGATTCCCTCGGACCCTTCGTCGGGATAAAGCCCCCAGCCGCCGTAGGTGTAGGAGTCCACATCGAAGATCACGTTGTTGCTGATGCAGGTGCCGAAGGAGGTCCCGAGGGTGTAGATGCCGCCCATATCGCCCAGCGCGCGCTGGCCGATCGTGTGGATGCGGTTAAAGGCGACGGTGTTGCGCTGAGCCACGCTCCCTTTGTAGCCCCAGACCCAGCCGACCGAGACGCCCGTGTAATAGTGGTCGCTGATCTCGCAGTGGGTGATCCGGTTGTCTGGGCTGTGCCCGATCCAGACGGCTGTGGCGCTGGCATGGAAACGTCCGCCGTGTGTGATGATGCAGTTGTCCACCACATTGAAGGCCGTACTGAACGAGGTCAGCGCCGTGACCACGCTGTTGCTGCTGGCGCTGGCGCCTTTGCCGCCGGGATCGCCGATGCGGATGCCACCTGCGCCGAGGTCGGTGATGGCGCACCTTTCGATGCGGTTGCTGACGCACCCTGCGCGGAACCAGATGCCGTATTCGCCGGTGTGCGCGATGTCGCAGTCGCGGAAGGTCACGGCGTGCGCGCCGTCCGCCATGATTGCGGCTTCGGTCCGGGCTGCGGCCTGCATGGGCTCAAACTGGGTCGGTCCGGGCGCGTTCGGGTCGCCGAGTATGGCGGGCGGGATGAGCCCTTTGAGGACTTGGTCAGAACGTCGCGGCGAGTCCGAGTACAGGAAGGCGAGGCGCTCGAAGGCGAGGTGGCGCACGAAGTTCGTCGTCTCGGGGCTGCCTTTAAAAAGGACGAGGGTTTTACAGCCGGGGAAAGGGGCGATGATCTCCGCGCGGCCCGGCCTTTCCCCTTTGAGCGGCAGATAGACGAGCTTGCCGTTGCAGCCGTCGTAGAACCACTCGCCGGGGGCATCCAGCGCGGCCCGCACATTTTCGACGTAATAAAGCGAATTGGTGAGCCACTTGTTCCAAGGTTTCCAAAGGCCGCCCTGCGTGTAGAGGGTGTCGGCCGCAGCGTCGAAGTCGACGATCATGCGGCGCGTGGTGTCCCACTTGTGGTGGACGACGACCTGCGCATAGCGGAGTTCGCTCTTGGGCGATTGTGAGAGCAGGGTGAGGTCGGCCGGGCGTCCGCTGATGGAGGCCCGGGCATACTCGGCGCGCGGGTTCAGGTTGGTCAGGAGCGTCTGGCCCACCGCGAGCGGGCTGAAGAATCCGGCGTTGGGGTGGCGCGCGCGGGTGGCGCGGCGGCCGTTGACGAACAGGCTCTCGAAATAAGCGGGGGCGCCGTTGGTGAGGGCCGGGATGTCGGC